>Ga0181529_10002445_pt1 | contig 22260 bp, 18 predicted proteins | sample PEATcosm2014_Bin_36_FD_119763 | JGI IMG/M metagenome (GOLD analysis project Ga0181529, IMG submission 119763) | Peatland microbial communities from MTU Mesocosm Facility, Houghton, MI, USA - PEATcosm2014_Bin10_30_metaG | ecosystem: Environmental > Terrestrial > Soil > Wetlands > Peat | place... | reverse complement strand
TTGTGGGGCAGTGTGAAGTCATGGATTGATTGTGCGCCGGGCGGGGTTAATTAAGTGCAAATGATTGGAATGATTTGGCTGATTAGCGCCCGCTCTGCGCGCAGGGCGGGTTGGCGGAGCTGCAAATGTGGGTAGGCGAGTTGGCAAGTCAGTCAGTTTGTGCGGATTCCGACCCTAGCAGCAAAGACGGTGGCAACGGGTCTACGCCGCTAGGGTGGAAGGCCATCCGCCTGAGGTAGTGTTAACAGGCCCTACTCAACCATGAATCGAATCACATTCTCTTACACATCTCCAGTAAACTGACGTAAGGGAGCCAACGAATGCCTAGCTTGTGGGCCAGAACGCGGACGACGCTGGAGATGATCAAGTGGGAGCACTCGGTGTTTGCGCTGCCGTTTGCGCTGACGGCGGTGCTGCTGGCGGCTGAGGGGTTGCCGGAGTGGCGGAGGATATTGCCGGGGAAGTTGGCGTGGATTCTGGTGGCGATGGTGGGGGCGCGGTCGTCGGCAATGGCGTTTAACCGCTGGGCCGATGCGGAGCTGGATGCGGCGAATCCGCGCACGAAGATGCGGGCGATTCCGGCGGGACTGCTGACGCGCGAGTTTGTGCTGGGCTTTGCGCTGCTGACGGCGATGGTGTTTGTGGCGGCGGCGGCGGAGCTGAACCGGCTGACGCTGCTGCTTTCGCCGCTGGCGCTGGCGGTGCTGTGGGGCTACAGCTATTTGAAACGCGTGACGCGTTGGTCGCACCTGGGGCTGGGCCTGGCGCTGGGGCTGGCACCCACGGCGGCTTGGATTGCGGTGCGCGGCTCTCTGGATGCGCGTATTTTGGTGCTGACGGCGGCGGTGACGCTGTGGGCGGGAGGATTTGACGTGCTGTACGCCTGCCAGGATTTTGAACACGACCGCGCGGCGGGGCTGCACAGCTTGCCGCAGGCGATGGGGATTGCGGCGGCCTTCCGGGCGGCGCAGATTATGCATTTTCTGATGTTCGCGCTGCTGATTTGGTTTGGGCGGCTCTTTCACTTTCACGCCTTCGGCGAGTTAGGCATCGTGGCCGTATTGTTGTTGCTGGGCTACGAGCATTCGCTGATATCGCCGGGAGATTTGCGGCGGATGAATGCGGCGTTTTTCACAATGAATGGCGTAATTGCGATGGTGTTTCTGGGGTTTGTGGCGGGGGATTTGTGGGTGCGGTACTGGCGGTGAGGGGAAGTGGATTTCCAGGTTCCATCTGTGAAGGAGCTGGGGCAGGCGCTTGTCAATGCAACCGCAGGTCCTTCGACTTTCCACCCCAGCGACGAGGACCTGTCGCTGGGGATCCCGGTTTCGCTGCGCTCGCTCAGGATGACAGATTGGTAAAGGAGAACTAGAAACCATGAAGATAGCAATACAGGGCGAGCTGGGCAGCTTTAGCCACGAGGCGGCGAACAAGCTGCTCCCCGAGGGGGAGATCGTTCCCTGTTCGCTCTCGGCGGACGTCTTTGCGGCGCTGAGCGAGGGTGAGGTGGAGGCGGCGGTGATACCCATCGAGAACTGTCTGGCCGGCTCAGTGAGCGAGCACTTTGACCTGCTGCTGGCGCACGATGTGCGGGTGGAGCGTGAGACGCAGATTCATATTCGGCACAATCTGATTGCGCTGACGGGTGTGGCGATGGAAGAGATTGAGCGGGTTTACTCGCACCCGGTGGCTCTGGCGCAGTGCCGGCGATTTTTGGCCGCGCATCACGGGATGAAGGCCTTTGCCAATTACGACACGGCGGGCAGCGTAAAGCAGTTGGTGGAGCAGCAGGACCGGCGCTCGGCGGCGATTGCCAGCGCGGCGGCGGCGCGGCAGTATGGGGCGCAGATTCTGGCGGCGGGTATCGAGGACAATACGGACAATATCACACGCTTCTTTCTAGTGCGTCGTGCGACTGAGGCGGTAACCGATCCAGAGTCGAACAAGATCAGCTTGGCGTTTGCGCTGGAGCATCGGCCGGGATCGCTGGTTTCGGCGTTGTCGGCTATGGCGTTCATGGGCCTGAACCTGACCAAGATTGAGTCTCGGCCGGTACATGGCAAGCCTTGGGAGTACATTTTTTATGTGGATTGCAAGATCAGCTCTGCCGAGGAGGGCGAGCGTGCGATGGTGGCTCTGACGCGCCACTGCTCGATGGTGAAAGAGTTGGGGCGTTACCGGGAGGCAGGGCTATAGAGAAAAAGACGAACGGCCGGGAGAGCTCTCTCGCCCAGATTGCGCCCCGGCCGTTCGAGGAGGCACACACATCTTCTCTGTGTCGTAGATTTACTGTTGCATAAACAGCAGTAATTATCTGCAAACCGCGACTGTGGAAAATTCAATTTGGTCCGGCAGTTTCAGGCCGTGTCATTCTGGCGCGGGCAAAGATTGCACCAACTACGTTACAAAATACTTGGCCTGAGGATGGTGGACAACGATGCAGTTGGTGCTCTGCTCCGGCTCCAGCAAGTAACTCTCCGTGAGTCGCACACCGATCGATTCCTCGGGCTTGAGCAGGCGGAATATCTTTGTCTGGTCCTCGAGGTTCGGACAGGCTGGATAACCGAAGGAGTAACGAGAGCCGCGATATTTTTGGTGAAATAAATCCGAAATGCGCGGGGAGTCTTCGCCAGCGATGCCGAGAAACTCGCGCGCCTGTTTGTGAGCCAACTCGGCCAGCGCCTCGGCGGTCTCGACCGAGAGGCCGTGCAGGTAAAGATACTTGGTGAAATCACCGGACTCGAATAACTTTGCCGTTTGGTTACTTGCCTCATCGCCGATGGTGACAATGGAGAATCCGACGACGTCGCGCTGCTTCGAGTTATCCGGCTCGAAGAAATCGGCAATCGAAAGACGGCGGCCTTGTTCCTGACGCGGGAAGCTGATGCGCTCCAACTCGCGCTCCGGGTCGTCGGGATCGAAGATGACTAACTCGTCGCGGTAACTCGCGCAGGGATAAAAGCCAATAATCGACTTAGGCTCAAACCAACCCTCCGCCTTGACTTCTTCTTCTAACTCGAAGAGGATCGGGCGGTACTTCTCTTCTACGAGGCGCAGATAATCACCCTGTGCGGCAGACTTCAACTGCCACTGATTCTTGAAGAGCGCGGTCTCGTTGAGGAAAGGAAATATCTCGTCGAGCTTGTAACTCTTGTCAACGCGCGCGCCCCAGAAATCGGGCTGGGGAATTGCCGCAACACGATCGACGACCGGTGAACGACCTTCCGGAGTGAGTTCGACGAGGGTAAGGTCGGGCGTGGAAGCACCGGCTTTTGGGAAGACCTTTACCGTGCGGCCTTGAGTCAGCCGTGCCGAGCGCACCGCTTCGTCGTCCGCGGTAAGATCAGACATGACGTGCAGGCCAGCAAAGGCATCCTCGGCATAGAAGACCGGTCCTGCGTATTCTTTGCGCAGGTCATCTTCAACATATTTGCGAGTAAGCGCCGCTCCGCCGCAGATGACGGGAACGGTAAGGCCTAGACGCTGCAAATCCTGGAGTACATACTTCATCTCCAGCGTGGACTTGACCAGCAGGCCGCTGAGACCGATAGCGTCTGCACCGATCTCTTGAGTGGCTTTGATGATGGCGTCCGAGGGTTGCTTGATGCCCAGATTGATGACGCGATAGCCGTTGTTGGAGAGGATGATGTCGACGAGATTCTTGCCGATGTCGTGCACGTCACCCTTGACGGTGGCGAGCACCATGGTGCCTTTGCCGCCTCCGTCGGATTTCTCCATCTTAGGTTCGAGATAGGCTACTGCGGCCTTCATCACCGCGGCGGAATCAAGCACCGAAGGCAATTGCATCTTGCGCGCGCCGAAGAGATCGCCGACGGTCTTCATGCCGTCAAGCAGGACGGTGTTAATCAATTCGAGCGGAGAGTGCGTAGCAAGCGCCGCTTCCAGACATTCTTCTAAAGTTTGTTTATGCTCGCCCAAACCGATGGTCCGCTCACCGCGGATAATAAGCTGCTTGAGCTTTTCATCGGTGGTAAGGCTCTCGACCTCTATCTCCTCTTCCTGCACGGAGCCTTTGCCGAGGCTGGTGAAGTATGCCATGTAGAGCTGCAAGGGATCGCCGGAATCGCGGTCCTGAAAGATAAGTTTGCGGGCTAACTCGACTTCTTTTTCGGGAATTTTATAGAGCGGATAAATCTTGGAGTAGTTGACTATGGCAGTGTCGAGTCCGCGATCCACGGCCTCCTTGAGAAAGACGGAGTTGAGCACACGACGAGCGTAGGCGTTGAGTCCAAATGAGATATTGGAGACACCCAGCGTAGTGCGGCAGCGCGGCAACTCCAGCTTGATGCGGCGCACGGCTTCGAGGGTTTCAATGGCCGCCGAGCGATAGTCTTCCTGACCGGTGGAGATGGGCAGAGTGAGGGCGTCGAAGATGAGGTCTTCAGGGCGCAGTCCGTATTTGTTGACGGCCAGATCGTGGATGCGGTGGGCGATGGCGACTTTGCGGTCGGCGGTGAGTGCCATACCCTGCTCGTCGATGGTGAGCGCGATGACGGCAGCACCGTAACGGCGTGCCATGGGCAACACAAGGCTGGAGCGCTTCTCTCCGTCTTCGAGGTTGATGGAGTTGATGACGGGCTTGCCGGGGATGCGCTTGAGAGCCTCTTCAATGACGCCGGCCTCAGTGGAGTCGATGAGGATGGGCGCGGGGACGCGGGTGGCGATTTTTTCAAGGACGGCGTTCATGTAGCCGACTTCGTCCTCGCCGACGATGGCGCAGCAGAGATCGAGCATCTGGGAGCCTTCTCCGACGAGGCGCTTGGCGAGGGCAAGGATGCCGTCGTAGTCCTGGGCGCGAACCATGTTGCGGAAGGTTTCCAGGCGGGTGGTGGTGTTCATCTCCTCGGCGATGATGATGGGCTGGGCGTCGGCCTCCAGCGGCTGCGCGCTGAAGGCACTGGCGGCGACCGATTGCTGCTTGACGTTGCGCGGGGAGGGCTGCGCATTCTTGACTGCCTCGGCGACGGCGCGCAGATGATCGGGGGTGGTGCCGCAGCAGCCGCCGACAACCTGCACACCATACTCCGTGACGAAGCGGCGCAGATGCGAGGCCAGTTCGTCAGGCGTGAGTTTGTAGACCGCGTGGCCACCCTCGTTTTGCGGCAGACCAGCGTTGGGAATGACGCTGATGGGAAGTGTGGAGTTCTGCGTGAGGAAGCGTACGGCGTCGTTCATCTCTGCCGGACCGGTGGCGCAGTTGAGGCCGATGACGTCGGGCTGGAGGCTCTCAAGAACGGCCAGTGCCGCGCCGATCTCCGAGCCGAGGAGCATGGTTCCGGTGGCCTCCAGGGTGATCTGAACCTGAAGGGCGACCTTGCGACCTGCGGCCTGAATCGCATCATGACAGGCAGCGACGGCGATCTTGACTTGCAGCAGGTCTTGGCAGGTTTCAACCAGCAGCACATCGACGCCACCCTCGACGAGCGCCTCGGCCTGCTCACGATAAGCGGCGGCCATGGCATCGTAGCCGATGTGACCGAGCGAGGGCAGTTTGGTGGTGGGCCCGATGGAGCCGGCGACGAAACGCGGCTTGGTGGGCGTCGAGTATTTCTCGGCCTCTTCACGGGCCAGTCGCGCGGCGGCAAGATTCAGCTCGCGGGTGCGATCTTGCAGGTCGTACTCGGCGAGCACGATGCTGTTGGAGCCGAAGCTGTCGGTCTCGACGACATCGCAACCGGCTTCAAGGAAGGCGGCGTGGATGGCACGGATGACATCGGGCCGGGAGAGCACCAGCAGCTCATTGCAGCCCTCCTTGCCCCAGAAATCCTCCGGGGTGAGGTTGTGCTTCTGCAGGTTGGTTCCCATCGCGCCGTCATAGACGAGCACGCGCTGCTTCAATTCTGAAAGAAAATCCGCCAAAATCGCTCCTGACCTGCTGGCCGTTGGGGAAACGGGGAATGCGGCCAACTTCTTTAGGATAACGGAGTTTGAGAGATGAGACGACTTGTAAATGAATCGGGAATTATTTCGCCGTCAGCGCCGTAAGCGGCACCAGCATCTCTTCCTTGCGCATCACCAGATTGGTGGCGTTGAGGGTAGCCAGTTCGAAGCCGTGACCGTGCGTGATCGCGTCGGTCGGACAGGCCTCGACGCAATATCCGCAGAAGATGCAGCGGTTGTAGTCGATGTTGTAAACCTTGGCGTAGCGATCGGAGGAGGAGATGCGCTGCTCGACGGTATTTTCAGCGGCTTCAATATAAATGCAATTGGAGGGGCAGGCAGCGGCGCAGAGGAAGCAGGCGACGCACTTTTCCAGGCCGTTTTCATCGCGTTGCAGGACGTGCGCGCCACGATAGCGCGGCTCAATGACCGCGCCACGCTGTGGTCCAAGGCCGTCGGGATAGTTCTCCACCTGGATGGGAGCGAATATCTCGCCAAAGGTGATGCTCATGCCCTTGGCAATGCCGGCGATGTTGCCCACAATCGACATGAATTCATTATACGATGGAGGCCGACGGGATTCACCTGCCCGGTGCGCAACCCTGGCCGTCCTAATTGGGAAGACGCCATGATTGCGCACCTTGTCGCACGTTCCCGTGCGGATGATGATCGCGACACTACTTTTTTGGACGCTCCTCCGCCTGATGCTGCGGTGCTGCTTGATGTTGCTGCGGTGGCGCCTGATGTTGCTGCGGTGCTGCTTGATGTTGCTGCGGTGCTGCGGCCGGACGCTGTTGGGGGGCTGGCTGCTGGTGTTGCTGTGGCGGAGGTGCTTGCCGCTGTTGAGGTGCTGGCTGCTGGTGCTGTTGTGGCGGAGCAGCCTGCTGACGCTGTTGGGGGGCAGCTTGCTGTTGCGGAGCAGCATGGTACTGTTGCGGGATCGCCTGGTGTTGTTGTGGTGCCATGGGGTGCTGCTGTGGCACCTGGCCATGCTGAGGTGCAGCCGGACGCTGCTGCTGTGGCGGGGCTTGCTTGGACGTCTGAGGTGGCGATATGCTGCGTCCCGGCTGATTCTGGTTGGGACGGTTCTGGTTCGGCTGATTCTGATTGGGCTGATTGCGGACAGGCTCAGCCGCATGTGCCGTTTGAGCTGGATTCTGATGAGCTTGCGCGGTATTGCGCTGCTGCGCCTCGGCCTGGTTGTGAGTTTGCACGGACGCGGGGGCCTTAATGTTGTGATCTGCCACGAGTGGCTTGCTGACGGCCAGACTGGCCGGACGGCCATGATTTACGCTGGCAAACTGAGCACGATTGGTGCTGGCAACCTGCTGATTCTGGAGCTGCGCCCGCATTGGTGCGGCATGAGTCTCGTGGCGTGCCGCGAGTTCCGCGGGTCTGGCTCTCACTTGAAGTCCACCCGATCCGCCATTGAAGCTCACACGAGCGCCCCCGCGGTTTTCGCTGACGGAGCGATTGTAGACGTTGTGCACGACGGAAACGTTAATATTGTTGACTGAGCGGTTGTAGTTGAAGTGTCCTCCGCCCCAATAGCCGCCCTGGTAGCCGACGCCGATGTAGCCAAAGCCGTAATTAACACCGCCATAGAAGCCGATGTGCGGACCCCAATAGCCACGGTAAAAGCCGTAATGGTGATTGTGATAGCCCCAGTAGCCGGGTGTCCAGAGCGCGCCCTCATAGGGAGCCTCCACCCAAACGCCGGGAACCCAGTAGTAGCCAGTCTGCGCATAGGCCCAGTAGCCGGGTGTCCAAAGATAGTCGTCGCCGGGAGCTGAGGGCTGGTCGTATTCGGGCAAGGGCGGCGGCGGCTGATCGGCGTAGGCCACGGGCTGCGAACCATAGCCGGGATCGTCAGAGCTTTGGTCGTATGAGCCACTGGAGTCAGCCGGAGCGCTCTGCTGAGCGGCATAGACGGCAGGCGCGGCAGTGTTTGAATCGGCTGGGGCCATATTGGCGGATGCCGGGTCCGAGGCTTGATCCTGCGTACCAGTCTGTGGGGCGCCGACGGCAACCTGATCCTGACTCTGAGGGCATCCAACGGTGAAAAGCACTACCGTCAAGGCAAGCAACGGCAACAATCCAAATCTGCCTAATCGATTCATTTCACTCTCCAGTTGGCTAGATGCTAACGAATGATTGCACAGCGACGCAGTCCCTTATTGACCACAAGTGAAATCAACGTCGCGACCTGGGCGGCTGCGACTGGCCGTGGTTGTTGGCGGGCGGTGTGATAACAGGCTTGCGCTGGGGGCGGGCGCTGAGCGTCTGCTGACAGAGGGGCGAATCCTGGCCGCGCGCGAGGCCGGGGATGGGATTTTGTGCGCCGCATATACGCTGTTTGATGGGATCGGCCAGTTTGCGGAGGCCGAACAATTGGGTGCGCTCCAGGCCGGAGAGCGGGTCGAGGTCATAGCAAACGACGATCTCTTCCGGCTTTTGCTCGCCATGATCGATGTGATTCCAAGTGCACATCTGCTGCGGGCCGTTGGGCTGGGTGAGCAGAGCGTAAAGCTGGGTTAGAGCAAGGCCCTGAGGCAGATTCGCGCTCCATACGAGCGCTGCCTGCGTGCCGCGCATCCAGCGCGCTGCCCACATATGATGAGCAAAGTCGTAATGGAAGGCGGTGAAGTAGGTGGAGGCCGAGCAGTCGTTGCAGTCGTCGTAGAGAGCGCCGAGTTCGCGCGGCGCACCGTCGGAGAGGAGCAGCCAGTCGAGCAGACGAAGGTTGACGCCTTTGATGAGGGGCAGGAGTTTGTGGCTGGTGAGCGAAAGACTCCAGACGGTGAAGGTGTCTGAGGCGGGAGACGATTGCGGCGTGGCGCGCAACGTGGTGACGACCAACGCCGCGTCGTACTGGACGCCGATCTCGCGAATGGAGGTCCAATTTTCGACGACGAGCGAGCGGGTGACCCAAGCGATGGTGTCGGCTTCCTTGGCTGAGTGGAAGTCGATCCAGCGGAAGTTGTCGGGGGAGGGCTGAGCGCAGAGGGGTATCGTGACGGCCAGCGTTACTGAAATCATGAAATGTGAGAGAGCGAGCCGCATAGGTTTAGGCTAGCAGAGAGGCTGGAAGGTCACCTGCGGTGGGAGACATGTCGTCCATGCGGGTGCGCTTTGCGCATGGGTTCGTGGTCTCCACAGTCCGAAGATCATGGCCTGGGGCACCCGGCTCCTGAAGCAAGCCTCACGATGCTCCCAAAATCCGATGCTCGAAATTCATATCCATCGCGTCGGCCAGCGTCGTGCCGCGGATCCTCCAGCGGCGCGCATCCCGGCAAAGCGTTTGAAAGACTGTCTCTCCGGTCGCATCGTAAGGAACTTCATGCATATTTCAACGATGTGAAGAAAAGTAACCACACAAATTGAGGAGTGGATAGCTTGACAATCATCTTCTACGGTGTAGAATTCGCTGTGTAGCGATATCGATGCTGGAGGCGAGCATGAGCAGGAAGGTGGTGGCAATTAACGGCAGCTATCGCAAGGGCGGTGTCACGGATCGCGCGGTGGAGGCAATTCTGGAGGGCGCGCGGGCCAAAGGTGCCGAGACGCACAGCATCAGCCTGACCGAGCAGCAGATCGAGTTCTGCACCAACTGCCGCCAGTGCGTGCAGGCTCCGGGTGCCGCGCGCGGCAAGTGCGTGCAGCAGGACGGCCTAGAGGCGATCTTGGCGGAGATTGAGGCAGCCGATGCGGTGGTGCTGGCCTCGCCGGTGAACTACTACAACGTAACGGCCATCTATCGCCGTTTTCTGGAGCGGCTGATCGGCTGCACCTATTGGCCGTGGGGGAAAAGCGCACCCGGCATGAGGAGCAAGCCGCAGCGGCGCAAGGCGGTGCTGGTCTCCGCGGCTGGAATGCCCGGCTTTCTGATCCCTCTGGCCACAGGCGCGCCGCGAGCGTTGCGCCTGACGGCGAAGATGCTGGAGGCGCGGCCGGTGGGCTGTCTTTGGGTCGGATTGGCCTCCGGCGAGGCCCATCCCGCTCTCTCGGCACGCACCATGGGCAAGGCGCGGCGGCTGGGAATGAAGCTGGCATAGGCGTACCGATATTTTCTGCTGCTCCAATATCTAGATACGCTCTGGATCACACGCTGAGATTTTGCTGTATTCTGTCAGGTTGGAAGCAGGTGGGGGCCGATGCGCTTCGCGGAGTACACAAAGTCCTATGGCATTGACCTCGATGCCGACCCGGTCTATGTGCCGGCGGGCTTTGAGGTCGTGGAGCATATCCGGGGCGGTTTGCTCAACTGGGTTCCCACCAGGCCCAAGATCGAGCTGTATTTCACGGCAGAACAGCGCAAGGGAATCGTCGACGGCGAGAAGGTTCTTGCCGATCTGGAGAAATTCGACGGAACGCTCGTCAACGCCAATGCCCTGGATTATTTCATCGCCATGCTTCCCTCCAAGCCGTGGATCCTTCCCGAAGAATGGAAGCTCGTGGAGCTGCACCGCTCCAAGCATATCCTCTTTTGGGGCACGCGCTACCGGTATGAAGGGGCGATCTGCGTGCGGTCGTTGAACTGGAGCGCGGATGCCCGCGAGCGTGTGTGGAAAGAGGGACATTGCTGGGTGGACAATCGCCTGAACTCGCAGTTCCCCGCGGCCGTGGTCCGCAAGCCCGCACCCAGTGCTTGATGTGCGCCCACCATCCAAACCCGAAGCAGGCCTGAGCCGCGAGCTGGCGCGTACGCTGGCGCTGGAGGCGGAATTCACCGAGGCGGGCTTGGTCGCGCTTCCCCACGCCAATCAGGAGCGGGATGCGGCGCGCTTTGAGCAGTGGCTGCGCGCTGGCCGCGCCGGGACGATGCGCTACCTGGAGCGAAGAAGCGCGGATGGCCGGCTGCTGCGCTCGCAACTTCTTTTTCCCTGGGCGCGCTCGGCCTTGGTCTGCGTTACCAGCTACCACTGCGCGCAGCCGCGCTCGACCGATCCGGCTGGCAAAGGCGAAGGCTGGATTGCCCGCTATGCATGGTCGAGCCGCATGGACGCAGCCGGTGAACGGCGGCCAAGCGACTATCACAAGGTGCTGCTGAAGAGGATGAAGGCTGTGGAGGCGCGGCTGCACGATCAGCTCGGCACCTTCGAGTCGCGTGCCTTTGTGGATACCGGGCCGGTGGTGGAGCGCGCGCTGGCCGAGGCCGCAGGAGTGGGGTGGACGGGCAAGAATACCTGTCTGATTCATCCCCGGTTTGGCTCCTATGGTTTTCTGGCGGTGCTGTTGACTTCGCTTGAGGTAGAGCCGGAGCAGGCAACGGCGTTGCAGCCCGGCCGCTGCGGAAGCTGCACGCGCTGCCTGGAGGCCTGCCCGACCGGCGCGCTGATTGCTCCCTACCAGATGGATGCGACGCGCTGCATCGCCTACCTGACGATTGAGCATCGCGGAGCGATTGCGCCGGAGTTGATGCAGGGCATGGGGCGGCAGCTCTTCGGCTGCGACATCTGCCAGGACGTCTGCCCGTGGAATCGCAAAGCGCCGGTGAGCGGGGACGCGGAGTTGGCGCCGCGCGCGGAGCTGGTGAATCCGGCGCTGGAGGATTTGGCGGCGATGGATGAGGCGGAGTTTGCGCGCCGTTTCAACGGTTCGCCGGTGCGCCGAGCAAGCTTCGCGGGGCTGCGGCGGAATGTAGCGATAGCGATAGGCAACAGCGGGTTGAGGCGTTTTGCGCCGTGGCTGGAAGAGTGGGCAGAGGCCGCGGATGAGGGGCTGATGACGGCGGCGCGGTGGGCGCTGGAAAAGCTGCGCGGCGCTTAGTCCCAGCGGCTATTCTTATTGAAAGTACATTTGGCAGTTGAGCAGAGCTAATCCGCGAGGACGCTGCTGCATTTGCGGATGAGAAGGAGTAAGACGTGACTGATCTATTGAAATCCGATGCGGCGAGCTTGGCACCCAGAGCCGCTGATGTGGCAGAGCCAGCCAAGCTGTCCAAGTGGTATCACTGGCGCAAGGACGGCACGGCGCTGGTGCACTATCTGCTGGACAGCGAGGTGCATACCTTTGCCTTCAGCGTGGCGGCCAATGCGATCCTGTCATTCGTTCCCTTCATCGTGTTGCTGGACAAGCTCTCGCATTCGGTCTTCCATTCAGATGCAATGCGCGGTGTGGTTACCGACATGGTGAACTACTTTCTACCTTCGGTTGCCAGTAAAAACTGGATTGCGGACAACCTATGGATCACGGCAGCCGGGCAGGGCGTAACTATTTTCTCTCTGCTGATGATTTTGATTGCCTGTACAGGCATCTTTCTACCGCTGGAGGTGGCGCTGAATCAGGCCTGGGGCGTGACTAAAAGCCGCAACTATCTTCAAAACCAGGTCATCGCCTTCGGCCTTGCGATCTTGATGGTGGTGCTGGGCATGGCGAGCATACTGCTGAATGCGGGCGCGCGCAGTGTGTTGATGTTTCTTTTCGATCATCACACAGATATCAAAATCATTGATTGGATTCTCAACTTTACTCTTCAAGGAACCGAGTTTGTTGTGCTGGCCGCGACCACCGGAATAGCTTCAATTTTTTTCTTCTTTTCCATCTACTGGCTGCTACCCAATCGCAAGGTTCCCTGGCGCTCGGTGCTGCACACTTCCATCTACACCGGAGTGATCTGGCTGGTGTCGCGCTATCTGTTTGTACTGGTACTGCCACACCTGGATTTGAAGGCGCTCTACGGGCCGTTTTTCGTCTCGGTTGGCCTCTTGTTCTGGGCCTATGTCTCTGGTCTGATCCTCTTTGCCGGCGCGCAATTCAGCGTGGCCAAGATGGGGAGCAAGGAGAAGGCAAACTAGCGTGATGCGACAAACTCAGATTGCAGAGTCGCGTGGCGAGGCGACCGGCCATTGCCAGACGACTCGGCAATCATGCGCGGAATCTCTTCGGCTGACGCGGGCTTACCGAAGAGCCATCCCTGAGCCAGATTGCATCCCAGGTCATTCATCATACTGGCCTGCTCCTCAGTCTCCACGCCCTCGGCCACGGTGATCAATCCCAGGCTACCGGCCAGAGTGACGAGAGCGGCGACAATCTTGCGGCTGTCACTGTTTTTCGTAATGGCGTGGACAAAGCTGCGGTCGATTTTAAGTTCATCGAAGGGTAAGGCTTGCAAGTGAAAGAGGCTGGAGTGGCCGGTGCCGAAGTTGTCCAGCGCCAGCCGGCAATGCATGGCCTTCATCTCGCCGGCAACCGTCTGCGCGTTGGTTAGATCGTCGAGTAGCGCACTCTGCGTCATCTCGATGGTCAGCCGCTCCAACGGAAAGCCACCGCTCTGCGCCACCGAGGCAATCTGAAATGGCAGCGTCTCATCGGCCAGTTGCAGCGGAGAAAGATTGATAGACAGACGCAAGCTGCCGGTCAGCAACGGCGCGGCTGAAAAGGTCTTCTCCAGCAACTTTCGCGTAAGCGTATTGATGAAACCGCTTTTCTGAACGATGGGGATGAAAGCGTCCGGGGCAATGGCTCCCAGACGCGCATGATTCCAGCGTGCCAGTGCCTCAAAACCAGCCAATTGCCCGTTGTTCAACACCACCAGCGGCTGAAAAAATGGGAAGAACTCATCTTCCCCGAAAGCTCGGCAAACGTCATGATGGTCGAGATACATGGCGTAACTTTACGACAATGATTCAAGGAATGCTATGGACCAAAGTACTGTGTTCTGCACTGTGTCCGACTTTGGGACAAAGGAAGTTGAGGGCATCTCAATCGGGTGTGCTGTCGTTTGTAGCGGAGATCGGAATTCTTATTGAATTCGTGCTATAGGAACAATAGAGGAGATAATGCTTCGATCTTTTTACCGAGCCGTAGCTGTCGTCACCTTTTCGATCCGGGTGGTCAAAGTTGCCCCGACGTTTTGTCGAGGATCAGTGGCAATGCCCCAACGAGTGCACTCGACAGATGGCCCACTCTCATCTGGTCCCCACTTGCGGCGCTCCTCCCGTATCTGACGATCGGCGGATTTGTGCATTGGCTTGGTATGATACGGGATTGTGCGGTCGCCAGTGATAATGTCGGTAAATTCCAGAGAGTTCTATAGCTAATTCTGGGGCCTGTTAGCACTTACGACCAATCCGGGTGCGCTGATCTTCTATTTCTGTGTTTTAAGGAGTTTGCCTCTGCAACAAGCACAGGCGAAGGCAAAGCTATCCTATGGATGAACGCAAGTCGTTAAGCTAAGGTCGATAAATCGGAAACTGCTGCAATACCTCGGCTACGCCCGAGTCAATAATTAATGAGTTCACAGAATGAGGTCTTCCTAAGCACGTAAAATACTTCTCAGGGAGAAAGAATGTCGCAGCCCTCCATTGTAGCCCCTGCCATGCAAGCCGACCAGAGCCTCGATCCCGCGGATTGGTCGAGTTTTCGCGCTCAGGCGCACCAGATGCTGGACGATATTCTCAGCTACGTTGAGACGATTCGCGAGCGGCCGGTCTGGCAGCCGATTCCCGCCGAGGTGCGCGCGCGCTTTCAATCCCCAGCACCGCGACAGGGCGAGGAACTGGCTGCTGTTCATGCTGAGTTCATGCGCGAGATGCTGCCCTATGCGCAGGGCAATGTACATCCCGGCTTCATGGGCTGGGTGAACGGCGGCGGCACTCCGGTGGGCATGGTGGCCGAGATGCTGGCCGCAGGACTGAACGCCAATTGCGGAGGACGCGATCACGTTCCCGTCGAAGTGGAGCGGCAGGTGACGCGCTGGGTGAGTGAACTCTTCGGTTTTCCAGAGACGGCGAGCGGGTTGTTTGTCACTGGAACGTCGATGGCGAATCTGATTGCTCTCGTGGTGGCTCGCGACGCAGCGCTGGGCCTGCAAGTGCGCGCCAGCGGCGTGGCCGGGGAGACGCGGCGGCTGACGGCTTATACATCGAAGGCGGTTCACGGCTGTGTGCCCAAGGCGATGGACATCGCCGGCCTAGGCAGCGATGCACTGCGTCAGATTCCTACCGATAGCCGATACCGCATCGATATGGCCGCTCTCGCCGAGGCAATTGAGCAGGATCGAGCGCAAGGCTTCACGCCGTTTCTTGTCGTCGGCACGGCGGGAACGGTGAACACCGGCGCGGTGGACGATCTGGCCGGTCTCGCCGATTTGTGCCAACGCGAAAAGCTCTGGTTTCATGTGGACGGAGCCTTCGGCGCGCTGGCGCGGCTGGCACCCGATCTCGCGCCGCTACTCGATGGCATGGAGCGCGCCGATTCGGTGGCCTTCGACTTTCACAAGTGGGGACAGGCACCCTACGATGCGGGCTTTATTCTGGTGCGCGACGGCTCGGCGCACAAGAACGCCTTTGCGCTTCCCGCAGCCTACCTGCAACGCGCCGAGCGAGGCTTGGCAGCCGGTTCGCCCTGGCCCTGCGACTTTGGGCCGGACCTCTCGCGCGGCTTTCGCGCGCTGAAGGTCTGGTTCACGCTGAAGGTGATGGGCACGCAGGCACTGGGCGCGTCTATCTCGCGCTGCTGCGCGCTGGCCCGCTACTTGGAATCGCGCATCAAGGCCACCCCGGAGCTGGAGCTGATGGCACCGGTGGAGCTGAATATCGTCTGCTTCCGCTATTGCACCCAACACTCAGATGAAGAGATGCTGAATAGCGACAATGCAAAGATTGTCATTGCTCTCCAGGAGTCGGGTATCGTCGCGCCCTCCACCACCCGCATTGCTGGCCGCACGGCGATTCGCGCCGCCATTGTCAACCACCGCACCAGCCGCGCGGAGATTGACGCCTTGGTGGAGGGTGTACTGGCTCAGGGCCGCGTTCTGCGATAGTTTTGCCGCCGAATGCCAAGAAGGCTGGCAAGAAAGAGAATGCCGCCGCCCATCAGGACCAGGGTACCCGGCTCAGGTGCCTCAGTGGGAAATGAATTTTCTGGCGAGAAGTTCGGAAGGGTTCCGCTGAACTCGTCGTTGTGAATCTCGCCCGTCTGGCCGATCTGAGCCGCAATGAAGTTGCCGCCCATCTGGCTGCTGCCGGTCAAGAGCGCAAAGGGCGCCAGCACCGCGCCATTCAACTGTCCATCGATGGCCACCGTCGATGCGCCGGCGAAGTTGAAGAGAATATCGTTGCTGTCGTCGTTGCTGTCCGACTCCTGCGTTCCATTGAAGTAGATGCCGGTCCCCAGCGTCACGTTCGTGCCCTGAACGTTGATGATGACGGTTGAACCCGCCGGAACGACGATGTCCAGCGGATGGTTGGCATCGGCAAACTGCGCCGCCGTAACGGTAAAAACATTGAGCGTGGCGCTGCTGCCGGAGAGCACTAGCCAGGAGGGATTGCCGCCATGCGGAGTGGGCGCGCCCACCACGCCATTGGCGGTCAACGAAGCCAGTTGCAGCGTCTCGGCATCCAGCGTCGAGCGCAGGCTGCTGAAGTTGATCGGAGACGGACCGCTCTTTACCAGCGAACCGCGCGGATTCTCATTCCAGTTGTACCCGGCGCTGTTGGTGGACGCATAGACGTTGCCTCCGCCGTTGATGTTGAAGTAATTCCCCGCCGTAACGCCCCCGCCTGCCACCAGGGCATAGCCACCGGCAAGCGAGCCGTATGGATCGCTGCGCAAAGTGCTGCCGATGGTGGTTGCCTGCGTTATCTGATTGGCCGCCGCCATGCGCCCTTCCACATCCGCCTGCGTGCCGATGTTGCCAGCGATCACCGTCTGGCCGCTGGAGTTGACCGTACCCAGGGCAACCAAGTTGAAGGCACTGGCAACGCCAAAAGGCGCGGAATCCGCGTACGTCACTGTACTGCCGCACAAGAACCCGGCAAATACCAAGGCAATCAGCACTCTTCTCATGCAATATAGATAGCAAACGCCTTGCCCGCGTCGCGGGAAATCGCGATACTTTTGATTATCAATCAGTCGATATTGGTGATCTTTCCGCACAGCGTTCCGATTTGGAATCCACGGAAATACCTGCGCTTACACCACTACCAAGAAGCTATCCTCGGTGCGCGTCACCGCGTGGTAGAGAGTATCGCGCTCCACAGGAATGCGCCCAGCCTCGGTAATCAGGCGGCAAAGCTCTTTGCGCGTCATGCCCTGCGGCGTTGTGGCGCCGGCGTCATGGTAGATCTTCTCCTCGATGACGGTGCCATCCAGGTCGTCGGCGCCAAAGCGCAGTGCAATCTGCGCGATCTTGGCGGTGAGCATCTGCCAGTAGGCCTTGATGTGCGGAAAGTTGTCCAGCAGCAGACGGCTGACGGCAACCTGGCGAATGTCGGTGAGGCCGGTGGTCACCGGCAGGTTGGCCAGCGCGGTGTTCGCCGGATGAAAGGCTAGGGGAATATAGGTCTGAAAGCCGCCGGTCTCGTCCTGCAAGGCACGCAGCTTGAGCAGATGGTCGACGCGATCTTCGTCGTTCTCGACGTGCCCATAGAGCATGGTCGCGTTGGATTTGAAGCCGAGCTTGTGGGCGAGACGCGCCGTAGCCAGCCACTCCTCGCCGTCGATCTTGTGGTCGCAGATGACGGAGCGCACCCGGGACGCAAATATCTCCGCGCCGCCACCGGGCATGGAATCCACGCCCGCGGAGCGCATCTTGATGAGCGTCTCTTCAATCGATAACTTGGCGCGCCGCGCAAAGAAGGCTATCTCAACCATAGTGAAAGCCTTGATGTGTACCTTAGGAAAGCGCGCTTTGAGACCGCTGACCAGTTCGAGAAAGTATTCCAGCGGCAGATCCGGATGCAGCCCTCCGACGATGTGAAACTCCGTCACCGCCTCCGAGTAGCCGGAGGCAGCCGCTGCCCACGCCTCTTCCAGAGCCATCGTGTATCCTGCGACGTCGCCCTTCTTGCGCCCGAAGGCGCAGAGCCGGCAATTTGCCACGCAGACGTTGGTGGGGTTGATGTGGCGATTGATGTTGAAGTAGGTCACGTCGCCGTGTAGCCGCTCGCGCACGTGGTTGGCCAGCCAGCCCACGGCCAGCACGTCCGAGGAACCGTAGAGCGCAAGGCCATCGTTGAAGTCGAGCCGCTCATTGGCCAGCACCTTGGCGGCGATAGGCTCAAGCCGTGGGTCGTGGCTGCGAAAGGCTGCTGGTTGGCGGGAAGCCGTCTCAGTCTGCATATACCAATGATACAGAATCTAACTTTTCCCGAGAGCATTGAGCAGCGCCACCGCCATCCGGTTCAACGGTGTGCTGATGCCGTGCTGCTCTCCCTTGCGCACAATGACTCCGTTGCGCGCGTCAATCTCCATCGGCCGCCCTGCCATACGGTCGGCGAGCATGGAGTTGACGGAATCCGGCGGCTGCGCGCGATAGCCCTCCAGCACACGCTGCGCCGTGCCGTTGTCGAGCTTGGCACCAATGGCCCGCCCGACGGCAACGCACTCGGCGACGATCTCGCGAGCCAGCTCACCCATCGCTTCGTCACGCAATACACCTGCCGGTTTCATTGTCAACGCGGAGAGAGCGCCCGCCGAGTTGATGCATAGTTTCCGCCAAGCTGCCGTGAGAAAATCCTCTGTAAGCTCCACCTGCGCGCTGCTACCCGCCAGCAGCGCGGCAAATTCCCTGCCCTGCTGCCCTGCCTCCACCTGTATCCGCGCCGCGCCGCGCTGATGCACGCTGCCATCCTGCCGCCGTTCCACCGGGCAATCGATAATCACCGGCAAAATTTGCTCCACCTTCAGATAGGGTGCAAACCGCTCCCGATGCTCTACGCCATTCTGCACAATGGCCACCGAAGCGCCATCGCCACACAGCGCTGGAAACCACGCAGCTGTGCTCTCCGCGTCATAGGTCTTGGTCGCCACCAGCACCCAATCCACCGGCTCAGCCAGAGCAGGACTGGTCAGATTCTTTGCCTTCACGCTGACAACTCCCTCTGGAGTCTTCACCGACAACCCGTGCAGCGGCCGCCGTGTGCAGAGCGTGATCTCGTGATGCCCCGCAACCTCCAGCAGAGCGGCCAGTACACCGCCAATCGCGCCCACTCCTACAATCGCCACACGCGCCATTTCCGCACCTCATGTGTTCAGTTGACTTACTCTAGAAACTCGCGCACAAATGGATTCTTGCTTCGGACCAATTCGCTCAACGAGCCGTCAAAGATCAGGCGGCCTTCTTCGAGCATCAGAAAAGTTGTGCCGGAGTCGGTCACGCCCTTGGGTAGCGGTACCATGCGACCTGCTTTGGGATCGAAGCGATGGTTGCAGAGCAGCAGGGCATCCTGCAGGCGATGCGTGACCAGCAGCGACGGAGTATGACTGACGTCGCGCGCCTTGACGATCAGCTCGATGATGGTGGTCGAGGTGATGGGATCGAGGCCGCCGGTGGGCGAGTCGTACAGCAGCAGCTCCGGCTGATGAATAAAGGCGCGGGCAATGGCCACGCGGCGGCGCATTCCGCCGGAGAGACTGGCCGGGTAGAGGTCGAAGGTCTCCTCCAGTTCGACAAAACGCAGCGCGTCGCGAACGCGGAGGTTGATCTCCTCGTCTGGAAGATGCTCTTGAATCAGTTGGAAGGCTACATTGTCGCGCACGGTGAGTGAATCGAAGAGCGCTCCCTCCTGAAAGACCATGCCGACGCGGGTGCGCAGGGGAAAGAGCTGCTCTTCCGGCATCTGAGTGATCTCCTCGCCGAAGAGCAGAATGCTGCCCTGGTCGGGACGCAGCAGGCCGTTGACCAGCTTGAGCAGAACGCTCTTGCCCACCCCGGCCGGACCCAGCAGGATGCGCGTCTCTCCGGGCGCAATGGAGAAGCTCACGTCGTCCAACACCTGTGGGCCATCGAAGGCAATGGAGACGTTGCGAAAGGCAACGACAGGAGTCGCGTCGTGATCGGATTGGGCAAGCGCACGGGTTTCGATCATAGCGGAGGAAAGAAGGTGAGCAGCACCTGGGTAAGCAGGAAATCGACGAAGATGATAATCACCGAGGCCCAGACCACGGCCTGAATGGTGGAGCGGCCCACGCCCTCGGTGCCGCCGGTGGTTCTCATGCCGTAGAAGCAGCCGATGGAACTGAGAATGTAGCCGAAGAAGAGCGGCTTTACCAGCCCCTGAACGATGTCGGAATACGTGAGATGCTCCCAAGCCTTGTCAAAGTACTGTGTGCCGTTCTGGTGGTTCATGAGGACAGTGACCAGGCCGCCGCCGGCGATGCCGCAGGCGTCGGCAACGATGGTGAGGAAGAAGAGCATACAGATGGTTGCGGCGATGCGCGGAGTGACCAATTTGCGCATGGGATCGACTCCCAGAGCGCGCATGGCGTCGATCTGTTCGGTGACGACCATGGAGCCGAGTTCGCTGGCCATGGAACTGGCGTTGCGCCCGCTGACCATGACGCCGGTAAGCACCGGACCCAGCTCCCGGATCATGGTCAGCGAGACAAACTGCCCGGTGATGGTGGTGACGCCGAAGGCTGAGAGCGTGGCCGCCGATTGCAGCGCCAGTACACCGCCTGTGGAGAGGCCGGAGAGCACCACAATAGACAAGGAGCCGACGCCGATGATGTCGGCCTGCACCAGGAATTCAGGCCAGTAAATGGGCGGGCGAAAGAGGTTCATGAATGCGCGATACGCAAACAGGGAGTACTCCTGCACGGTAAGCACAAGATTTTTGGCGGACTTCTCGATCAGTTGTATCGGCATTGCGTTTCCCACCTGCGGGATAAATGGTTGCGCCGCTCTCTTGGACAGGATAGCGCATAATCGGGACGCAGACGGAGCGCACGGTAAACTTGACAGAGAAAGCGAGTGACGATTGACCTTGGAACTGGATGCATTTTTTCACGGATTAGCGAGCGGTGCGCACCCGATCTTGCTGCTTGACTACGACGGCACGCTGGCACCTTTCCGCGTGGATCGCTTCCAGGCGCGTCCCTGGGCGGGGGTGAGGGAGCTGCTCCAGCGCATTCAACAGCAGGGAAAGACTCGCGTGGCGGTCATCACGGGCCGGCCTGCCGCCGAGATTGCGCCCATGCTCGCGCTCGACCCGCCTCTGGAGGTTTGGGGGCTGCATGGAGCCGAGCGACTATATCCCGATGGGCGGCGCGAACTGGAGCAGGCTCCGGCTGCAACCCAACTCCGCCTCGAAGAGCTGAGACAACTGTTGAAACACGACAGCCTCGGCGGTCTCTTCGAGGACAAAGCCAACGGGGTGGTGATGCACTGGCGCGGCAGATCGCGGGGTCAGGCCGAGCAGATCGAGCGGCGTACGCGGCAGCTTTTTGAGCCGCTGGCGCAGTTGGAGGGCCTTGCGCTGCTGGAGTTCGATGCCGGCCTGGAACTGCGCGCGGGCCGCAACAAAGGTGGTGCCGTCGAGGCGATTCTGGCGGAGGCTGGCATGGAAAGTCCTGTAGCATATTTGGGCGACGACCTCAGCGACGAGGCAGCCTTCCGCGCGGTGAACCGGCTCGGCTTGCGCGGGTTGAGCGTGCTGGTGCGGCGTCAGCGACGCGCCTCTGCGGCCCGACTTTGGCTGCGGCCACCCGACGCATTAAAGGAGTTTCTAATGACCTGGGCGGAAGTGCTGCAAGAGCGATCCTGAACCCATTCGTCGATGCAGGTTATCCTATAGATAAGTGCTTGATCCCCTCTGAGGTGTCTACGTGTCCACGCCCAAGCGTCCCCTTGTTCTGACCATCCTTGACGGATGGGGCTACCGCCCGGAAACCGCCAACAACGCCATTGCGCTGGCTCGCAAACCAACCTATGACACGCTGCTGCGCGAGTACCCCAACACGCTCATCCAGGCTTCGGAGCACTTTGTCGGGCTGCCGGACGGGCAGATGGGCAATAGCGAGGTCGGCCACCTGAACATCGGCGCCGGGCGCATTGTGCAGATGGATATCACTCGCATCGACCTGATGGTGCTCAACAACACGCTCAAGGACAATCCGCGCATCATCGCCAGCTTTGAGCACGCTCGCCAGCATGGCCGCGCCCTGCATCTGATCGGGCTGGTAAGCGACGGCGGCGTCCACTCGCACGAAGAGCATCTTTATGCATTGGTCCGCGCGGCGCGCGAGTTCGGCCTTGAACGCGTCTTTATTCACGCCTTTCTCGATGGACGCGATACGCCTCCCACCTCAGGCATCGAGTACGTTGCCAAACTCGAACAAAAATTGCGCGAGATCGGTACTGGAAAGATCGCGTCTGTCAGCGGCAGGTATTACGCAATGGATCGCGACAAACGCTGGGAGCGCCAGCGCAAGGCCTTCGACGCCATGGTCCTCGGCAAGGGCGAGTGTTCGACTGCCACCGATGCCGTCACCGCCATTCGCGACAGTTACAACACCGGCGTGCAGGATGAGTTTGTCATACCTATTACGATTGTTGACGAGCACAACCATCCCCTCGCGCTGATTCGCGACGAGGACGCGGTGCTCAACTTCAACTTCCGCGCCGACCGCGCT
>Ga0181529_10002442_pt1 | contig 22279 bp, 18 predicted proteins | sample PEATcosm2014_Bin_36_FD_119763 | JGI IMG/M metagenome (GOLD analysis project Ga0181529, IMG submission 119763) | Peatland microbial communities from MTU Mesocosm Facility, Houghton, MI, USA - PEATcosm2014_Bin10_30_metaG | ecosystem: Environmental > Terrestrial > Soil > Wetlands > Peat | place... | reverse complement strand
TCGCCGGTGTCGGCGACGATCGTCGTCATGGTTCGCAGTTGATCGAGCTTGCTCGGCATGGCTGGGCTCCGAAAGTCGCGGGTTGAATATGGGGCGCGGCAGGGGGCGACGGCAAGAGCCGCGCCCACGGCCGATCGCTCAATTTGAGGCGGCCGTTGGCGTTGGCGCCGGCGCCGGCGCGGGCAGGGCGACGGCCTGTGGCGTCGCAACGGAAATGGGCGTCGCAACGGGAGCAGGCGTCGTCGCAGGGAGCGGCGTGGCTGTCACAGCCGCAGCCTGAGCCGGCGTCGCCGCGGGCGCCGGAACGGCGGCGGCGGGCGCTGACGGATCGACGTAGCCGCTGGCGTCGATGCTCGACATCGTGTTGGCGTCCTGCGGCCGCGGCGTCGCCATCTGCGCGCCGATCGCGTGCAGCACGTCGGGCGCGTCGGCGTAAGCGCCGTGGTCGATGAAACCATCGGAGAAATTGGTGAGGTCGTAGACCTTGGCGCCGAGCGCCTCGAGCCGCTCGCGGTCCTCGGTCTTTGACGGATTGATCGCGCCGACCCGCTGGCGCGACTGGGCGATGGCGCTGGAGAGCGACAGCGCGCGATCGTTGGCGGTGGCGAAGACGGTGACGTTTGCCGGTCTCAGGCGTGCCATCTGCCCGGCGAAGACATCCATATCGATGTCGGGCGAGGCGAGCATCACGTCGCCGAGATGGCCGGAGAGGTCGCGGTCGCCGGCGATCGCCTCCTGGCGCAAAGCCTCCATCGCCAGCCACCCGCCCATCGAATGGGCGAGCACATGCACTTTGCCGACGCCGGGCGTCGCGCTGATCTCCTGCAGCAGCGACTGCAGCGCGTCACGCGAGGCGGTGGCGTTGTCCTTGTCCGAGACGTAGCCGAACAATTCGTGCTTAGTCGGCCAAGTGAACAGCACGGCGACGCCGCCGAACTGACTGTCGGCGACAATCTGCGCGGTGCGGTCGCGCGCTTCGTCGAATGGCGTATTGAAGCCGTGGACGAAAACGAGCACGTCGCGATTGACGCCGATGCGGCCCGAAACGTGCGAAGCGAGCTCGGACTTGAATTCATCCGAGTCGAGCGTCCGCTCATGCGCGAGGACGATGTGGTCGCGCGCGTTGGCCGCGCCGAACATCGGCTCTTCAATCGATCCGGCGCGGTGGCCGGGCGGGATCGTAAGGATGTCGAGCGCGTAGTGGACGCCGTCGGACGACAGCACTTGCGACGCCGCGCCGTGTTCGGCTTTGCGGGTCGAGGCGACGAAAACTTGCACCGGGCGAGCGGTCGTCGCCGCGACGGCCGGTCCGCCGAAAGCGCCGGCAAGGTCGGTCTCGCAACCCGACAGCGTCGGCCCGCCAAGGCCGACGAGACCAAGAAAAACAAACCCAATCGGCGCGCCGCGCACCCAAGCCATCGCTATCAGACTTTCCCGCTTGATCGCTGCGGCCCCGCAGGCGCGACGCGACTTAGTCGGTTCCTTCCGCCACCGATGTGGCGAGAGTGAGACGGCGGGGCCGGAGGCTCGCCGCGCCGCACGGGATCAGCGTCGCCGTTCGAAGGCGAACGCCGCGAGCGCAACGATCGGAAAGGCGAGTCCGATCGCGCTCGCCAGGCGCCAGCCGCCCTCGGCGTAAGCCCAGGCTCCCAGCGCTGAGCCGAGCGCGCCGAACAGGAAGAAGGTCGCGATGTAGAGGCCGTTGAGCCGACCGCGCGATTCGCCGCCGAGCGCGAATATGGCCCGGAATCCGACGACCAGATGGGCCTGCGCGCCGAAATCGAGCAGCACCGCTGCTGCGACCAGCAGCGCGAGCGCCATCGGCGCGCCGGCGGGAGCGAGATTGGCGATGAGAAAGGCGGCGGCCGCAACGAAGAGGGCCAACCCGGTGACCGCTCGGCTGTGACCGCTGTCGGCGAGGCGGCCGGACAGCGGCGCGGCCACAGCGCCGGAGACCCCTGCGAGCGCGAACAGCGCGATGCCGCGTTGGCCCAGCCCGAAGGCGTCGGCGAGGAACAGCGGAACGGTCGTCCAGAACAGCGAGAAGGCGGCGAACAGGCAGGCCTGATAGAAGGCGCGCCGCTGCAACACTGGCGTCCGCACGGCGAGCCCGATCAGCGACGCCATCAGCGCTCCATAGCCGACCCGGGACTCCGGTTGCCGCCGCGGCAGGCCGGCCGCCAACGCCACTGCGGTCAGCGCCATTAGACCGGCGGCGGCGAAAAAGACCGTACGCCAAGACGTTTCCGCGGCGAGGAAGCTGGCGGCAGGCCGCGCCGCCATAATGCCGAGCATGATCCCCATCGCGATGTCGCCGACGACGCGGCCGCGTCGCGCCGCCGGCGCGAAATGCGCGGCGAGCGGCGACAGCACCTGGACCGCGACTGAGCCGAAGCCGATCAGCAGCGAGCAGGCGAGAAACGCCGCCGGACCATGCGACAGGCCTGCGCCGAGAAGGCCCAGCGTGGCGAGCGCGATCGCGGCGAGCGTCAGGCGGCGGTTCTCGACGAGGTCGGCGAGCGGGACGATCAACAGCAGGCCAGCGCCGTAGCCGAGTTGGGTCAGCGTGACGATCAGCCCGGCGCTGCGCGGCGGCAGGCCCAGCTCGGCCGCGATCGGCGCGATCAACGGCTGCGCGTAGTAGATATTGGCGACGATGATTCCGCAGGCGGCGGCGAAGAGGGCGGTCAAGCGCGGCGAAAGGGTCGGCTCCTCGGGCGGCGTCAAGGCGGACTCCTTCGCTGCGCAAAGGGTCGCTGGATAGGGGACGATGGCGTCGCGATCAAGCGTCGTGGCCCGTCAGGCCGGCTGGCCGATCCGTACGGCGGCGCGGCAGGTCTCGATATGCTGCAGGAACTGGCGCGCGCTCTCGCGCCAGGTGAAACGCAGCGAATGTTCGCGCGCTTTCTCGCGCGGAATCTCGAGCGCGGCGAGACAGGCCGCGCCGAGATCGTCGTTGAGCGCGCCGGCGCCGCTTTCGCCGATCACGTCGAGCGGCCCGGCCACCGGATAGGCGGCGACCGGCACGCCGCTCGCCAACGCCTCGACCAACACGATGCCGAAAGTGTCGGTCCTCGACGGGAAGACGAACACGTCGGCGCTGGCGTAAACCCGCGCCAGCGCTTCGCCATGCAGCGCGCCGAGGAAATGCGCGTGGGGAAAGCGCCGCTCGAGGCCGGCACGCGCCGGCCCCTCGCCGACGACGACCACCGATCCCGGCAATTTGAGCTGAAGCAGCGCCTCGAGGTTCTTCTCTACCGCGACGCGACCGACGCTGAGGAAGATCGGCCGCGGCAGATCAAGGGCGTCGGGCGGACGCGGCCGATAAAGGCCGTGGTCGACGCCGCGCGTCCACACCTTGACCTTTTCGAAGCCGCGCCGCGTCAGCTCGTTGCGGATCGTTAGGGTGGGCGCCAGCGTCGCCGCGGCGGGCGCGTGGAAGCGGCGCAGCGCCTCATAGGAAACCGCCTCGGGCAAGTGCGTGCGCGCGGCGATATATTCGGGAAAGCGCGTGTGATAGCTGGTGGTGAACAGGCGCCCGCGCTTGCGGCAATAGCGGCGCGCCGCCCATCCGATCGGACCCTCGGTGGCGATGTGGATGTGGTCGGCGCCGGCGGCGTCGATGCGCCGCGAAACCTCCCAGGGCGAGGCGAGCGCGAGACGAATGTCGGGGTAGGTCGGCAGCGGCAGGGAGGCGAAGCCCTGCGGCGTCAGGAAGACGAACTCCGCGTCGAGTTCGCGCGCCGCCGCCGACATGCGCTCGAGCGTATGGACGACGCCGTTGACTTGCGGCCGCCAGGCGTCGGTGGCGACGAGAATCCGGATCAAGCCGCCTCCGCTTCCGCCTCCACTTCGGCGTCCTCTGCGACCGGCGCTGCGAGGCCGGCGATCTGCTCGCGCTCGCGGCGCGCCGCGGCGAACGTCTTCGACCACCGCATCACCTCGAGCCTGCCGTCGTCGTGTTCGACGACCAGCGAGCAGGATTCGACGAAGTCGCCGGTGTTGACATAGGTGACTCCGTCGATTTCGCGGATCGCCGGATGATGGATGTGGCCGCAGACGACGCCGTCGACGCCGCGACGCTTGGCTTCGCGCGCCAACTCGGATTCGAACGAGCCGATGAAGTTGACGGCGTTCTTCACCTTGAGCTTGGCCCAGGCGGAGAACGACCAGTAGTTGAAGCCGAACAGGCGGCGAACGTCGTTGAAACGCGTGTTGAGGAACAGCGCTGTGTCGTAGGCCCAGTCGCCGAGGTGAGCGAGCCACTTCGAGTGGCGCACGACGACGTCGAATTCGTCGCCGTGCATGACGAGAAGCCGCTTGCCATCGGCGGTGACGTGGATCGCATTGCGGACGATCTCGATGCCGCCGAACGACAGGCCGACGAACTGGCGGGCGAACTCGTCGTGGTTGCCGGGCACGAAGATCATCCGCGCGCCGCGGCGCACCTTGCGCAGCAGTTTCTGGACGACGTCGTTGTGCGACTGCGGCCAGTACCAGCCGCTGCGCATCCGCCAGCCGTCGAGGATGTCGCCGACCAGGAAATACGTGTCGGCCTCGTTATGGCGCAGGAAATCGAGCGCCAACTCGGCTTGGCAGCCGCGCGTGCCGAGATGAAGGTCGGAGAGAAAGATCGTCCGGTAACGCCGGGTCGTATCGTCGGATTTTGCCACGCCAGCCTCGTTGGTCGCGAGCGGAACGAGTTTACGTTCTCCTTGCGCAGATTCTCATGTCGAGGGCGTGACAGGCGGCGGCGGCGACGACGGCCCGACCAGGGGGGGCGCCGCAAGGCCCCGTCCAAGGGACTCGCATGCGCTCGCCCGCTTCCGCCGGTCGGCGAAACCAAGCGGACGACGCGAGTGCTTGATTGCAAGCTCGTGCGATGGACTTGCTTCGGAGCTTGCGATAAAAGGTGCAGGCGGCAGCGACTCTTGCAATCGGGAACGGGGGCCGACTGATGAAACGTCTTCTTCTGGCGTCAACCGCTCTGTGCGCTGCTTTGGCGCCGAGCGCATTCGCCGCCGATCTTCCAACCGTAAAGGGTCCGCCGCCTGCGCCGGCCGTGGCGCCGCCTGTCTTCAACTGGACCGGATTCTACATCGGCGGCAACGTTGGCGCGATGTGGTCGCAAGACGGGGTCGAAACGACCGACGGATTTGGCGGCTTGCCTGTTGGCACGACCGACACGGTGGATCCTTCCGGCCTCGTCGGCGGCGTTCAAGCTGGCTACAATTATCAGTTTTCAAATATTGTCGCCGGCGTCGAAGGCGATCTCGACTGGTCGAGCGCCCGCGGCAGCCGCGACAGCGTCTGGGGCTTGACTGGCCTCAACCATACAGCGTCCACGCCGTTCTTCGGCGATGTGCGCGCGCGGCTTGGGCTCGCCGTCGACCGCTTCCTGCCTTATGTCACGGGCGGCGTCGTCTTCGCCGAACAGCGCAATAGCTTGGGCGCGGTGTTTCTTACGCCGCCGTCGACGGGACGCAGCGAAGGGACGGGCTGGGCGATCGGCGCCGGCGTCGAGTATGCGATCGACAACCACTGGTCGGCCAAGGCGGAATACCTCTACACGCAGTTTCCCGACGCCAACGGGACGCTGTTCGCCGGCGCGCCGTACACTTTCAAGTTCAAGGATTCTGCCGATATTGCGCGGCTGGGTCTCAACTATCGGTTCTAGCTCGTGGACGACGCGCCGTCGGCGCCTGCAAGTTTCGCCGACCACATCCTCCATCATGCGCGGCTGCGTCCTGAGCAACCGGCGGTTGTGTTGCCCGACCGGCTCGTCACCTTCGACATGCTGGCGCAAGGAATATTGCGCGCCGAAGAACGCGTTCGCAGCCTGAACCTTGCGCCGGAGGATCTGGTCTGCGTCACGTTGGCGAGCCCGATCCGCCATATCATCGTCTCGGCGGCGCTCTTTCGGCTGGGCCAACCGGCGCTTTCGGCCGAGAGCTTCGAAGGGATCGCTGCGCTCAAACTTCCGGTGCGCGTATGTCTTCAGGATCCCGGCGGCGCTATCACGCCCGGTTTGCAGCGCATCCTGGTCGAAGAAGATTGGTTTGCCGGCCCTCGACTTTCCCTCACGCCGGCGCGCGGATTCGCCAGCGACGAGGCGCTTTGCCGCGTCGACATCAGTTCCGGGTCGACCGGCCTCCCGAAAGCGGTCTGGCTCAGCCAGGCGCGCTTTCGCCGACTGCTGGAGGGCCTTCAGGCCGGCGACGCCGTTGGGGTGCGCGGCCGCGTGCTCAACCTCATCCGCCTGAGCGGCGCCTGGGGATTTCGCCTGACGGCGCATGCGCTCTCGGCCGGCTTCACGCTCGTCTTCGCCGACTCGCCGCGCCAAGCGCTGCAAATGGCCGCCGCTTACAACGTCGACGCCATCGTCGCGTCGACCCAGCAGGTGCGCGACCTAGTGCGCGAGCAGATACGCGCGGCGACTCCTTGCCCGTCGGTGAAAGCCCTGATGTTCGGCGGCGGCTTGGCGACGCGCGCGCTGCTGGGCGAAGCGCGGGCGCGCCTGTGCGCCCAAACGATCGTCCAGTACGGGGCCAATGAAGTCGGGTCGATTGCAGTGACGCCGGCCGACGTCTTGGGTGACCAAGAGGGGGCGATCGGCTACCCGCAGCCCGGCGTCACGCTCGAGATCGTCGGACCGGACGACCGCCCGCTTGCTCCCGGCGCGACCGGCGTCGTGCGCCTGCGCACGCCGTGGATGGGACAGCCTTTTCCGCCGAGAGCTGAAGACGGGCATCCGGGTCTGCGCGACGGCTGGTTTTATCCTGGCGACCGCGGCCGACTGACGAAAGACGGCATGCTCGTCCTCGACGGACGCGCGTCGGAAGTAATCAACTCCGGCGGCGTCAAGCGCGCTCCCGAGGTGATCGAGGAAGTCGTGCTGCGCCACCCCAATGTCGCCGAGGCCGCAGCGTTCGGCGCGTTCGGCCCGGACGGGATCGAGGAGGTCAATCTCGCAATCGTCGCGCGCGCCCCGATCGCCGAGCGCCAGCTGATCGACTGGTGCGGCGAGCGCGGCCTGGAAGTGGCGCGCGTTTTCGCCGTCGACTCGCTGCCGCGCACGCCGCTCGGCAAGATTCGCCGCGAGGAGCTGAAAACGACCCTGATCGGGTAAGATGCAGCGCCGGCGCTTCGCGCCGCGCGCGATCAACCGGTTGGGGAAAATACGCATCGATGAGCGAAGAACCGCTGTTGGTCTGGCGCATCGTCGTCGAGGGCCACGTCCAGGGCGTCGGCTACCGCCACTTCGCGCGCCGCATCGCGCTGCGCTTCGGCGTATCCGGCTGGGTGCGAAACCGCCGCGACGGCGCGGTCGAGATGGTGGTCGCCGGGCCTGCCGACAGGATCGAGGCGGCGCTGGCCGAGCTCAGGCGCGGACCTTTGGGCGCGCATGTGCTCGACTTCAGGATCGTTTCGATCAACGAGACGGAACGCCCGGTAGGTTTCGAGATCCGCGGCACGCTCTGAATGCGGCGCGCGCCGCGGCCTCACGCCGAATCGAGCAGCCGCTTCGCCTGCTTCAGGTGCGGCAGGTCGAGCATCTCGCCGTCGAGCGCGACGACGCCGGCGCCCGGCGCGGCGTCGAACGCTGCGACGATCGCCCGCGCGCGCGCGATCGCCTCGGGCGAAGGGGAGAATACGTCGTTGATGACCGCAACCTGCGCCGGATGGATCGCCATCTTGGCGACGAAGCCGTCGCGGCGGGCGGCCAGCGCTTCGGCGCGCAAGCCGTCGAGATCGCGGAAGTTGGTGGCGACGGCGTCGATCGGGCGCGTTTCGGCGGCGACCGCGCCGACCAGCGTCAGCGTCCGCGCCAGCGCGTAAGGCGCGGCGTAGGCGCCGTCCGGCAGGCGGTTCGTTTCAGCGCCGAGGTCGGCCGACAGGTCCTCGCCGCCCCAGGCGAGCCCTTCAAGCCGGCCGCTCGCGCCGCGATAGCTGGCGAAGCCGAACAGCGCGCGGGCTGACTCGGTGGCGATGGCGATGATGCGAGTCGAGCCGTCGGCAAGGCCGTGTTCGGCTTCGCGCACCGCGAGGTTCGCGCCGAGCCGTTGAACGTCGGCGCCGCCGAGGCATTTGGGCAGCACGACGCCGTCAGGGGCGGCGGGGACAACGGCGTCGAGGTCGGCTGCGGTCAACCCGCCGGCGAATGGATTGACCCGCACATAGAGCCTTGGGCGGATCGCGAGCCGGCGCGCCTCGGCGACAAAGGCGGCGGCGGTCGCGCGCGCCGCCGGTTTTCGCGCCTCGGCGACCGAATCCTCGAGATCGACGATCAAAGCGTCGGCGCCGCTCGCCAGCGCCTTGGCGAGCTTATTGACGTCGTCGCCAGGGACGAAGAGCAGCGAGCGCATGATCAGACCGCCGTCGTCGCCGGCGGGCGCCGCCGCATGAAAGCGGTGCGGCGGCATTCGGCCACCAGAGTCCCGTCTTGTTTGAAGGCGCGGTGCAGGAATTCGATCAGACCGGCGTCGGCGCGCGACTTCGACTCGCGCTTGGCCGTCACCTCGGTCGTCGCGCTGACGGTGTCGCCCTCGAACAGCGGCGCCGGAAACTTGACCTCGGACATGCCGAGATTGGCGACGGTGGTGCCGAGCGTCGTGTCGTTGACCGAAATGCCGATCAACAGGCCGAGGGTGAACAGCGAATTCATCAGCGGCCGCCCCCATTCGGTCTCGGTGGCGCAGAAATGAGCGTCGATGTGCAGCGGCTGCGGATTGAGCGTCAGACTCGAAAACAGCAGATTGTCCATCTGGCTGACGGTCCGGGTGAGGCGGTGGCGGAAGACCCGGCCGACCTCGAAATCCTCGAAATACAGGCCGCCGCGCGGGTGTTGGGTGTCCAGTGCCGCCATTTCCTAGCTCCCCGGCCGGCCTCTTAAGCGCGCGTTTACCCTAAATCGGCGATGAATAGGCGATGCAAACGCTCGCCGCAGCCGCCGAGCCGCCCTTCCGGGCCGTCGAAACGGTCGCCGAACGGCCGCTGGCGCTCTACGCCGGCGAGCCAGGGATCGTGCGCCGATTCCTCGCCTGGAGGCAACGGGCCGACGCCAATGAGCGCGCCGAGGCGGCGAGCGCCCTGGCGCGGGCCTATCTCTATTCTGATCTTCCGGCCGATGAACGCGCCGAGGCCGAGTTTGGCCTCGCCACTGTGCTCGACGACCCCTCGGCCCTGGTGCGCCGCGCGCTCGCCGAGGCGCTCGCCGGCGCGTTCGAAGCGCCGCGCGCGATCGTGCTGGCGCTCGCCGCCGACCAAGCCGACGTCGCCGCCGTGGTGCTCGGCCGGTCGCCGATGCTGACCGAGGCCGAGCTTGTCGACTTCGTCGCCTCCGGCGACGCGATCGCCCAGACCGCCATCGCCCGGCGGCCACGCCTGCCGGCGGGGATCGCGGCGGCGCTGGCGGAGGTCGGCCGGCGCGAGGCGGCGATCGCGCTCGCCAACAATTTCGACGCCGACGTCCGACCGAGCGCGCTTTGGCGACTGTTCGAGCGCTTCGGCGACGATGGCGAGGTTCGCGACGCCTTGGCGTCGCGCTCCGATCTGCCCGCCGCGCTGCGCAACGAACTCGCCGCCGCGACCGCGCGGGCGCTGGCGGAATTTGCGGCGCGTTGCGATTGGCTGTCCGCCGAACGCGCCCAGCGCATCGCCCGCGACGCGCGCGAGCAGGCGACGGCGACCATCGCCAGCAACGCCGAATTTGGCGAACTCGCTGAACTTGCGCGACGCATGCGCTCGGCCGGCACGCTCACGGTCGCGGTGCTGATGCGGGCGCTGCTCGGCGGCGACCGCGATTTCTTCGCTCTCGCTCTGAGCGAACTCTCCGGGATCGCGCCGAACCGCGCCGCAGCGCTCGCTCGCGCGCCCAAGAGCCAGGGGTTCGCGGCGCTCTACGCGAGGGCGCGACTGCCGGCGCCGTTTCTGCTGGCGTTCCGCGCCGCGCTGCTTGCGCTCAATGTCGTCGATCCGCCGTGCGGCGACCGGATCTCGCGCGCTCTGTGCGAGAACGTAATCGCCGCGTGCGAAGCGCGCGCGGACGTCGGGCAGGGGCCGATGTTGGCCTTGCTGTGGCGCTTCGCTTCGGAGGCGGCGCGCGACAGCGCGCGCGAATTCGCCGACGACGCCTGGCGCGCGCCGCCGGCCCGGCTTGAGCGGCCCAACTACGCGCCGCTGCTGATCGAAGCGGTCGCCGCCGCGCTCGAAGTCTTCGACGCGCCGCCTGTTCTAGCCCCGCTGGCCGAAGCGCCGGCGCTGTTGGAATCCTCGCTCGCCCCGCCGGTCGAGTTGTCGCTGGCCGAAGACGAGACGACCGCCGCGCCGCCGGTGCAGCTGCCGCCCGATATGCTCGCTGCGCTCGCCGAAGCTGCCTGAGAGGGGTTTAGGCGACCTCGACGCCGGACTGCGCCGCGCGCGCCTGCGCGATCGCCTTGGCGAGCACCTCGGTTTCCTGCGCGCCGGGAACCCCGAAGCGCGAAGCGAAGATGAAGAACGGGACGCCGCTGACGCCGATCGCTTGCGCTTGGGCGATCTCCGCCTGAACCGCATCGACGTCGTCGCCGTCGGCGAGCAGCTTGGCGACGAGTTCGGCGTCCATGCCGCATTCCCGCGCGACGTCGATCAACACTTTGCGATCGCCGATGTCGCGGCCTTCCTCGAAATAGAGGCGGAACAGGCGGTCGACCACCGCGTCCTGCTTGTCGCCGACGCTTGCCCAACGGATCAGGCGGTGGGCGTCAAGCGTGTTGGGCGCGCGCTCGATGCGGTCGAAGGCGAAGGCGACGCCGATGCCCTTGCCCATCTCGCTCAGCCGGTCGTGGACCGCGGCAAGGCGGGCGTCGTCTTTGAACTTGGCCATGATATGGGCGCGGCGATCCATGCCGCCGGCCGGAATCGAAGGGTCGAGCTGGAATGGGCGCCAGCGCACGACAATCGGCGCGCCCTTGCTGGCGCGGATCGCCGAGTCGAGGCGACGCTTGCCGAGAAAGCACCACGGGCAGACCACGTCGCTGACGACGTCGATCGTCAGGGGCTCGGCGACAGCATTCATGACATCACTCCAACGACGCGCCGGAGCGCCGTGCGCATTATGTAGGGGCCAAGGCCCGCCGCGCAACCGCGCGCCCCCCCCGCCAAGCGCGTGTGCGCTACGGTTTGGCGCGCCACCAGGTTTCCGTTGCGACGCCGAACAAGGGCGACTTGTCGGGGTGGCCGAGCGCCGAGGAATAGGCGACCCATTGGTCCGGCGCGTAGAACAGCGGCACGATATAGAATCCAGATAACAACAGGCGGTCGAGCGCGCGGACCGCGGCGACGAAATCGTCGCGATCGCGCGCGGCGACGACGGCGGCGATCATCGCGTCGATCGCCGGCGAGGCGGCGGCGCAGATGTTGTAGGAGCCCTCCGTCGCCGCCGCCGCCGAGCCCCAGCGGCTGCGCTGCTCGTTGCCAGGCGAGGGCGAGGCGATCCACGCGCCGATCATCATGTCGAAGTCGAAGTGCGCGCGGCGGCGCTCGAACTGCACTTCGTCGACGAGGCGCACGGTCGCCGTCACGCCGATGCGCGCCAGGCTGGCCGAGTAGGCGAGGGCGAGCCGCTCTTCCTGAAGGGTCTTGACCAGGATCTCGAAGCTGAGCGGGCGGCCGTGCGCGTCGACCAGCGACTCGCCGCGGAGCGTGTAGCCGGCGTCGGCGAGTCGTTCGAGCGCCTTGCGCGCGAGCGCACGGTCGCGCCCCGTTCCGTTGGAGACCGGCGGCGTCCAGCGTCCCTCGAGAATGTCGTCGCGCACCGCGCCAGGGAATGGCGCGAGCAGCGCGCGCTCTTTAGCCGATCCCGGTCGGCCGGCGGCGGACAACTCGCTGTCGTCGAAGAAACTCTTCGAGCGCTTGTAGACGCCGGCGTAGAGGTTGGCGTTGATCCATTCGAAGTCGAACATCGTCGCGAGGCCCTCGCGGGCGCGGGGGTCGGCGAAGATCGGCCGGCGCGTGTTGAAAGCGAAGCCGGAGATCCCTTTCGGCAGGCCGTAGGGCACGGCCTCTCGCAATACGCGTCCATCGCGCGCCGCGGGGAAACGGTAGCCGTCGCGCCAGCGCGTCGGGTCGTCTTCGAGGCGGAAGTCGACCAGACCAGCCTTGAAAGCTTCGAACATCGCCGAAGCGTCGCGGAAATAGTCGATGCGGATCTCGTCGAAATTGTAGAGGCCGCGGTTGATCGGCAGGTCGCGCCCCCAATAATGGGGATCGCGCGCCAGCGTCAGCCTTTGGCCGGGAACCACCTGGACGACTTTGTAGGGGCCGGCGCCGACCGGGATCTGCAGCGTCTGGTCCTCGAAATGCGCGGCGTCGGTGTGGGCGCGCGACAGTACGGGCATCAAGGCGAGGATCAGCGGCAGTTCGCGGTCGTCGGCGCCGGCGAGATCGAAACGCACCGTCATCTCGTCGGGCGCATCGGCGCCTCCGACCAGGGCGAAGGCGGCGCGTTGCGACGGCAGCCCTTTGGATTTCAGCAGGTTGAAGGTGAAGAGGACGTCGGCGGCGACGATCTTCGTTCCGTCCGAAAAATGCGCCGCCGGGTTGAGACGGAAGACGACCCGGTCGCGCGCGTCGTCGGTCTCGATCGATTGGGCGATCAGGCCGTAGAGGGTGAAGGGCTCGTCGGCCGAGCGCGCCATCAACGACTGGTAGACGTTGCCGACCAGGCCTTGGGCGGTCGACAGGGCCTTGACGTTATAGGGGTTGAGGCTGTCGAACGCGCCGAGATAGGCGAGCGCGAGCCGGCCGCCCTTGGGGGCGTCGGGGTTGGCGTAGGGCAAGTGGTCGAATCCGGCCGCCAGCGCCGGCGCGCCGTGCATGGCGATGGCGCCGGTCGCCTGCTGCTGGCCATGCGCCGCTCCGGCAAGGGCGATCAGAGCGACGAGGATCCCAAGGAATCGCATCGCCGCATCTTAGGGACGCGCCGGCGGCCCGTCACGGCGCGGCGCGCCGGCCACAGGTCGTTGCGAACTGCCGCATTCGGCGAAATTTCGGTTGGATTGTCGCCGCGAATGTGGAAAGAGGGCGCCGAAGGCGCGAACGCGGGCGCGCGCCCCTTTATGGCCGCAATGACGCGACATGGGACGCAGCGCCGCGACGAACGCGGCCGAGTGCTGCTGATCACCGATCGAAAGGACGTTTCATGACCTTCCCGTTCGAACGCCGCGGCGCCTTGACGCTGGCCGCTGCGGCGGTCCTGGCGGCGAGCGGCGCTATGGCGCAAACGACGAAACCTGTCCCAGCGCCGAGCGCGACGGCGGCGCCGGCCGCGCCCGCAGGTCCGAGCGCGCCCGCCGGCGCGCCGCCTGGTCCGGTCAAGCTCGACCTGACGCCAATGCAGGCCCCTTGGACCAAGATCTGCGGCAACGATCAGGGCTCGGGCAAGCAAGTCTGTTACACCACGCGCGATTTCGGCCAGGCCGCCGACCAGCCGCCGACGTTGGCGATCGCCGTCTACCAGATGGCCAGCGAAGAGCGCCGCATCGCCCGCTTCCTGCTGCCGGTCGGTCTGTTGCTGCGCCCTGGCTTCCGCTTGGTGATCGACAAGGGCGAGCCGATCGACGGCAAGTTCGCGATCTGTTTCCCGAACGGCTGCTTCGCCGAAGCCGACCTCAACAACAAGACGATCGCCGACCTTAAGAAGGCGCAGGTCGCCAGCGTCATCGTCCGCAACCAAGCGAATGTCGAAGTGACCTTCAATCTGCCGATGAAGGACTTCGGCGCCGCTTTCGACGGCGCCCCGGTTGATCCGAAGGTGCTCGAGCAGCAGAATCAGGAATTGCAGAAGCAGCTTGAGCAGCGGGCGCAGGCTCAGCGCCAAAAGCTCGAGCAGCAGCAGTCGACCGGCGCGCCGCCGATCGCGCCCGCGACCCCCGCGCAGTAACCGCGTCAGCGGCGCGGGCTTCGCCGCCTGCGCCGCCATACAAAACGCCGGCCGAAGCGGGCCGGCGGCAAAGCGCTCGCTATTCAGGCGTAGCTTTGACTCAGCAAGCCATCAGCTTGTTGCGTAAGCGGTATCCGCCGTTTTCGGTGCGGACGAACATCTCGTCGACTTGCGGATGGCTGACCGGCTCGCCCGACTCGTCGGGCAACAGATTCTGCTCCGACACGTAGGCGACGTACTGGCTGTCGGTATTCTCGGCGTAGAGGTGATAAAACGGCTGGTCCTTGTTAGGCCTCACCTCTTCTGGAATCGAGCGCCACCATTCTTCGGTGTTGGCGAAAGTCGGATCGACGTTGTAAATTACGCCCCGAAACGGGTAGACGCGATGGCGAACGACCTGTCCGATGCCAAACTTTGCGACGCGGGCTTCCATCGACGCTGGAACTCGTTGAATTTTATGCGTCTACGGCTACGCTCGCCGCTAAGGGCTGTCAACGCCGCGGTCCGTCAGAGCGCGTAGCGCTCGGCGAAGGCAGGGTCTTTTGCCGCCACTTGCCGGGCGAGGTCGACGATGACTTTCGCCTGTTTCCAGGTTGCGTCGTCCTGCATCTTGCCGTCGATCATCACTGCGCCGGCGCCGTCAGGCATCGCTTCGAGGATGCGCTTGGCGAAGGCCACCTCCGCCGGATCGGGCGAGAAGACCTTCTTGGCGATGGCGATTTGGCTCGGGTGAAGCGTCCAGGCGCCGACGCAGCCCATCAGGAAAGCGTTGCGAAACTGCGCCTCACAGCCAGCGACGTCGGCGAAATCGCCGAACGGCCCATAGAACGGTTTGATCCCGTTGGCGGCGCAAGCGTCGACCATGCGTGCGATCGTATAATGCCAAAGGTCCTGCTGGGCGCTCGCGCGCGGCGCCGCGGCGTCGCCCGCGTCGGCGAGCACACGATAATCGGGATGGCCGCCCCCGACCCGCGTCGTCTTCATCGCCCTCGAGGCGGCGAGATCGGCCGGCCCAAGGCTCATTCCGTGCATGCGCGGCGAAGCGGCGGCGATCGCCTCGACGTTGTTGACGCCCTGCGCCGTCTCAAGGATGGCGTGGACGAGGATCGGCTTCTTCAGCCCGTGGCGAGCCTCCAGCAGCGCCAGATACTGGTCGATGAAAGCGATGTCCCAAGCGCCTTCGACCTTTGGCAGCATGACAACGTCGAGCCTGTCGCCGACCTCGCCGACGAGCCGCGTCATGTCGTCGAGGAACCACGGCGAGTTGAGAGCATTGACGCGCGCCCACAGGCCGGTCGAGCCGAAGTCCGTCGCCCGCGCCATGGCGACGAAGCCCTCGCGCGCCGCCGCCTTCGCTTCGATCGGGATCGCGTCCTCGAGGTTGCCGAGCACGACGTCGACCTGGGCGGCCAACTCGCCGACTTTGGCTCGCAGCTTGTCGACGTGCGGCGGCACGAAATGGATCATGCGCTCGACGCGCGCCGGCGGTTCGCGCAGCGGCCGCGGCGCGCCAATCGCCATGGGTTCATAGAACTTGCGTGGAGCTCTCATCTTTGCGTCGTCGCAGATCGAGGGGGGCGCAGAATCGATACGGCCAATCGTCGGCCCCGGCAACTTCGCCGACGTAGCCGGCGGTTCGACTTTGGTCGGCCCCGGCTCACCCGCCAGGCGCGACCGAGACGTTCGGCGCCGACCACGGGCCGGAGAGGATGATCGTCAGCCGCGCCGCGTCAGCCGACGGCGCGCCTTGGGAGTCGGTCTGGACAGCGCGCGCCTGCGCCTGCCAGCCGCGGTTGGCGACGTCGATCATGCCGCCGAGATCGATCGTCGACCCCGGTCCCTCGAGGCGTCCCTCGTCGATCGTCGCCGTGCCGTTGGCGATCGTCAGCCGCACGCGCCCGCGCAAGAAATGTGTCGCGCCGTCGCCGAGATCGCGGGCGACGTCGATCACGTGGCGCTGGCTGCGGCGCAACGCTTCCTCGACGCTCACGCCGTCAATTGCGCCCGCCGTCACGGCCGCGTTCGCCTTACCGGCGAGCGACAGGATGGAGTCCGAGGCTGCAAATCCGGTTGTGCGCAAGTTCGCCTCGACGTCGCCATGTCCGCGAAAACCGCTCCAGCCGAAATCCGCGAAAGCGGCTCCGAGGTCGGCGTCGGCAAGCGAACCCGTCGCCTGAGTCGTCAGGCCGCGCGCGCCGCGAGCCACCGACAATTGTCCTTTCAGCGTCCCTTGGTAGGCGGTCGCTTCGAGTAGGGTCGCCGTGCAGGCGCCAGCCTTGCACATCAGCGCGCCGGCGGCGTCCGCGACCACGTGATCGCGCCAGGCCAAGCGCGCGGCCGAGAGCCGCAGGTCGAGGTCGAGGTCGGTCGGCGGCGCGTAGGCGAAGGGAGTCTGGCTCCAATCGCCTGCAGGCGTCACGAGATCGGGCGGCGGCGCTGTCAGCGCCGCGAGATCGAGCTGATCAGCGGCGAGCGAGCCCGAGATGGCGTAGCGGCCGCCCTGGCGCGCGAAGGTCAAGGCGCCGTCGAACTTTTGGCCCGAAGCGGTCACCGCCGCATCGCTCAGCATCACGGCTTCGCCGGCGACTTGGGCCTTGCCTGAGAAAGAGAAAGAATCGCCGAGCGGGAACGGCGCGTCATCGCCGCCCTGAAGCCGCTTGAGCGCGCTCAGCGAGTGGATCTCGGCGGTCAGCGTTCCGGCAAACTTCGTCTCGCCAGGGCCGCCCCACACGCCTTCGGCGTCGAACGCGAGTGGATCCGAGGCGATGCTCAGCGCGACGTCGGTGGGGCGGCGGCTCAGCGCATCGCTCGGATTGTCGATGCGGCCGCGGATCGTGACGTGCTCGTCTCGCCATGCGCCGACCAGCGCCACGCGTAGCGGCGCGTTAGCGCTCGGCCAATCGATTCCGCCGTTCAGGCTCTCGATCAGCGTGTCGACGCGGCGCGAGGCGCTGACGACGTGCAAGATGCCGCCGTGCAGCCGAACGTGCGCCCAAGCGCCGGAGCCGCCGCCACGCGAATCCTCGGCGACGGCGCGCTCTTCGGCCAGCGCCGGGGCGGCGTCGAGGTCGACGAGAGCGGTCGGATTGTCGAAGTTTGCGCCAACCGGCAGGAAGTGGCCGCCTATCAAGGCGAAGATCGAGAGCGGGAACCGCGCCTCGGACGCGGTCAGCACGTTGTGGCCATCGTTCGCGACAAGCTCAACGCCGATAACGCGCAAGGTCGGCCAGGGCAGCAACGCAAAGGTCGCGCGAGCCGGTCCACGCCAGTGCAGGCCGATTGGCGGCGTGGCGCGATTGAGTTCGACGCCGACGCGGGCCGACGCCATCGGCCAGCGGTAGACGCCGGCGAACAGCGCCGCGACGGCTATGGCGGCGGTCGTCCATTTCACGCTGCGACGCATCCGCGTTTGTCGCTCCGAGCCTCCCGCGCCGCCGGCGCGCATCTTCCCGTCGACCGCACAAGGGGCCGGCCGAGTCGCCGCGCCCTTGTTAACACTTTGGCTGCGCGGGACGAAACTCCCCGGTCAACCGCCCCCGCTCGCCGGGGCTTCGACAAAGCGGATTTCGCCCGCCGCCGCGCCCGCTGCGCGCCGCGCTTCGCCGATCGTCGGTGCGTCGCCTTCCGGCGCGTCGGGCGCGATCGCCGGCTTCAGCGCGCCGAACTCCTCTCGTCTGGTCGCGCCGAGCGGCGCCGAATCGACGGGGGCAAACGCTTCTGCGCCGTACGGGACGCCGCCGGCGCCGCCGCGGAAAACGACAATTCCGTCGGCGGTCATCACCGCGTCGCCGCTCTTCAACGTCGGGTCGCGCCAATAGGCGAGCCCCGGCTCGCCGGCGCGGCGGCAGCCGCATGTGGGCGCGGCGACCGAGCGATAGCGGAAGGCGGCCGGCAAAGCGGAGTAGGGTTCGCCGCGCAAATTCGCGGCGTCCTCGATGCGGTCAGAATTCACGGGCAGGAGGTAGAGCGCGACGCCGGCCGAAGGACACAGGGCGCGACAGACGCCCTCTGGGTCGGCATTCGGCGCGGCGGGCGCGGGAACGGGAAAGAAGAAGCCGTCGCACAACCTCACGCAGACGGGTCGCGGCTGGGGCGCAGCGGCGGCGCGGGCGGCCGGGGCGCGCGGCGCGATCAGCGGCAACAGTTCGAATCCGTCCGCAGTTCTGCGCGCGCCGCCCGCAGCGCCGTCCGGCGCCGAGGCCAATGCAAACGCGATCAAGACGGCGACGCCTCTGACGGCCACGCTCAGGGCTCCACGCACTTTTGAGCCGGGCGCGGCGCGCCCGCTTGGCTAACAAAGCGTTAATGGAGGCGAGCGGACTGACGCAATCGAATGCGCGCCGCGTGGTTAGCGGGCGACGACGCAAAAGCTCGCTCGCTACCGCAAGGCGCGCCTCTATCACCTTGAATCGGAAATAGAAAGAGGGTGCGGCGGCTCAGCTCGGCCAGCTCGCGCCGCGCGCGTTGACGTAGATTGCGTAGAGCGAGGTCGTCGCGCAGACGTAAAGGCGATTCCGCTTCGGGCCGCCAAAGCAGACATTGGCCACGACTTCCGGAACCTTGATCTTGCCGAGCAGGGTCGCGTCGGGCGCGTAGACGTGCACGCCGTCCGCGGCCGAGGTCCAGACATGGCCTTTCGCGTCGATGCGGAAGCCGTCGAACAGACCGGCGGTGCATTCGGCGAACAGGTTGGCGGGGCCAAGCGAGCGGCCGTCGCGGCCGACTTCGGCGACGCGGATGTGGCGCGGGCCGTTTTTGACATGGGTGGCGCCGGTGTCGGCGATATAGAGCCGCTTCTCGTCAGGCGAGAAAGCGAGACCGTTAGGCTTGACGAAATCGGTCGCCGCCGCCGTGACCGCGCCGCTTTCGGGATCGATGCGATAGACGTGGCTGGCGCCGATTTCCTGCGGCGCCGCGTCGCCCTCGTATTCGGAATCGATGCCGTAGGTCGGATCGCTGAACCAGATCGAGCCGTCCGACTTCACCACGACATCGTTGGGCGAATTCAGGCGTTTGCCCTCGAAACGGTCGGCGAGCGCGCGGCGCGATCCGTCATGTTCGATGCGCGAGACGCAGCGCGTGCGATGCTCGCATGAGACGAGCCGCCCCTGGCGGTCGACGGCGTGGCCGTTGTGGTTGTCGGCGGGAGCGAGGAAGACCGAGACCGCGCCGCTGGTCTCGTCGTAGCGCAGCACGCGATTGTTGGGGATGTCCGACCAGACGAGATACTTGCCCGCCGGCAGATAGGCCGGTCCCTCCGCCCAGCGGCAGCCGGTATAAAGCTTTTCGAGGCGGACGTTGTCGAGCGCCAGCTTGGCGAAACGATCGTCGAGGGTCTCGATTTCCGGCGGATACATGCGTTTCCCCCTCCTCGCTGGGGCGGCGTCTGTCGCGCGCCGCGCCCGGTTGCAATGGTAGCGTCATCGAGGCTGGAACGGCAACGCCGCCGCCGCGCCGCTTCACTCGGCCGCCGCAGCCAACTTCTCGGCCTTAGCCGCGGCAGGTTTGCGCGCCGACCGGCGCCGTCCAGCCAGCACGGAATCGATCTTGTCGAGATAGAAATAGACGACCGGCGTGATGTAGAGCGTCAGCAATTGCGAAACGCACAGGCCGCCGACGATCGCGACGCCGAGCGGTTGGCGCAGCTCCGACCCGGCGCCGGCGCCCAGCGCGATCGGCAACGCGCCGAGCAGGGCGGCGAGCGTCGTCATCATGATCGGCCGGAAGCGGATGAGCGCCGCCTCGCGGATGGCCGCCAGCGCGTCCAAGCCGCCCTCGCGCCGTCGCTCCAACGCGAAGTCGACCATCATGATCGCGTTCTTCTTGACGATGCCAATCAGCAGCAGGATGCCGATGATCGCGATGACCGACAGTTCCATGTGAAAGTAGCCCAGCGCCAACAGCGCGCCGATGCCGGCCGAAGGCAGGCCGGAGAGAATCGTGATAGGGTGAATGTAACTCTCGTAAAGCACGCCGAGCAGGATGTAGATCGTCAGCACCGCCGCCATCAGCAGCGCGCCCTGGCCGGCGAGCGCCTGCTCGAACAGCTGGGCGTTGCCGGCGAAGCCCGTGATGATGCCGACCGGCAAGTCGACCTTGCGTTCCGCTGCGTGAATCCCCTCGATCGCCTGGCCGAGCGACATGTCGGGCGCGAGGTTGAATGAGATCGTCACCGCCGGCTGCTGCGACTGGCGATTGATCTGCAGCGGCCCGACAGTACGGCGCATCGTCGCCACCTCGTCGAGCGGCACGAGCTGGCCGGTTGGAGTCGCGACGCGGATGCGGCCGAGCGCGTCGGGGTCGTCCTGGAATTTGTCGCCCGCCTCAAGGATCACTTGGTAGTCGTCGGCCTCGGTGAAGATGGTCGAGATCTGGCGCGTGCCGTAGGCGTCGTAGAGCGCGGTGCGCACCGCGTCCGCGGTGATGCCGAAGGCGGCCGCCTTTTCGCGGTCGATGTCGACCCGCCACTGCGGGTTGGAGATCTGCAAGTCGCTGTTGACGTCGCGCAGGCCTGGCAGCTGCGCCATCGCCCGCTCCATTTGCGGCGCCTTGGAATAAAGGGCGTCGATGTCGCCGGACTGCAGCGTGTACTGGTACTTTGCGCGGGCGATACGGCCGCCGGTGAAATCGAGGTTCTGCACCGGCATCAGGATCGTGCGGATGCCCGGGACTGTCGCTGTCGTCGCCCGCAGGCGGTTCATCACGACTTCCATCGAGTCGCGCTTGCCCTTGTCCTTGAGGCGCATGAACAGGAAGCCCCTGTTCGTCGCGCCGCCGAAGCCGACCGCCGAGGTGACCGACTCGACGGCCGGATCGGTCTCGATCAGGTGACTGACCCCGATCTGCCGCGCCGCCATCTCGCGGAAGCTGGTGTCGGACTGAGCCTCGGTGATGCCGCGCAGGAAGCCGGTGTCCTCGTCGGGGAAGAAGCCCTTGGGAATGTTGATATAAAGCGACACCGCGAGATAGCCGGTGGCGAAGGTGAGCAGCAGGACGATGAACCGGTGACGGAGGACGAAGTCGAGCGAGACGCGATAGCCGGCGAGCAGGCCGTCGACGAAGGCGTCCGAAGCGCGCGCGAACCAGCCCGCCTGCTTGCCGTGTTTCGGCGCCGAGAGGATGCGCGCGCACAGCATCGGCGTCAGCGTCAGCGAGACGAAGCCGGAGACGAGGATCGCCACCGTGATCGTCACCGCGAATTCATGGAAGACGCGTCCGACGACGCCGCTCATCAGCAAAACCGGAATGAACACCGCCACCAGCGAGAAGGTGATCGACAGGATGGTGAAGGCGATTTCCTTCGAGCCCTTCAGCGCCGCGTCGAACGGCCTCATGCCGCCCTCGATGTGGCGGGTGATGTTCTCCAACATGACAATCGCGTCGTCGACGACGAAGCCGACCGACAGCGTAATCGCCAGCAGCGAGATGTTGTCGAGCGAAAAGCCGAACACGTACATGAAAGCGCAGGCGCCGATCAGCGACACCGGCAAGGCGAGGGCGGGGATCAGCGTTGCCGATCCCGATTTCAGGAAAACGAAGATGACGATGACGACCAGCGCGATCGAGATCAGCAGCGTCGTCTGCACGTCGTCGATTGACTGGCGGATCGACACCGAGCGGTCGTTGAGGACCTGCGCCTGGACCGACGGCGGCAGCTGCGACTGGTAGTAGGGGATCTTCGCCTTGACGGCGTCGACGACCTCGACCGTGTTCGCGTCCGACTGGCGAAAGACGGCGAGCACGATCGCCGGATCGCTGCCCGACCAGCCGGCGATTTGGTTGTTTTCGACCGAGTCGTAGACGCGCGCGATCTGATTGAGGCGCACCGGCGCTCCGTCGCGCCAAGCGACGACCAGGTTCTGATATTCGGCCGCACGGTTCATTTGGCCGGTGACGTCGACAGTGATGTTCTGCCGCTTGCCGAGCAAGGCGCCGACCGGCGTCGAGGAATTGGCGGCGGCGACGGCGGCGTTGATCTGTTCGAGCGACAGCCCACGCGCCGCCGCGGCGTCGGGATCGACGGCGATGCGAACGGCGAACTTCTGCTGGCCGAACACCAGCACCTGGGCGACGCCGGAAACCTGCGAGATCTGGTTGGCGAAGACGAGTTCGGCGTAGTCGTCGACCTGCGACAGCGGCAGGGTCTTCGACACTAGGGCGATGAACAGGATCGGGCTGTCGGCTGGGTTGATCTTGCGGAAGCTTGGCGGGGAAGGCAGCTGCGGCGGCAGCTTGCGCAAGGTCGCGGAGATGTTCGACTGCACGTCGAGCGCCGCTCCGTCGATGTCGCGGCCAAGGTCGAACTGCATGACGATGTCGGTGCGGCCGAGCACTGACGACGAGGTCATCATATTGATG
>Ga0181529_10002439_pt1 | contig 22284 bp, 17 predicted proteins | sample PEATcosm2014_Bin_36_FD_119763 | JGI IMG/M metagenome (GOLD analysis project Ga0181529, IMG submission 119763) | Peatland microbial communities from MTU Mesocosm Facility, Houghton, MI, USA - PEATcosm2014_Bin10_30_metaG | ecosystem: Environmental > Terrestrial > Soil > Wetlands > Peat | place... | reverse complement strand
TATTGGATGCGCGTACCAGGCCCCAGCCATGCGGGAAGATCACGCGCACGCCATCCACGTCGAGCGTCTTATGCAGCGCTCGCAATTCGCTGGTGACGCGCGCCACCACATCGAACTTGATCTCGTCGGGACAGTCGAAGCGGATCTCGGGAGTGGTGACGGTCTGAGGCAGGTCGGCCAGGTGAGCCGATAGCGGGCGGTCCGAATTCGCCACGATCTCCATCAGCCGGCAGGCCGCGTAAAGCGCGTCGTCGTAGCCGTAGTAGCGATCGGCGAAGAACATGTGGCCGCTCATCTCGCCGGCCAGCTCGGCATGGGTCTCTTTCATTTTGGCCTTGATCAACGAGTGGCCGGTCTTCCACATAATGGGGTTGCCGCCCCGCGCGGCCAGGTCGTCGTACATCAATTGGGAGCATTTCACTTCGCCGATGAAAGTGGCTCCCGGTTTGCGCTTGAGGATCTCGCGGGCGTAGAGAATCATCAACTGGTCGCCATAGATCACCGTGCCGAGGTCGTCGACGGCGCCGATGCGGTCGGTATCGCCATCGAAGGCGATGCCTAGGTCGGCTCGGGTCTCGAGCACCTTGGCGATGAGCGCTTGCAGGTTCTTGGGGACGGTGGGATCGGGATGATGATTGGGGAAATGGCCGTCCATCTCGAAGAACATCTCGGTAGCGTCGACGTTCAGTTTCTCGAGTATGCGATGCATCACCGGACCGCCGGTGCCGTTGCCGGCGTCGAACACCGCACGGACTTTGCGCGGGAAATGAAATCGCGACGCGACGTCCTCCACGTAGGGCGTGACCAGGTCGGCGGTGGATTCGCGGCCTTCGCCGCGCGCGAAGCTGCGCGACTCGACGATGCGGCGCAGTTCCTGAATCTGCTCGCCGTGGATGGTGGACGAGCCGCACACCACCTTGAAGCCGTTGAATTCCGCCGGATTGTGGCTGCCGGTGATCATGACGCCGCCATCGGCCTTCTGGTGGATTACCGAGTAGTAGAGCACCGGGGTGGGCACGACGCCGAGGTCGGTGACGTCGCAGCCGCTGCGCAGGAGTCCTTTCAGCAGCGCGTCGCGCAGGCGCGGCGAGCTGAGGCGCGTATCGCGGCCCAGGCAAATTTTGGGGCCGGTCTGCCGCGAGAGGAATGTGCCGAAAGCCTGGCCGAGCTCGATGATGTCGTCGTCCAGGAATTCGATGTCGGCCACGCCGCGAATGTCATACTCGCGAAAAATCGTCGATTTCAGCATGTAGGATGTCCAAAAACCACAAAACTGTGGTGGTAGCGTTAAGATAGCGGTAGCTGGGTTACCATGAAAACCGCCGAACGACAGTTTACGACAATTAGCGGCGTCCCGATCGATCCACTGTACGGGCCCGCTCCCTTCGATCTAGCCGCGCCCGGCGAATTCCCCTACGTTCGCGGTATCCACGCCGACATGTACCGCGGCAAACTGTGGACCATGCGGCAGTTTTCCGGCTTCGCCACGCCGGAGGAAACCAACCGCCGCTACCATTACCTGCTGGCGCAGGGACAGACTGGGCTGTCGGTGGCTTTCGATCTGCCGACCCTGATGGGGTACGATCCCGATCACGCCATGAGCCTGGGCGAAGTGGGCAAGTGCGGCGCTTCGGTCTGCTCGCTGGAAGACATGGAGATTCTGTTCCGCGGGATCCCGCTGGGCGATGTCACGGTTTCCATGACCATCAACTCGCCGGCGTCGGTGCTGTGGGCCATGTACCTGGCGGTGGCGGAGCAGCAGGGCGTGGAGTGGAGCCGGCTCTCGGGAACGCTACAGAACGACATTCTGAAGGAATACATCGCGCAGAAGGAATATATTTTCCCGCCGCGGCCCTCCATGCGGCTGGTGACCGACACCATCGAATTCGGCGCGCTCCATACGCCGCGCTTCAATCCGGTATCGATCAGCGGGTACCACATCCGCGAGGCGGGATCGACGGCGGTGCAGGAGTTGGCCTTCACGCTGCGCGACGGCATGGAGTACGTCGATTGGGCTCTGGAGCGCGGCATGGATGTCGACGCCTTCGCCCCGCGGCTGAGTTTCTTTTTCAACGCGCACAGCGACTTCTTCGAGGAGATCGCCAAGTATCGCGCGGCGCGCAAGATCTGGGCGCTGGCCATGCGCGACCGCTACGGAGCGCGCAGCGAACGAAGCTGGAAACTGCGGTTCCACGCGCAGACGGCCGGCTGCTCACTCACCTGGCAGCAGCCGTACAACAACGTGGTGCGCACCGCGCTGCAGGCCATGGCCGCGGTGCTGGGCGGAGCGCAATCGCTGCACACCAATTCGCTGGACGAAGCCTACGCGCTGCCGGGCGAGCATGCCGTGACCATCGCGCTGCGCACGCAGCAGGTGCTGGCGTACGAAACCGGCGTGGCGGCGACGCCCGATCCGCTGGGCGGCAGCTATTTTCTGGAGAAGCTGACGCTCGATACGGAAGCGGCGGCCGAGGACTACATCCGGCGGATCGACGGCATGGGCGGCATGATCCCGGCGATTGAGGCGGGATTCCCGCAATCGGAAATCGCCAATGCGAGCTACCGCTACCAGCGCGAAGTGGAGTCGCAGGAGCGCATCGTGGTGGGCGTGAACCGGTTCCAGTCGGAAGAACAGCCTATCGAACTGCTACAGATCGACGAAACGGCGGGGCAGCACCAGGAGAAAAAGCTGGCGGCGCTGCGCGCGCGGCGGGATAACACCCGAGTGCGCCAGACTCTGGATGCGCTCAGCCGCGCCGCCGAGGGCCGTGAGAACACCATGCCGTTCCTGCTGGACGCGGTACGCGCTTACGCTTCGCTGGGCGAGATTATGGACGCGCTGCGCGCCGTTTTCGGCATCTATCAGGAGACAGCGCACCTGTAAACCATGGCGAACCCCATTCGAGTTCTGGTGGCGAAACCTGGCCTGGATGGCCACGATCGAGGGGCGAAGATCATCGCCCGCGCCCTGCGCGATGCCGGCATGGAGGTGATCTATACCGGCCTGCGGCAGACTCCCGAAATGATTGTCAACGCTGCCTTGCAGGAGGACGTGCAGGTGATCGGCCTGTCGATTCTGTCGGGGGCGCATAACGCCATCGTGCCGCGCGTGCTGGAACTGCTGCGCGAGAAGGACATGACCGACGTGCGCTTGGTGGTGGGCGGCATTGTCCCCGACGAAGACGCCGAAGCGCTGAAGAAAGCCGGCGTGGCCGCGGTGTTTCAGCCGGGGGCCAGCCTGGACGCTATCGTGCAGTTCATTCGGGGAAGCGTGGAGGGCCAACCTGCCAGCTAGACATACAGCAGCGGCGACGGCATTCCTGGCGCTCTTCGCGAGCTCCGCTGGCGGCCAACCAGCGACCGGCTCTCCTACGTTCGAGGTGGCATCCGTCAAGCGAGCGGACGCGCCGGCGGCGCCGGCGGGCGGCAGCGGTCTGAAGTCCACGGGCTTCCGCGCCAATACCGATCCCGCACGGGTGAGCTACTCCGCGACCCTGCAGCAACTTCTCATGCGCGCGTACCAAGTGAGAATCGACCAGATCAGCGGACCGCAATGGCTGCAGACCGAGCGATACAACATCGCCGCCAAAGTGCCGGAGGGAGCGCCGCTGGAGCAGATCCCAGAGATGCTGCAGAACCTGCTGGCGGCGCGCCTGGGAGTAGCGGTGCATTGGGAAGATCGGCTGCGGCCGGTGTATGTGCTGACGGTGGGCAAGACAGGCGCTCATCTGAAAGATTCGCAGTCGACCGTAGACCCGGTGGCCGCCGATATGGGCGGGCCGGAGCGCCCCGCCCGCCTGTCGTTTTCGGGCGGCCATATGGAACTCACCGGAGCTACTTTGGGCGGCCTGGCCAATGTGCTGACGCGGTTTCTGGATCGGCCGGTGGTGGATATGACCGGCATTTCGGGAAAGTTCGACATCAGCCTGGACATTCCCGCCGAGGAAATGGCGGGACTGTTGAACACGACGCGGTCCACGCAGGCGCCGGATAGCGCTCCCACACCCGAAGCTCAGGCTGCGGGCTCGCTCTTCATCGCGGTGGCGCGCCTCGGTCTGGGACTGAAGGCCGAAACCCGGCCGACCCGGCAACTGGTGGTGGATAAGGCCAGTCGGGTTCCGACGGAAAATTAGCTACTGCCGGCTCGGAAAGGTTCGATCAGCCGACCTCCGCGCCCGGGAGTAGAACTGAACGGGGATCCGCTCTAGGCCTCACTTCGGACCTAGCGCTAGCCTCCCGAACATGCCGGAGGCAGGGAAGGCTTAGCCGCCGCTTTTCTCCTTGCCCTTAGCATCGTCCTTCTTGTTGATTCTCGTCTGGCACAATGTTACTCATGTGACGCTGTCGCACGAATGCAATCACGACCGAGCATCCACGGTTTCTCTTTTTCCGCTGCTTCGTGCCCCCAGCACGGCCGCATGGAGGGCTTTGAGCGCAAACCGTCGCCCGGATGTGAGATTCCCCACCTTCAGAATACCGCACACGTCGCCTCGTTGTTATTTCCGTTACCGATCTGACGGTATCTCCATCTGCTTCTTATCGGCAATTCCGTAGCCGTTTTTCGATAAATATGGCGTCATACACCTTTATCGCTATCACCGACCTTAACGTGAAACCTGCATCAGTCCGGCCTTACGGATTCAAGGGGCGGCCCGCTCCATACGCTTCGCTCCCGTGTTGCCCCTGTGAGTTTCATGGCATCTTCGGTATTGATCTAGTGCGCCAGACGATAAGCCCGCAGTCAGACGCGCAAAGCGAAATTCGCGCCTGACGGCGTCAGCTGAAACTGTTGGTTAGTCATCCCCGACCTGACCCACTACCGCCAGGTCTAATTTTCCGTGGGGACCTTTTCGGCGCGGTCGACGACGATGGTGTCGCGCTCGATTTTCTTCGATACCAGCTTCAGGCCGAGCTCATGTTCCAGTGCGGCGGGGAGGTTGACCTCCGGCACGGACGCGTCGGGCGATGGGGCGTCGCGGCGGCGTCCGCCGACTTCGCCGGCATCGGGCGTCCACGTCATCCGCATGTCGTACTTGCCGGTGAGGCCGGTCTCGTCGGCCACCAATTGGTTCATTTGGCCGGAGAGGGTTTCGGCCAGCGTGGCGGCGCTGGTGCCCGAAGCCTGCAGACGGGCGCGGCCATTGCGGAACAGGACGACCGGTCCGCCGGCGTAGCTGGACGGGCGAAGAATGGGGAAGCCGTCTTCGCCGATGGCCAACTTGCCGCCGGGCGGCGGAGCGTCGTCGGTTGGCGTCGCCGGCGGGCCCGACTCTTTCATCTTGACGCCCCCTTTGGCTACCGTCAGGGCATAGCCGGACAGCATGCGATTTTCGTGGTGGACCACTACCTGGAAGCGGCCGGCGAGAAGACTGCGGAACATGGCGGGCACCTGCTCCTTGGTGCCGCCGGCCGGCACTTTGGCGACGATGTTGAAGTGCACGGCATCCATCCAGGACGGGCCGGCGATTTGCTGGTCCCTGACGCCGTAGGCACGGGTCAGGAGCATGCGCAGGGAGGTGTACTGGCACTCGATGCGGGCGGGGTCGCCCATCCCGGGTCCACCCATGCAGCCGCTGTATTGGATGGGCGTACCTTCGGGGAACGGCTTGATGGAGACGGCCTCGAAAGTGGGAGTGAGGTCGTCCGGCTTGGGCTGGGCGGCGGCGCCGGCGATGGCGAAGAGCGCGATGGCGAGATACCGCATATGCCGGATTGTACGTGCGAAGTACCAGTCCGGATAGCCTAATTTGCATGGCCGCGAAAATGCTTCCGCAAGGGCCGAGGCCTCTGGACGTGTCGAACAACGGCTTAGAATTCAACGGATTGGCGGTCTGGCCGCAGGCTCCCGGCTGTGCCGCCCGGTCACACCTGTGGTGGCCGCCCCTCGTTGTCGGTATTGTCCAAGATCCGCTAGAATAATGCTTTACTCATCTCTACAACAGGCTGTACCGAGGGAAACTGTCTCCCGTCCCAGGTCAACGAAACAGCGCGGAATGGAAAGGTATGCTTCAATGAGGTTCCTCAGGCCCGTTTGGCTGGCCGCGGCCGTCGCCGCGTGCTGCGCCTTCGGCAGTCTCCCGCTGTCCGCTCAAACCTCCGACCCGGCTTCCGCGCAGCAGCAACAACAGACGCCTCCGCCGCAGACTCCTCCGGCCGGCACGCCGCAGCAGAAGCCGCCGGCACAGCAGACTCCGCCGCCGGGACAGGCGCAGCCGGCGCGGAACCCGTTCGAGTCGGTCCCCGCCGCGCCGCAGACGCAGCCGCCGCAACTGGAAGCTCCCAAAGCGGCTCCGGCGCTTCCGCAAGCCACCGGGCAAGTGATCACGGCCATCGAATTCCGCGGCGCGCGGCGCGTGCCGGCCGACAGCCTGAAGGCCACCATCAATACCAAGGTGGGCGATTTTTACAACGAAGAGACGCTACGCCGCGACTTCATGAAGCTGTACAACGGGGGCCGCTTCGACGATCTGCGGATTGAGACCGAGGACGACGGCAAGGGCGGACTGCTGGTGCGCTTCGTGGTGACGGAGCGGCGCGTGGTGAGCACCATCAGCTACGAGGGCATGCACAGCGTCACGGTGTCCGAGGTGCTGGACCGTTTCAAGGAGCGCAAAGTTTCGCTCACGGTGGATTCGCCGTTCGATCCGAACAAGATTCAGCGCGCGGCGGTAGTGATCAAAGAGTACCTCTCGGAACGCGGCCACCAGTACGCCACGGTGGAACCGCAACTGGAGCAGGTGCCTCCTTCCTCGCTCAAACTGACGTTCCAGATCAACGAAGGGCCTAAGGTGAAGGTGGGTAAGATCCTCATCACGGGCAACAAATCGGAACCGTCGCGGTGGGTGATTGAGGGAATGCAGGAGTTGAAGCCGTACGGCATTCCGCACTCCATTCTGTTCGAGAATGTCTTCGCCAAGACGTACGACCAGAACAAGCTGGAATACGACGAGGAAAAGATCCGTATGAAGTACTCCGACAACGGATTCTTCCGCGCGAAGGTCTTCGAGCCGACCGTCAACGTAGTGCCGCGCGGCGGCCGGGGCTGGCGTCTGCCGATTTTCAAAATGAACCAGGCGGGTATCTACGCGGACATCACCATTCCGGTGGAAGAAGGCCATCTGTATCATCTGCGCAGCGTCAACTTCGTGGGAGTGAAAGCGTTCAAGCAGCCCAATGTCACGCTGCTGCCGTTGTTCGGCATGCGGCTCAACGACACCTTCTCCACCGATAAACTGCGCAAGGGCCTGGAGAACATGCGCAACCTGTACGGCCAGTTCGGATACTACGATTTCGTCCCCGAACCGGACTTCGGCTTCGATAACGGCCCCGACCAGGTGGACCTGATTATCAACGCCGAGGAGGGCAAGCAGTTCTTCGTGCGCCGCATCGATTTCTCGGGTAACACCACGACGCGCGACAAAGTCATCCGCCGCGAGATTCTGCTGGACGAAGGCGACATCTTCAATACGCACCTGTGGGACCTGAGCATTCTGCGGTTGAACCAGCTCGGCTATTTCGAAATGCTGAAGAAGGAAGATGCCGCCGACATCAAGCGCAATCCCGGTTCCGACACCGTCGACATTACGCTCAAGGTGAAGGAGCGCGGCAAGAACTCGATCGGCCTGAACGGCGGCGTATCGGGAATTGCCGGCAGCTTCGTGGGAGCCAATTACTCCACCAATAACTTCCTGGGACTGGGCGAAACGCTCTCACTCAGCTCGCAATTGGGCACCCGGCAGCGCACGGCATCGTTCGGATTCACCGAACCGTATCTGTTCGACCACCCCATTCAAGCCGGATTCGTGATCTTCCTGAACCGCTTCGACTTCAATCAGGGACGCGAAGCTTCCATTCTGGCCGGCGAGAACCTGATCCCGCTGTATAACCAGTTAGGGTCGCAGAACCTGCTGAATTATATTCAGAACAGCCACGGCTTCAACGTGTCGTTGAGTTACCAGTTGCACCATAGCTTCTGGCGCACGGGCGTTACTTACGGCTACGATATTTCCAGCATCAAGACAGAGACGACGGCGGCCACCAATTACTTCGAATACATCAATTTCAGCGGCGTGTCCGGCCCCAATGCGCTGGACGGCATCCATACCAGCACCATTACGCCGTCGTTCTCGTATAACACCGTCAACCACCCCATCAATCCCACGGGCGGTCACAGCGTCTTCTTTTCGGTGGCCTTTGCCGGCAGCGTACTGGGCGGGAACGTCAACACCGTGCGGCCGAGCGTCGACGTCAAGTACTTCCATCCGTCGCCGTTGAACCACAAGCACATTCTGGCGTTTCACGCCATGTCGTGGTTCATCAGCGGCTATGGCGGCAAGGAAGTGCCGCCGTTTTCGCGGTCGTTCATGGGCGGCGAGCAGGATGTTCGTGGATTTGAGATTTGGGGCATCACGCCGATCGCCTTCATCGCATCGAGCGCGTCGATCAATGTGCTGAACTCCGACGGTACGCCGCGCACGCAGAAGGTGATTAGCGGCGGGACGCTGACGGCGGTGCCGATCACCATGAATATCCCCACGTACCAACTGGTCACGCCCGGTGGCGATGCCCAGGCCGTGGGCAACTTCGAATACCGCATCCCGATTTTCGGACCAGTCACGCTGGCGGGTTTCTTCGACGCCGGCATCAACCGGATCCTGTTGCCCGATGAATTGAAAATGGTGGCGTCGCGAGTGGACGACCTGAACCTGGGCTATCCGCAGGCGGGATTCAACGGGCTGGCGCAGATCGCGCCGGGAACGCAAAGGCCGCGCGCGTCGACGGGGCTGGAAATTCAGGTGCTGCTGCCGGTGGTCAACGCGCCGTTCCGCGTGTATTTTGCCGTAAATCCGTCGCGAGTTCATGAGAATCTGCAGCCGCCGGTAGTGGCCGACCGGTCGTCGTTCCCCAACAATGCCACGTTCTTGAATGCGCTCGCCAGCTATGGACAGGCATATCCTTTCGATGAGCGGCTGACGTTGTTCCGCTTTACCATCGGCAGGACCTTCTGAACATGCGGTACGCTGATTACAGGAAGTCCAGCGATGGGGTGGCGCGTCGATCTTCGGGCCGGCGTGGCCCGGCGTGCGGACGCTTCCTGTCACTCGCGACTCCAGGAGTTTTTGAATGAAGAAGAATTTTGTAGTATTTCCCGCATTGGTGCTGGCGGCTGCCGCGGCGGCGCTGGCCCAAGGCCAGACCAGCCCTCCGGCCAATCCTGCCCCCACCAGACCCGCGGCCACGGCTTCGACCGCCAGTCCCGCGCCGACCGCCGGCTCGACGGTGTTTCCTACCAGGATCGGGCTCATCAACGTGCGCGACGCTCTCATGAAGACCACCGATGGTCAGAAGGCCGCCCTCGACCTGGAAGATAAATTCGCTTCGCGCAAGACCGCACTGCAGAAGCGGCAGATCGATTTGCAGGCCAAGCAGGACCAGTTGAATCGCGCCGGTTCCACCATGAGCGACGCCGCCAAGGCGCAGATGGCGAAAGAACTGGAGAACGACGGCAAGGTATTCAAACGCGACGCCGAAGATTTCCAGACCGACGCTGAAGAGGCGCAGGGCAAACTGATGCAGGAAGTCTGGGTCAAAATGCAGCCGGTGATGGCGCAGTTCGCGTTGCAGAACGGGTTCGCCGCCATCCTGGACGTGGGGAACGATCAGTCGCCGGTGCTCTGGGCATCGAACACGGTGAACATCACCGACCAGATTGTAGCTCTCTACAACCAGGCTCATCCGCCGGCCCCGGGAACCGCGCCCAAGACCACTCCTCCGGCGAGGACGCCGGCGCCTCCGGTCGTCAAAAAGCAGTAGGATCGTCAAGAAACAGTAGGATCCATGGCGCGTCCACACGTCCGGGCTCCGCGCCTTCGCAACGGTAATTTAACTTAGGAGTTCCAGCAGCTTGAAACAGAGTTTTGTAGTTCCCGTATTGGCCTGGGGTCTGTTATCCCTGGCTCAGGCCCAGACTCCGGCCCCGCCACCGGCTGCTCCGCCCGCTCCGGTCGTGGCGCCCACCAAGGTGGCGATCATCAACATCCAGGCCGCCATTCTGCAAACCGCCGACGGCAAGAAAGCCGCCGCGGAGCTGAGCGCCAAGTTCGACGCCCGCAAGGCCGCGCTGCAGAAACGGGGCACCGAACTGCAGGGCAAAGTGGAGCAGTTGCGAAAAGGCGCGTCCACGATGAGCGACGAAGCCCGCGCGAAACTGATGCGGGAAAACGATGCCGAGAACAAGTCGATCACGCGCGATGGCGAAGATCTGAACGCCGACATCGCACAGGCCCAGGACAAGCTGATGAACGATATTGGCGGCAAGATGCTGGAGGTGGTGCAGCAGTACTCCACCGCCAACGGCTTCGCAATTGTGCTGAACGTGAGCGACGCACAGTCGCCGGTGATCTGGCACAATCCGGCGACCGACATCACGCTGGACATCATCAAGCTGTACGACCAGGCGCGTCCGGTAGCGGCCGCGCCTAAGACTCCGGTGCCGGCGCCGCCTGCCACCAAGAAGTAGTCGGGCGAGCCGGCAGTCCTTGTGCGGGTGTGACAAAATCAAGGGATGAGGCTCGCACTGGCACTGTTCGCTTGTGCCCTGGCTGCACTTGCGCAAGGCATGGACGGCCATTGGAACGCGGAAGTGGTCCGCGGGAAGAAAGCGGCCGACACGCCCGGCGCGGTTTTTTCGCTCGACTTGAAGACGACGGACGGCGTGGTTAGCGGGACGGTGTCGATCGCCGGCAAGAAGAGGCCGGAGTTCGAGAAACTGCAGAACGTCAAGCTGGATGGCGTGCACCTGACGTTCATCACCACGCAATCGGGAAAGAATCCGGCGACGTTCTCGTGGGAGATTACGCTGCAAGGCGACCAACTGGTGGGGTCGCGGACGCGTCAGGGCACGGCGCGGGTCCAGAACTTCACCGCCAAGAGGAACTAGGGCTCCAACAAAGGGCTTCCCAAAAAGGGGGACAGCCTGATCTGCGTAGGTTTTCTGCGTCCCGGTGGGGCTCCGGGTAAAGAAAACCTACGAATTCGGACTGGACGCCACCCTCGTTTCGGAAAAACCTACGCAGATCAGGCTGTCCCCCTTTTTAAAGAGCCGCCGGGGGCGGGCGTGGCCGGGAACCGCTCCGGGCTCACGCACGACCTGGCGGGTGGGGCGCCTGGAACTCCGGATGGAGGCACCGCTCCGGAGATTCCAGATGGGAACGCACACGACGCGGACAAGATGGTTGAGTCGGTCTCCTCTTGCACCGGCGCCGGACAATTCCCAAACATGCCTACCCATTTGACGTCGGAACCAGCCAAAATGTGGGTGAGGACTCGAAAATATTCCCATGCCCGACTACTTGCATCCGCGCGACGAAATCCTGCAGGCCATGGAGCGCATCTACCGCTATCGCATGACCACCACGTCGGGGGGCAACCTCTCGATCCGCGAACCCAACGGCGATGTCTGGATCACTCCGGCGCGCCTGGATAAGGGCGCGCTGCGGCGCGAGGACATCGTGCGCGTGCGGCCGGATGGCACGGTGGACGGACGCAACCGGCCGTCGTCGGAGTTGCCGCTGCACCAGGAAATCCGCCGGCGGCGTCCCGAACTGACGGGGATCGTGCACGCGCACCCGGTGGCGCTGGTGGCGTTCAGCCTGGTGCACCGGGTGCCCGAGACACGGCTGTTTCACCAGTCGCGACACATCTGCGGCGAAGGCGGGTTCGCGCCGTACAAGCTCCCGGGCAGCGCGGCGCTGGGCGATTCGGTGGGCGCGGCGTTTGAGGAGGGATACCATTGCGTGATCCTGGAAAATCACGGCGTGGTGACGGCCGGCCTGACGTTCCAGGAAGCCTTTCGCCGTTTCGAGACCTTCGAATTCACGGCCAAGACGCTGATCAAGGCCAGTATGCTGGGCGAGGTCCGGCTGCTCACCGACGCGGAGATCGCGCTGGAACAGCATCGGGAGGCGGACACGCGGGAGTTCGAGCACGCCGCGTCCTCCAGCGACGAAGCGGAGGTGCGGCGCACGCTCGGCCTGTTCGTGCAGCGCGCCTACCGGCAGCGGCTGTTCATCAGCACGCAGGGGACGTACTCGGCGCGGCTGGACGAATCGTCGTTTGTGATTACGCCGGCGGCCATGGATCGCGGGACGCTGGGAGCGGGCGACCTGGTGCTGGTGCGCGACGGGCGGCACGAAGCGGGGAAAGCGCCCAGCCGCGCGGCGGGGCTGCACTACGAGATTTACCGGCGGCATCCGCAGGTGGGGGCGATCATCAATGCCTATCCGGTGAACGCGACGGCGTTCAGCGTGACCGGCGCGGAGTTGGACACGCGCACCATTCCAGAGAGCTACGTAGTGGTCCGCCATGTGGGACGCGCGCCCTTCGGTCAGCAATTCACGGAGCGGGCGGAACTGGCCGCGCAGCTTTCCGTGGAGCGGCCGGCGATGATTCTGGAGAACGACGGCGTGCTGGTGACGGGGTCGACGGTGTTGGAGGCGTTCGACCGGCTGGAAGTGCTGGAATCGACCGCCGAAGCCATCATCAACTGCCGCACGGTGGGGTCGCTGAAGCCGCTGTCCCAAGAGGTCACGCGCGAACTGGACGAGGCGTTTTTCGGAAAGGCGTGACGGATTACGCCTTGGGCTCGGTGCGGAACATGGCGATGGCCTCGATTTCGATGAGCAGCTCGGGGCGACAGAGAATCGCCTGAATTCCGGTGGACGCGGGCAGCGGATCGAGGCCCTGCTCCTGGTAAAACGCGGTGCGTTCTTCGTTGAACGCGGCGTAATCGCGCTCGATGTCGCGCAGGTAGCAGGTGGTGCGGACGATGTCCTTCCAGGTGGCGCCTTCGGCCTCCAGGAGGGCGGTGATATTAAAGAAGGTGCGCCGCATCTGCGCCCGGAAGTCTCCGATGTGCACGCTCACGCCGCGCTCGTCGATGCTGGCGGTGCCGGAGATGAGGAGGATGGTTAACCCATTGAGATCGATGCGCATCCCACGCGAAAAAGAGCTCGGCCGGGAATAGTCGTAGGCTTCGTTGAGGACGCGGAGGTTGGTGATGGCGCGCTTTTCCACGGGGCCCGCGGCAATCTCTTTGAGGAGTTCGGCTTCCAAGATCATGACTATAATACCCGAATCTCCGCCATAAGTTGCGGTGGACGGAGCCGGCAGCCATCAGCCTGCGGCTTTTTCGTGCGCCGGGCGGAGCCCGGCCGCGCTCGCGGCGCCCTGGAACCGCGAGCGGGAGCGAGCGGCCCAAGCAGATGATTTTGTTCGCCGTGCGGGCGGCCTTAGGGAATGAGGCGCCTCTCTCGGGCCGCTCGTTCCCACTCGCGGTTCCAGGGCGCCGCCGATGAGCGGCTTCCAGAGAGTCCCCGGCCAAAACAGGGCGGTTCGCCTTTGTTACAATTTTTGGATAACCCTCGGGTGGGGAAATGACAACGTACCGGCAGCCTGATTCCGCGTGCCTGGAACTTCATGTGAACGGACGGAAGCTGCGCGCCGAGGGGGTGGCGCCGCAGGCCACGCTGCTCGATGTGCTGCGCTCGCAGGGGCTCACGGGGGTCAAGGAAGGGTGCGCCGAAGGGGAATGCGGGGCATGCACGGTGGTGCTGGTGCGGCCGCGCGGCGAGCGAAGCGCGTACACGGCGGTGAATAGCTGCCTGCTGTTCGCGGCCATGGCGGTGGGACAGGAAATCCTCACGGTGGAAGGGCTGGCGGCGGGCGGCGAACTCGCCGAGGCGCAGCGGGCCATGGCGGCAGGCGGAGGGTCGCAGTGCGGCTATTGCACGCCGGGCTTCGTGATGAGCCTGTTCGCGGAGCAGTATCGGCCGGGGCGCACGGGGGCGTGCGATCCGCACGCGATGGGCGGGAATTTGTGCCGCTGCACCGGGTATCGGCCCATTCGCGACGCGGCGCTCGCCCTCGGCGCGCCGGCGTCGGACGCTTTCGCGGCGCGGCTGGCGCGGCCGGCACCGGTGCTCGGCGCCATCGAGACTCGCGGATTCTATCGGCCGGAGACGCTGGGCGAATGCTTTTCGCTGCTGGAGCGGCATCCGGAAGCGCGTTTGGTGGCGGGTGCGACCGATCTGGCGGTGGACTCGAACCTGCGCGGACGGCGCTTCGCCACACTGATCAGCCTGGAGGCTCTGGCGGAGCTGCGCACGTTTGACGACGGAAGCGACGCGGTGGAAATCGGCGCGGGCTTGACGCTAAGCGAGATCGCCGAATTGTGGCGCGGGGCGCCGGCGGTGTGGAAGGAATGGCTGCCGCTGTTTGCGTCGCCGCTGATTCGCAATCGCGCCACGCTGGGCGGAAATCTGGCCACGGCGTCGCCCATCGGCGATGGCGCGCCGCTGCTGCTCGGGCTGGATGCGCGGGTGCGCATCGCGTCGTCGCGGGGAGTGCGGGAAGTTCCGATCGAAGAGTTCTTTTTGGGATACCGGCGGACGGCGCTGGGGCCGGGCGAATTGCTGCTGTCGGTGGTGGCGCCGAAGCCCATGGCCGGCATGGCGCGCTTTTTCAAAGCCGCCAAACGAAGAATAGACGACATCAGCACGGTGGCGGCTTGTTTCGCCATGGACGTGGACGGGCGCGGACGCGCGTCGCGGGTTCGCCTGGCGTTCGGCGGCGTGGCGGCGGTTCCGCTGCGGGCCCGGGAGGCGGAACGGGCGATCGAGGGAGAGATCTGGAACGAGTTCGCGGTGCATCGGGCGCAGGACGTCCTAGCGGAGACGCTGCAGCCGATCGGCGATCATCGGGGGTCGGCGAAATACCGCATGGCGCTGGCGCGGAATCTGCTGGAGAAGTTCTGGCGGGAACAACAGGCGGAGGCGGCCGATGCGGCATAGGCTGGGGGCGGCCCTTGGGCAGCCGCCTCTCCAGAAACTGCGTGCCTGCGATTCCCTGGAACCGCGAGCGTTAAGCGAGCGGCCCGAGCGAGAGGGCGTGTTCGCCAAGACTCCCGATCCGCACACGCCGGACGAATCATCTGGCGCTCGGGCCGCTCGCTCACGCTCGCGGTTCCAGGGAATCGCCGGCGGTCCCAGTTTCGGACTTCCATGGACCCCTGCTGAAAGGCGGTTGCAGGCTGGACTGCTCCCCCCACAAAGCAGCGCGACGCGGGAGGCGGCATGAGGATTGCCGGGCGGGCGGTGGCGCACGAAAGCGCGCGCGGGCATGTCACTGGGGAAGCGCTGTATACCGACGACTTGGTGAATCGCTTTCCGCGGCTGCTGCATGCGTGGCCGGTGGAGGCGCCGTATGCCCACGCGATTCTGACGTCGCTCGATGCGGCGCCGGCGCTGGAAGAAGCGGGCGTGTGCGCCACGCTGACGGCAGCGGACGTGGCCGGGGAGAACGATTCGGGAGCGAATCGGCGCGACGAGCCGCTGTTTCCCGCGGAAGCGATGTTCCATCGCCAGCCGGTGGCGTGGGTGCTGGGCGAAACGCTGGAAGCGGCGCAGCGCGGGGCGGCGCGGGTGCGGGCGGAGTATGAGCGATTGCCGGCCGTGCTCACTATCGCGGACGCCATCGCGGCGGGCAGCTATCACGCGGGTCCGCTACGGCTGCGGCGGGGCGAAGCGGGGGCGGCGATTGCGGCCAGCCGCTGCCGCGTGGAGGGCGACCTGGCGATCGGCGGGCAGGAGCACTTCTATCTGGAGACGCAGTGCGCGCTGGCGTGGATGGATGAATCGGGGGGCGTGTCGGTGCACTCGTCGACGCAGCATCCGAGCGAGACCCAGGAAGTGGTGGCACGGGTGCTGGGCGTGGCGCGCAACCAAGTGACGGTGGAGTGCCTGCGCATGGGCGGAGCGTTCGGCGGCAAGGAAGTGCAGGCCAATCCGTTCGCGGCGGTGGCGGCGCTGGGGGCGTGGAAGACGGGGCGGCCGGTGCGCGTGCGGCTACCGCGCGCCCTGGACATGGCGCTGACGGGGAAGCGGCATCCGTTTCTGGCGCGCTACATAGCCGGCTTCGACGACGCGGGGCGGCTGCAGGGACTATCGCTCGAACTCTACTCCGACGCCGGCTGGAGTCTGGATCTCTCGGAGCCGGTGATGTGGCGCGCGCTGTTCCACATCGACAATTGCTATTACCTGCCGGCGGTGGACGCCGCGGGGTGGGTGTGCCGCACGCACAAGACGTCGCAGACGGCGTTTCGCGGCTTCGGCGGCCCCCAGGGAATGGTGGCGATCGAGCATGTGCTGGACCACGCGGCGCGGCGCCTGGGGCTCGATCCGAAGGTGGTGCGCGAGCGCAATTTCTATCGCGAGGGGCAGACCACGCACTACGGACAGCCGGTGAAAGACGCGGAGCGGATCGCGGCCATCTGGGCGGAGTTGACCGCGACCAGCCGGTGGGACGAGCGGCGGCGGGAGATGGACGCCTTCAACGCGCGCCACCCGCATCGCAAACGCGGCATGGCTATGACGCCGGTGAAATTCGGCATTTCGTTCACCGCCACGTTTTACAACCAGGCGGGCGCGCTGGTGCTGATCTATCGCGATGGCAGCGTGCAGGTGAACCACGGCGGCACGGAGATGGGACAGGGGCTGTTCACCAAGATCCGGCAGATTGCGGCGCAGAGCCTGGGACTGCCGCTGGAGGCGATCCGCCTGATGCCGACGAGCACCGCCAAAGTACCCAACACGTCGCCCAGCGCTGCCTCGGCGTCCACGGATTTGAACGGCGCGGCGGTGCTGGATGCCTGCGAACAGCTCAAACAGCGCCTGGCGCCGGTAGCGGGGGCGATGCTGGGATGCGCGCCGGAAGCGGTGCGGTTCGCCGATGGCGGCGTCTCGGTCGAGGGCGACGAGCCGTCAATTCCCTTCGGCCAGCTCGCGGAAGCGGCCTATCGGCAGCGCCTGCCGCTGTTTGCGCAGGGTTATTACCGCACGCCGGGAATTCATTTCGACCAGAAGACCGGACACGGGCAGCCCTTCCACTATTTCGCGTACGGCGCGGCGGCTACGGAAGTGGAAGTGGACGGATTCACGGGCGAGCATCGCGTGCGGCGCGTCGACATTCTGCAGGACGCGGGCGATTCGCTGTCGCCGCTGATCGACCGCGGGCAGATCGAAGGCGGATTCCTGCAGGGGCTCGGCTGGCTCACGCTGGAGGAGTTGCTGTGGGACGCCGAAGGGCGCGTAGCCACGGCGGGAGCGTCCACCTACAAACTGCCCTCGTGGTCGGAACTGCCGGAAGTGTTCGAAGTGGCTTTTCTGGTACGGGCGAGCGAGCCGGGGGTGGTGTTCGGGAGCAAGGCGGTGGGCGAGCCGCCGCTGATGCTGGCGATTTCGGCGCGCGAGGCCATTCGCGACGCCATCGGCGCGTTCGGGCCGGGCGGCACGGTGACGATCGACAGTCCGCTGACCCCGGAGCGAATCTTCTGGGCGGTGGAGCGGGCGCGGGCGGCGCTGGGAACGGGGCGGACGGCGTCGGGCGTGGTGCCCGTGTGACGCTGGCGGAATTGAATTCGCTGGAGCGCGCGGAATTCGTGGCGCGGCTGGAGTTTCTGTTTGAGGACTCGCCGTGGGTGGCGGAGCGGGCGTGGGCGCGTCGTCCGTTCGATTCGTGGGAAGCGCTGCACCGGGCGATGGCGGACGAAGTGGCGCGGGCGGGCGTCGCGGAGCAACTGGCGCTGCTGCGGGCGCATCCCGATTTGGGCGCGCGGGCGAAGATGAGCCAGGCGTCGATAGGCGAGCAGGCGGGCGCTGGACTCGATCGGCTGGAGCCCGAAGAGCGCGATCTGCTTGAGCGCCGCAACACGGCGTATCGCGAGAAATTCGGATTTCCGTTTCTGTACGCGGTCAAGGGAAGTACCAGGCACGCTATCCTGGAAGCCTTGGCGCAGCGGCTGGAAGCGGCGCCGGAGGACGAATTTCAGGAAGCGCTGCGGCAGGTCTACCGGATTGCCTGGTTCCGGATAGAGTCGCGGATGGAACGGCTGGCGGCCGAGGGGGATTGAACCGAGTGCATACATTCGCGAGCGGTGACAAGCGCAACTACTACGGCAAAGGCGACGTGACGGTGTATCGCCTGCAGCGCGACGGGTCGCAGCCGGAAGGGCAGAGCCCGGTCTTCGGCGCCAGCGTCACCATGCTGCTGTACGGCGAGGCCTTCTGGCCCACCTATACCACCGGCGACAATACCGGCCTGGTGGCTACCGACTCGATGAAGAATTTCATCCAGCGCGAGACCCTGAATTTCACAGGCGGCGACCTGGAAGCGTACTGCCGGTTTCTGGCGGAGAAGTTTCTGGCGACGTATCCGCAGACTGGCGGGATCCAGGTGGAAGCCATGGAAGCGCCCTATGCGCCGCTCGAGGGAAGCCGGGTGGCCTTCGCGCCGGCGGGGCCGGAGCGCGCCATGGCACGGCTGGAACTGACGCGCGAAGGGACGGTGGAAGCGCGCTCGGGAATCCGCGGATTCCGCCTGCTGCGGCTGGGCGGCAGCGCGTTCCAGGGATTCGTGCGCGACCAGTACACCACGCTGCCCGAAATTGCCAACCGGCCGCTGCATATGTGGCTCGATCTGGAATGGCTGTACGGCAGCGCGGAGGCTTGGTTGACCGGCGGCGCGGCCACGGCGCAGGTGCGGCGGACGGTGCGCGAAGTGTTCGACGGGTTTGCATCGGGCAGCATCCAGGAAGTGATTTACCGCATCGGCACGCGGCTGCTGGAAGAAATGCCCGCGATGGCGGAGGTTCACCTGGAGGCCAACAATCGCACCTGGGACACGGTGGCCGAGGTGGGCGAGCAGGCTGGCGTCTATACCGACGCGCGTCCGCCGTATGGCATCCTGGGTCTGACGTTGCGGCGGTAAGCAGCCATGGCGCGACTGTCGACTCACGTTCTGGATACGGTGCGCGGTCGGCCGGCGGCGGGCGTCCGCGTGCGCCTGTACGCGTGCGAGGGCGAGTCGCGGCGGCTGGTGAAGACTGCCGAGACCAATGCGGACGGCCGCACCGACGAGCCGCTGCTGGCGGGCGAGCGGATTCCGGCGGGCGTCTACGAACTGGTGTTCAGCTTGCGGGAGTACTTTCGCGAGAGCGGCGCGGCGCTGGCCGATCCGCCGTTTCTGGACGACGTGGTGGTGCGCTTCGGGCTGGCGGATCCGGCGGGAAATTATCACGTGCCGCTGCTGGCCGCGCCATACGGTTACAGTACATACCGGGGATCGTAAATGGGAAAACTTGCGGGCCTCGCGCGGGAAGCCGTTCGCCGCTGCCGTTTGCTGGCGGCGTGCACGGAGCACCCCGGCCACATTACGCGCACGTACCTGTCGCCGCCGATGCATGAGGCGCACCGCCTGGTGCGCGCCTGGATGGAATCCGCCGGCATGCAGGTACGCGTCGATGCGGTGGGCAATGTGCGCGGCGTGTACGGCACGGGTCCGCGGCTGATGATCGGGTCGCACCTGGACACGGTGCCCGACGCGGGCGCGTTCGACGGCATTCTGGGCGTGATGATGGGGATTGCGCTGGTGGAATCGAAGCCGCCATGCGCGGTGGAAGTGGCGGGGTTCGCGGAGGAGGAAGGAGTCCGCTTCGGCATTTCGTTCCTGGGGAGCCTGGCGCTGGTGGGCTCGCCGGTGATGGAGCCGCCGGTGATGGAAGCCATCCGCGCGTTCGGGCTGGATCCCGCGGGCATTCCGGAGGCGGCGATCGGCGACGAGGTGCGCGCGTTTCTGGAGTTCCACATCGAGCAAGGTCCGGTGCTGGCGGGCGTGAAGCGGCCCGTGGCGGCGGTGGAAAGCATCGTGGGACAGAGCCGCGCGGTGGCGCGCTTCACGGGAAAGGCCAATCACGCCGGCACCACCCCCATGGAAGGGCGGCACGACGCGCTGACCGCGGCCGCGGAGTGGATTGTGGCGGTGGAAGCCATGGGCCGGGCGACGCGCGGGCTGGTGGCTACGGTGGGGCGCATGGATGTGGAACCGGGCGCGGCCAACGTGATTCCCGGCGCGGCGCGGGCTTCGCTCGACGTGCGTCATGCGCGCGACGCGGTGCGCATCGACGCGGTGCGGCACCTGCGCACGCAGGCGCAGTCCATCGCGCAGGCCCGCGGCGTGGAATGCGACTGGCGGGTGGTATCGGAAGAGACCGGCACGCCGATGAATCGCGCGATGGTGGACGCGTTGGGCTCGGCCATCCGGTCGGCGGGGTATCCCGATCACCGCATGATCAGCGGCGCGGGACACGACGCCATGATCCTGGCGCGCAAGATCCCGGCGGCCATGCTGTTCCTGCGCACGCCCAACGGTGTGAGCCATCATCCCGACGAAATGGTGCTGACGGAAGACGTGGAAGCGGCGCTGGAAGTGGGCGTCAACTTCCTGGAAAGCTGGAGGCCGCAGTGAGGGTGGTGGGTGGGCGCCTGGCGATGCCGGAGGGGCTGGTGCATGCCGACCTGGCGGTGGAAGATGGCGTGATTGCCCACATCGGGAGCGAGCTTCCGGCGGGCGTGGGCGCGTCGGACGGCGTGGAGATCGATGCGCGGGACATGGACGTGCTGCCGGGTCTGATCGACGTGCACGTCCACTTCAATGAGCCGGGGCGCGCGGAATGGGAAGGCGCGGTTACGGGGAGCCGCGCGCTGGCGGCGGGAGGCGGAACGCTGTTCTTCGACATGCCGCTCAACTCGTCGCCGTGCACCGTGGACGGCGCGTCGTTCGACGCCAAGCGGGCGGCGCTGGAGCGGGCGTCGGTGACGGATTTCGCGCTGTGGGGCGGGCTGATTCCGGGAAATCGCGACGCGCTGGCGGAACTGGCGGAGCGCGGCGTCATCGGGTTCAAGGCGTTTATGGCCGATTCCGGATTGCCGGAGTTCCCGCGCGCCGACGACCAGACGCTGCTCGACGGCATGCGCGAGGCGGCGCGATTGGGGCTGCCGGTCGCAGTGCACGCGGAGAGCGACGAAATGGTGGCGGCGCTCGCCGCGCGGGCGCGAGCGGCAGGTAAGACCGGCATCCGCGACTACCTGGATTCGCGGCCGGTCGCGGCCGAAGTGGAAGCCATCGAGCGGGCCTGCCGGATGGCGGGCGAGACCGGGGCTAAGCTGCACATCGTGCATATCAGCTCGGGCCGCGGCGCTCGTGCGGCGGCCGAGGCGCGCGCCCGCGGCGTGGACGTTACGCTCGAATCCTGCCCGCATTACCTGTTCTTCACGGAAGACGACATGCTGCGACTAGGAGCCGTGGCGAAGTGCGCCCCGCCGCTGCGAGCGGCGCGCGATCGCGACGAACTGCGGGCCGCGGTGCACCGCGGCGATATCGACATGGTGGGGTCGGATCACTCGCCGGCGCCGCCCGCGATGAAGCAGGACCGAGATTTCTTCGGCGTGTGGGGCGGCGTCGCGGGGATCGGATCGACTCTGGCGGTGCTGCTGGGCGAGACCACCATGGAGCGCGCGGCGGCGTTGACGGCGGGCAATCCGGCGCGGCGGTTCGGTATCGCGGGCAAGGGAGCGCTGCGTGTGGGGTACGATGCGGATTTTGTGGTGGTGGATGCGGCCGCGGAATCCACCGTGCGCGCGGAAGATCTGCTGCAGCGGCATCGGTTCAGCCCCTACATCGGCGCTACGTTTCGCGGTGTGGTGCGGAGGACGGTGCTGCGCGGGCGGACGATTTTCGCGGATGGGAAGATGGTGGCGGGGGCTGGCGGGCGGATGGTGAAGCCGGGCCAAAGGACGGAATATGCAGAATCTCGGATTCACGCGTAGCTCGTATCAGGCGGACCATCTGCTGCTCACGGCGGACACCTTCGTGCGCGCGCCGCTCGCGGGAATGCGCGGGGCCACGGCCATCGTCCACGTATCGCCGGCGCGCGGGGCGGGGTTCACGCAATATACCGCGGAGTTCGAGGACGGCGGATGCCTGGCGCCCGCGGCGCTGCAGCGCTTCGTATACGTGCTGGAGGGCCGGCTGCGCGTGGGGGACGCGGCTCTCGATGCCGGACATTATGCCTATCTGCCGTCGAACGCCGCCGAACGTGTGGAGGCGCAGGGCGCGGCGCGCGCGGCGGTGATCGAAAAGCCGTACCAGCCGCTCGCCGGAGCGCGCGAGCCGACGCATTTCACGGGCGATGAAGCGGCTCTTGAAAGCCAGGCGCTGGGCGGCGACGCCGACCTGCAGGTCCGCAAACTGCTGCCCGACGAGCCGGCTTTCGATTTCGCGGTCAACACCATGACGTACCAGCCGGGCGCCGCGCTTTCCATGGTAGAGATGCACGTGATGGAACATGGATGCCTGATCCTGGCGGGCGGCGGCATCTACCGGCTGGGCGAC
>Ga0181529_10002437_pt1 | contig 22291 bp, 16 predicted proteins | sample PEATcosm2014_Bin_36_FD_119763 | JGI IMG/M metagenome (GOLD analysis project Ga0181529, IMG submission 119763) | Peatland microbial communities from MTU Mesocosm Facility, Houghton, MI, USA - PEATcosm2014_Bin10_30_metaG | ecosystem: Environmental > Terrestrial > Soil > Wetlands > Peat | place... | reverse complement strand
CTATTCTGGAAGAAACCAGCCGTCTGCTGAACGCCTACGCTCGCGCCATTCTGGCTTCTGGCTCCTGACTTCTGGCTTCCATATCCCGCAGGGATATCAAGGCAAAGCCTTGGCTAGTTAGCTTAGGGGCACCCTCTGGGCCCGGCGAGTTGGTAACCGTTGGTGACCCGCCTGCCGACCATTTCGCCGCTGCCGACCAAGCGGGTTCGTAACCCGCCGCAGGCTGAAGCCTTGCTACGAATTGGCTGCCCCACATAGAACCTCCCTCATCCGCAAAGATTTGAGACGAGGTCAGCCGGTGTCTTTCCAGAAGAGCTCGGCGTCGGAGCGGCGGACGTAGTTGGCGTCGAGCGCGGCGGGGTCGGCTCCGGCTCCAGCCAGGCGTCCAATGGCGGCGGCCACCGCTTCCGGAGCGGTCACGATGCGCGCGCCCGCAAGCTCGAGGGAGTAACCTTGCGTGACGAATTCCAGGTCGCCTTCTGGCAGAGCGGCGAGCCAGGCGGGCAGCGGGGCCACGGTTTCCGGCGCGACGATTTCGCCGGCGGCATCGTAGACCGCGCCGTAGACTTCGCCGCGGCGCGCGTCCAGCACCGCGGCGCGCAGGGGGGCTTTGCCGAAGGACGCCAGCGCGCGCAGGTTGGACACGGCCGCGGCCGGCTTGCCTAGCGCTTCGGCCAGCCCTTTCACGCAGGCCAGTCCGACGCGGACGCCGGTGAACGAACCGGGGCCGGATGCCGCGGCGAAGATATCGATGGCCGCCAGGTCGACGCTGTTGCGCCGCAGCAGTTCCGCGATGTGGCCGTAGAGGACGTGGGCAAAACCGGTGGGCGCGCGCAGTACTATTTCGTCGACGGTCTGGCCGGCGCGGACCAGCGCCAGGCTGCCCACTTCGCGCGTCGTGTCGATGGCCAGAATGAGGGAGCTCACTGGGTGAGATCGAATCCTTTGCTCACGAGATAGACCTTGCCCAGGGCGTTCATGGCGTAGACCCGCAACAGCATGGTGGCCGGGTAGTCGGTGGCGAGCGAGGACGGAATCTGCATAGCGCCTTGCTGGGTGGTGGCCAGCACGCGGTACCCCTGGTGGTCCGCGAAGACGTCGCCGATCCACAGCCACATCATGGTGCGCGTGCCGCGCGTGGCCTTTTTCAGCTTGGCCGCATAGGGCGCCGGTTTGGACACCGACAACGCGCCGGTGGGCTGATCGATATCGAAAACCACTTTCTCGGGATTGCTCTCCACTTCCTGCAGCACCACGTCCTGCGATTCGAATTTGAAGGAACGGGCCATGCCGGCCACCGTCCCTTCGCGGACCACGTGGAGGATCCAGTCGTGGGTCTTGTCGGGCGGATCGCTGGTGAAGTGTTCGCCATTGTAATTCTTCTTCTTGATGACGGTGCCGTCGGCGGGGTCGATCCAGACGATCTCGTAGGAGTGCTTCTCCACGTCCATTTCCACGGGGCCGGGCTTCTCGACGTACACCAGGTATTCCACGCCTTCGAGCGCCAGGGCGCGGCCGCCATCCACATCGAAGTACGGCTCCAGTTCCCAGTGGCGGGTGGGGGCCATCACGTCATACCAGACCGTCATGGCGCGCGCGCCGGGCGAACTGGCGTACTGTGCGCCCGCCCCGGTGTTGGTGTAGGTGGGATACTCCCCGTTCATGGTGGCGTTCCAGATGCGATGGCGGAAGGAGGCGGAATCCAGATCGCCGGGCAGAAATTTCCCGGCGCCGCTGTCTTCGCGTCCGCATTCGACGCTGACGCCGGGGACGGGATAGAGCTGGTGCTCGATGGCGCCAACGGAATCGTCGGCGGGACCGTAGGAGGCGAAGTCTTCCCAGCCATCGTCGAGCAGCGGGGCGCTGGTCATGGCCGCGCCGGTGGATCGGGGATGTTGATAGCCGTCGGCTTCTTTGAGAGCGATGCCGATTTCCTTGAGCAGTTCGCGCGCTCCGCCATAGTCCTCGAAGCGGTCGACGCACTGCCAGGTGACATTCATGGCGGCGTAGCGGGCCACGATGTAGCGGACGAAACGGCGGCGATCGTCGGGCGAAGGGAAGACGCGGTACAAGTAGTTGGCGCCGCCGGCCAGCACCAGGTCGACCACCATGTGCCTCTCGTTGAGGTAGCGGATGCGCCGGTCGAGCCGCTGGAAGTGCGCCAGATTGGGAGCGTCCGGCGCGGTGAACGCCGGATCGAGTCCCTGCGCCATCACCAGGCCGCGAAAGTGGGTGAACTTCTGCTGCGCGCGCGCGTCGGCGACGGTGCGAAAAGCGTCGTCGTCCAGGAAGGCGAAGCGCATTTCGGTGGCGCCCATCCAGAGGTGGGGCATCAGGCGCTCGGTGTAGGACCAGTGGTGCACGTTGGCCTTCTTCACGAATCCAGGCGAATCGGTGGCGACGGCGGTAAAGGTGCCTTCGAGGGCATCGAACTCAGGAATGTTGCTGGTGAGGCGGTAATCCCACTCGCCCGCTTCGGTGGGAGCGATGCGCAACACCATGCGGCGTCCGCCATCCCAGAATCCGGGAATGGCGATGGTGCGCTGCCGCGGCGAGCGGAATTCGGCGCGCAATTCCACGGTGGCGTAGGGATGCGGATGGGCGGCGGCGGCGCGGTCGTTGAGCTCGAACACCAGGTCGCAGGAAGTGTACGTGGGCGTGTTGGCACAGTTGGTGGGCAGCGGAGCGGTTTGCGCGGCAAGCAAGAGCGGCAGCGCCAGAAGCCAGAGGACCGGGGTACGCCCACAAAGAGCCATAAATTCTAGTGTAAACTCCAGGACTGGGAGAAGTTTTGAAGATAGGGGTCATTTTGTTCCAGTTGGGGGGTCCGGATTCCTTGGAGGCCGTCGAACCCTTCCTGTACAACCTGTTCTGCGATCCGGACATCATCGACTTTCCCTTCGCGCGAATCGCGCGGCAGCCGCTGGCGCGTCTGATTTCGTCGCGGCGCGCCAAGCACGTGATGCATCACTACGCGGAGATCGGCGGATGCAGCCCGATTCTGGCGTACACCGAGCAGCAGGCGGCGGCGCTGGAGGCCAATCTGCGGCAGGATTTCGACGCCCGCGTGGCGATCGCCATGCGCTATTGGAGGCCGTTCACAGACCAGGCCATCGAGAAGATGGAGCAGCACGCGCCCGGCGAACTGGTGCTGCTGCCGCTCTATCCTCAGTACTCCAAGACCACCACGGGCAGCAGTCTGAACGAATGGCGGCGGCGGTTCCACCCCAACGGCTGGAATCCGCGGGTCCACGTGGTGCAGGAATTTCACGAACACGAAGCCTACCTGGCGTCGGTAACGGAAGCGATCGACCGGTCGCTGGCGGAATTCGCCGATCCCGCGGAGGTGGACATGGTGTTCAGCGCGCACAGCGTCCCGGTCGCGGTGGTGCAGCAGGGCGACCCGTACCAGCGGCAGATCGAGCGTACGGTGGAACTGGTGTGGCAGCGCGGCGGATGGCCGGGACGGCGGCATCTCTGCTACCAGAGCAAGGTGGGCGCATCCAAGTGGCTGACGCCGTCGATGCATGAAACCGTCAAGCGGCTGGCGGCGGCGGGGAGCCGGCATCTGCTGGTGATCCCGATCTCCTTCGTGTCCGACCACGTGGAGACGCTACACGAGATCGACCAGGAGCATCGGGCACAAGCGGCCGGCCTGGGGATTACGGATTACCGCATGGTGCCCGGCCTGAACGATACGCCGGCGTTCATCGGCGCGCTGGCCGGCATGGTGCGCGCGGCGGTCACTACATAAGGACGGAAGATGATCGACACCGGATTGCAGGGCAAGACTGTCATTGTGACGGGCGGGGCCGCGGGAATCGGGCTGGCCACGGCGCGCCGTTTCGCGCAGGAGGGATGCCGCGTGGCGTCCTGGGACGTGAAGGCGGGCGAGGCGCAGGCGGGCGGGATGTTCCAGCAGGTGGACGTCACTGGCGCCGCGTCGGTGGAGGCGGCCCTGAGCGAGGTGAAGTCGCAATGGGGCGCCATTCATGTGCTGGTGAACAATGCCGGGATTCTGCGCGACGGGCAATTGGTGAAGTACAAGGATGGCGCGGTCACGGGAATGATGAGCGATGAGCAGTTCGACAGCGTGGTTGCGGTGAACCTGAAAGGCGTGTTCACCTGTACGCGCGCCGTGGCGCCGCATCTGATCGCGGGCGGCGGAGGCGTGATCCTGAACGCGTCGAGCGTGGTGGGGCTGTACGGCAATTTCGGTCAGACCAACTACATCGCCACCAAGGCGGGAGTGATTGGCATGACTAAGGTCTGGGCGCGCGAATTGGGCAAGTACGGCATCCGCGTGAATGCGGTGGCGCCAGGTTTCATCGCGACGGAAATGATAGCCGCCATGCCGGAGAAGATTCTGCAGACCATGCGCGACCACACTCCGCTCGGACGCATGGGACAGCCCGCCGATATCGCCAATGCCTATGTGTGGCTGGCGTCGGACGCGGCGAGCTTCGTCACCGGCACGGTGCTGAGCGTCGACGGCGGAGTGGTGACGGGGACGTAAGTTGTCAGTTGACAGTTCACAGTTGCCAGTTTGATCCGCTCACGGGTCGGACTCCCACGGCGCCGTCGAGTGCGGAAATGCGCGCCAAGCTCCCGGTCCGGGTACGTTCTCTCGTAGTTTGTTAATGGCGCTAGACTCAACGCATGTTGCGACGCCATTTCACTGGCTTGCTTCTGGCGGGCTCCGTCTCCAGGCTGCGCGCGCAGAGTGGCCGGCCCCGGCTTTTTCTCACTCCCGGAAGGATCGCGGCCCTCAAAGCAGCCATTACCGCGACGCATGCGGAACTGTGGCGGAGCGCCCAGCGCAAAGCCGATTCCATCATCGCAAAATCCGTACCGAAGTATCCCGCGCAAGTGGGCCCGAATGACGAACTGTTGTGGCAGCGCGAGGTGGCCAACAAGATTCCGCTTTTGGCGCTGGTAGCCTTGCTGACAGAGGATCAGAAGTACTTGACGGCCACCATTGAGTGGGCGATGGAGTCCTGCGGTTATCCGCATTGGGGAACCGGAACTGAGGACGGGGTGGGTCTGGCAGCCGGACACCAACTCTTTTCTCTGGCGCTGGTCTACGACTGGCTGGGTGATCGCTTGTCCAGCGACGCACGTGAGACTCTACGCCGCACTTTGCTGCAACGCGGCGCAACCATGTATGCCGCAGGCAAGGGAGAATTGCCGATTGAGCGCAGTTATTGGCGGCTCACGTATCTGACGAACCGTCTGTGGGTGAATGCCGCTGGTCTTGCGGGGGCCGGATGGGCGTTAGGCGATGAGCCCGGTGTCAACCAGTGGATCGAACTGGCGCTCGATAAGTTCCGGCGAACCGAGACATTTCGAGGGGCCGACGGTGCGAGCCATGAAGGAATCGGATACTGGAGCTACGGTCTTGAGTACCAGTTGAAGTTCTGGCACCTGGCCGCGGATTTGGCCGGAGAGACTCCTTCGAGCGCCTGGTGGAAGAACACGGCGGCTTATCGCCAGTATCTCGCCTTGCCGCGGAACTCGTGGAAGGAGGACAACACGGCGGTAGATATCGCCGACAGCCAACGCGCGGACGAGTATGGCGCCGATCATCTCTTGTACCGGCTCGCCGCGCTGAATCGCGATCCGCACGCGCAGTGGCTGGCTGGGGAACTCAGACGCGCCGGTGTCACCAGTTCCGTTCCGCAGTGGCTGGATCTCCTCTGGTTCGACCCTTCCGTAACTGCGAAGGGGCCTGCGGGATTGCCGACGCTGCGCCATTTCGATGACATGGGGATCGTTTCGGCCCGTTCTGGCTGGTCGGGCGACGAATCGCTGGTGGTCTTCAAATGCGGCCCGCCCATCGGGCACTTCGCGACCGATAAGCTCTCCTACAATCTGGGAATCGGACACAACCATCCGGACGCCAACCATTTCTCGATCTACGGCTGCGGGGAGTGGTTGCTGCGGGACGATGGCTACGCCTGGAAAGATACGGGACAGCACAACACCCTGCTGGTCGACGGGAAGGGGCAGGTCGGAGAGGGCTTTGCCTGGTTCGACGCGACGGAACTGAACACCGTCAAAGTGCATCCACGCGTTCTCGCCGCCGTATTTTCAGAATCGCTGGACGAAATCTCCGGTGACGCGACCGCCGTGTATCCCCCGGCATCGGGTCTGAAGCGATTTGTCCGCCGTCTTTACTTTCTCAAACCCGATGTTCTGATCGTGGCGGATGACATCGAAGTGGATGCGCCGCGCCGCCTGGAGCTGCGATTCCATCCCGAGTCGCCCTGCGACAGAGGAAGCGACGGGTCTTTTCTGGCTCGCGGCCCAAAGGCTACGCTTCGGATCGAGTTGTTTACCAAGGATGGCGTCGAGGAGACGGCCGGTGAAGTGGACGGCCGCGATAAGGCCGGAAAGGCGATGCCGATGCACACGGTGCGAATGGGGGTGACCCGCGCTGCCTGGAAGAATGTGGTCGCGTTTTCCTGGTCTCCGAACGGTACTGAGCCCATCCGATTGACTCAAGAGCGCGCCGGGGAAGAATGGGTCCTTCGCGCGGGCGAGCGTAGCGTCAGACTGACGCCGTAGAGCGCTCCGACGGGACGCTCGGTGGAACTGGTTACGATACTTCGAGTATCGAATTGGGATCGCCCTGAAACGCCGGAATCGAAATGGCGATTTTTATTGGCTTCCCAACGGCGACGGCATGACCACGGGAGTTTGGGCCCTCGGCTCGCGCCGCGATGCGTCCGGAAACCGACATCGACATCATGGTCGAGTCACCCACGTCTGGCACTCCGCCAATGACCGTGCCATACTCGCTTATGAGCAAGCGTCTTCAGGTGTTGCTTCCCGATTCCGAAATGTCGGACATCCAACGCTTGGCCAAGCGTGAACGTTTGACCGTGGGTGAGAGGGTCCGGCGAACCCTTCGGGAGGCGCGCGCGAGCCGGCCGGCGATCGACCCCGAAACCAAGTTGAAGGCGGTTCGGCGTGGCGCCAAGCTCTCATTCCCCACCGCTGACATTGAGCAGATGCTCCGCGAAATCGAGCGAGGCTACCAGGGTTGACCTTCGTGGATTCCAATGTCCCGATGTATCTGGTTGGGGCCGCCAGTCGCACAAGGCCGAGGTGCAAGTCATCCTGGAGCGCCTGATTGCGGGAGCCTTCGACCGGTGACCGGGTCTTCAGAATACACCGTACCTGAGTCTTGAATCTGGGATACGTACCTTCTGGAGAGCGTTGTCAACAGAATTCCGCAAGCAGTGGCTCCCCGGAAAGCTTGGCTTCCAACCACCTCTCCGCCCGTAACATTTGGCTACAAGGGAAGACTTCGTGCGAGTATAGCCCTACAGTCCTTCACCAATTGCCAGCCTCACCGGCTTGCCGACCCGGCTGAGCATTTCGACGAGAGTATCGATGGTGAACTTGGCGGTTTTCTTATTCACCACGTCGGACACACGCGGGCGCGAGACCATCAGAATCTCGGCGGCCTCGGCCTGTTTTAGGTGATGTTTCGCAATCCAGACTGACAGCTCTTCCATCAGTTCCTCCTTCAGCAGCCGCGCGTCATTGATCTGTTTGCGAGACGCGGCCTGTAGGCGTTTGGCCTCGTCGGGCGTGAAACCCAGTTCCAGGAAGAGGTTTGCTCCCGGCTTTGTCACATGGCGGATTTCGGTGTCGGTCTTCATTTCTTTTCCTTCCTCGCGTCGACCACGGCGCGATAGCGCGCCGCGGCAATACCCCTGTCCTGCTTGCTGGTCACCTGAGTCTTCTTCTGGAAGCAATGCAGTACGTAGATGGCTTCCTCGAACTTGGCGACGTACATCACACGGTAGATGCCGCTCGCGTCCCGGATGCGAATCTCTCTTGTGCCGGCACCCGCATCGTCGAACGGCTTCGAGTCGGTCGGCTCAAGCCCGGCCTGGACCTTCCCCAACTGGAAGCCCGCTTCCTTTCGGGCGTTTTTCGGGAATGCCAGCAGATCGTCGTAGGCAGACCCTACCCAACGGATCTGTTTTTCATCGTCCATACAACCGGCATGTATAAGATTTTATACGCGCCTGCTGGTGCAAGTCAAGGTGCGTGGTGGATGATGTTCCGTGAGCGGTGTTCGACCCGGGCGGGGGCGGCGTCGTCAACATAGAACGCCGAGGTTGGAAAGTGCCGATCCTGTGGGGCCCGTGATTTGGCTCCCCACCCTGGACACGTTTCGAACTTTCGTCAGCGAGATGGCCCAGTGACCGAACCTGTGGACGGGGACTGTTTTCAGAGCGATACACGCGAACCAGTGGCCGGAGTCCATGGCGGGCACCCAGCCTGGACACGTCTCGAACTCGCCAAGGGAGCGAAGCTAGCTTCTGGATCGCCCATGTTCGGCACAATCGCCCGGGGAGAGCGGCAAGGGCCGCGTCTGCGGTTCGGAGCGGGGTACGCCCACGTGCTCTGGGCGTTCGGGATTGAGCGCCTGCGGCCCACAAAACGGATTCCCTTAAATTTACTTTGAGATGCGAAATTCGTATATAATCGCATGCTGTGAAAGCCTGGCACAAAAGAAGGATTTCCCTATGAACTTCTGGAGCAAGATCTTCCGCACTGACATCGACTGGGATGCGAGGCGCGCTCAGGTCGAAGCGGACGGGACCTTCTACTGCGTTTCTTGCGGTGAACGTCGCGTAAGGCCGCGATTTCCGCCCGATCACCTGTGCCATCCGTGTAAGGCAAAAGGGTTGCAGGAAGCCAGAGCTGACATTTTGAAGATGGCGGACGAGGCCCGGAGGACGGGATACACCGTATCGGCGGGTGGTCATCCCGAGTTCCTGTTTTGTAAGTGGTGCGGTGCCAAGGGGCCTTGGCAGCCTGGGCGGAGTCGGACCTGCCCGAAATGCGGCCCGCGAGTTGCCCTGCCGCTCCAGGAGGCACAGAGCGACCCTTTTGCCCTTCGGTTTGAAGAAGCAGCAGACGACAGACCGATGGACCTATGGTTCGCACAGCACCGCGAGGAAATCTCGCAGTGGGATAAGCTCCGCTCCGGGACGGACCGAGAGAAGAAGAAAGCGCTCCGCACCTCCCGAGACTGGATTGGCGCATATCCGGACCTGCCCATACCTTACATACGCCTCGCCGGGCTTCTTAGGGAAGGTAAACAGTTTGCCGAAGCGAAGAGAGTCCTCCATAGGGCGCTTCAGAGGTGTCCAACACGCCGTCACATTTATAGCACACTCGCTGATGTTGCAGCAGCAGAAGGAGATTTAGTCTCCGTCGCCTTCTGGACTATTCAGAGCTTTGTCGCAGCCAACCAGTGTGCAGTGTTCCCTGAGGATCGCGTACTGCTGCACATCGGACATCTGGCAATCAAATGTCGGGTCGAACGCGTGCGGAGTATATCAGCCAACACGCGTTTTACCGAGGAACAAGCCTCGCAGGTTAGCCGTCTCTGGGAAGCCGCCGGCACTGCCAATCAGCGCCAGATCGCAGAATGGCTTGAACGTTTTCGAGATACGTTTCTGGGGGCGCCTGCCATTCAGAGCGATCTGGCGCTCCAGTTCGTTCCGTGCCCTGCGTGCGGCTCCTACAACCTCTCTCCTACACTTAGGGGATTGCGGAGGCTCGTCTGTAACGTCTGCGAGTGGGAATTTGATAATCCTCTGCATTGCTCCCCCACGGGCAGCCCCCAACACGAGGCAGTCAAATCCCGAATAGGGTCATATCCCTATATTGGTTCCCTAACTTTGTCGGCAAACGGTAGTCTGGCCGCGTGGGTGCTTGATGGTGGCGATGCCGGATACGACATCGCTACGACACCTACAACATTCACCTCGGAGCCGTTCAAAATACGACACCCCGGAAGCGAATACCCTCCCCAATGTGCCTTCATCGGAGATGATCGAATCCTCGTAGCCACTTATCTGGGACCACCCGGCGAGAGGCTCACCCTCTATGACGCCGCAAATGGGGCGTCGCTGAGCGAAATCGATCTGCCAGACGGTGGTTCGTTCTCTAGACGGTGCGTTCGTCATCACACCAAAACGGCAGTCGCTTCTCAGGTCCACGGTGTGATTATTGTTGAAGCACGGGACGACAAGTTAACATACAGAAAGGTGACGGGCACCCAGTCGTGGGGCACCGCCGACAACAGTCCGGCTTTCGGATCGGACGGGAAGATTTATTTCACCGGGATTGGAGGCCTCTACCGAGTCGACGATGATCAACCAGTCGAAGTTCTGACTGGCACCAAGAACTGTCTATGCGTAGACCCCACTGGGATTGTCTACGCTGGAGGTGGCTTCGAAGATAGATCCGCCGCCTCGGAACTTGGTGTCGTTGACCTCATAAATGGTATTACATTTGCGATACCGTGGGGACGCGTACCCATACAGAACATGAAACTCGCTGGGGATGGCCACCTTCTCACGGGTAACGTTCTTTCGGTTCCATCTCGCTTTCCTGATGTAGCCGTTACTCACTACTCTGTGCAAAATCGGGAAAGACTCTGGACCATAAAGATCGTTGATCCCCAGAACCATGGGGAACCTGTTTTGTTAGCAGTGCCAAAGGAGAATTGGGCGCTAATCCAGACGGCGCGAGTTCTTAAAAGGGTGTGCATCGAAGACGGAAAGGACATCGGCGTGGTGATCAACAGAAGCGCATTAGAGAAAGTCGAGGCGCAATGGCTCGCGGCAAAGAGAATACTGTGCATAACCAGGTGCCCCGGGTCATACCTCTCACCCGGCTCAAAGGTCCGGGAAGCGCATGGGTCTCTCGAAGTCCATCGTGTTGAGTGACCTGCCTGCCGTTGAGACCAAAGCCCTGGACGCCGACCACCGATCCGCCTTGGTTCGTCCCTTGAGCATTACCTCAGCCGTGAGGGTGCCGCCGCTGGCCATGCTGCGCAAGCAGAGGGTCCATTCCCCTATCGCCCACGTCTATCGGAAGGGGACGGGAACATCGCATCCTCGTGTTTAACTGTCTAGCGGCATTGAGGCGTTGCTTGGCGCCCCCAGAGAAACCCACACAGTCAAGGATCGGACCAACCCCGCGTATCGTCCACCCGGGAGTGGGCACGCATAATCGGTCAGTGCCCATTGGTTTTGGGGACGCTGGTCGGAGAAAGAGTTCGAGTCCACGCCGGGGTCACTGTCAAATGGGGCCAACCCGGAAGTAACGTCTGAAATGCCCGTAATGAAATCAATCGGATAGCGTGAAGTCGAGAAGTTTCCGATTGGCTCCCCAGGTAGGATTCGAACCTGCAACGATTCAGTAAGTGGCTAATAGTTTACCCATGCTCCGCGCAGCGGACTTCTACTTGGCCACCGCCGGCACGATCCAGATGAAGATCGCCAGGGCGAAGAGGATGAGCACTACCCCGATGCCCGGCAGCCAGAGTGCGGCGCTGGGGTTTCCCGGTTCGAGGACGGCGATATCGGGATCCGTGGGGAAGTAGAAGACCTTCACTTTGGCTCCCGTGGGAGGGGCGTTGCCGTCGTCCACCTGGGCGAAGCGGCGAAGGTTATTGAAGTGCTTCGTACCGGCCACTTCATATTGATATACGAAGCGCGAAGCCGCCGCGGCATCGGTGGTGTCGTCGGGTTCGTCCGAGGCGGAAACGATCACCTGGCCTGAGACCGTGGGCCAACTCTGGCTGGCGGTGCCGTGCCAGATCCGCTGCATCCCCGCGGTCAGCGCCAGAATCCCCAAGCAGCAGGCGACGGCGCCGAATCCGGCGGCGACCACGGCCATCACCACGTCGCCGCCCATGTCGGGAGGCGGCGGGATATTGCGATCGGGCGGAATACCGCGCTGCGCGTCTTCGATTGCCTTCTTGACGGACTCGGCGAAAGCATCGTCTTTGGGAGTCAGCGTGCGCATCATGGTGGGACCCAAAAACAGGCACAGCACGGCGGGCAGAAGAAACGCGAGACCGGCGCCGGGGAGCCAGAAGGCGGCGCCGTGCAGTCCGGGCTTCATCACGGCGGTCGCGGGATTCGCCGGGTTGTACGAAACCGTGACTTCCTTCCCCGCGGGGTAACGAAGGCGCTGCAGCGCGGCATCGGACTTGTCCCCGGAGCCCAGGGTCTGGCCGAAATGCAGGATGTCGGTGGTGTATTCGCGACCACTCACGGCGTAGCGAATCACGGTTTTGGTGTCGAAGGTGACCGAAGCCCTGCTCTTGCGGGTCTCCGGGGAGACGTCGCGCGTGGTCTCGGAACTGACCACCAAACCGGGAGTAGTGGGCCACTTTTCGCTGGCGACGGCCTGCTGCACGTTGCGCAGACCCTTCACGAAGAGAAAAAGGCCGAAGAGGACGACCAGGCCAATCGCCAAGCCGCACGCTGCGAGGGCAAGTTTGATCATGAGAGTTCCTCTATTATGCGCCTTGCCGTCTCTGAGAGAGAATGGAAGTAGATCGCCATGAAGCCGATTTATATCGCCACGTTTCACCAGAGCAAATTCGGGAAGCTGATGGGCATGACCGTGCCGCAGATCCTGGACAACGCCATTCAGGGCGCGTGCCGCCAGATCGGAGCGCCGGCCTCGGCGCTGGACGTGGGCAGCGTCGGCGCCGCGTGTAATTTCTCGCTCAATGAACAGGGGCTGCTGGCCGGGTTGATGGCCATGACGCCGGGGATGGAAGGTAAACCCATCGAAGCCGTGGAGAACGCTTGCGCCTCGGGCGGACAGGCGGTGCTCTCGGTGATCCACAAGCTGCAACTCGGCATGGGAGATACCGGAATCGCCGTGGGATACGAGAAGATGCGCGACGCCGAGGGCAAGATGGACGGCAAGCTCATCGGCAAAGTGCTGGGCTACTTTTCGCATCCCGAGGAGCGCGCCGGAAAGGTCTTCGTGTTTCCGCACATCTTCGCCGAGGTGATGCAGCAGTATATGGCGGAGTATGGCGTCAGCGAAGAAGACCTGGCGGCCATCGCGGTGCAAGAGTACGCCAACGCGCAGTTCAATCCCTGCGCGCAGATGAACAAAGTGCAGATCACGCTCGAACAAGCCATGAAGATCGAGGGGTTCAACCGCTACGTGGTGGAAGGGCTGCCGCTCAAGACGTACGATTGCTCGCAGATCACCGACGGCTACGCGTCGCTGATCATGGCGACGGGCGAGGGCCTGGAAAAGTTGGGCATTCCGAAATCGGAGTGCGTGCGGATCGCCGGATGGGGCCAGGCGACCGACCCGATCCGCAAGGAAGGACGCGACGTGCTGCGTCCCGCCGGCGCATACAGCGCCATGAACAAGGCGTACGAGATGGCCGGGGCATCGCCCGCCGAGGTGAACGTCGCCGAAGTGCACGATTGCTTCACGGTGATGGGCGCGCTGGGAACGGAGGTGATCGGCAAGGCGCAGCCCGGGGAGGGCACGCGCTATTGGGTGGACGGCAAGGCGCGGCCGAACGGGGAATGCGCCATCAATACGTCGGGCGGGTTGATCGCCAAGGGCCATCCCATCGGAGCCACGGGAATCGCCATGATCGGATGGAGCGCGCTGCAATTACTGGGGAAAGCGCCGGCGGAAGTGCAGGTGAAGGATCCGCGGGTGGCGGCCACGTTCAATATCGGCGGACCGATCTGCGCCAGTGTGTGTACGGTATTGCGGCGATAAGACCGCGGTTCGCCACAACTTTAGATGGGTGAGCCGGAGCCGATTGTCGACTAGAATCAGAGCCAAATGCGAACTCTGACCTTGATTCTGGCCGTCTGTCTGGCGGCGGCGGCTCCGCCCGCAAAGAAGGGCGAATTCTACCTGGGCGCGGATATCTCCACGCTCAACGACGTCGACCAGCGCGGCGGCGTCTACCTGGACGACGGCAAGCCGGGCGACGCCCTCGCCATTTTCATGAAGCACGGCTGGACGTGCTTTCGCATCCGCATCTGGGTGGATCCGCGGAACGGAACCAACGGGCTGGACTACACCACCAAGCTGGCCAAACGCATCAAAACGGCTGGTGCGACTCTCATGCTGGACTTCCATTACTCCGACTGGTGGGCCGATCCGCAGAAACAGAACAAGCCGGCGGCCTGGGCCAAGCTGGATTTCGACGGGCTGGAGAAGCAGACCGAGACCTATACCGCCGATGTCATGAAGACGCTCAAAGCCGCCGGCGCCACGCCGGATTTCGTGCAGATCGGCAATGAGATCACCGGCGGCACACTCTGGCCGGACGCGCAGGTGCTGGTCCCCATGTCCACGGTGAAGGTGTTTTCGGGCGAGGTACAGCCCATCAAACCACCCGAGCCGTACGACGACGCCAAACAGTGGGACCACCTGATCCGCATCATCAAAGCGGGCATCCGCGGGGTGCGCGACGCCACCGTTCCGGCCGACCACGTACGCACCATCATCCACATCGATTGCGGCGGCGACTGGCCGGTGACGAAATGGTACTTCGATCATCTGACGGCGGCCAAGGTCCCGTACGACATCATTGGCCAGAGCTATTATCCGAACTACCACGGCACGTTGGAGAATCTCCGCGACAACCTGCGCGAGAGCATCAACCGGTTCCACAAGGATGTGATGGTGGTGGAGACCGCCTATCCCAGCCGTGCCGGGCGCGGGCTGAGCGAGGGGGCGGCGAAGAACATGATCTGGCCTATGACGCCCGAGGGACAGAAGCAATTCCTCACGGATCTCATCCGTACGGTGAAGGCAGCGCCGGATGGACGGGGCATCGGAGTGAATTATTGGCATCCGGAGGCGACCTTCATGCCGGGCGGCGGCGGTCGCGGTCCCGACGGAAACTCGCTATTCGATGCCACGGGAGCGCCGCTGCCGGCGATGGGGCAAAAACAGTAGACAGTTGCCAGTTGACAGTTTACAGTTAACCCGGTTGGGCCGCGCCAAGTTCGTCCGAAGGTGTGCGCGGCGGGGCTGGCCCCTGGCTTCCGGGAGGACGTCTCTGCCTTATTGTGGGGCGGGCTTCAGCCGGCTTCAGCCAGCCAATCGTGGCTGCAGCCGCCTTTGAGGCGGTTCTCCGCAGGCAACTCCGCTACCGTAAACTCAGAATGATGTCCCCTCGCGTCGGCGCCACCGACCTCGCCCCCAATCTAGCCTTACCCTGGGTCCTGCGCCTGCGCTACGGCATGGTCGCCGGAGAGGTGGCCATCATCCTCGGGATGGCCTACGGTTTCCACCTCGATCTTCCCTTTCTGTGGGCGCTGGCTCCGGTCGCCGTAGTGCTGGCCAGCACCATTCTGGCCGGTCGGCTGCGGACCCTGGCGCTGCGCTTTCCGCAACAGATGCTGGGCGCGATCTTCGGCCTGGACACGCTCTGTCTCACGGTGATCCTTGGCCTAACCGGAGGCCCCATGAACCCCTTCAGCCTGCTCTACCTGGTACAGATCACTTTGTCCGCCATCGTTCTGCGCAAGGTCTGGACCTGGGCTCTCGGCGTCCTGTCCACCGTCTGCTTCGGCGCGCTCTTCTTCTTTCCCACGCCGTCGTCGCCCTTCCACGCCCACCATGCGGAGCAGGGATTGTCGCCGCACCTGGTGGGTATGTGGATCGCCTTCGTGGCCGCCGCCGCGCTCATCACGTTTTTCACCGGAAAAATCGCCGACGCACTACGCACCCGCGAACAAGAGGTCCTGGTGCTGCAGGATCAACTCGCCAGGAACGAACGACTGGCGTCTTTGGTCACCTTGTCGGCGGGCGCGGCTCACGAGCTCGGGACGCCGCTCGCCACCATCGCGGTGGTGGCCCGAGAACTGGAACGGTACTCCCTCAACGACGATGCCGTTCTCGAGGACGCCCGCCTCATTCGCTCGGAGGTGGAGCGGTGCCGCCGTATCCTGGAGCGCATGAGCGCCCGCAGCGCCGAGCCCATGGGCGAAGCTCCCCGGCAAATCCGCATGCGCGATCTTCTGCTGCAGGTGGTGGCGCAATTTCCCGAGCCGCAGCGGCCGCTGCTCGAGATCGAGCTGGCCGACGAAGCCCTGGCCGCCGTTCTGCCAGTCGATGCCACCGCGCAGTCGCTGGCCGCCATTATCCAGAACGCGTTGGACGCCAATATCGGGCAGCGTCCCATCGCTATCGCGGCCACGGGAATCGCTTCCGAGCTGCGCATCGCGGTCCGCGACCAGGGGCAGGGAATGCCTCCCCAGGTGCTGCGCCGCATCGCCGAGCCGTTCTTTACTACCAAAGAGCCCGGCAAGGGAATGGGGCTGGGGACATTCCTGGTGCGCACCTTCGCGGAGAGCCTAGGCGGCCGCATCCGCTTCGAGTCCACGCTTGGCGAAGGGACCTGCGTTACCTTAGAACTGCCCGTGCGCACCACTCGCGAGAACGCTCATGCCGCCCTCTGAAGATCTCCCTTTGGCGCTCGTCGTCGACGACGACGAGGTGTTTCGGAATCGCCTCTGCCGCGCCCTCGCCCAGCGTAACTGGGAAGTCGAAGGCGCCCGCAATGGCGAATCCGCGCTGCAGTTCGCTCGCGAACGCAGTCCCGACCTGGTCCTGGTCGATCTGCGCATGCCCGGCAAGGGCGGGCTCGATGTCGTCCCGGAGCTGCGGGCCGTCGATTCCTCCATGACCATCATCGTGCTCACCGGCTACGGCAGCATCCCGACCGCCATTTCCGCCATGAAGCGCGGCGCCGATCATTATTTGAGCAAGCCCGCCGACGCCGACCAGGTCCTCGCCGTGTACGAGAATCTGCGGTCGGCCCCCAGCGCCGCCCCGGAAGCGCCGGATACCGTCCCGACCCTGGCCCGCGTGGAGTGGGAGCATCTGCAGCGGGTCATCTCCGATTGCGATGGCAACATCTCGCAGGCCGCCCGCTTGCTCGGAATCCACCGGCGATCACTGCAGCGCAAACTGTCGAAGTGTCCGCCGCCATACTGATCCCGCCGCTGCGACAATTTGCCGCACTGTGGGCCGGCCGTTTTGCGGTCTAATGATGGGAAGCACTCACTCAGGATGCGTCGCGCACTAGCATCGTTCTTGCTGGCTGTTCTCGGTCTGCCGCCGATCGCACGGGCTTGGTGCGTCCCTGCCGGCCGCGACCTGCCCGCCTGCTGCCGCCGTGAGGGCGCACACCATTGCTCCATGGCTATGGCGGCCGCGGAAACCGGCCGCGAATTTCCAGTGGACCCCGCGGTCGGCGCGCTACGCACCAAGTGTCCGTATTATCCGGCCGCGCCGACCACTCCGGATGGACCCAACGACGTCGCCGCATGCAGTTCGCCCGCCGGGTTCGACCCGTCGCTCAGCCGGCAGGCCGTTTCAGCCGGGATGGCCTCGCCCGATCGCGCTCCGCTCGGCCGTACGCGCCGGCCGCGCGGGCCGCCAACTCCTCTCGCGTAACGTTTCGGCACGCGCGTGTGCCGCCATCGTTCGAAGTGTCGGAAGAGGAGACCAAGGAATGGAAGGTATTGCCAAGAGGTTTGGTGTGTTGGTCCTATTGTTGTCCGGGGCCCTGCTCCACGCCACGATTTTTGGAAGGATCCAGGGAGTCGTGCACGATCCGCAGCACCGCCCGCTCGCTGGCTCATCGGTCAAGCTGCAGGCCATCACCTCGGACTGGTCGCAAACCACGCAAGCCGACGATCATGGCGAGTTTTCCTTCCCCACCGTGCCCGTCGGCGACTACAAACTCACCGTCACTCAGTCTAAATTCGAGACCGCGGAGCAGACCGTCACGGTGGTTTCCGGTTCCTCGCCGATTCTCCATTTTCAATTGGCGATCGCCGCCGTGAATCAAACCGCCGCGGTCGTCGGCCAGGCGGACGTCGTCAATGTAGATTCGGTGACGCCCACCACTCTGGTCGATCGCGAGGACATCGCCCAGACTCCCGGCGCCGACCGCACTAACAGCATGGCCATGATCACCGACTACGTGCCCGCCGCCTACGTCACCCACGACATGCTGCACATGCGCGGCGGCCATCAAGTCGACTGGCTGATTGACGGCGTCCCCGTGCCCAACACCAACATCGCCACCAACCTGGGCCCGCAGATCGACCCCAAGGACATCGATTATCTCGAAGTGCAGCGCGGCAGCTACGATGCCGAATACGGCGACCGCACGTACGGAATCTTCAATATCGTGCCGCGCAGCGGCTTCGAGCGCGACAACCAGGCGGAGCTGGTCACTTCGTTCGGCAACTGGTACGGCACCAACGATCAACTCAATTTCGGAGGCCACACACAGCGCTTCGCCTACTATGCCAGTGTCAACGGCAATCGCAGCGATTACGGTCTGCAGCCTCCCATCGGGCAAGTGGTTCACGACGCGGAGAATGGCTACGGCGGGTTCGCCTCGCTGCTGTTCAACGCAGGTTCGTCCAACCAATTCCGGCTGACGGCCTCGCTGCGCCAGGACGAGTACCAGATCCCCGTCGATCCCAATCCCAACTCATCGGGGAACCAGATCTACCCCAGCTACGGCCTTCACGATCGCGAACGCGAGCCCGATGCGTACGTCACCTTCTCCTGGATCCACACCTTCAATCCCGCTGCGACGTTGACCGTTTCCCCCTTCTACCATTACAACGAAGCCAGCTACAATTCGTCGCCCAACGATGTGCCGGTGATCACCAACGTCAACCAGACCGCCAATTATGCCGGCTTGCAGGCCAGCGCGGACTTGACCATGGTAAAGAATAACGACATCCAGGTTGGCGGCTACGGCTTTGCGCAACACCAGAGCAACTACTTCAATAACGTGTTCACGGATTGCGGCGCGAGCTGCCAGAATTTCGGCCCGTCTTCGGGATCCGTCACCGGCGGAGTGGAAGAGGCGTTCCTCAGCGACCGCTTCAAAGTGACTTCGTGGCTGACGCTGATTGCCGGCGTCCGCTTCACCCATTTCGACTCCGGCTCCGGCAGCGGAGGAACCCAGACCGCCGTCGTGGAAAATGCCACCGACCCGCGATTGGGCGCAGCCGTCCGCGTGCCGCGGCTCAACTGGGTCTTTCGCGCATTCTACGGCCAGTTTTATCAGGCGCCGCCGCTCCTCACGGCCACCGGTCCGTTGATCGATTTAGCCAATAGCCAGAGCCTGACGTTCGGCCCCCTGCGCGGCGAGCGCGATCGGGAATACCAGTTCGGCGTCACCATCCCGCTTCACGGATGGGCGCTCGACGGCGACACCTTTCAGACCCGAGCCCGGAATTGGCTGGACCACAGCAATATCGGCGAGTCCAACCTCTTCTGGCCGCTTACCTGGGACCAGGCATTGATCCAAGGTTGGGAGTTGACGCTGCGTTCTCCGCGCCTGTGGCGGCGCGCGCAGGCTCACCTGGCGTACTCCAACCAGATCGCCCAGGCCGCGCCGCCGTTCACCGGAGGCTTGATCTGCCCGTCCCCCGCGCCGGCCGGATGCGAGCCGCCTCCCGGATTGGCGCCAGTGGACCACGATCAGCGAAACACCCTGAATCTGGGCGTCAATGCCAGTCTTCCGGGGCATGCGTTTGCTTCCACCAACGTGTACTACGGGTCGGGATTCACCAACGGGACGCCCGACGCGCAGTATCCCGGGAACTATCTGCCCGCCCACACCACGTTCGACGTTTCCGTAGGCAAGAGCTTTGGCGAAGGCGAAAGATACCGGCTCTCGATCACCGCGCTGAACGTGTCGAATCGCCGCGTGTTGCTCGACAACAGCCTGACCTTCGGCGGATTCCACTTCAACGATCCGCGGCAGATCTACGCCGAATTCCGTTGGAGATTCCACTACTGAAGCGCTTCCCGGAAGCTGAAATCGCGTGCGACAATTTGCCGCAATGACAATAATACGGAATTGATGTCTAATGGCTGCAGGTAACCCACTCAGGATGCGCCGCGGTCTCACAGTGTTCGTTCTGGCAGTCCTCTGCTTCCCGCTGATCGCTCCGCTACTGCGGGCCGATGCGGCGCCGGAGTTGCCTGCCTGCTGCCGCCGCGGGGGCAAGCATCATTGCGCCATGATGGACTTGGCCGCCGGCTCCTCGTCCGGCCAGGCCCTCGGGTCGCTGCGGTCGAAGTGCCCGCTATTTCCCGCGACTGTCGGCGTCGCGTCCGCTGCGAAGATCGTCCTGCTCGCCGCCGCGCCCCAGACGATTGCGCCTCAGGGGTTCCGCCGGACCATCGCATTCCCCGATCGCTCGCCTCTTCGCCTTGCCCTCCGCGGGCCGGTGCGCAAACGCGGTCCCCCCGCGAGTCTCCGCTTGGACCATTCTGTTTCGTTGTAGCCAGTTTCAGATTTCGCGAGGAGGAGAATTTTGAAATCATCATTCGTTTGTGCAGTCGTTCTGTCTGTGTGTTGGGTTGCGCCGGCGGTTTTGGCGCAAGAGTCGGTCAATTATGCGAGCATTGGCGGGTTGGTCACCGATCCGAGCGGCGCCGTGGTGCAGGGCGCCCAGGTCACGGCTCGTCAGATCGAAACCAATTTGACGAATACCGCGAGTACCGACCGGGAAGGCCGCTTCCGGTTTCCGTATCTCGCCGTGGGCCGGTATGAGATCCGGGTCCATCAGCAGGGGTTTGGCGACGTCACCCGCTCGCTCGCGCTTACCATTGGCGCGGCCTTTGAACTGCCCATCTCGCTGGCCGTCGCATCCGCCGGCGAGAACGTCACCGTCACCGGCGACGCCGTAGTGCTGGAAGCGGCCCGATCGCAAGTCGCCACCACCATTTCACGGACCGAAACCAGCGAACTGCCCCTCAATGGCCGCAACTACTTCGATCTCGCGCTGTTCGCTCCGGGCGTTTCGCCCACCAATACGGCTGCCAACCAGCTCTTCGCGGAGACATCCGCTGTCCCGGGGCAGGGAATTTCGATCGGCAGCCAGCGGAACTTCTCCAACGGCTTCATCATCGATGGCGTAAGCGCCAATGACGATGCCGCGGGAGTCGCCGGGGCCTTCGTCGGCCTCGATGTAGTCGACGAGTTTCAGGTGGTCACTTCCGGCGGCCAGGCGGAATTGGGGCGCGCCCTTGGGGGCTACGTCAGCGTGGTCACCAAGAGCGGCGGCAATTCGGTGCACGGCGACGTCTACGGATACTTTCGCAACAGCCGTTTCAATGCAGCCAATGCTCTTTCCAACACCGTGCTGCCGCTGACGCAGGCGCAGTACGGAGCCAGCCTGGGAGGACCCGTGGTGCATGACCGCACTTTCTACTTCGCTAACTTCGAAGCGCGCGCCCTGAACCAATCCGGACTGGCCACCATCGCTCCCGCGAACGTCGCCTTGATCAATGCGCACCTCACCAGCGTGGGCTTCCCGGGACCGCTGATCTCCACCGGGGACTTCCCCAATCCCGTGCACAACCAGAATTTCTTCGGCAAGGTCGATCACCGCATCAGCGACGCCGACCAGTTCAGCGCCCGCTATAGCCTGTATCACGTGGACAGCATCAATTCGCGCGGCGCCGGCGGACTGAGCGCTCCCAGCGCCTCCGCCAATCTGTTCGATACGGACCAGACGGTCGCGGCCAGCAACGTCCTGGCGCTATCCTCCTCGATGGTGAACGAGACGCGCGTGCAATTCACCAACAGCAACCTGTCCGCGCCCCCTTCGGACCCCATCGGACCCGCCGTGAGCATTTCGGGCGTGGCCTCCTTCGGAACGCTTTCCGGCTCGCCCACCGCTCGCGTCAATCGGCTCTACGAGGCCACCGACAGCTTGTCGATTCGGCAGGGAGCGCACGCCATCCGCGTCGGAGTCGACTTTCTGTACAACGATGACACCATCACCTTCCCGCGCACCATTCGCGGCAGTTACGCGTTCTCTTCGCTGGCCAACTTTCTGAGCGGCGTTTATAACAGCTCCGGCTTCACGCAGACGTTCGGCGTGACGCAAGTCCACCAGACCAATCCGAATGCCGGCTTTTACGCCCAGGATGAGTACAAGGTCACTCGCAACTTCACGTTGAACGTCGGCCTCCGCTACGATCTGGAGTATCTCAAGACCATCGCGACCCAGACCGGGAACGTGTCTCCACGAGCCGGCTTCGCCTGGTCCCCGTTTGCTTCGCGCCGCATGGTGGTGCGCGGCAGCTACGGCCTGTTCTACGATCGCATTCCCTTGCGTCCGCTGGCCAACGCCCTGCTCTCCGCCGGCAACACCACCGAGGTGAGCAATCTGCAGCAGTTGAGCATCAGCTTGTCCACCACCCAGGCGGGCGCCCCGGCGTTTCCCGCCATTCTCGGCAGCCTCACCATTCCGGCCGGTGTCTTGTTCAACTTCTCCACCATGAATCCCAACATCAAGAATGCCTACTCGGAGCAGGGGAGCTTGGAGATTGAAGAGCAGATCGGCAGGAACGCCACCCTCAGCGTGGGCTACCAGCATGTGCGCGGACTGCACCTGATCATCTCGGT
>Ga0181529_10002434_pt1 | contig 22300 bp, 18 predicted proteins | sample PEATcosm2014_Bin_36_FD_119763 | JGI IMG/M metagenome (GOLD analysis project Ga0181529, IMG submission 119763) | Peatland microbial communities from MTU Mesocosm Facility, Houghton, MI, USA - PEATcosm2014_Bin10_30_metaG | ecosystem: Environmental > Terrestrial > Soil > Wetlands > Peat | place... | reverse complement strand
GTCGCCAAAATGCCGCACCAGCGCCGCCATCCGGCACTCGGACGAAGTCGTGTACCGCAGCACCTTCTCGAACTGCTCTGCCCGGAACTGCGCCTGAATCGTATAGGTCTTCTTCCAGCCCGTGCCGCCCGCCGTCACGTGGCCGCCAAAGTCCACCCGCGCCCCGCCGTGAATCTCCAGCTTCTCCAGCGCCTTGTCGAACTCCTCTTCGCCCAGACGCGATGCCGCTCGCAAATCCTCAACGGGCTCTGGATCTTCTCCCAGAGCCCGAAAAACCTGCTGCAAGTGCTCCACTGGCGGGTAATCGCGATTCAGGAAGAAGTCGTGCGTGCGCTGGTCGGCATAGCTGTGCATCAGATACGTCCGGCTCGCCGCCCCATCGCGCCCTGCCCTGCCGATCTCCTGGTAATAGCCCTCCAGCGTGGCCGGCAGCCCGGCGTGGATCACCGTCCGGATATCCGCCTTGTCGATGCCCATGCCGAAAGCGATGGTGGCCACCACCACCTCCAGTTCGCCCGCCTGGAAGGCCGTCTGCACCCGCTCCCGTGTCTCCGCATCGAGGCCCGCATGATACGCCGCCGCAGGAATTCTGTGACCATGGCCTGAACGGGTTCTAGACAGCTCCTCGGCCAGCTTTTCTGCCTGTTTCCGCGACGTGGCATATACAATCGCCGGCCGCCGCGCCGCCTCGGCCAGCAGGCTGCAAATTGCCTTGGGCCGCTCCGGCATGGGCAGTTCCACCACCTCGATGCCTAGATTCGACCGCCGGAAACCGTGAATGAACTTGGCTGGCTTCACCATCCCCAACTGCGCCAGGATGTCTTTCTGCACGGCGGGCGTAGCAGTCGCGGTCATCGCCAGCACCGGCGCCGGCCTCAGCGCCGGCAGATACTGCCCCAGCATCCGGTAGTCGGGCCGGAAATCGTGCCCCCACTGCGAGATGCAATGCGCCTCATCGATTGCAATGAGCGCCGGCTTCCGCTTGGCCAGCATCTCCGGAAAGCCTGGCACGCGCAGCCGCTCCGGTGCAATGAACAAGAACTGCAGCGTCCCTTGCAGGTATTCCACGCACGCTTGCCGAGCCACCGAGCGGTCCAGCCCGGAGTGAATCCGCGCCACACGCAGCCCCAGCGCCGCCAGCTTGGCAGCCTGGTCGTCCATCAGCGCAATCAGCGGGCTGATAATCAGCGCCGTACCGCCCAGGGCAATCGCCGGCAACTGATAGCAGAGCGATTTGCCCGCTCCCGTCGGCATCACCAGCAGCAGGTCCCGCCCGGAAATCGCCGCCCGGCACACCGCCTCCTGATTCGCCCGGAAACGGGCAAACCCAAACACCGACCGCAGCAGCTCTGCCAGCACATCCGGATTGGCTGCATCATTCGAATTGGTAGGCTTCGTCAAAAGAAGGGTAGACCCGAGTCGCAGGAGAAGCAGCGCAAAAAGTGCGCAGCCCCTTTCCCAACTTTACAGGAGACAGCTCCCATGCAGGCCAGTGCTCCATACCGCAGTTTGGCCGATGAATACTGTTTGTTCCGCCTTGTGCACTGCCCGGAACGGCCTCAAGAAAATGAGGCTGAGCAGAGTTTGGCGCGTTGCCGGGGTCCCGGCGACAGGTCCTCGCCGCTTGGGAGGCTTGGTGCCAGACCTTGTGTCATGAGTCGGAAATTTGCATCAGAAATCAGGACACAAGGGATTGCTTCTCCATCGCTTGTTCCCGCGGGAAGCCGGATGGCCCCCATCCTTGACGCGTTCCTGTTTCTTCACCTAGGGTGGGAAGGCGAGAATCTCAGCCAGCTGGTTTTTGGAGACCTGTGAGCTGCACGCTGCTCGTTGAGGCGTCATGACCGACACCACCGAATACATCGAGTTGCACGCCTCCAGCGCCTTCAGCTTTCTTGCTGGAGCTTCGCAGCCCGAGGCGCTCGTAGAGCGCGCGGTCCAGCTCGATATGCCGGCCATCGCCCTGGCGGATGGCAACGGCCTTTACGGCGTGGCCCGCTTCCACACCATGGCCAGGAAGTCCGGCATCAAGGCACATATCGGCGCGGAGATCGCGGTCAGCTCCTTCGGCAGCCAACTCACCCCGCCCGCCTGGCTGCCGCATCAGTTCCCCTCCGAGCCGCCACGTTTGCTGCTGCTCTGCAAGTCGCAAGCCGGCTACCAGAATCTCTGCCAGCTCATCACTCGCTTCAAGATGCGCGAGGCGACCAAGGCCGAGGGCGCGGCGACACTCGACGATCTGGAAGAGTTCTCCTCCGGGCTGATTTGCCTCACCGGCGGCGACGAAGGCCCGCTCGCCGCGGCGCTGGCGCGCGAAGGAACCGCGGGCGCAAGCAAGATCGCGGAGCGCCTGGCCTCCATCTACGGCCGCAACAATCTCTATCTCGAACTCCAGCGCCACCAGCGGCGCGAGGAAGAGTCGCGCAATCAGTCTCTGCTGAGTCTTGCCTCCGCGCTTCGCCTGCCGGTCGTGGCCGCCAACGGCGTCCGCTACGCAACCGAAGCCGACCGCGAGATTCTCGACGTGCTCACCACCATCCGCCATCACACCTCGCTCGATCGCGCTGGACGTCTACTGGCCGCCAACGATGCACGCTTGCTCCGCTCGGCGCGAGACATGGCCCAGCTCTTTGCGGACCTTCCCGAGGCCATCGCCAACACCCGCCTGGTCAGCGACCGCCTGGAATTCACGCTCGATAATCTCGGTTACGAGTTTCCCCACTATCCCGTGCCCGAAGGCGAGACCATGGACAGCTTTCTGGCCAAGCGGGTGGAGGAAGGCGTACGCAAGCGCTATTGCACACCGCCCAAACAGCATCTTTTCGAGAAGGCCCGCGCGCAGGTCGAGCACGAACTCAAGCTCATTGCCAAGCTCAAGTTTGCCGGATACTTTTTGATCGTCTGGGAGATCGTGCGCTACTGCCAGCAGCGCGGCATTCTGGCGCAAGGCCGCGGCTCGGCGGCCAACTCCGCCGTCTGCTACGCGCTCGAAATCACCGCCGTCGATCCCGTCGGAATGGAGCTGTTGTTCGAGCGTTTTTTGAACGAGAACCGCGGCGAGTGGCCGGACATCGATCTCGATCTGCCCTCCGGCGAGCAGCGCGAGCAGGTGATTCAGCACGTCTACGAGCGATACGGCGCGCTGGGCGCGGCCATGACGGCCAATGTCATCTGCTATCGCGGCCGATCCGCGGCGCGCGAGGTCGGCAAGTCGCTGGGCTTCGACGACGAACAGCTCGCACGACTCTCCGGCCTGGTCGGCCACTGGGAGTGGCGCGGTGAAAACGACACCATGGAGCACAACTTCGAGCAGGCTGGCTTCGATGTGCGCCATCCGCGCATCGCCCGCTACCTCGACCTCTGCCTGCGCATGAGAGATCTGCCGCGCCATCTCGGCCAGCATTCCGGGGGCATGGTCATCTGCGCCGGAATGCTGAATCGCGTCGTCCCCATCGAACGCGCGTCCATGCCTGGGCGCACCGTCATCCAGTGGGACAAGGAAGACTGCGCCGACATGGGACTCATCAAAGTGGACCTGCTTGGCCTGGGCATGATGGCCGTACTCAAGGACTCGATTGAATTGATTCCGCGCCACTACAAGAAAGAGATCGACCTGGCCGCATTGCCCGAAGACCCGCTGGTCTACGAGACGCTGCGCAAGGCCGACACCGTGGGCATGTTCCAGGTGGAGAGCCGCGCCCAGATGGCGTCGATCCCCCACAACGCGCCCACGCGCTTTTACGATCTGGTGGTGCAGGTGGCCATCATTCGTCCCGGCCCCATCGTGGGCAAGATGATGCATCCCTACATGCGCCGCCGCCAGGGCAAAGAAGAAGTGACGTATCCCCATCCCTCGCTGGAGCCGGTGCTCAAGCGCACCCTCGGCGTTCCGCTCTTTCAGGAGCAGCTTTTGCGCATGGCCATGACCGTGGCCAGCTTCACCGGCGCGGAAGCCGAGGAGTTGCGCCGCGCCGTGGGCATGCGCCGCTCCATGCAGCGCATGAAGGACCTGGAGGGCCGCCTGCGCGCCGGCATGACCCGCAACGGCATCGGGCCCGAGGCCCAGGACAACATCGTGCAGGGCATTTCTTCGTTCGCCATGTACGGCTTTCCCGAGTCGCACGCCGCCAGCTTCGCGCTCATCGCCTATGCCTCGGCGTATCTCAAGGTCCACTACCTGGCGGCCTTCACCTGCGGCCTGCTCAACAACCAGCCCATGGGCTTCTATTCGCCTGCCGTGCTGATCAAGGACGCTCAGCGCCACGGCCTGCGCGTGCGCCCTATCGATGTGCAGCGCTCCGAATGGCTTTGCACGCTAGAGCAGCCCGAAAGTGAATGCCGTATTGTGCCGGGGAAAAGCGGGCTTGCACCCGGCCAAGACCGTCACCTGCCGGGACTAAACGGTCGAATGCCAGGGGACGAGAGCCTTGTAACAGGGCACGACTTCAGTCGTGCCGCAGACGCCCAAGAAGAAACGTGGGCTTTAGCCCCTGAGGGGATCTCCCTGCGCATTGGCTTCAACTACGTCAAAGGCCTGCGTCAATCTTCCGCCCAGGCCCTTCTCGCCGCGCGCGCCAAGAATGGCCCCTTTGCATCGGTAGACCAGCTCGCCGCCCGCATGCCGGAGCTCAGCCGCAAGGAACTGGTCGCTTTGGCCCGCGTGGGCGCGCTCAACTCGCTGGGAGAAGTGGAACATCGCCGCGATGCCCTTTGGCAAGTGGAGCAGGCCGGACGCCCCGTCGGCCCTCTGCTGCGCGAGGCCGCCGAGGACCACATCCCATCCAAGCCGCTCAAGCGCATGACCACCGACGAGCGTCTCCTTGCCGACTACGCGGGAACCGGAATCACCACCGGTCCTCATCCCATGGCTTTTCATCGCGAGAGCCTTCGCTGCGAGGGCTTCCTCTCCGCCGAGGAACTGACCGTCCGGCACAGCAACCAACTCGTCCGCATCGCCGGCCGCATCGTCTGCCGCCAGCGACCCGGCACGGCCAAGGGCTTTGTCTTCCTCTCCCTGGAGGACGAAACCGGCATCGCCAACATCATCCTCACGCCCGACGTCTTCGAACAGAACCGCCTCGTCGCCACGCGCAGCCGCCTTCTCTCAGTGGAGGGAAAGCTCCAGAACCAGGACGGCGTGATCCACGTAAAAGCCCAGTCGATAGCCCCGTATAACGAAGCCACCGACTGGGCGGATGATTCCAGGAACTTTCGCTAGTGCCCTGTCTCTGAAGTTCGCATCGTAAATCAGGGCGGGAGAAAAGCAGATTCTTCGCTCACCACCCCCGAACTCCACCCCAAAGAGCAAAGACCGCTCTTTGGGGGCCCCGGAACTCAAATATGTTCTGGGCCCCGTTCGCTCAGAATGACAGCGGCATTCTTGCTGGGAATTCTGGAGACAGGAAACTATTTCCTCTTCCTACTCCCTATTCCCTGTCCCCTGTTCCCTGCTTTTTACCACCATTCCATCAGGCGGCCATGCTTCAGCTCGATGCTGCTCTCCGGCTTCTCGGTGTGAATCAGCACCACCGGCGCATGCACCAGACGGATGAGCTTCTCGGCGATCGAACCAAACACCAGCGGATGCCATCCGGTCGTGCCGTGCGTCGAGATCACGACCATGTCGGCATTCTCGCGCTCGATCGCGTCCAGGATGCCGCCCGCAACGTCATCTTCAACTTCAACGCTGGAAGTCGCCTTGATGCCTTTGGCCACGAGTCCCTTTACGGAAACGGCAAAACGCTCGGCAGCTTCTTTCTTGGCTTCTTCGATGCTGGCATCTTGGCCAACGACGTGCACGAGATAGAGTTCGGCATGAAACTGCTGGGCAAGCTCGGTCGCCTGCTCAAGCGCGATATGGGATGATGGGCTGAAATCGATGGGGACAAGAATCTTGGTGGGAATAACGCTGTTGGCATTTGCTTCGGGCATCTGTTCTCCTCGCCGAACCACGAGGTGGCCGGCCTCTTGTTTTTCGTCCTCCATCATACCAAGCCGGTCCTGTCTTCAAGACGTGACCGGAAACACATATGGCGCAGGTGGCCTCACCGCGTCACTTCCCGGCCGGCGATGAACACCCTGGGCCGGGCAGGCGTGGCGATGAAGTAGGCCAGTTCGCGGTAGTCGCCGAACTCATGGATCAGAAAATCTGCCTGTTTTCCGGTTTCCAGCGACCCCGTCCGGCTGCCCAGATCCAGGCTCCAGGCCGCGTTGCTAGTGGCTGCCGTCAGCGCCTCGGCGGGCAATAGCCCCATCTCCACCGACGCCAGCGACAACAGGAAGGGCATCGACGCCACCGGCGAAGACCCCGGATTGAAGTCCGTGGCCAGCACAATCGCCAGCCCCATCTCCACCATTTTCCGCGCCGCGGGGTAATTCCTGCGGCCCAGCGCAAACACCGATCCCGGCAGCAGCACCGGCTGCACTCTGGCCGTGGCCAGCCGCCGCAAACTCTCCTCGTCGGCCGTTTCCAGGTGATCGGCGGTGGCCGCGCCCAATTCGGCCGCCAGGGCAGCTCCCGTCCCCGGCCGGAACTGCTCGGCATGGACTCGCAACCCCATTCCGTAGCGCCGGGCGGCATTGAGCACCGTCCGCGTCTCCTCCACCGTGAAGGCGTGGTCGTCGCAAAAGGCGTCGCAGTACTTGGCCAGCCCCGCCGTGGCCACCTCGGGAATCAGCTCGTCGGCGACCCAGCGGACATACTCCTCCCGCCGCCCGGCAAACTCCGGCGGAACGGTGTGCGCCGCCAGCAGCGTGGGGACAATCGCCGCCGGGCCCTCGGCGCTGAGCCGCGCCAGCACCCGCAGCATCTTCAACTCGGTCTCGTGGTCCAGTCCGTAGCCGGATTTGGCCTCGATGGTAGTCGTGCCCCCGCGCAGCATCCAATCGCGGTGCCGCCGCGCCGCAGCCAGCAATTCCTCCTCGCTGGCCGCGCGGGTCAACGCCACGGTGCGCAGGATTCCCCCGCCCGAAGCGGCAATCTCCTGGTAGGTGGCCCCGCCAATGCGCTGCTCGAACTCCGCCGCCCGGTTGCCGGCAAAGACCAGGTGGGTGTGCGCGTCCACAAAGCCGGGAGTGACACAGCGCCCCTCGGCGTCAACGATCGCGGCATCGGGCGGGATTTTGTCGCGCAGCTCCGCATAGGCGCCAGCCGCGGCGATATGACCCTCCCAAACGAGCAGTGCGCCGTCTTCGACGATGCCCAATTCGCGCAGTTCCGGGCCCACCCGCGGACGCGGCGGACCGGCAAGGGTGACCAATTGCCCGATATTGACGATGGCTAGAACGTCGGACACGGCTACTTCCTCGCCATCGGCATCTTGATGCCCTTCTCGCGTGCCGTTTGCTGCGCCAGCTCGTAGCCCGCATCCGCGTGCCGCACCACACCCAACCCCGGATCGTTGTTCAGCACGCGGGCAATCTTGCGCGCCGCCATCTCCGTGCCGTCGGCCACCGTCACCTGGCCCGCGTGCAGGCTGAAGCCCATGCCCACGCCGCCGCCGTGATGGAAGCTCACCCAGGTCGCGCCCGAGGCGGTATTCAAGAGCGCGTTCAAAATCGGCCAGTCGGCCACCGCATCGCTGCCGTCCAGCATCTTTTCCGTTTCGCGGTAAGGGCTGGCCACCGAACCCGTGTCCAGGTGGTCGCGTCCGATGGCGATAGGCGCGGAGATTTCGCCTTTGCGCACCAGCTCGTTGATCGCCAGGCCCATGCGCGCGCGCTCCCCGTAGTTGAGCCAGCAGATGCGCGACGGCAGCCCCTGAAACGCGAACCGCCCCCGCGCCAGACGCAACCAGCGCGTGAGGATCTCGTTGTCAGGAAATAACTCAAGCGCCAATTCGTCTGTCCGGTCGATGTCCCTCGGATCGCCCGAGAGCGCCACCCAGCGGAACGGTCCCGTCCCGGTGCAGAAGAGCGGCCGGATGTACTCGGGCACGAACCCCGGAATCAGGAAGGCGTCCGCGCAACCGCCATCGAAGGCAAAGCGGCGAATGTTGTTGCCGTAATCGAAGGCCACCGCCCCGGCCCGCTGCATGGCCAGCATGGCGTCCACATGAACCACCATCGAGGCAGTCGAACGCCGCACATATTCCTCGGGATTGCTTTGGCGCAGTTCCACGGCCTTGGCGAGCGTGAGCCCTTGCGGAACGTAGCCGTTCAGCGGGTCGTGCGCGCTGGTCTGGTCGGTCACCACGTCCACCTGCACGCCGCGCCGCACCAGCTCCGGCAGCACATCCGCGCAGTTGCCCACCAGGCCCACGCTCAACGCGCGTCCCTCGCGGCGGGCCGCCTCGCACAAACGCAGCGCCTCTTCCAGGTCCTCGGTGACCATGTCGCAATAGCGCGTCTCGACGCGGCGCTCGATGCGCGAACGGTCCACATCGATGGCCAGCACCACGCCGTCGTTCAGTGTGACGGAAAGCGGCTGAGCCCCGCCCATGCCGCCCACGCCCCCGGTGACCACCAGCTTGCCCTTCAACGAGCCGCCGAAGTGCTGTTCCGCCAGCGCGGCAAAGGTCTGGAAGGTGCCCTGCAAGATGCCCTGGGTGCCAATGTAGATCCAGCTCCCGGCGGTCATCTGCCCGTACATCATCAGGCCCTTGCGGTCGAGTTCGTTGAAATGATCCCAGTTGGCCCACTTGCCCACCAAGTTGCTGTTGGCGATGATCACCCTGGGCGCTTCCTCGTGCGTAGGGAAGACGGCCACCGGCTTGCCGCTCTGCACCAGCAGCGTCTGCTCGGTGGTCAGTTGCTCCAGTTCGCGCACAATGGCGTGGTAGCAGTCCCAGTTGCGCGCGGCCTTGCCGATGCCGCCATAGACCACCAGGTCCGCGGGCCGCTCGGCCACTTCCGGATCGAGATTGTTCATCAGGCAGCGCAGCGCCGCCTCCTGCTGCCAGCCCTTGCAGCGCAGCACGTTACCCCTGGGTGAGCGAATCGTAGGCGCCATCGTGATTGTCATGTTTCTCTCCCGGCTTTGAAAGCGCGGCATCGCAGTCGCTAGTTGTTGTTAGAGAGAATACTACCGCCGAAGAACATTTTTTCGAACCCCAAAACCCGCCCGAATGCCGCGCCCGCGCACGCAATCCACGGTCGAATCCATCCATATGCGCCAATTCGAAGGCAAAAGGCGGCCTGTGGAATCTATTCCCCACCACCTGCTGCATCTGCTTCCAGGTTGACTTGCTGAGCCGCCGATTTGCTCTTTATCCTCATTCCCATGTCCACCACGCTCGTCGAATGCGTTCCCAATTTTTCCGAAGGCCGCGACCCGGCCAAGGTCGATGCCATTGTTGAAGCCATGAAGATTCCCGGCGTCTTTCTCCTCGACCGGGAGATGGATTCCGACCACAACCGCTGCGTCATCACCCTGGTCGGCGAGCGGGAGGCCATTCAGGAGGCCGTGTTGCGCGGCGTGGGCAAGGCCGCCGAACTGATCGACCTGACCCATCACCAGGGCGCGCACCCGCGCATGGGCGCAACCGACGTGATCCCCTTCATCCCCATCGACGGCGTGACCATCGAAGACTGCGTGGCCATGGCCAAGCACGTGGGAGCCGAGATCGCCCGGCGCTACGAGATTCCGGTCTATCTCTACGAAGCCGCCGCTGCAACGCCCGAACGGCAGAATCTGGAAAACATCCGCCGCGGCCAGTTCGAGGGCATCCGCGACGAGATCGCCACCAACCCGGCCCGCAAGCCCGATTTCGGCGAGCCGCGCGTTCATCCCACCGCCGGAGCCACGGTGATCGGAGCGCGCAAGCCGCTGATCGCCTACAACATCTTCCTCAATACGCCCGACGTGGCCATCGCCAAGAAGATTGCCAAGGCGGTGCGCTTCTCCTCGGGCGGGCTGCGCTTTGTGAAGGGCGCGGGGTTCCTGGTGCGCGGCCTGGCTCAGGTCTCGATGAACCTGACCGACTTTGAGCAGACGCCCATCCACCGCGTCTTCGAGTTTGTGAAGCGCGAGGCCGCCCGCTACGGCGTGGTTCCGGTTTCCAGCGAGATCGTCGGCCTCATCCCCAAACTGGCCCTGGAGCAGGCCGCCGAGTGGTTCCTGCAAGTGGAGAACTTCGACTCATCGCTGATCCTTGAGAACCGCCTGGCTTCGGTGATGAGCGGCAAGGTGGCCGTGGGCGGTTTGCGCGCCGGGGTCGAGCCCTTCATCGAGCAGTTGGCCGCTCCCACGGCGACGCCCGGAGGGGGCAGCGCAGCGGCGGCAGCGGGCGCCATGGCCGCCGGATTGGCCGGGATGGTGGCCACCATGTCGCGCGGCAAAAAGGCCTATCTGCAATACGAAAGCCAGCTCAGCGCGGCCATTGCCCGGCTTGCGCCCTTGCGTGAAGAGCTGAAGGCCGCCATCGACGCCGATGCCGAAAGCTACAACGTGGTGATGAAGGCCTACAAGGCGGCACGTGAGTCCGCGGACGGCGGACGGACCATCAACGACGCGCTGCGCCAGGCCGCCAGCGTGCCCCTGGGCGTGGCCGAGCGGGCCGCCGAGATCGCCCGCATGGCTACGGAGTTGAAGCCCATCTCCAACCCCAACATGGCCTCGGATCTGATTACTTCCATCGCACTGGCGGGCGCGGCCATCGAAGGCGCGCTGGCCAACGTGGCCATCAACCTGGACTCGATGAAGCCGGAGTCGGCCGAAGACGAGACCTTCGTCAGCGAGACGCGCCAGCGAGCGGCGGCGCTGAAAAAGTAGGCTGGGTCGCAGGGAGTGCCTTGAAAGGGCACGACTTTAGTCGTGCCAATTTCGAGGCTCAAGATGTGCCGGCTTTAGCCGCTGAGGGATGGGTTTGGACGATTCTGAACCTTCCCCCAGGGGCTAAAGCCCTCGCCTTTTTTGGGCTTTTGCGGCACGACTGAAGTCGTGCCCATTCAAGCCTCGGATCTCGTGCTTCTCGATCCTCGCGCGATTGCCCTGCCCCCTGCTCAATGCCTTTTCAGAACCCGGCCCATCGCAGATAGGCTGCGATGATCGGCTGCCCCCACAGGCTGCTGACGATCCCGCCCACGCAAAGAAACGTCCCCAAAGGCAGCTTCTGGACGGCCCAGCCGCCGGCCTCGGGCGATTTGTTGGGAAGGGCCAGCAGAACCAGCGCGGCAACGGCCCCCAGTACCACGCCCAGGCCGAAGGCCAGCAGCGCGCCGGGCAGGCCGAGCCACGCGGCCAGCAGGGCCATCAGCTTGGCATCGCCCAGGCCCATGCCCTCGCGCCGGCGAATCAGCCAGTAGACCCAGCGGATGAGCAGGATGAGGCCGGCGGCGGTGAGGACGGCAAGGAGGCGTTCCCCCATCTGAATCCAAAACGGCATTTGCCAGCGCAGTGGCGTTTGCAGAACCGACTCAAAAAACACCGGGAACGCGAGTCCAAGAGCAATTCCAGGCAGAGTCACTGCATCCGCGATCCAGAAACGCTCGGCGTCCATCACGGCAATCGCGACCATCAGCCAAAGGAATATCGCTGCCTCGGTGGCGGGGAGGATTCCGAAATGGGGGAGGGCCTCCGGGTTTTGAAACGAGCCAAAGAGGCGCCAACCAACAAACGCCCACAACGCCCCCACTGCCAGCTCCACCAGCGGATACCGCCAGCCGATCCAGGCGCGGCAGTTGCGGCAGCGGCCGCGCAGGACCAGCCAACTGACCAGCGGCACATTCTCCCACCAGGCCAGCGTGTGGTCGCAGTTGCGGCAGTGGGAGCGCGGCTGGACGATGCTCTCGCCCTCCGGCCAGCGGCTCAGGCACACGTTCAGAAAGCTGCCGAAGGCCAGCCCCAGCAGGCCCGCAAAGATCGTCCCTAGAATGCGCATCATGGTCGAAGTTGAGTATACGGGGCGGAAAGGGCAAAAGCCGGTTTGGGTTCGTGCTTTCCCACCCATGCACCTGAAATACGGTGCATGGATGGGGCACAGGGCTGTTGCGCCGGCACGCGTGGCGAAAAGCTGTAAAAGACAATAAAGGACTGTAGCTTAAGGAACCTCTGATCAAGTCATGTTTTGAAAGGGCACGACTTCAGTCGTGCCGATAAGGGCCGTAAAATCAATGGGGCTTTAGCCCCTGAGGGCACGGGGATTTGTTCATTGGGGCTTATTCAGAGCCTCCTCAAAATGTCCCGCCTCCGTCGCAAGGTAGACTGGGGGTGCATGGACCTACCCTCTGAACCAACTCCTGCACCGGAACCCGCCTCGCCGCAACTTGCCTCCGATCCGGCGCGAGCGGCGGCCTTGTTTGAGCAATCGGTCAAGATCATGGCGCGGCTGCGCGCTCCCGGCGGTTGCCCGTGGGACCGCGAGCAATCCTTCGACTCCATCCGCAAATATACGCTGGAAGAGGCCTACGAGGTCTTCGACGCCATCGAGCGCCGCGACTTTCCGCACTTGGCCGAGGAGCTGGGCGACCTGCTGCTCCAGGTGCTGTTTTATGCGGAGATAGCGGCCAACGAAGGCCACTTCACCATGGCCGATGTGCTGAACCACTTGAACAACAAACTGGTGCGGCGGCATCCCCATGTCTTTGGCGAAGAGGCCTCGCGCGCGGCAGGCAACCGGGCAGACGTGGACGCGAATGTGGACGGCTCCTCGGACGCGGTGCTGCGCAACTGGGACGAGATCAAGCTGGCCGAAGCATTGCATGCAGCAGCCACTCCCGTGGCATCGAGACTAGATAGCGTGCAGCGGGCCATGCCGGCCTTGGCCGAAGCGGCCAAGCTGGGCGCCAAAGCGCAGAAGGCGGGCTTTGACTGGGCGAACTGGCGCGATCTGCTGCCCAAGCTGGTCGAGGAGACTGCGGAGTTGGAGGCCGAGGCGGCCTCGGACGACCCGGCGCGCAAGCCTGCCGTCGAGGCAGAGCTGGGCGACCTGCTGTTTACCGTAGTGAACCTGGGCCGGCATTTGGGAGTGGATGCCGAAATGGCGCTGCGCGGCTGCAACCGGCGCTTCCGCGAGCGCTTCCGGCAGATGGAGCTGGCCTCGGAAAAGCCGCTGGAAGAGCTTTCCCCGGACGAACTGGAATCGCTATGGGCGCAGGCCAAGCGGAAGCTGGCTGGCGGGGAGCCGCGGCCATGATCGAGATTCGCAACTGCGCTGGATTTGACGAACTGGACGCGTGCGTTCAGCTCCAGATCGAGACATGGGGCATAGACCCGTCCGACACCACTCCCCGCAAGACCTTTTTGCTGGCGCAAAAGATCGGCGGGCAGGTCATGGGCGCATTCGACACGGAGATTGCCGGAAGCGGGGCGGAGCCGCTGGTCGGATTCGTCTTCTCGCTGCCCGGCATAAAGACCGGAGAAGGCGAGCCGCGCGCCTATCTGCACTCGCACATGCTGGCGGTGCGCGAGGGTTACCGCAACCAGGGACTTGGCGCGAAGCTCAAGCTGGCGCAGCGACGAGAAGCGCTTGCACGCGGCATTCGCCACATGGAATGGACCTTCGATCCGCTGGAAATCAAGAACGCTTATCTCAACATCCACAAGCTGGGCGCCACCGTTCGCGCCTACCAGGTGGATTTCTATGGTGTATCCTCATCTCGACTGCAAGGTGGGCTACCCACGGACCGGCTGGTTGCCGAGTGGAATCTGGATTCGGCCAGGGTTCAGGCATTTGTCGAAGGCCGCCCAATCGCCGCGCAGTCGATAGAAGAACGTATTCTGGTTCCGGCCTCGATCTACGAGTGGAAGACAACCGAAGCAGGCCGTGAACGAGCCTTGGCGGTTCAGCTAGAGAATCGCCGCAAGTTTCAACAGGCATTTTCCCAGGGTTTGGCCGTTGTCGGATTTGTCCGGGATACGGAAGGCAATGGAGTCTTTGAATTGGGTCCCCTTGCCCAGGATGGAAATAGGATTCGGTCATAACTGGTCAACAAATGCTGGGTGCGCCTTCCTTGCCGCGCTTCTGTTGTTTGCGACAAGGGTGAGATACCTCGGACCTCAATCAGCCCGCTTAGTCAGGAATCCAAAGGCCCTATGAAAATCGATGCAATTGTCCTGCGTGAACTGCAAATGCCGCTGGTGCGTCCCTTTGAAACCAGCTTTGGCGTCACCCGCGACCGCCGCGTTTTGCTGGCGGAGATTCAATCGGACGGTCTGACCGGTTGGGGCGAGTGCACGGCCGGCGAGCATCCGTATTTCTCAGCGGAATCCACCGATACGGCCTGGTCTGTGATCGCGCAGGAGCTGGGGCCGATGCTGGCGGCCGAGCAGCCCGAACACGGCGGGAAGTGTTCACGTATCTTCAAGAAGGTGCGCGGCAACCGCATGGCCAAGGCCACGCTGGAGAACGCCATCTGGGATATCGAAGCGCAGCGGCAAGGGGTTTCGCTTTCGCGTTTGCTGGGCGGCGTGCGCGATGCGATTCCCTGCGGCGTGTCGCTGGGGATTCATTCCTCGATTGCGGAACTGCTGTCGATCGTCGAGCAGGAACTGGCCGCCGGTTACCAGCGCATCAAGTTGAAATGCAAGCCGGGCTGGGATATCGAGGTTTTCGAACGGGTGCGCAACCGCTGGCCAGGCATCATGCTCAGTTGCGACGCCAACTCCGCGTACAAGCTGCGCGACGCAGACCACCTGGCGATGTTCGATGCCTTCGATCTGCTGATGATCGAGCAGCCCTTGTGGCACGACGACTTCTATTACCACTCGATGCTGCAAAAGCGCCTGAAAACCCCCATCTGCCTGGACGAATCGATCCGCAACCGGCGCGACACGCTGGCGGCCATCGAGATGGAGTCGTGCAAGATTATCAACATCAAGCTGGGGCGCGTGGGCGGATTCTCCGAGGCCATTGCCGTCCACAACGCGGCCCAGGAGCGCGGCATTCCGGTGTGGTGCGGCGGGATGCTGGAGACCGGCATCGGCCGCTCGCACAATATCGCGCTTTCAAGTTTGGAGAACTTCACCTTGCCGGGCGATGTTTCCGCCTCGGCGCGCTATTGGGCGGACGACATCATCGAGCCCGAAGTGACGGTTTCATCGGCGGGCGAGATCGCGATTCCCGACACGCCGGGCCGGGGCTACGAGGTCCGCACCGATCTGATCGAGCGGCTGACCGTGCGCAAGGAGCAGATCCGCGCGTTCGAGATGGTGGGGTAAAAAGCCCTTCCTTGCCGCAGCAACCGATGAAGACATCAGCCCGCGATGCCCTTTGCGATCCACTGACTCGGCAAGGCGAGCCATTCTTGGCATTGTCAGCCGGGGTGCATCTCGGGTTGAGCAGTTTTCCATATCGAAATTAACTCCTTGACATTGAAGCGGGAAAGATGTTTCCTGTCAGTACTGAACCTGCTGTCTCCAGCGGAAGAATACGATCTTGGGCTTCTTCCTGCGTTGTCACGAAAGGGACGGCTAAGGCGCAAAGCGGGAGTGGACCTGGCAGCGTACATCTCAGCGCGGGACAAGGTCCAGAAAGCATTGGCTCTCGAAAATCGCCTGGCGCGCTCCCTCTATGGGGCTCCGGTACCGTCCTCGGTTCGGAGCGCTAAAGTCCTTTTGTTTGGGAGGGCTCGTGCTCAAGCGCAGTGCAGACATCGCCTTTGCGGGAGTTTTGCTTCTCGTCACGCTTCCTCTGCTGGCATGTGCCGCAATCCTCGTCAAATTGGATTCCGTGGGCCCGGTGCTGTTTCGCCAAGTCCGCATGGGACGGGGCTTCAAGCCATTTACTCTCTTCAAGCTGCGCACCATGCGGCTCGGCAGCGAAGGCTCCGCCTATACGCTCGGCAACGATCCACGCATCACGCGCACCGGGCACTGGATGCGCTGGCTCAAGCTGGACGAACTGCCGCAACTGTGGAACGTGCTGCGAGGGGAGATGAGCATGGTAGGTCCGCGGCCCGTGATCCCCGAACTAGCCCTGGAGTTCAAGAGCGCGTACAGCCGGTTGCTTCAAGTGCGTCCAGGACTGACGGACCCGGCTACACTCAAATATTGCCGCGAGACCGAGATTCTGGCCTTGGTTCCCGATCCGATCAGGTACTTCAAGACGGTGGTGACGCCGGACAAGCTCCGCATCTCCCAGGCCTATCTGGCGCGCGCCAACGGGTGGCGGGATTTGGCGGTGGTGGCGAAAACAGCCTTGGCCGTCTTTGCATTGCCGTGGCAGCCACAGCCCGGTCAGCCCGTTTCGTTCCGGCCAGCAAGAACTTCAGCACTGCTTCAGTTTCCTGAATCGGCCCGAATCCGGATGGTCCCGCCTGTCTTTGAGCATCCTCCAATGGCAGGGCAGATCGAGTTCCTAACCACAGCCAAGCTAGGCGGCGACCTGCGAAGCCATGGAGCATCGAGGTCGCTTGCCTATCGCCATTTCAGCCAGGAAAACGCGCCTCTGGAGTGGAACCGCCAGCGGCTCTGGCTTTAGAGCATTTTCAACGATTGTGTGGGGAAGCTCCGTGCCCGATCCATTTCAGGTCTTTTCGAGGAAAAGATGTGAAATGGGTGGAGAGTTCAATAGCAACCCTACAGGAACGGCGAAGGCGCCCTGGTCCTGTGCCCACCGTGCCGAGAAGCCTGCCCGGAATCGCGGTTCGGCGCCCACATTGCAGCCACGAGGAAGCCCTCTATTTCGGCGTCCCCGCTGCCTGTTGGCCAGGCGGCGCGCTCTTGGCGTTGGCAATCTCCGGCTCTTTCAACGCCTTGCGCGCTTCCTTGCCATGGTGGCTATCCGGATCGTATTCAACCACTTTCTGGTAGTTCGCGCGCGCGCCGGCAAGATCGCCCAGGTGGCGTTCGGCTTCGGCCAATCCCCAATAGACATCGGGATTCTCCGGATCCAGCACCATCGCCGACTCGAACCGGGAAAGCGCTGCCTTCCAATTCTTCTTGTCCAGGTAGTATCCACCGACGCCGATGTCACTGGCCGCGGCCTCCTGGTGGGTCGGCTCTTTCTCAGGTTGTTTCTTCTTCTTTCCCGGCTGGTCGTCATCCGCCCGGGGCAGCAGCTTATCCATCCCCTTCAGGCTGGAGCTGAAGGTATCCACCTGGTCGCCGCTATCGGCAACCGGGTCGTCCGGGCTGCGGACGGGGTCGGTGTCTTCCCCTGGCAGAGCAACCCGCCCGCTGTCTCCGTCTCTCTCGGATGCGCTATAGGTAGCATCGGGAAGAGGAGGCGTCACCTTGCTGGGCATCACCGGCACGTTGCTGGTGTCCTCTGGAAACGCGTTGGCCTCCGGTGCTGGCTGGGTGGCCGCAGGCTTCTTCGCGTCTCCGCTTGGTTGATTCTGGCCACTTCCCGTCCCATCCCCGCCCGCAGGCGCCTGTGCAACCAGACGCAACGTCCCTGCCAGGCAGAACGCCAGAATCAGCCCAATCCAGAATCTCCGCTTCATTTCGTTTCGCCTCACGCCTTGAAAGGCCCTTCTAATGGTACGATGCGGTGAAGACAGCACGGCCAGACGCTGCGGCGCGGGCTGCTCCGCTCGCGCCTCGGCGCAATCCGCACCAGAAGAAAGCATCGCACACTCCCATGGGACTTATCATCCGCTCCTCCGCCATCCACGCCGCGGGCTGCTACACCACCACCGCCATTCGCAAGGGCGCGCGCGTCGCCGAGTACACCGGCCGGCGGCTCTCCAAGGCAGAGGCCGACGCCGCCTACGAGGAATCCCCGATCACTTATCTCTTTGGACTCGGCGACGGCTCGATCGTCATCGACGGCCACTGCACCGCCATGTTCATCAACCACAGTTGCGACGCCAATTGCGAAACCCGCGAAGAGGAGGGCCGCGTTTGGGTGACGGCCATCCGCAACATCGCTCCCGGCGAAGAGATCACCTACGACTATTGCCTCTACGACGGTGGCGACGACGAGGCACTCTGCAACTGCGGGGCGCGGAAGTGCCGCGGCACCATGTACTCGAAAGAGGAGATCAAGCGCCGCAAGGCCGCCGCCAAAAAAGCCGTTCTCAAAGCCCGCAAGAAAGCCGCCAAAAAGAAGCGCGTTGCGCGCAAAACCGGCGCGAGCACCAAGAAATGAATCTGGCTCCGTGGAATCGTGGCGCCGCGAGGAAGGGAGCGGAGACTGCAGATCAATCGACTTGTCCCGAATTAAGGCGTCTCTGAAGAAATGCTCGCTCTGAAGCCGCATTTCCCCAGGGGCTAAAGCCCAAGTTGATTCTCATGCGCTTGCGGCACGGCTGAAGAGGCTGCGGAAGAACGAATGTTGAGGCAGAGTTTTGAAAGGGCACGACTTCAGTCGTGCCGTAAGTGGCTTTAAAATCAACATGGACTTTAGCCCCTGTGCGACGTTTTTCGGGACTTCCGCTTGTCCTTCGAGGTATTTCCGCAGCCTCTGAAGTCGCACCCTTTCAAAACTTCAACTTAACCAGAGGTTCTTTGATGCCCCCCATTGAGGGCAAAACGCCCTCGGACCTCGTAGCGGGACCCGGTGGATCCGAGAAAGCTCTCGTATAGCAGAAACTCCTCCGCAACAAACCCGGTAAAGCTGGCCTGCCGGGGAATCTTGGCTTTGAGGGCATTCAGGCCCTGTCGCTGTCCCTTGCTGCGCGCCAGCGTGAGGTGCGGCTGGTAGGCGCGAGCCTCGGGAACAAACCCGCAAAGCGCCGTCGCCTCGGTGACGCGCTTCTGCAGCAAAAGCAGCTCGGGCGAGACCTTCACGCCAACAAAAACCACCCCGGCGCGATCGAAGAAGCCCAGCCCCTCAAATCCTATTGGCACGGGCGGCAGGTGCAGCTGGCGCAAGCGCGCCAGAACGCATTCGTATTGTTCCTGCTCAGCATTGCCAAGAAACTGAAGTGTGATGTGCCAGGATTCTCCAATCGTCCACCGGAACCCGTCCCCGGAAGACCGAAGCCGTTGTGATATCGATGCGAGTTCGCAGGTGACCTGGCCCGATAACGGGATTCCAACAAAGAGGCGCATACAAGGATTATCGCAAAGCCGCGGTTTGCGCTTCCGGGCAAGCCGTCGTCCCTTGAGGAGCGGCCGCGCGGGATGCTCGCGGGGAGCACAGCGGCCCGTACTCCTCCGTATAATGTCCATAGGAACACGACCGATTCAAAGAGGTTTTCGATGCCGGCTTACGACTATCTGTGCAACGCATGTGGACGCCAATTCGAGAAACGCCAGAAGATGTCCGATCCGGAGATCGAGTCTTGCCCGGAGTGCGGCGGCACGGTGAAGAGGCTGATCGGCGGCGGAGCCGGCGTCATCTCCAAGGGCGGGAGCAATTTCCCGCAGGCAGCCCCGCAGTGCGGCGCAGGATCGCCCTGCGGCATCCAGGGCGGCTGCCCCAACCAGCAGTTTTGCCATCCGAGCTAAGCGCTCCCGCGCGCTTCTCGCTCCTGAACTGACCCTTGCGAGGCTCGGGAAGAATGCAAGCACGCCCACTGGCTCATTCGCTGGGACTGATGGCCGTAACAGTTGCAGCGGGCCTGGCCATACGATTCGCCCCGCTCGGCCTGCCGCCCTTCGTTGTCAAATACGGCGGCTCGGCGCTCTGGGCCTTGATGGTCTACTGGATCGTCTCGGCGCTTCTTCCCACTTGGCGCTTGCCTGCCGCCGTTTTGTTTGCGGGATCGGTGGCCACAGCCGTTGAGTGCTTCAAGCTCTACCACTCGCCCGCAATGGACGCCTTCCGGCACACGCTCCCCGGTATCCTGCTGCTCGGCCGCATCTTTTCCGTTTGGGACATCGCCGTCTACTGGCTCGCAATCTCCGCCGGCGCCTTCCTCGACCAAGCCATTCGCCCGAACGAGGAGCGGAGCTGCCGGTAGCGGCAGCTTCCTTTGGGAAGCTCTGAAGAATTGCCCGCTTTGAAGCCGTATGCCCTCAGGGGCTAAAGCCCATCTTTTATTATCAGCAATTTACGGCACGACTAAAGTCGTGCCCTGACACGTCTTGCCCTGCATTGGGGGTTTTTCCGCAGTTTGCGGCACGGCTGAAGCCGTGCCCTTTCAAAACATCCACTTAATCAGTGGTTCATCAGAGGCGCTCTTCTGCCTGCAAAGCCGCGACAATCTCTGCCGTGGTGCGCACCCTTCCCATGCGTGGAAAAATGCGCTCGATAGAGTTGGAGTGGCTTTCCGCGCTGGACCCGGTCATGGCGTCGGCGGCAAAGAGCAGGTGGTAACCGCGCTCGTAGGCATCGCGCGCCGTGCTTTCAACGCCAAACTCCGTGGCGATGCCGCACAGCACAATGGTATCCAGGCCCCGGCGGCGCAGTTGCAGGTCGAGATCGGTACCGTAGAAAGCGCCCCACTGCCGTTTGAAAATTTCGATATCCCCAGGCTGGCGGTCAAGTTCCGGGATGAACTCGCTCCAGTCGGACGGCATCCCCGCCAACGATCGCATTGCCTGGTCGGAAATAGGATGCAAACGGTCGGCTCCATCCGCCGCGCCGCCCACATGCACCAGAACGGGCCGCGCACCGGCCTGGCGTGCTTGCGTAAGCAGGCACACGCAGTTCGCCACCACGGTTTCCACTGGATTAGGCGTCCCCGCCATCCGCCGGATGCCCTTTTGAAGATCGATGACTACGATGGCTGTCCTCTTTGCATCGAGTTTCAAGTCGTTCACCGCTGCATTCCTTTCGCAATCAGGGACTTCCCGCCATTCACCGAATCCGTATCCTCAAGACCTGCCTTTGCCAACCACGAGGTCGACGAGAGGTGCGGCTTGTGGACTGTTCTCTTACACTAAAGATAAAGGGGAGAGCTATGAGCGACGGCCGCGAAGAGCGCGAAGAGCGCGAAAAACGCCGCGAGCAGGAAGAGCGGGAAAATCGCGAGGATCGGATCGACCGCGACCTCGCCGATCAGTGGGAACCGGAGCGGGACGAGTCCTGAAGGGGGCAGAAGCCTCCAGCAGGGTCGTCGATTTCCCAATGGGAGCCGCTCAACGTGCCGTTCCCGCAAGCAACTGCGCCCACTCGCCGGGGGAGATGGCCTTATGCGGTACGCGTGAACGGGCCAGCTTGAAGCGAAGCTTGCTCAGTCCGTGCAATTCTCTGTCGTTCTTGACCAGCGGAACCAGGCGCGCAGCAGAGCGTTTCAGCTCGGCCCGCTGTTTCCTGAAGTGGATTCCATCTTCGGGCCGGAATTGCGACCAGGCGATGGAATGGACGAACCCTGCCGCCCCAAACCGGTCCGAGCACAGCATCTCCTCCACAAAAACGCGGATGGGGCCGGAGAACTCGTGCAAGGCGTCATGCAGCGCGACAATTCCGTTTGGGAGTACATGCGGGAAGAATCCGTCGAAGTCCGCCTTGGCGCCCTTGTAAGAATGATCGCCGTCGATCCAGAGAAACGAGATGGGCCGGTTCCATTCAAGGGAAACTTCAGTTGAATAGGCGCGATGCACTTCCACCAGGCCGGTCAAGCCCGCGCCAGCAAGGTTCGCTATGAACTCGCGGTAGGAAGTTGCCTCGGCATCGGTTTTGAACCCTGCCAACTCCTCGTTATTGAAGTTGTGCGGATCGATGGCCACGATCTTGCCTAGCCCGTAGTGCGCGGCCACCTTGGCTAGCATCACCGTGGACTTGCCCTTGAAGCTGCCGATCTCGACAATCGCTCCGCCGGCGGGGGCGCAAGCGGCAATTGTGCCCAGCAGGCGCGCCTCCGCCTCTAGCAGAAATCCGGGGACATTGCGCGCTGCCTCCCAGGCTGCATCGAGCACAGCTTCCAGATCGTGGGGAATCTCTATCGCAGCCAAAATACCTTCTCCTCTAGCGGGAAACGCCTGCTTATTATATCGGGGCGTCCGTGCCATCTCCCAGTTTTCAGGATTATGATGGTCGCTGCGGCGCGAAGGGCGCCGATAAGAGCGGTAGCAGATTTAGGGTGTGCGCGCGGCCGAAAAGGCCAACTTCATTTGCCCCTGCCAGCCGCCTTGGAGGAAGACCGATGAAGGGCAAAGAGAAGGACAAGAACAAGAACGGAAAGAAACAAGTCGATCCGAACAATGCGCCATCGGCGCTCATGGACGAAGTGGAAGAGCCACCCGCGCCGGCTGGAGTCAAGACATTGAAGCTGGGCAAGGATTGCGACTACGAGAAAGAGTTGCGCCGCCTCCAGATCGAACTCGTCAAGCTGCAGGAATGGGTCCGCCAGGAAAAGATGCGGGTTGTGGTGCTCTTCGAGGGCCGGGATGCGGCTGGCAAGGGTGGCGCCATCAAGCGCATCACCGAGACGCTGAATCCTCGCGTCTGCCGGGTGGTTGCGCTTAGCACGCCCACCGAGCGGGAACAGACGCAGTGGTACTTCCAGCGCTATGTCGCCCATCTTCCCGCGGCGGGCGAAATTGTGCTCTTCGACCGCAGTTGGTACAACCGCGCCGGCGTGGAGC
>Ga0181529_10002432_pt1 | contig 22307 bp, 19 predicted proteins | sample PEATcosm2014_Bin_36_FD_119763 | JGI IMG/M metagenome (GOLD analysis project Ga0181529, IMG submission 119763) | Peatland microbial communities from MTU Mesocosm Facility, Houghton, MI, USA - PEATcosm2014_Bin10_30_metaG | ecosystem: Environmental > Terrestrial > Soil > Wetlands > Peat | place... | reverse complement strand
TCTGGTCTTCTTCCACAGGGATAGGCAGCCCGGCGTCAACCTTGCGATCATCGTCACCGGCGTGATCGGCGGCCTGGGCTTTGCGACGGCATGCGTCTTCAAGCAGCTTGAGATGCACTTTCTGCTGCCCTACTGCTCGACGAACTGGCACAGTATTCTGGAGCAGAGCTACGGGCTTATCAACGGACTGGGAGTCGCGACGGCGATGTGCATCGCGATGCGGCTTGCGCCGCGCCGGAGCGACGAGCCGGCGGTCGCAAGATGGACAGACGCGTGGGCCGTGTTCTTCGTGCTGATCGTGCTGACCTACGTGAACCTGGTGAAAGAGGTCCACGACTGGACGGGCACGCACGACATGCCCGAGAAGCTGTACTTCCTGACTGCGGAGGGGTGGTTCGACCTCTTCTTCGCGCTCATCGCCGCCACGGCGGTTATCCTGCTGATACGCCATCTCCGGCGTGGCCTTCCCATGCTGACGATGAGCTGGCTGGGGCGCGGGCAGTTGATGTATCTCTTCCTGCTCTGGTGGATGATTCTGGGAGACGATTGCAAGTCGATCGTCGGCTACGGACCGGAGCGGATGGTCACGGAGGGCACGATCTTCGTGAACGGACTCCTCTGCACGCTGATGGCGCTGCTGTGGTGCAGGACGCGCTCAGACGCAGAGCCGACGGCGGATCCGCCTTACCGCACGTTAATACCTATCGCGGCTGCGGCCGGACTGGTCGTCTGGGCCCTATCTGGCGTTCTCTATTTTGGAATCGTGCGCGCGACGTGGGGCAACACTCCCGTCGATCGCGGCGACATGAAGATCCGCTTCGGCCCGAACGCGACGATACATAAAGCGCCGGGATGACAATCTCGGGCGGTTCGCCTTCGCAGTCGAGCGCGGCGGCGGGCGATCTCGGTCTGGCCGCGTCATGACTCGATCCAGCGGCCGGCCCGGATCGGCATCCCGGCCGTTCACCGGTTCTTCGCAGACACGCAAGATAATCCCGTTCTGGCCCTCGTAGCGCGCTGAGCGGGAGGCCGGCGCAGTCGCGCCCGAGCTCCTCGTTCCGCCGAACACCGAAGGATCGTCTACGATCTCCTCGAGGGCCTTCCCGGAAGGAGCCGCAAACCCGTCGCTATCTTGAAACTACCTCGCGACCCGGCGAAACGTACCCGCAAACCTGAACCCACATCGCGGCTGCGAAGGGACTCCAGCCGCAGCAGACTCGTTCACGAATAATAACCACAATCCCCGCGCGCATGTCCGCCCGTGCCTTCTTGCTGAGCGCCAAATCCAGGGTTTTTTGCCACGTTGTCGGCATTACGACGTGGGCGCCCACTTCCGTGTCATCGAGCGGTTCGGTGAACCGATCTCCAATCGCAATGGAGCGGAACGGCCGTCGCCTCGTGGACTGCGTTGGTCGGGCAATAGGCGCCGTAGATCCTGGCCTCTATCTCATCGGTAGCCAGCGGGCCCACCTTTCCGTCATCCGCCAAAAAATGCTTCGGATGGGTTCGTTCGGCCCGAATTCGAGGACACCGTTCGAGGTCCCCATGGCGAGTTCCGTGCTGCGCGCCGTGACGCCGAACCCTCCGTCCTCGGCCATAACACCGAGCCATGCGAGTGCGTCCCACGCGGCGCAAATCGCCTTGGACACTGGACCGCACCGCTCGCGAAAGAACGTGCGGTCCAGCGCCCTGACCTTCGTGATGTAGGGGTCGAAGGCAGCGGAGAATGCCAACTTCACAAACATGAACCGGCCCCCGGCCGTTTCCATGTCCGTTCCCATAACCCTCCGGCCTTCGGCCCAGAGGTTAAGCAGAAGCACGTCGCTAAAAAGCCGTTCGTCATATGTCGGCGCGGGTTAGATGGCCGCGTCTCACCCTCAAGTCGTACGGATGATCGTCCAGATACACATAGGCACACATATTATGGGCGGATTGTCAAGAGACTCCATTCGCCGGGCCGGCTGCGCCAACGGCAACCTGGCGCCCAATCATGCAGGACGGCGGCCGGCGAACCGTGAATGGTCAAGTGGATACCGCTGCGCGTATTATTTGCCGCGCGATTGAAGACTCGTTGTCCTCCGAAAGGTCGAACTGGCTCGGCCGCGCGCCGCCCTCGACGAGCGACTTGACGATCTCCACCTCCCCTTGGTGCGCGGCCGGATACAGCGCGGTGGCGCCGCGCCGATCCGTAGCGTTCGGATTCGCGCCCGCATTCAGCAGCAGTCTCACCGCCCTCATTTGGCCGGCGTAAGCCGCATGGTGAAGCAACGTCCACCCGTCCGCGTCGGCAGCATTGACCTCCACCTCGCTTCCGAGCATCTTAGCGAAGGCGTCAATCATTCCCTGGCGTATTGCGTCGGCGGCTGTCGCAAACGGCGCAGGCTTTCCACCGAGGATGGCGACGACGAGCGGCCGTCGAGACCTTTCGGCCAACGACAGCGCGGTCTCACCTTCGTTGTCCTTCGCGGTCGCGTCCGCGCCCGCCGCGAGCAGCGCCTTGACGGCGTCCAAGGGTCCCCTGTAGGCGGCCGTCATCAACGCCGTGCGCCCGGCGTTGCACTTCGAATTCACATGCGCGCCGGCCGCGATCAGCGGCCCGATGCAGTCCGAGCGGCTGCTCCCAGCCGCTATGATCAGGGCTGTCTCCCCGGATGCGTCCGCCGCGTTCACGTCCGCGCCGGCCGCGATCAACGTTGCAACTTGCCGGCCGTCGCGCAGCGCGGCCGCGTGGATCGCCGCGACGCCGCTCCTCTTTAATTTTGCGTTTACGTCGGCGCCTGCGGCGATCAGGACCTCGAGCACATCCGCGTTCCCGTCGAATCCACACACGATGATTGCCGGAACCCCGTCCCCGTCCACCGCGTTCGGGTCCGCGCCCGCGGCGACGAGAATCTTGACGCGCTCAACGTTCTGTCGTTTTACAGCGTCAATGAACGCGGCGACGATGGCGTCGCCCTTCGAATCCAGCCGCGCGCCGGCCGCAACCAGCGGCTCGGCGCGGTCCCAGCGTCCCTTGACGACAGCCACCATCAGGGCTGTTTGCCCCGAGGCGTCCGCGGCGTTCACGTCCGCGCCCGCCTTGAGCAGCGCCTTGACGGCGGCCGCGCTACCTCCCTCTTTGGCGGCGTACCCACCTTCGGCAGCCTCCATCAGCGCCGTGCGCCCAGCCTTGTCCTTCGAATCCACGTGCGCGCCGGCCGCGATCAGCGGCCCGATGCAGTCCGAGCGGCCGCTCCCAGCCGCTATGATCAGGGCCGTCTTCCCGGAAACATCATCGGCGTTCACGTCCGCGCCCGCCTCGAGCAACCCCCTGACGGCGTCCAAGTGCCCTCGTTTGGCGGCCTCCATCAGCGCCGTGCGCCCGGCGTTGTCCTTCGCATTCACCTGCGCCCCGGCCGCGATTAACGATCCGATGCAATCGCAACTTTGCTTGTCGGCCGCTTTGATCAGGGCTGTCTTCCCGGATGCGTCTTCGGCGTTCACGTCCGCGCCCGCCGCGAGCAGCGCATTGACGGCGTCCAAGCGCCCTTCCTTGGCGGCCATCGCCAACACCGTGCGGCCGGCGTTATCCTTGGAATTCGGCTGCGCGCCGGCCGCGATCAGCGGTTCGATGCAGTCCCACCTACACTTGTCGGCCGCTATGATCAGGGCTGTCTGCCCCAATCCGTCCTCGGCGTTCACGTCCGCGCCAGCCGCCGTCAATGCCGCAACAATCTCGGCGTTCGCGGCCCAATGGATCGCCCTGGGGCCGCTGTAGCCCTTTGCGCCTACGTCGGCGCCTTCGGCGATCAGGACTTCGAGGACATCCGCGCTTCCCATAGCGGAACACAACAGGATTGCCGGCGTCCCGTCCGCGGTCTGGGCGTTAACGTTCGCGCCCGCGGCGATGAGAGTCTTGACGCGCTCGACGTCGCGCCCCTTGACGGCGTCGATGAACTCGCCATCGTCGGGCTTTCGCCCCGACGTTACCGCCCGCGACCTTACAGACGCCGGTGTGTTCCGAGCCTCAGTCTTTCTCCTTCTCGCGTCGCCCCCGAACAATCTCTTCAGAAATCCCATGAGGCCACCTCCTCGTTTCTAGTTCTGCCCGTTGGCGAACGTCAGCGCGTTGCGCCGGAGGGCCAGATGCCAGGATTCCCGCCGGCGCACTGTGTCGTGTCGGGCCTGCGTTGTCCCGCAGCGCCCGCAGGGGATCGGTCGCGTAAACGAGCGTTCCGGCAACTTGAGGAATCGTTCGGCATGGGCCCGCCGCCGGCCGCCGTCAGTGGCGGCCGAATGGTCGCACGCGCAGGCGGCGGTCGTGTCAGGCGAATGTGCGCGGGCTGGTCGCACCCGCCGCGCCGATCGAATTAACGTTCAGACGCCAATTGTGCAGTCTCGTCGGCCGAGGCGATAGCCGTTCGGCTCGGGTGCCGGCCGGCTCGCCTCCGGAAAGGCGGCCGCGGCCACCGACGCCAGCGGCCCGATCAACGCGGCTGCCCGCCTTTGGGCTATGGTTCTGCGCAATGTCGCGCCGCGATTCTCAACGGGCCGCCGAGTGCAACTGAACCTTCATAACGGTGTTCCTCGCGCGGTCCGACATGCCCGACCGAGCCAGGCGCGCTCCTCTTTCAATCCGCCAGCGGACGGGGCGGCGCAGCGCCCGTGTTCGCCGGCGGCGTGGCCCTCGCGCTCTGCCGGATCCGCATAGCGCGAAGGCGACAGCGATAGAACCGGGCGCTCCGGCAGCTCCAAACACGTCCAGGCGTTTCAGGCGCAGCTACTGGCCGGCCGCATCCGGCGGCGGGAAGGCTGCGGCGCCGTGCGTGTGATGCCAGAGCGCCTCGGTCAGCTTGTTCGGATCGGCCCGATCCGGCGCCGAGAAGTCGAGCCGGGAGCAGACGGCGGCCCATCGGCGCTCGATTCCGGATGCCTTGCGCACTGAAGGGTTCCGTTTGCTGAGCGAAACGCGGTTCTTCTGGGCCACGTAGGGCGTGTAGTCCGCTGTCTCCTGGAAGCAGTCGCGCATCGGAACGGCCGCGGCGTCGAACTGGTTCAGCGGCTTGAGGCCGAGGATCACCTCGATCGTGCGCACCATGCTCAACTGGTTGTAGTTCGTGCTGTTGACCTGATGCCGCCTGTTGAAGGGACTGATCGCGAACCCGACGGTGCGGTGGCCCTCCACGTGATCCACGCCTCCCTGCGCGTCGTCCTCTATGACGAAGACGACAGTCGGCTCATCGCGCCAGTATCTCTTGCTGTGCGACAGGCACTCCACGATGCGGCCGAGCCCCAGGTCGTTGTCGGCAACGCAGGATTCGGGCGTCGGAAAGCCCGGGTCCGTGCCGAACGTGTGGTTGTTGGGCAGCCAGATGTAGGTGAGCTGCGCGAGCGCCTTCGAGGCGTCGCCTGCGTCTCCGGCAGTAAGATCACGGATAACGCGCTCGGCATGGGCCACGTCCATTCCGCGGCTGGACGAGAAGTCGCCGACATTATTGTAGTCGAGCTCCTCGTGCGGCTTCATGCTCTGGAGCGGGCTGAATTCGCCGTAGTCGCGGAACGTGCGGCCGGCGGCCATCGCGGCCTCCCAGACGAACTTGTTGCCGGCATAGGACAGCGGATCGGTGCCACAGCAGGGATAGGAGCGCGGGTAGCGGTCCATCGCGCGCTCCATATAGTCGGAAGCGAAGGCCTCGTTCAGCCACTGGTGCCCGTCCGCGCTGACCGATCCGGAGCAGTAGAGGTTGTCGAGAAGGCCGAACTCCCGCGCGATGGCGTGATGGTTCGGAGTGATGTTCTCTCCGAACATCACGAGGCCGGCGTCTCCTCCGATATGGCCCGGAGGCACGGAGATATCGCCGAGGATCTGGTCGTAGGTCCGGTTCTCCTTGATGATGAGCACGACGTGCTTGAACCTTGCCCAGAATGGGTCCGGCGCGCGCTTGAGGGCCAGCGTCATCCGGTCGAAATGGTTGTTTCGCGCCGTCAGGGCCGTATAGTGGGCGAGAGTGGGCGCGTCGGGCACGGCGATCACGCTCAGGCTGCCGAGAACGGCGAAGACACTGCGTCCGACGCTCTCCTCCTTCGTGACGACGCCGCCCGGACCGGCCTCCGGCGTATTCGGTCCCTTATGGCGCGGCCTGGCGCGGTCCCCTCCAAGCGATCCGATGCCCTTATTGTTGATGACGAGGAGGCGCCTGGCCTGAGGGTCGAGCGCGACGCCCAGCGGGAACCAGCCTGTCGGGATCAGCCCCGCGATCTTCGTCTGGGGTGCGACGCCTCCGGCAGCGGCATCCAGATCGAGCTCCTCGACGCAGTTATCGCCGGCCAGCGTGACGAAGAGCTTGCGGCCGTTGGGTGAAACCGCCAGGCCGTTCGGGCTGCTCTCCGCAAGCCGTCCGGGCGCCGGGCTTGTCGGAATCGTCTCGACGACCTTCGCGGAGCCTGTTGCGACGACCGAGACGGAATCGTTATTCGCGTTGGCGACGAAGAGGCGCCGGGCGTCCTGCGAGAGTGCGAGCGCCGCCGGCTGCAGGCCCACGCGCACCGTAGATAGGACGGCATGTTCCGGGTCGGAGACGGCCCGCGCCGCGTCGACGATCGAGACCGTTCCGGTCGCGGCCCTGTAGCTCGCGGGATCGACGACGACCGGGTCCGTACGATCCTCCGTATCGCCCGTCTCCGGAACTTTGCCGCCCCGGTTCGAGACGTAGATCCTGTCGCCGCGCGGACTGACGACGACGCGCTCCGGCGAGCTTCCGGTGGGGACCTCACAGATCTTTGCGCTGCCCGAGGCCGGATCGTAGCTGGATAGGTCGATTACGGCGAGCGTGCAGTTGTTGAACAGGGCGGCGTAGAGGGTTTTGCCGTCCGGAGAGAGCGCGAGGCCGCCGACCGACGCTTCTCTGGCGTTGCCGTTCGGCCGGATCCTCGAGTTGAAGGGAAGGACGATCGGCTCTTCGTTCTCCGGCTCTCCGTTCGCGTTGAAGGTCGTGACGAGGATGGACGCCGTTTCGCGGCCCCTTCCGCGGCGGCCGGCTGTGCGGCCGCCCGCGTAGAGCGTTCTTCCGTCCGGCGACCAGGCCAGACCGCCGAAGCCATGCTGACCCGGGACGGATTGCGGGAGAAACTCGTTCTTTCTGAGATCGAAGAGCAGGATCGAATCCGGAAGCAGGAGGGCCACGATGCGTCCGTCAGGGCGGAGGGCCATGTCGATCGGGCGACCGTCGAATGTGTAGTGGCCGCCGGCAGGCTGGAGGGTCTGACCTGTAGGCACGAGGATCGTGCCGTTCGACTGCCGTCCGATGACAGCTTCGTCGCTCTCGCCGCGGCCCGCCCACGCCACCAGGCGCCATCCGCCGAGCGCCAGCATCGCCATGAGAGCAATTGCCGCGCAAACCCGGGCGCGCGTCCATCCCTTTGCCATTCCCGTCTCCTTATCAGGCAGCCTGCGCCAAAAAGATCCGCGGCCGCTATGTTCGCAGATCACATTCCGCGCCTCTTCCTGAATATCCTCGTCACGTTCCATCGCGGGGTGTGACCCACGATGGGCGGGAACCGTCCGGCCCGGCGATGTGCCCGGCCGCCATAAATGGCGGCGCTATCGAGGCTTGCCCCTCAAGGGGCGAACAGGCACCGGCGTTGGGGCATTCGAGGCGGCTTCGATAGCGGCGGCGTTTGCGGGCGACGGCCGGGCGATTCTGCGCCGTGCGATCGTTTTGCGGCGAGCGCGATCCTCTCATCACATTCTCATCATGGCGCAGTATAACTTCGATGGTAATTGCCGCCGCATCCGCAGAGCAGGCGGGCGGGCCCTGGAGGGCCCGCCCGCCGGGCGCTGCAATCTGTGCGCGGACTATCCCGTGGAGGCGAAAGGAGATGCCGGTGACCATCCTGCTGGCAGACGACGATGCCGACCTTGTCGAGGGGCTCCGGTGGTATCTGGAGGCCGTCGGGCACCGGGTGGTTACAGCCGAGGACGGTGAGCAGGCCGTTCGCGTCTTTCTCGAGGAGGATCCGGACCTTGCGATTCTCGATATCATGATGCCCGGTCTCGACGGCGTCGAGGTTTGCGAGACGATCCGCTCGAAGTCGGACGCAATGGTCATGATCCTGTCGGCGCGAGACGGAGAGATCGACAAGGTGCGGGCGTTCTCGTCCGGCGCGGACGACTACGTCACCAAGCCGTTCAACGTATCGGAGCTGGTGGCGCGAGTCCAGGCTCTCATGCGCCGCAGCCCCCGCGGCGCCGGCCCGGCGAACCTGTATCGCTGGCGCAACCTCTCGGTCTCGCCCGACGAGCACTGCGCCGCCGTGGACGGCGCTCCGGTCGACCTGACGGCGATGGAGTTCACGCTGCTCGTAACGATGATGCGGAAACCTCGCGTCGTTCAGCCGCGCGAGGCGCTGATCGACGCGATATGGGGCAGCGAGTTCTTCGGCGAGCAGCGGCTGGTCGACAACCTCGTCTATCGCCTGCGAGAAAAGCTCGCGGGCGCGGGCTGCGCGGACTTTCCCATCGCCACGATTCGAGGAGTTGGTTATGCCTATCGTCCGGAGACCTAGCGCGCGGGCTCGGCTCACGATCGCCATCTGGCTCAGTATCGTGGTCGTTTGGCTGCTCTCAGGATCGTCGCCCGGCGGGATGGAGCGGCCGGGCGCTCCACTGCCAGGCATTCCGCCCGGCTCTCTCGAATGGCGGTGGGCGCTTGTCAAGCTTGTTGCGGCGCTGGCGCTCTCCGGCGCCGCGGCGGCCTGGATCGCCCGTGGATTCACGGATCCCCTGTCCCGTCTTGCGCAAGGCGCAAGCGCCTTTCAGAGGGGCGATCTGACGCACCGCATTCCTGAAACCGGCCCGGGCGAGTTCGCCGACGTTGCGGCCGCTATGAACAGGATGGCCAGACAGACGGCCGATCGCATCGACCAGTTGGAACAGGACGCCATGCGCCGGCGCAAGTTCCTGGCCGAGACGGCTCACGAGCTGCGAAGCCCGGTCGCCACGATGCGGACAATGGCCTGTGCGCTGCAGGAGGGGGTGGCAGCCGACCCTCAGAAGCAGGCGCGCGCGACGGCGGCGCTTGCGCGCACGTCCGATCGCATGCTGCGGCTGGTGCAGGACCTGATGGACGTGGCGAGGCTGGATCTGGACGACATCCAGCTTACGATGACCCGCGTCGACGTGAGGGAGCTTGCCGCTGCAGCGGTGCACCAGCACGAGCTCGACGCGACGGCAAACGGGATGTTCATTCACCCCGTGCCGGCAGGTCCCCCTGTCGAAGTATTCGCGGACGCCGACAGAATCGCCCAGGTGCTGGGAAACGTGCTCGGCAACGCCGTGAGCCACGCCGGGCGGGGAGCCGAGGTGCGCATCCGGCTGGAGCAGGACAGCGAGGTGCGCGTTTCCGTATCCGACAGCGGCAGGGGCATTCCCGCCGAGGCGCTGCCCTACGTGTTCGATCCGTTTTACAGGGCGGACGCGGCAAGAGGTCGCGAGAGCGATCACTGCGGGCTGGGATTGGGCATTGCGCGCAGGCTTGCCGAGGTTCACGGAGGCGCGTTGAGCGTCGAAAGCGCTCCGGGATGCGGGACGACGATGACGCTCACGCTGCCGGGACTCGCCGGGTCCGGGAGTGAGGCGGCTTCGCCCGGAGAGGGACCGCGCACGGCCTTCGAGGCGGCCAGGACGCCCGCCGGGTCGGACGCCGCGATGCCGGCGGCGCAGGTGCGCCGGGAGGCATAGGGAGGGATCCGGCCGGGAGGCGGATCGGGGAGCGTTGATACGCACTTCGAGCTTCTCGGCGTCGGGCCCTGGAGGCGGCCCTTTCGCCGAACCGGCCGATGGGGTTATCGCGCCTGTTTCGCTCTATGCGCGCGACCGACCCGTCGCGCTCCCCGTTAGTTGTTGTTACTGCGGAAGCCGGCCTGCCCTCTTACTATGAGGACTGGCTGGAGGTGATACCGGCGAGGGCGCTGTCGATCTCCTGGCCGATATTCGAGAAGAGGCTCTGCATCGTGTTGCTGCCGGCCGACGAGCCGCTCGTGCCGTTCGCCGAGCTCGGAGGCGGTCCGCTGGGCGGCTGTCCCGACATCTGCGCGGTCTGCGAGTAGGCTGCCGCCATACCGCTGCCTCCCTGCGGCGGCGACGGCGGCTTGATCTCGGAAAGGTCTCCGCCGTTTGCCACGTCCTCGAACTTCGACGCGAGCGCCGAGAGGTTCTTATCGCCAGACTGTGTTGCCGCGCTCTGGAGCTGCTTGGCGATCTCCGACACGACCTGCTTGAACTTCGTCGGATCCTCCTGCTGAAGCTGCTGCAGCTTCGCGTAGATCTGACCGGGGCCGGAGACATCCACGGATGCCGCGGGCGTGCTCGTCGAGCTGCCGGTCGAGTCCAGGCTGGACGCGGCGTCCGCGCTGGTCGAGCCGGTTGTGGCGCCGATGCTCTGCAGCAGGTACGTTGGGTCGATAGAGCCGGACCCGATGCTGCTCAGGTAGCTTGTTCCGTCGCTCATCGTTTCCTCCATTCCGTTGGATTTGGCGGTCGGCGGGTGGGATGTCGAGAGCCTCGATCGCCCGCTCGTCCGCCGATCGAATTGTCGGGAACGGGCGGCAACAATCTCATTTCGTGCAGGGCGCAGACGGCGGACAGGGCATCCGATTGTCGCAGAGGCTTCGCAGCGGCGTGAAGCGCAGATCCTCGCGAGGCGAAAACCAGGCGTCTGAAGGAGGATGCGATGATGCGTGCGGGACGGATGGTCGGGGATATCCGTCCCGGATGCGGTTACTTCGAGCCTGTGCGGGTGGTCCGATGGGCCCGCGCAGGCTTCGTTCCCTACCGGGAGACGGGAGCAGTGTTGCCGCCGTCCTTGTGTTGGACCGTCAGCTCGGCATCGGACAGGAACGCCTCGCCGCCCGGATTGCCGTAGTCGAAGCCCGCCAGGGCCTGCACGGGAAGAGCCTTCACTTCGTGCTCGATGCGGATCTGCGTCCAGCCGTCTTGAAGCGCGAGCGCGCGCTCGGAGATCCGATGGCCGCTGGGATCTCCTCCGAACTCGAATCCCTCGCATATGCCGACGCGAAGCGATCCCCTGCCTCGCACCCAGAGAGTGAGCAGGACCCTGTCACCCGGTTTGGCCTGCAGCGGCTTTATCAGGAAGGTCCAGGAGCGGTCGCCCGGCGAGCGCAGGACCATCGCCATCTCGCCTGCGTCGGTTCGGGCCCCCGGCTGGTAGCCGGCAGTGCCGAGGCCGTCGCCGAGAATGCGCGGCGCCCAGCCCGGAAAGGAGACTGCGGGGAAGTCGCGGGAGATGGGCGATCCGGTGAGCTCCAGCAGCCGGTGCGCGATGCGGCGGCGCAGGGCGCTCATTCCGGTCGTATCGCCGCCTCCGTCGTCGCAGACGGCCTCGGCCGCCTTCAGCAGGTCGTCGTCTATCGCTGCGCGCTTGCCTGCCGGACGCAACGCATCGTCGTAGGCTCGCAGGAGAGCATAGTCCTCCAGCCCATTGCTCCAGGCCTCCCATCGCTTGCTCGACACCGGCTCGCCCCGGTAGCCCTCGTAGATGTGGCCGTAGTTGGTTCCCTCTATCGGCAGCTCGTTCCAGGCCGATCCGGGATAGCACCAGCAGAACGCCCCGTCGAGGCGATGCTGCCATGCGCGCCAGGGCAGGACCCGGTAGCGGCCGGTAGGCATGCGCTTCTCGGTGCCGCAATCGTACGTCCACACCGGCTTGCCGGTGGCTCGCATGGCTTCCAGGCCGGCCTTTTGAGGCAGATCGCCCCAGTACGGGCACCAGTAGTCGACGTAGGGCGCGAAGGCGCGAACGCGCTCGGCCGTCCCCATGCAGTCGCTGAATATGCGGATGCGCGGCTCGACCGCCTTGATCTGCCGCGCGCACTCCAGGAACGGGTCGCTGAGCGTCTCATCGTAGATATGCAGGACCCAACGGTCGAACGGGATGCCGGCCTTCAACATCGCGTCCGACACCTCGCGTACCCAGCGGGCATACTGCGGACGCCAGCCGGTATCCCGCATGAACCACACCTCCATGAACAGGAGGCCCTTGCCGCGGACCAGGCTTATCTGCTCGCTCAAGCGCGAGCAGTCCGCGTGTCCATCCGCATCGGGGTTCGGGAGGGCGTTGACGTTGAATACGTTGGTGTGATGGCGCAAGAGATCGTCGAGGTGCGCGGGGCTATTTCCCGACAGGCCGTAGTCGCAGGTGAAGACCGATAGCGGCAGCTCCCTCGGCAGCACGATCGGCCAGACGCGCAGCCTTATGGGTACGCGCGCCGCGGCGGACCTAACCCCCCGGCCCTGCCTAACCCCCCGGCCCCCTTCCCCACAGGGGAAGGGGGTGATAGAGGATAGTTCCATTTCGCCGAGGTAGTAGCCCGGCGCGACGCCATCCGAGTCGGCAGTGAGCCACACTTCGCGGGTCTGACCCGGCGGCACGTGCAGGATGCCTGACGACGGCAGCTCCGGCAGCGCGTCGACAATGTCCCCGCCGCCGTGCGTGGGCACGTCCACCGCCTCGCGCAGCAGCAGGCGCTTGCGAGCGAAGGGCGGCGCGGGCGTGCTGCCGGCGGTATGGGCGTCTGCTCCGCCTCCGGCGAGCGCCAGATCCGTCAGTTGAAAGCGAAGGTCCTGGGTCGTGGTAGAGAGCGGGCAATTTACGCGTATGGCGATGGACGCGCGCTCGTTGACGGCCATTGCGACGTCGACCGTCGGAGGGCAGGGCAGGGATGGGGGCGGCATGTCCGGCGTTACGGCAGACGCGGCCTCGGCGGTCCAGATGGTGGGTTGAAAGGCGGCGTCCCGGAACGCCAGCAGGTCGGTCTGGAAGGCGTTCCATTCTCCGGGCGACAGTGTTTCATGCGCCCGCCTTGCCCGCGCGAGAGCGTTGTCCAGGCGCTGCAGCAGGGCTGCGCCGCGCTCGCGGAGGGCCCGGAAGGTCTGAACGCCGGCGAAGCGCGGCGCGGCCAGCCGGGCTACGGCGGACCTGGCGTCGGCCACCGCCCCTTCAGCGACTGCCGGCAGGCGCACCTCCTGGCGGAAGCAGACGCCGTGCGGCCCCTCCAGCGAGATCTGCAGCGCGCCGGCCATCTCCTCCGGCGCGAGATCGTACGGGTAGCTGCCTGCGGCCTTCGACGACGAGTCGGTAATGAGACGATCGAGAAGCACGCGGCCGCCGACGCAGGCCATGCGTAGGCGGACAGGATCGTGCGCGGGCAGCACGAGGGCCGAGAGCCTGTTGACGCCCGGCAAGGGCAGGCCCAGCGATAGCTCGCGCAGCCCCGGCGCGCGCTCGACGAAGCGTACGGCGCCGAACATCTGCGTGTTGTGGAAGCCGCCGTGTGTGACCGACCAGCAGGAGAGCTGCTCGACGGTCGTCCGGCGGTTGCGGGTGAAATTGGCGGTCCACTCAGATCCGGGCGCGGGGCATCCGCCGAGGTCGGTCCAGGGGATCGTGAGCCGGCATGTCCACGCTCGCGCGCCGCGCAGTGCTGCGCTGCGGGCATGCGAGTTCCAGGCGGCATCCTGCTCGCGCGAATCGTAGAGGGCGCCGAGGGCGTTGACGACGAAGTGGTAGTAGGTTCCGCGTCCGTTCGGGCGCAGGAAGACCTCGACGCTGTCGTCGGTCCACAGCGGCGCGTCGTGCTCGCGCATCGTCGCCTTGAGCGCCTGCATATGGGGCTCTTCGCAGCGGAAGGCAAGGTAGAGGCCCGCATGGTCCCAGGCGGCCAGGAGCTTCGTGTTGGCTTCGGCGGGCCGTCCGGTCTGGTAGTCGCAGAAGAGCGGCGCGCAGGCGGCGTGCGCCCAGGCCGGGTCGGTCAGGTTTGCGTCGACGGAGGCGGGCGCGGCTCCTCTTCCTATGCTGAGAAGCGGATGCGCGGCCTGGGCCGGAGCAATGCGAGGCGCGGCGAGCGCGAGAAACGCGAGCGGAGCCAATAGCAAACGCATGGGTGCGAATCTCCCTGACGGCGCGGCTCGTTCATGTCCGCCGCCCGCCAGGCTTTTCGCCGCATCCGCGCAGATTACCTCTCGGCGCCCCTGGTCGGCCGGCAGCCCGAGGCCGGACGAGATGTGAGCCAAATCAACCGGATGCACCCCTTAGCTGCACGGCCATTAGCCTGAAACGCGAAGGTCAATACGCGTGGGCGGGCGGGGCGTTGGAGGTCAAGGCTAAGGGGGATGCTGGGCGAGGAATGGTTCGACGGCGGCGATGAGCGCCGGGACGTGCTGGTCCACAACGTCCCATACGAGCTCGATCTTCGCCTTGAAATAGTGATGGACGAGCCGGTTCCGCATGCCGACGACTTGCCGCCACGGAACCGCGGGAAGCTGCAGACGAGTCTGCTCGCTTACCTGAGCGGCGGCCTCGCCGACGATGACGAGGAGATGCATGAGCGCCAGTTGTTTTTCGCGGGACGCCTGGAAGCCGGCAAAGTCGCATCCGGCCGCCAGTTGCGATGCCTCGGCTGCGGCCGCGAGCATGTCGCGCAGCCAGGCGAGGTCATCCGACATAGATGGGCTCGCAACTCCGGAGAATGTGGGCGCGGCGGTAGGGATTCGCGTCCGGCGCGTCCAATTGCGACCGATCTACGATGTCAACCGGCCGGCCGACGATCGCGGAAAGCTCGTCTTCCATGTCCAGAACGTCCGTGAACGTCATGTGCGCGTCAGTATCGAACTCGGCAAGAAAATCGATGTCGCTGTCCGGCCGGAAATCGTCGCGAAGCAGCGATCCGAACACATCCAACTCACGGATCCTCCATTTTTGACAGAAGGCCCGGATGGCGTCCGATCCCAGGTCGACACCGTTCCGTGTCATTGGCGGCTCCAATCCCCCTGGCTAAGTGCGGAAACGACACCATCCAATTATGCCACATTGCGCACCGGACGAGTGCGTCCCGGTGGCTACCGCGGGGCGGACAGGTCTGCGGCGCCGGAGATCGGAACGCGTTTACGGACTGCTTATCTCGAAGATTCGATGTTGCGGTTCATGCTGCGAAGCCGGGCGGTCAGCAGCTCATACGGCGTATCGTCGATGCGGACGAGGCCGTAGTTGCTGTTCTCCCCGTCGGGGCGGCCCTCTTTGGGCTCATCGACCCACTCGAACCAGTGGTAGCCGACGCATTCGGGCATGCGTGCGATGCCGCGGACGTAGGCCTCGAGATGGTCGACCCTTTCCTGCTGGGTTGCAACAGGCGCCCCGTCGCCTATCGTGTTCGGCAGACCGCTGTCCATCGCCTTGAACGAGAACTCGGTGATCATCGCAGGCCGCCCGGTTATTGCCGAGATTCGTCTCAGCAGTTTAACCGGCGCCTCGTTGAGGTAGTAGTTGTAGGAGACGACGTCCACCTGGCCGCGCATTGCGCGGAGAACCGGATCGAGCGTGAATCCCGTGAACCGGCAGCCGAGCACCATGTGGTTGGGGTCGTGGGCGTGGATCGCATCGTGGCAGACTTTGAAGTACTGGCGGGCGACTGTCGCGAGGAACTCGTCCTTCATGGCCGAGGTCAGGCTGCCTCCATAGTCGCGGACGAACTGCTCGGCGCGCTTGCGGCCCGGCGTGGATGGAGGCATCTTCAGGTAGATTTCGAGGAGGCTGTTTCCGGTACGCCAGTCGTCGCCCCAGGTCAGTTCATAGTCGCTGAAGTAGCCGAGAAGCCAGGGATCGGCGGCCAGCGGGCGGCAGAGTTGGGCGGCCCGGCGATCGACGGCGTCTATCCATTCGGGCGAAAACACGTCCGGAAACCTGGCCGTCCGCCACAGTTCGGAATCGGCTGCGCCGCCCAGGCTCGCTTCGACGGTGTACGCGAATCCGGTGTGCTGCATCTGCGGGCTGGACCATGCGCCAAGGGTGTTCATGCCCCAGTCGTGGAGTCTGGCCGCGGTTGCTGTGGCCCACTTCGTCTCGCTTCCGTACCGCGCCATTGCGGCTCGATTGTATGGCGAGTACCCGAGCGAGCGAGCGACGTCGGCGTCGAAGACGACCCCGCAGCAGCCCTTGCTCCAGAAGACGTTTCCATCCGGAGTGACAAACCACCACTTGCCTGCGATCTGCTGCGTGTGGAAGAAGCCGGTTCGTTGGCCTTTCAGGGCGGTCCATCCTCCGTACGGGTCGCGCTGCAGATCTCCGGTATCGGCTGCGGCGAAGCTCGCCAGCCCAATCGCGCCTGCCAACGCCAGGAGGGTCGCCACGCCGCGCACAGTGGTAATTCCCGGGAGCCGGGGAGCCATATTGCCCACCTCGTTCAATGTAGTTATGCTCGTCCCACGCCAGGAGGTCGAAACGACATCAGACGGGCCTTACTGACCTTCCTAACGCCGGCCTGATTGCGTTATGTTCCGTTTGTGCGTTGGATCGCGGTTTGAATTGTTTGAATATCGGGCGAGTCAGATCTCATTCTTTTGATTTATGCAGGGTTTTGGAAGTTCCGCGCTGGTTTTTGAGCTTTCGTTGCGGCGCGTTATGTGGATATTTGGAAATGCCCAACAATCGGTACGACATTCAGGGCCGCACAGATTAGTATACACTTGTATTCATGATGATGTCAAGGGGTTGGTCTTGCGATCGGCGAGTTTTTTGCGGGCGAAGATCCCGGCCGGCTGTTCGGGCAGGCCGGCCAACCGGCGGTGTGAATCGGCGTGCAATAATGACCCGTCTCGGAGGCCGATCGTTTGCGAAGTACTGCGCCTCTCCTTCCACATTGGCCTTCTCGATGAGATCGGCGACGGGCTCGGGTGAGTCGCCGGCGGCGCAGTCGGAGCGTCGCCCGCCTCTCGTCGAGAAGCGGGCGACGGTTTGGTGACTGACCGATCTATTCGGACATGCAAGTGTCTTCAGCCAGAAGCCACCAGTGCCTGCAGGTCCGCGCTACGGGTCGTGCACCCGGCGTTCGTAGCCGCGGCCCAATGGCCGGCCGGTTGAGACCGGCGGCTGTTTGTGCAAAGTCCCGGCGGGACTCGGGCTTACGGGATGTTGGTCCGCGCCCGGGCTACCGGGAACCGACGTGCGAGGCCCCGATGCGCGCAGGTTTAGAATCGGTACACGTAGATGTTGGCGTCCCAGCCTCCGTCGCCTGCGTCGCCTTCGTCGAACTCGATACGGATCTCCCTGGGCTTCCTGCCTTCGTTCGGTCCGAGAATGTCCTGAATCGCTCTTCTGACGCGTTCGGGGTCGATCTCCTGACCATGGTCCTGCTGACCGGCATCATCGGTTGGCATGCGAGTTCCTCCGTTTCGTAGCAGAATAGCCGTCGGTTCCCGCGGCATTCGCTACGGCGGGTCCGACTTGCTGGCCGGGTTGGTATTGTCTGAGGCGTGGTTCCTCCTGGATTCGCCTCTCGACATGGGAGTAGATACGGGCGAGGCTCGGGCAGTAGTAGTCGCGGCGATCGCAGTTACCGTAGAACTTGATGGCTCGCGCCATGCACCCCCCGTAGCAGATGGTCCTCCATCGGCAGTTGGCGCAATGCTCGTCTTCCCGTCGAGCCCGCGCTTTTTGCGCCGGTTCGCTTTGGAACAGCTCGTGGAGCGTACGCTCGTTTAGATTTCCGTATTTCCAGTCAGGCATTCCGGTAAGAGACGCGCAGGGGAACACGTCGCCGGCGGGATTGACCGAAATCGTCCGTTGTGCGCAATTTGGTGAGCCGACACAGGAGCTTTGCCACCCTGTCAGGACAGCACGCGTCTTGCGCACGAAGTCGGACGCGTGGACGTAATGGCGGTCGTCGGCGTAGAACCACCGGTCGTACATGCGGATCCAACCGTCTGCGTATTCGCGATCCGTCAGGCCATAGAGGTCGTAGTTGGAGCATCCCTGACCGGATCGGATGAACGGGACAATGTTGAACGGAAGTTGCTCCTCGGCCAGGAAATCGTAGAGATCCTCGACGAAGGGCAATGTGTGGCGTGCAAGCACAACGCAGACACCGAAGAATATGCCGCGGCGCCTCAACCGTTCGACGGACTCATGGACAAGCGCGTAGGAGCCGGCGCCGTCCGGTGCTTTTCGGGCCTCATCGTGCAGGGCCGCGGGCCCATCGATGCTCACAGAGACCCGAAAATCCTCTTGCTGGACGAAGTCCATCCACTCCTCGGTCAGAAGCGTCCCATTCGTTTGAATGCTATTAACGAACCGCAGTCCCCTGTTCCTTTCGCACTGGATTCGCTTCGCGTCCCGGTAGAAGGCAACGCCGGCGAGGAGGGGCTCCCCGCCATGCCAGGTGAAATCCACAATTGCAGACGAAGAGAGGTCGCTGACGTAATCGAAGGTCCGTTCGATAACGGCCCGGAGGGTGTCCCGGCTCATCAGGGGTCCGGGATCGTCGTCAATATAGCAGTAGCCGCAGGCCATATTGCACCGATGTGTCGGCTTGACAACGTTAGTGAATCGCATGTTACTTGCCTCCCAGGATGCCGCATCCGATGAGCCGGCCAATACGCGGGGACCGCCGAGATCGAGTCCGCGCGACGCGCTTTACGGCTGCGGCGCCTCTGTGCGACGCGCCGGCTTCAAGGCGCGGGCAGCGAGATTGACGTGAAGTCGGAGGAGGCGCCTCTCGTGTTCTTTGAAGAACCGGCAGTTCTCGCGCAGCTCGACTTTTCGGCCAAGAAGCCGATTTCGGGGGCAGCCGCCGAGACAGGAGGGCAGGAAGCTGCATTCCCTGCATTCAGGGAGATCGAATGGATTCCAGTTCTTCCACTTTTGGGCGGCCGCGCTATCCTCATCGAGTTGTTGGTCCACGCGGCCTACCGCTTCACGGGGTTCGTCGATCATGAGGCCGCACTTGTGGATGTCTCCGGATGGCGTGAATACGAAACCGTTTGCGCCGACGGCGCCGCAATTGTAGAGCTTCGGCTCTGGGAATTGGTACAGTGGTTGGTAGATCACGTCGGGCGCCAGTCTGGCGAGCCGACGCATCCATCGCGCGGATAGAGTCTGGTACTCAGCCAGGGAACAGGCTTGTTGCGACACGGAGGCGCACGCGTCGGTAAGAGGCGATAGGCGAGCAAGATACGGATAGAAGCGGCAACCCTGGCTGAGCCAGCCGCGCCTTTCAAAGTCGTCCAGGAGCATCCAGACGCCGTTTGCGTTCGACTGGTCCACGTTGATGCGCAGCCGCACCAGGAAGCGACCAACCACCCGCTCCAGCCCCTCCATTATCTGACGGTAGGATGATTCTCCGCCTGATCGGTGGGGGCGCCGCCGATCGTGAACCGCGGCGGCGCCGTCGAGGGTGATCTGAAGGCGCGTCACCCGCGAGCGCTCCAGGATTTCTACTGCGCTGCCGCTGAGCCGCGTGCCATTTGTAATGACCTGTGCGGCATACCGAACGTTGCGGTCTTCGCACATTTGGGTAAACGCCCGGGACAGGCGTTCGATCACGGACAATGCCAGGGTTGGCTCGCCTCCAAACCAGTCCACCGACAGGCTCGGGTAGGTCCGCGATTGCAGCCTCCGCCGCACGAAGTCGATCACCGCGTCTTGAACCTGGACGGACATCGTGCCCCGCTTACTGGCCACGAAGCAGTAGTCGCACGCGAGGTTACAGGCAAACGTCGGAATGATGGTCAAGAGGAATTGCGAGCTGGAGCGTGCGAGCTCGTACTGCTCGCGGAGCCCGGCGAGCTCGTCTTCTCCCGCCTCCACGATAAACCCGCCAAGGCGGAGGTGCGGCGTGAGGTCGTCGCGATCAACGTAGATTCGGCGTTCCCGACCGGCGCATCGGGAGCTGAATTGGCGTCTGACGTTTTCGTACACGTCGCCCGAGAGGACGAGGATCGCTCCCGTGCGCGTGTTGTAGAGCGCGCCACGTCCCTTGCCCATCGGCACTACGTGCGTGTAGCGTGAGACCCGGTGTTGCGCGGGTTCGACGCCCGCCCGAACCCCGGCCGGTTTCGCGGCCGGCGGTTCGGGCGTGGATTGCCGGGCATTCACGCGATGCACACACCGCCGCCGTAGCAGCGGTCCTGCGGCTCCAGTCCCGCGGTCTTCAGGAGCTCCGCCAGGTCGGGTCGAACGACGATTCCGGCATCCGCCTCGAACGACGAGGCCACGATGCAGGTATCACCGCCGAAGCATCCCGCTCCGCTCAAGCCCATCTCGTGCAGCTCTTTCACCGTGTGCGATCGAGGCAACCGGACCCATACAACAGGGTCCTTTTTGATTCTGGTCTGCTCTTCGTCCATATGAATCTCCCCGTTTTCAGCGTGATGTTCCCGTTCGTCCGTCATCATTCCGGTTGGCTTGCGTTGGATGGAGCAAATGTGCGGATGTCCGCATGTCGTTGTTCCAGCGGCCGGCACAGTCGGAGACGGCCGCTTTCCATCGGCCAGGATCAGCAACATGTTCACCACCTGGACGTCATTATACTCCTTATAGTTTGCAGTGTGTACAATTCAGTAGATTCGTCTGTTAGCGAGCAACTTGTGGATATGGCATGCCGGCGCGATAGCAGTGCCCGCATTCGGCCGCATCAGATGCCGGGTGATGGTGGGGATCATCGGATCGTTGCCAGGATGGCAATGCAACCCGCGGAGCGGAGGCCGAAGGTCCAGGTCCTCGCTGCGGGCCTGCGGTGCGAGGGTACGCGTAGGGGATGAAGTGCCGATGGATTCTCGGCGGGTGACGAGCAGCCTTCGATTCCGTGGCGGAGGGCGTCAACGAGTCGCGCCAGATCTGCGGCTACGGCCTGCACGACGGTAAAGTCCACGCGTTCCTGCTGACCCCGGTGCAATAGCCTCAGAGGCGCTGAAGAGTCAGTTGCCTCTGGAGCAGCTCGAGGCTCGGAAGCTGGGCGAAGATGCGGGCGACGATGCGAGCCTGTTCCGGGCTGCTCCTGTGGCCCGCGTCGGCCGCGGCCTGGAGCTGCACGACGCGCTGCCGCATCCGGCGTCGCGCTGCCCCTCGCGGACTGTGCCCGGAGGCGAGGATCAGGCTGCGCAGAAACTGCATCCGCTCCAGGTAGGCTCCGACTGCGTGCGCCGCGAACTGATGGCTCGCCATGCCGGTCATGCTCAAGCCGTCAAGCTGCCGGAACAGCCCGTCGAGCGCCTCGATCGCGCGCCGCTGCGCCGCCGGCAGCCGGCGCATGTCCGCGTGGTTGTTCTCCTTGACGGCGTCGGCATAGGAGCCGATGGCGCCCCGGACGACGGGCGGCCCGCCGTGGTGGGCGACCTTCTTGCAATGCAGGATCCATACATCCAGCGACATTCCGGCGATCTCTCGTGCCGAGAAACCGGATCGGAACACCTGCGCGAGCGGCCGTTGCGCGGATCCGCCGCCTGTACCGGCGGAGGGTGGCGCGACGTCAGCCTGTCCGGCTGCCGGCGAGGAGACTGCAAGCGCGAGCATGGCTGCTGCGAACATACTCATTCTTTCCGCATTTGAAGGACACACCCCTCCTGAGGGCAATTGGCCCCAGACCCATTATCAGGCCGATGCGCCGCCGCCGTGCCGGGCGCGGCGGCCGCCTCTACCTGCCGGAGAGCGTCATCTGGCTTCCATCCGCGAGCGTGACCGCGCCGGAATATCGAACGAGATGCGTTGTGGATATGTCGAACCAGTAGGTGTCGGAGCTATCATGTTCGCCTTGCGCATCCGTGACTGCCGATATCGACGTCACCTTCAGGTAATCCCCGTCCCTTGTCACGGACGAGGTGGACTTATCGATGGAGCCGTCGTCATAATGGACCTCACATCCGTCGGTGTGGCCCTCGATGAAGTCCGAGGGTTCTTTCGGGCAGGTATCGGACTCAACCCATCGCCGGCTCGAGCCCACATCCTTGTAGAGCAGCTTCAGGCTGCCGTCACTCTGGGCTCCGCAGACAGCCTTTGTCTGGAGTTGATGTCGTTTGCCGTCCGGGTAGCGGAGTTCCAATACAGTGTTCATGACGTTCACCCTTCTGTCGTGATCCGTCTCCTGGGTAACGATTAGAGTTATCTTCCCGGAGATCGTGATCGTCTCCGTCCCCTCGAATTTCCCGGACAGGTCCAGGGATTCCGTTGCTCCGGGGTGATAGAGCGGATTCGGGATCGAGGCCTCTGCAGCGTTCACCGCGACGACAGAGGATTGGCGCAGTTGCTGCGGAGGCTGAGGATCCGGCCCGGCGGATTTCCGGACGGGATCCGACGTTTGTACTCCACGTCCGCCGGATGACGGCGAAGACGCAACCAGGCGCCCGTGGTTGCAGCCAGTCGCGGCAAGCTCGATGCAGATAGCCATTGCGCAAAGGTGAAACCTGTTTGTCTTCATGGCTCTTGCCCTTCTAGAGGTCGAAATCCCTGCGAGTTCTCTGTGGATCATGCGGTTGCACATCGTAT
>Ga0181529_10002431_pt1 | contig 22314 bp, 18 predicted proteins | sample PEATcosm2014_Bin_36_FD_119763 | JGI IMG/M metagenome (GOLD analysis project Ga0181529, IMG submission 119763) | Peatland microbial communities from MTU Mesocosm Facility, Houghton, MI, USA - PEATcosm2014_Bin10_30_metaG | ecosystem: Environmental > Terrestrial > Soil > Wetlands > Peat | place... | reverse complement strand
CCGATCCTACCGGCGAATCGCCGGTGACCACCGCAAGCCGCTCGCTCGCTACCGCGCTATGGAAAGCGCGCTTCGCGAGCGGCTTGCTCCCGCCGAGCTACACCACCAGTGGGGACACGATCCGTCCCAGCGACGACCCGCGACCTCGGCGCTGCGATTTGAATAGCGAATTTCGATTACGGGGAGCGCGTGGGTTACGCGATCAAGGCGGCGCTTGTCGTGACGTAATATTTCTAAAGATCAGAATTCACGTCAATCTACCCAGATCGGACGTCCAGCCCCCTGGGGCGACGACGCAGAAAGTCGACGACGGGCGCGGCGCGCTCATTCTGTTGCGCAAGGCGGCTGCAGGAGGCGCGAAATTGTTCCGGGAACGGGTGGGCCAATTCCAAGCGGAAGCGGCCTACTGGGAGAATCGCGTAGGCGCGCGCGGCGCATGATTTTCGCGCCGTCTTGTTCGACAATGACAGACGCATGCTTTTGAAGACGGTCGATTTGGTCGTCGCGAGCGCCCTGACATCGGCTCTCTTTTACGTCGCTCATCCGGACGTCACGGCGCACGACGTCGCCAAGATGAAGCGGCTGTCGAAGGCGTTCGGCGAGATGCTCGACGCGGCGAGCTAGACGATCGACGCCCTATATCGGCGCCTATCTGGAGTTCCGCATCGATGATGCGGCGCCGGCACGTACGCTCTCGTACGTCGATTGATCCCGAACATAACCGCGGCCGCGGACTGGGAGCGCCCAGCGGAGAATGCCTGGATCAACGTCGTGTTTAGCGGCGAAGGGCTTCGCCGGCTTGGACTCGATCAATCCGTCTTGGCGGGGTTTCCGCCCGAATTCCTGCAGGGTATGGCGGCGCGCAAGGCGTCTCTCGGCGACCTTGGGCACAGTGATCCTTTGCAATGGGATTTGCCGCACGGCGGCACGGGCTTTCGCATTGGCATGTTTGTTATGGGCGGTAGCGAAGCCCCGCGTGATGAAAAACGCGCCGTCGACCACGCTGCGCTCGCCGGACTGTCTGGAGTCACGCTCGTCAGCAGACTCGACGTCGGCGTTCCACCGACCCTGCGCGAGCGCTTCACGTAGCCGCCGTGGACGTGACGCGACGCTTCCCCGCAAACGGGACAAAACGTCGCGCCGGCTTCGCCCGTTGCCGCCACGATCGTCGTTTCGCCGGCGCGAGACGAGCTCTTGGCGACAAGCGCGTTCGAAGCAAGAGAGAGACTTCCAAAATGCTCGCATGGCGCTGATTCTCCAAAGGAGACAGCGCACACGCGCCGCCAAACTTCATCGAATGGGAGCCAGAAACAGTTCGCCGGCGCTTGTTCACGCCGTCGATCTTCGCCCCGCCGTGCGGCGCCATGCGTTCAGCCGCGGTTCAGGTGGCTTCTGTTCAACGCGCGCGGGGGCCGACATGAACGCGCGCAAGCAGCGCGCGTCGCGGCAAGTCGACGAGGGGCCAAGCGGCGCGCGTCGCGGCGAGTCGACTGGGGGCGTGGATTGATGATTTTCGAGGATCCTACTGCGCGGCGCGGGCGTTTCGTCCGTGCGGCGGGCTTGGCGCTGGCGGTCGTCGCTTTCGCCGTCCTCGGCGTCGTCGCGCTGAGCGTCGTGACGCCGCCGCGGCTTCCGTCGCTGCCTCCCGCCTTGCAGTCCACGATCTCCGGCGGCGACGCCGTCGTCGTCAGGCTCGACGACGCGGCCGACGCCGCGGCGCCCGCGCCGCCGCCGCAGGCCGCTGGCGCTTCCTCGCGTGACGCGCTTTCCATCGCGGTGAAAGCGGCGCCCGCTTCGGCGCCGGCCGCGGCGCCGTCGCTCGGCGGGGCCGAGTTTCTCAACGCCGCTTTCGTCCTGCAGGATGAGCAGATCAGCGTCGCCTCGTTGCGCGCCCATCTCAAGAACCTGCAGATCGTCTCCCCCGACTGGATGAGCTTCGCCGACGCGAGCGGCGCCTTGATCGTTAAGGTCGATCGCCAGCTCGCCGACCAGATCCGCGCCGCGGGCGCAAAGCTTCTGCCGCGCGTCGCCAACATCGACGCGAGCGGCGAATGGTTCGAGACCGGGCTCGGCGACTTCCTGCGCAGCGCCGCCGCCGCCGACGCCTTTCGCGATCGTCTGCTCGCCACGCTCGACGAGAACAGGGCGGACGGCGTCAACATCGACATCGAGAGTCTGCATCCGCAGGACGAGCAGGCCTACGTCGACTGGCTCGAGCGGCTGACCAGCGCGCTGCACGATCACGGCTTTCTGGTCACCGTCGACGCGCCGATGAACGACGAGGCCTACGACTACCGGGCGATCGGCCGCATCGCCGACGCGGTGGTGCTGATGGCCTACGACGAGCACTGGTCGACCAGCGGCCCGGGCCCGATCGCATCGCGCCAATGGTACCAGGACGGCCTCGACCAAGCGGCCGAACGCATCGATCCGGAAAAGCTGATCGTCGGCGTCGGCGCTTACGCCTATGACTGGACCGAAGGCGGCCGCGTCGCCGAGGCGCTGGAATTCGAGGAGGCGCTGGCGCTCGCCGACAGCCACAACGCGCCGATCGAAGCCGGCGCCGACGACGTCAACAGCCACTTTCACTATGTCGACGATGCGCGCCGCAACCACGACGTGTGGATGCTCGACGCAATCTCGGCCTGGAACGAATATCTCTACGCGCGCCGCGCCGGCGTGCGCGGCGCGGCGCTGTGGCGCAGCGGTCCGGAGGATCCGCAGCTATGGTCGTTCTTCGGCGCGCCGAACGCGGCGAACTTCGATCCGCACGCGCTGGCGCGCACGCCGGCCATCGACACGGTGCGCATCGAGGGCAAGGGCGAGCTCTTGCGCGTCGACGAGGGGCGTCGCGACGGGGTGCGCAATTTCGCGGTGACGAACGGTTTCGTCGATTGGGCGCGGTATGAAAAGCTGCCGCGGTCGTTCAAGCTGCAGCGCTTTGGCGGCGACGTCGCGCCCAAAAGAATTGCGCTGACCTTCGACGACGGCCCTCATCCGACCTGGACCCCGCAGGTCCTCAGCATCCTGGCGAAATACGGCGCGCCGGCGACGTTCTTTCTCATCGGCGAAAACGTCGAGCGCGCCCCGCAGCTCGTCCGCGACGAGCTCGCGGCCGGCGATCTCGTCGGCAACCACACCTACTCGCACCCCGATTTGACCGCGATCTCGAAACCACGCCTGTGGATCGAGACGACCTTCGGCCAGCGGCAAATCGAGGCGGCGGCGGGGCGATCGACGCTGCTGTTCCGGCCGCCTTACGACACGGATTCCCAGCCGCGGTCCGCCGCGCAGCTCGCGCCGCTCGAGCAGCTCGACGGGATGGGCTACCTCGTCGCCGGGGCGGACATCGATTCGACGGACTACGATCGTCCCGGCGTCGACGCGATCTTCAACATCGTGATGCACGACCTCGTCTCGACCGGCGGCCACATCATCGTATTCCACGACGGCGGCGGCGACCGTAGCCAGACCGTCGCGGCGCTCGACCGGCTGATCCCGGCGCTGCGCGAGGCAGGCTACGAGATCGTGCCGCTCAACGAGCTCATCGACGTCTCGGCGGCGACGCTCAACCCCGAACTGTCGCAGCGCGAAGAGTTGCTTTCGTTCGGCGCGCGCATTCCGGCCTGGGCGCGCACCAGCGGCGCCGAGATCCTGGTCTATCTGTTCGCCCTCACCACCGGGATCGCCATTCTGCGCATCCTCTTCCTCGGCGCGCTGGTGGCGCGCGACTGGCGCCGCCGCGCCGCCGCCCCGGCGGAGCCCTTCGAGCCGCCGGTGTGCGTCTTGGTTCCCGCCTACAATGAGGCGACGGTGATCAGCCGCACCATCGAGGCGGCGCTCGCCAGCGACTACCGATCCCTGAGAATCCTGGTGATCGACGACGGCAGCGCGGACGACACGGCAAGCGTGGTCGAAGCCTGGGCGGAGCGCGATCCGCGCGTCGCGCTCATGCGGCAGCGAAACGCCGGCAAGGCCGCCGCGCTCAACCGCGCGGCGCGGGCGGCGGAGGAGGAGATCCTCGTCACCATAGACGCCGATACGCTCGTGCTGCGTCACACGATCTCGAGCCTCGTCAAGCCGCTCGCCGATCCGTCGGTCGACGCGGTCTGCGGCAACGTGCAGGTCGGCAACGTTTGCAATCTGCTGACCGCGTTCCAGTCGGTCGAATACGTCACCTCGCAGAATTATGACCGACGCGCTTTCGACAGCCTCAACTGCATTTCTGTGGTGCCAGGGGCGACCGGAGCGTGGCGGCGCAGGACGCTGCTCGCGGTCGGCGGCTATTCCGCCGATACGCTGACCGAGGACGCAGACCTCACGCTGACCATTCTCGGCGCGGGCGGCCGGATCACCTATGCTCCGCTCGCCCAATCGATAACCGAAGCGCCGCAAACCGTCGCGTCGCTGTTCCGCCAGCGCTTCCGCTGGAGCTACGGCACGCTGCAGTGCCTGTGGAAGCATCGCCGCAACTTCGGGCGCGGCGCGCTTGGCTGGGTGGCGCTGCCGAACGTCGCGATGTTCCAGCTGCTGTTCCCTCTGCTTGCGCCGCTAGGCGATTTCATCTTCCTGCTGGCGCTGCTGCGGCTCGATTTCCGACCGGTCGCCGCCGGCTACGCCACCTTCCTGGCGCTGGACTTGGTGGCCTCGTTGGTGGCCTTCCGCCTCGATCGGCGACCGCTGCGGGAGATTTGGGTGGTGGTCGTGCAACGCTTTGTCTACCGGCCATTTCTCTATGTCGTCACGTTCTCGGTGGTGCTTGCCGCGCTGCGCGGCGCCCGCCAGCGGTGGAACAAGCTTGCGCGCACCGGAGCGGTCGACGCCGCGCGGCTCGAGATCGGGCTCGAGACGCCCGCCGAGTGACTCCGAGCGGCGGGCGATCGTCCGGTCGCTCGGGGGCGGGTCTCGCTGAAGCTCGCTGATCCGCAAACGTTGGTGGGGACCGCGAGGCGTCGGCTCGATCGCGGGTCCTGCGCACGGCATTCCCAAATTTGAGGCTACCGAATTCGACGACGCCCGGTTCCCCGTCTGACAGCCTGCAGATGGCGCTCCCCGCTATTGTTGGCGCACCGCGTCTTTCCTTGCGGGTCGCGGCGCTCGTCGCGACTTCGGCTTTCCGAAATTCAGAATTCGTGCTAATCTGCCAGCAGTCGGCCGTACAGCCGCCGCCGGGGTCGCTGAGGGCGGGAATTTGACAGGGGGGCGCGGCGCTTCTTGACGCGCAGCTAAGCGCCTGGAATCGCAGGGAGTGAGCCTTGACATGTCAAGCCGCCGCTTGACGCCGCTTGACAAAGCTTGACGAAACTTGACGCGGCATTTGACGCGTCGAACGAAAGACGCCCTCGGGAGATCGCGAAAACGCCGCTCACGCCGCGGCCATTTCGCCGGCGTTGATCCGGCCGAGTAGCGCGGCGAGGTCGGCGCTCGGGCGCGCCGGACTGAACAGGAAGCCTTGCGCCTGGGTGCAGCCCTGGGCGCGCAGGAAATCGAGCTGCTCGGCGGTTTCGACCCCTTCGGCGGTGGTGACGATGCCGAGGCTGCGCGCCAGGCTCGAAATCGCCGTGACGATCGCCGTGCAGTCGCGCCGCTGCGAAAGGTCTTTGACGAACGAGCGGTCGATCTTGATCTTGTCGAACGGAAAGCCGCGCAGGTGGCTGAGGCTCGAATAACCGGTGCCGAAATCGTCGAGGGCGATGCGGACGCCGAAGCGACGCAGGGCGTGCAACGTCGCGGCGGTCGCGGCGGCGTCGGCGAGCAGCGTGCTCTCGGTGATTTCGAGTTCGAGCCGCTGCGGCGCCAGGCCCGATTGGGCGAGGGCGGAGATCACCGTCTGGGTCAGGTTGGCGGCGCCGAACTGAATCGGCGACAGGTTGACGGCGACGGCGATCTCCTCCGGCCAGCTCGCCGCGTCGGCGCAGGCGGTGCGCAGCACCCATTCGCCGATCGGCACGATCAGCCCGTTCGCTTCGGCGATCGGGATGAAGTCGTTGGGCCCGATCATGCCGCGGGTCGGATGGCGCCAGCGCAGCAGCGCCTCGAAGCCGGTGACGCGGCGGCCGGAGATGTCGACCAGCGGCTGGTAGTGGACTTCGAGTTGGCGCCCGGCCAGCGCGCCGCGCAGATCGGCCTCGAGCTCCCGCCGCTCCGAGGCCGCGCGCTGCAGCTCCTTCCGGAAGAAGCGATGGCGACGCCGCCCCTCCGCCTTCGCCTGGTAGAGCGCGAGGTCGGCGTTCTTGACCAACTCGTCGGCGTTGGCGCCGTCGGCGGGAAACAGCGCGACCCCGACGCTGGCGCCGATCGTCACCTCGATCCCGTCGATCAGATAGGGCTGCGACAGGGCGTCGATGATTTGCGCCGTCGTCGCTTCGATCGCGTTCGGCGCGGCGGCGTCGTCGAGGACGACAGCGAATTCGTCGCCGCCGATCCGCGCCGCGAAGTCGCATTCGCCGAGCGCGTCGCGCAGGCGCTGCGCCACCATGCGCAGCAGCCGGTCGCCGGTCGGATGGCCGTAGGTGTCGTTGACGCCCTTGAACAGGTCGAGGTCGACGCAGCAGATCGCCAGCGGCCGCCCGCTGGGGCGGCCGTCCTCGATCGCGCTCGTCAGGCGGGCGCTGAAGTCGGCGCGGTTGCTCAAACCGGTCAGCGCGTCATGGCGCGCGAGATAGTCGGCTTCCGCGGCGGCGCGGCGGCGCTCGGTGATGTCGGCGACGGCCGTCAGTTCGGCCGCGACGCCGGCGTAGACGATGGCGCGGGCGAAGACGAGCGCGTCGATCGGCTCGCCGTCGGCGCGGCGATGGCGCTCGTGTCGGCCGGCCTGCGCCTCGGCTTCGGCGGACGCCGCCTCCGCCTCAGCGTCGTCGAGCCGCAGCTCGTCGGCGGACATGGCGAGGAAGCGGTCGCGCGAATAGCCGTAATGCGCGATCGCGGCGTCGTTGACGGCGAGCAGCCGTCGCGTGCGCACGTCGACGATCCACATCGGCATCGGATTGGCTTCGAACAGCAGCCGGTAGGATTCCTCCCGCTGCTTCAGCGCGGTGAGGTCGGTCAGGGTGGCGCAGAACAGATCGTCCATCCGTGTCAGATTCACGCCGACATATCGCACTCCCGCTTCGTCGCGCAGCGTCAGCTCGAAGCGCTGGCGCGCGCCGCCGCTCGCGATCAGGCGCCGCAAGCGCTCCGCCAACGGTTCGGCGGCCGGGCCGAGCCCCTGTTCGCTGAGCCGGCGCCAGCGCAGCCCTTCGGCCGGCGCGCCGATGAGCTTGGCGGCGGCGGCGTTGAGATCGACGATCTGGAAGTCGTCTCGCCGTCGCCCATCGTCTTGAATGACGGCCAGCGCCATCACGCCGTCGTCGCTGGCGTGAAACACGGCGTCGATCAGGTTGTAGCGCGGACCGCGCTCGGCCAGATGGATGGCGACGAGCGGCGAACCCCAGCGGTTGGCGAGCGGCAGCGCCAGGATGTCGTAGCGCTGGGCCTGCCCGTGGCGCGAAAAAAAGGCTTCGCGCCGGCGCGGCTCGCCATCGGCGACCGCCCGGTCGGCCGCCCGCTCGAGCGCAAAGCCGCAATCGGGCGCGAGCTCGCTCAAGCGCGTTTCGCGCCCGCCGCCGCCGAGGCCCTCGGCCACGGCGCAGCCGAGGCGGCGGATCTCCCAGTCGGATCCAGCGCGCGCCAGCAGCACGACGCGGTCGTCGATCGCGCCGAGGCCGTCGAGCATCAGGTCCTCGAAACGCGGCGGCGCGTCGACGCCGGCGCGCGCTATCGCCCAGCGACGCGTCAGTTCGGCCGCCTGACCGGCGGCGGAAAACGACGGGGTGGAAAGGGCGCGTTCGGGGGCGAGGCCAGGCATTGCAAGTCCGCCGTTCGAGAAATCGCAGCGGCAGAAGAAGCCAGGTCCGCTAAGAAATCGCTAAATTGCGGCGAAACGCATTGAGCCCTGCATAACCAACCCGGCTGATGCTTAAGCGGTCGTTACGGCAAGCCTCACGGCTCGAGTTCGCTGTCCCAGTATAGGTAATCCATCCACGAGATGTGGAGGTAATTGGGCGGAAACAGTCGACCGTTCTGATGCAGGTCGTGCACCGTTGGCTGGTAGGGATGGCGCGCCGGCCACATCCGCGCGACCGACGGCAGCAAGTCGGCCTTCCTGAGGTTGCACGCCGAACAGGCGGCGACGACGTTGTCCCAGGTCGTTACGCCGCCCTTGGAGCGGGGGACGACGTGATCGAAGGTGAGGTCGTCGCGTTCGCCGCAATATTGGCAAGTGAAACGATCGCGCAGGAACACGTTGAACCGCGTGAAGGCGGGAAAACGCGACGGCTTGACGTAGCTTTTGAGCGAGACGACGGACGGCAGCCGCATTTCGAACGACGGGCTGCGCACCAGCGTGTCGTATTCCGAGACGATGTTGACGCGGTCGAGAAAGACCGCCTTGATCGCGTCCTGCCAACACCAGATCGACAGCGGATAGTAGCTCAGGGGACGGAAATCCGCGTTGAGCACCAAGGCCGGGCACGTCTCCGGCGAGACCGCTTGAACATGAACCGTCAAAAGACGCTCCGTTCTCCCCCGTCTGTCACGTGGTCGGAGCGAATCCGACCGCGGCTATAGTCTATAGCGTCGGTGACGCCCTTGTGAAGGGCGCGCCCTCGCCGCCGCGCCGCCGTTCATCCCGCCTTGGCCTCGATCTCTGCCATATCGTCGTCGGAGAGGCCGAAATGGTGGCCGACCTCATGCACGAGGACGTGGGCGACGATTGCGCCGAGCGTGTCCTCGCTCTCGCACCAGAAGTCGAGCAGCGGACGGCGATAAAGCCAGATCATATTGGGCAGCGCGCCGGTCTCCTCGACGGCGGGACGATGCGGCAGGCCGCGGCCGCGGAACAGGCCGAGCAGGTCGAACTCGCTCTCGGCCCCCATCTCGTCGAGCGTCTCGTCGTCGGGGAAATCGACCACCTGGATGACGAGGCCTTCGCACAGGCGGCGAAACGTCGCTGGCAGGCTGGCGAACGCCGCGTGGGCGAGCGCGTCGATATCGGCGGCGCTGGGAGCGTGGGCGGCGGCGAGCGCGGCAGTGCGAGCGTCGGTCATCGGCTGGGCTCTCCGTCAGCGGACCGAAATGTCCGTCCCCCAGAAGAGCCTCGCGTGGCGGGCGCTGTCAAAGCCCCGGGGCGAGGAAAACAAAACGACAGACCGTAAAAGCGAAGGCGAGGCCGAACGCAGGAGCGCGCCATGACCGAACGGTACTTCATTCTCGACAGCGGCGAAGCCAAGCTCGACGCGGCGATGGCGCGGCGTCAGTTCTCGTTGTCGCTCGCCGTCGGCTTCGCCGTGCTGGCGGTCGCCGCTCTGGTCGAGTTGCAGCCGGCGCGTTCAGCGCCGATCGGCGCTGAAGCGCATCACGCGCCCGCCGCCCAGGCCGATTTCGCCGTCGCCGCGTCGTCGCATCGTCTCGACTAGCTCTCGAACAGCCGCACGCGCGTCTCGTCGAGCTGGTTGACGAAATCGCGCGCGCGCGCCACGGCGGCCGCGCGCAACTGGACCGCCGCGCGCGGGAACTCCGACAAGACGCGACGAAACACTGCGCCGGGAATGCGCAGCAATTCGCTGTCCTCGGTCGCCTTGGCCGAGACGCGCCGCACCACGTCGGCTAGCAGCGCGGTCTCTCCGACCAACGCGCCCGGTTCGACCCGCCGCTCCGTGTCGTCGATAACGAGCGACAGCTCGCCCGACAGGAGGAAATAGGCCGAATCGGCTGGCTCGCCGGCGCTGAACAGGAGTTCGCCCGCCTTCAGCATCCGCCGCTCGCAGGAGAACGCGATCAGCTGCACCGCCTCGCGCGGCAACAGGTCGAAGGGGCGGGTCCCCGCCATGCGCCGGACGTTGGATTCGAGGCTCATGGGCGAAGAGCTCCGCGCGAACCGTTCACGACAACAGCTTGTAGCCGCCGCCGTCGGTGACGAGCAGCCGCGCTTCAGTCGGGTCGTCTTCGATCTTCTGCCGCAGTCGGTAGATATGCGTCTCAAGCGTATGGGTGGTGACGTTGGCGTTGTAGCCCCAGACGTCGCGCAGCAGCGTCTCGCGCGGCACCGCTTGGCGCTGAGCGCGATGGAGGAAGCGCAGGATCGCCGCCTCCTTCTCGGTCAGCCGCAGCTTGATCCCCTTGGCGTCGACAAGGTGCTTGGTCGCGGGGCGGAAGGTGAAGCGGCCGATCTGGAACTCGGCGTCCTCGCTCGCGTCGTGCTGGCGCAGTTGCAATCGGATGCGCGCCAGCAGAACGGCGAAACGGAACGGCTTGGAGACATAGTCGTTGGCCCCCGACTCGAGGCCCATCACCGTATCGGCGTCGGAATCGTGGGCGGTCAGCATGATGATCGGCCGCTTGAAGCCGTCGGCGCGCAAGTGCCTGACCGCTTCGCGACCGTCCATGTCGGGCAGGCCAACGTCCATGATGACGATGTCGGGCGGCGCGCTGGCGGTCGCTTGGCGCGCCGCGGCGGCGTCGGTCGCTTCCGCGACTTCGAATTCGGGATGCAGCGACAGTTGTTCGCCCAGCGCCTGCCGCAAGTCAGTGTCGTCGTCGACGATGAGGATTCGGCGAGTCTGCGGCATGGATGTCCTGTTCGTAAATGCGGAATGCGAACGCCTATATAGTGCTTTTGTTCTGGCGAATCGACCGACGTCCAGCCCGACGCTGCGCGCGGAGATCGAGCCGGCCCAGCGCGGCGTCAGGAGGGCGCCGTCGCCGCCGCTCGCGAATTTGTGTCTTCGCGTTCATCTTCCAGTCAATCTTGTTGGCGTCAATTGCGCGGGCCGGGGGGCGCAGACGACGGAGCGGACGATGAGTGCCCCTGAAGGTGCGTGGACCCTCGCGTTCAACCGATTCGGGCTCGGCGCGCGGCCGGGAGCGGCGGTCCGCTCCGGCGACCCGCGCCAGGCCCTGCTGGCCGAGCTCTCGGCTGAAGGGGGAGCGCGGATCGACCGCTCCGACCTCCTTTCATCCCGGAAAATCCTACAAGCCGTCTACGACGACGATTGGCGCCGCAAGCAGGAGCGCGATCGCCAGGACGCGGCGCGCCTCGCCATGCTCGGCATGCCGGCGCCGAACGTCGCCGCCTTGCTCCCGCCTTCGCCCCTCGACGCGGCGGCGCCGGCGGCTTCAATGATGAACGAGCCGCGGCCCGAGCAGTCGCTCTTTCGCGCCGAAGCGCAAGCGCGGCTCGAACAGGCCTGTTCGGCGCCGATTGGCTACGTCGAACGCCTGACCGGCTTCTGGTCGAATCATTTTTGCGTATCGGTCGCCAAGAGCGACGTTTGCCACGCCGCGGCCGGCGCGTTCGAGCGCGAAGCGATTCGGCCTCATGTGCTCGGCCGCTTCGCCGACATGCTGCGCGCGGTCGAACAGCACCCGGCGATGCTGAGCTTCCTCGACAACGCGCAGTCGATCGGCCCCAATTCGATCGCCGGGCACAACAACAGAGCCGGTCTCAACGAGAATCTGGCGCGCGAGATCCTCGAGCTGCACACCATGGGCGTCGATACCGGCTACACCCAGAACGACGTCACCCAGCTCGCCTATATCCTCACCGGTTGGACGATCGTCGGCCGCGACGGCAAGCTAGGCGAGCCGGGCGCGTTCGCCTTCAACCCCAACGCCCACGAGCCGCTGGCGGCGACGGTGCGCGGCCGCCTCTATGTCGAGGACGGCGTCGCGCAGGGCGAGGCGGCGCTTGCCGACCTCGCTCGCGAGCCGGCGACAGCCGAGCACGTCGCGACAAAATTCGTTCGCCATTTCGTCGCCGACGCGCCGGATCCGGCCTTGGTCGCGCGGCTCGCCAAGACGTTTCGCGACAGCGACGGCGACCTTGCCGCGCTCGCTCGCGCGCTGGTCGCCGATGACGCGGCCTGGCGGGCGCCGGCGGCCAAGGTGCGCAATCCCTGGGAGCTGACGGTCGCCGCCTATCGCGCTTTCGGCCGCAGCCCGAGCGACGCCGGGCCGGCGCTGTCGGCGCTCGATCTGCTTGGCATGCCGCTTTGGCAGCCCGGCGGGCCCAACGGCTATTCCGACGACAGCGTCGCCGCCTGGGCATCGCCCGAGGGCATGAAGATGCGGGTCGAGCTCGCAACGCGCTTCGCCGACCAGATCAAGGACGCGCCGAAGCCGACGGCGCTGCTCGAGGACGTGCTCGGTCCGACCGCGTCGAGCGCGACGCGCGAAGCCGTGGCGCGCGCCGAGACGCGTGAGCAGGCCTACGCGCTGCTGATCCTGTCGCCCGAATTCCAACGGAGGTAAGCGATGAACGCCTCAGACGCATGGCCGCATCCGAGCCGCCGCCAGATCTTGAGCTTCGCCGGCGCAACCTTCGCCGCCGCGACGATCCCGCGTTGGGCGAGCGCGGCGGGGACGCGCGATCCGCGCCTTGTCGTCGTCGTGCTGCGCGGCGCTCTCGACGGGCTCTCCGCCGTCGCGCCCATCGGCGATCCGGGCTATTCCGACTTGCACGGCGCGCTGGCGTTGCGCTGGGACGGGCCGCATCCGGCTTTGCGGCTCAGCAACTTCTTCGGCCTCAACCCGGCGATGGTCAATTTCGCCCGGCTGTATGACGCCAGGCAGGCGCTGGTGGTTCACGCGGCGGCGACAAATTACCGCGAGCGCTCGCATTTCGACGGCCAGGACGTGCTCGAGAGCGGCATGTCGGGACCGGGCCGGGTCGACAGCGGTTGGCTCAATCGCGCCGTTGCGGCGCTGCCGGCCGGCGATCGGGTCGGCGGCGCACGGGCGCTGGCGGTCGGCGCGACCGCGCCGCTGGTCATCCGCGGCCCGGCGCCGATTCTCGGCTGGGCGCCGTCAGGCCTCGCCGCGCCGAGCGACGACCTCCTGGCGCGGCTGATGGATCTCTACGATCACTCGGATCCGGCGCTCGGCAAGGCGCTGCAGGCGGGGCTTGACGCCGATCGGCTCGCCAATCGCCAGGGCATGGACGCGCTCAAGCCTGGCGGCGACGTCGCGCTGCTGATGCGCAAGGCGGCCGAAGGCGCAGCGCGGCTGATGGCCGTCGACGAGGGCCCGCGCGTCGGCGCGCTCGCCTTCGACGGTTGGGACACGCACGCCAATGAGGGCGGCGCGACAGGCCGCCTGGCGCAATTGCTCGGCGGTCTCGACGGCGCCTTCGCCGCGTTCGAGAGCGAACTCGGACCGCGCTGGAACGACACGATCGTCGTGGCGATCACGGAGTTCGGCCGCACCGCCCGCATCAACGGCACCGTCGGCACCGACCACGGCACAGGGACGGTCGCGTTCCTCGCCGGCGGCGCGCTCGCCGGCGGCCGCGTCGTCGCCGACTGGCCAGGGCTCAAGGTCGCCGATCTCTACGAACAGCGCGATCTTAAGCCCACCACCGATCTGCGCGCCGTGCTCAAGGGCGTGCTCGCCGAACACCTCGGCCTCTCGGCCGACGTTTTGGCGCGCGCGGTGTTCCCTGACACGCTCGGCGTCGCGCCGATGAAGGGGCTGGTCGCTGCGTGAAAGGTCACGCCGCGATTGCTTTCAGCCGTAGACCGCGTCGCACATTTGCGAGACGAAGGGGCCCGCCATGCCTTCGATGGCGGTGTTGGTCAGCGCGACGACGGTGAGCGCCTGCGCCGGGTCGACGAACCAGCTGTGGCCATAGACGCCGCCCCACTGGAAAGTCCCCTTTGACTGCGGCGTCGCGGCGGCGACGGGATCGTTGAGCACTGCCCAGCCGTAGCCAAAGCCCCAGCCCGGCCCCCGCGTCTCGGCCTGCGGACCGAGGTGATCGGCGGTCATGCGCGCGACCGTCTCGGGCTTGAGGATCGGCGCGCCGCCGCCGCGGATCGCTTCGAGAAAGCGCAGCACGTCGTGCGCCGTGCCGACCATGCCGGCGCCGCCGGAGGGATAGGACGCTGGATCAAGCGCGCGGCTCGGCGCGAAACGGATGAGAAAGTCGAGGAAGGGGACCGAGTCGCCGTCGTGCATGCGGACGGGCTCGGGCGCGCCGTCGGCATACGGCGCGACCAGCCGCACGCCGCTGGGAACGGCGAAGCCGCTGTCATTGAGGCCGAGCGGCTCAAGCACGAGTTCTCGGACGAGATCGGGCAGCGCCCGCCTGGCGGCCTTGGCGAGGATCGCGCCGAGAACGTCCATCGCTAACGAATAGCGCCACGCCGCGCCGGGCGCGAACTTGAGCGGCGCGGCGGCGAGCCGGCGCAAGTTCTCCTCGATCGTCAGGCCCGGCTGTTCGAGCCCATCCGAAACGCCGAGCCGATGATAGGGGCCGTCCGCGCCTTCCTGGAACGCATAGCCGAGGCCGGAGGTGTGGGTCAGCAGGCTATGGATCGTCAGCGTCGGCGCCTCGCCCGATTCGTGGCATGGGCGGAACTCGGGGAGGAATCGAGTTGCGGGATCGTCGAGTCCGATCGCGCCCTGTTCGACGAGGCGCATCGCCGCCGCCGCGACGAACGGCTTGGTCACCGAGGCGAGGCGGAACACGTCGCCTTCGCGCATCGCGCGGCCCTCTTCGCGATCGGCGAAGCCGGCGGCGCGACGGTAGACAAGGGCGCCGTCCTTGGCGACCAGCACGACGCCGCCGACGATGCGCTTCTCAGCGAGCGCGCGGTCGACGGCCGCGTCGAGGCGGTCGGCGAGTTTGGACTGGAAAGTCATGGTGAAACCCTCTATTTAAGGATCGATCGTTCCTGAATAGATCGGGGCGAAACGGAATTCAAGAGTGATCGTTATGAAAAATGCGGGTTCTGCGCCGCGACCGCGCGGCCGGCCGCGCGGCTTCGACCGCGACGTGGCGCTGGCGGCGGCGATGGAGACCTTCTGGCGGCTCGGCTACGAAGGCGCGTCGATCGCCGATCTGACGGCGGCGATGGGGATCACGCCGCAGAGCCTCTACGCCGCCTTCGGTTCGAAAGCCGGGCTCTATCTCGAGGCGCTCGCCCTCTATCGCGCGACGAGCGGCGCGTCCTTCCCGACGATGCTTGCCGAGTCGCCCTCGGTGTCCGCCGCCTTCGAACGCGTTCTGGCGGAGCGGGCGCACACGTTCACGCGAACCGGGCTCCCCGCCGGCTGCATGATTTCGGCCGCCGTGCTGACCTGCGCGAGCGAAAACGCCCCAATCGCTGACCATCTGCGCGAATTGCGGCTCGGCGGTTTGGCAAGTTTCCGCGCTGGCCTCGAGCTGGGCAAGAAGAACGGCGAATTTCGCGCCGACCTTGATGTCGGCGCGATGGCGCGCTTCCTCGCCGCGCTCATACAAGGCATGGCGGTGCAAGCGCGCGACGGAGCAAGCGAAGCCGAACTTCGGTGCCTTGCGCGCGTGGCCAGCGAAGAATTGGCGCGCTGGCGGGCTTGAGACAGAAGCGCCGCACTTGGCGGCGGGAAACTCCTTACTTGGCCTGCTGGACGATATAGGCGGCGAGGTCGTCCGCCTCGTCGCGCGACAATTGCATGTCCGGCATCTTCGGGTGAGGGTTCATCAGGAAACGCGCGATCAGATCGGCGTTGAACCCCGGAATCTTGGCGACCGTCGCGAACGGCGGAACGTTGTCCTGGCCGTGCGTTTGGTCGGGCGCGACGACGTGGCAGGCCGCGCACCAACGCTTCGCCAACGTTTCGCCGTGATCGGCGTCGGCCGCGAAAGCGTCGGCGGTGATGGTCAGTGCGGCGAACGCGGCTACGGCCGCTGCAACGCGCCGCCGCAAAGGAAGAGCGCGCGCGGGCGTGGCGTAGGCTAGCGTCATCGTCAGCTCCTCCTGTGGCGGCTCGTCGGCCGCGTTGTTGAGAGGATGATGCCAATGGCGAGCCCTGTCCAGGATGGTCGGGCGGGTTGCGGCGGAGCGCCTGCGCGCCAGCCAACGAAAAGGGGCGGCCTCTCGGCCGCCCCTTCGCATCGCCTGAGCGCGGGCCTCCGCTACACGGGAGGGCTGGGGGCCACGAAGGCCCGCGCCTTTGGGCTCAATTGCCCATCAGCGATTTCGCGTTGTCCGGCGTGATCGCGGTGGTCGGGACGGTGACGACCGTGTCGACCGTTTCGGCGCAGTCGAGCAGGATCTTCTTGGCCATGTCGATCGCCTGCGGACCGCCGGTCGGGTAGGTGAAGGTCGCGGCCCATTCGCCCTCGGCGACGGCGCGGATGCCGCCGGCCGGACCCGGCAGTCCATCGGTGCCGAGGATCTTGATGTCGCCGTCCTTCTTGCCGGCGCCTTTGGCGGCGAGCCGCGCGCCGGCGGCCATCATATCGTTCGAGGCGTAGACGGCGACGATGTTGGGATGAGCTTGCAACATCGCGGCGAAGGCGGTCTGCGCTTTATCCGGCAGCCAGTCGGCCGCCTGTTCCGCAACGATCTGGATCTTGGCGTTGCCCTTCACGCCGTCCTTGAAGCCGTTGAGGCGCTCGACGGCCGGCGTCGAGCTCGGAAGGCCTTCGAGCACCGCGACTTCGCCGCCGCCCGGCAGCAGCTTGTCGGCGACATACTTGCCCGCTTCCTGCGCGATCTTGAAATTGTCGCCGCCAATGAACGCCGTGTAGTCCTTGCCAGGGTCGCCGACCGTCTTACGGTCGAGCTCGATGACGGGAATGCCGGCCTTCATCGCGCGGGCGACGACCGGGGTCAGCGGCGCCGCCTCGAAGGGCGAGATCAGGATGAGATCGACCTTCTGGGTGATGAAGTTGTCCATCTGCGAAGTCTGCGTGTTCACGTTGCCGGCGCCGTCGGCGATCTGCAGCGTGAATTGCGGCACCGCCTTCGCCGCCGCCGTCAATTCGTCGTTGACGTGCGCACGATAAGGTTCGGCGTTATTGGCCTGCGAGAAGCCGATGACGAACTTGCCGTCCTTGGCGCATTCTTTGACCAGCGGCGCTGCTTGAGCGGCGACGCAGCCGAGTGCGACGACGCCGGCGCTTAGCCAGAGCGCTCGATGCCGTCTCGCGATTGAGGAACTCATATTTCACTCCCTGTCACATTGAGGCGTCGCTCTTGTTGACTCAACGTCCCAATCCCTCGCGGCGACTCACGAGAGATTGAAGCACTGCGGCGAGAACGATGATCGCCCCCGTCGCGAGCAATTGCAGGGCTGCGTTGATGTTGTTGAGCTGAAGGATGTTGGCGAGCGCGCCGAGCATGACCGCGCCGGCGACGGTGCCGACCAGCGAGCCGGCGCCGCCGAACAGGCTCGTGCCGCCGATGACGACCGCGGCGATGGCCATGAGCTCGTAGCCCGTGCCGTCGTTGGCGCTGCCGAAATTGAACTGGCCGGCGTGAACGATGCCGGCAATGGCGGAGACAAAACCAGTGATGGCGTAGACCGAGATCTTCACGATTCGCACCGGCACGCCCGACAGCCGCGCGGCGCGCTCGTTGCCGCCGACTGCGAAGACGTAGCGTCCGAACCGGGTGAAGTTCAGCACGAACACGGCGACCGCTGCGACGACGACGAAGACCAGCGTCGCCACCGGCACCGTGTTGTTGAACAGGCGTTCGCCGAGGATAGAGAACACTGGCGGCGCGAGACCGGGGCCCTCGCCATAGGAGATGTTGATGTACTGGTTGTTGGAGATGACCAGCGCGAGGCCGCGCGCGACTTGCAGGCCGGCGAGCGTGACGATGAACGGCTCGAGCCGGAAGCGCGTCGAGATGAGGCCCTGGGCCGCGCCGAAGACTGTGCCGCAGGCGACGACGAACAGCACCGTCGGAATGAGGCCCCAGCCGGCCGTGGTCATGATCGACGCGGTGAGCACGCTCGACAGGCTGAGCAGCGCGCCGACCGACAGATCGATGCCGGCGGTGATGATGACGAAGGTCATTCCGACCGCGATGATGCCGGTTTCCGACACGGCGCGGACGATGTTGGCCATGTTGTCGGGCGCGAGGAACAGGATCAGTCCATGCCGTCGCGGGGAGAAGATGACGCCGCCGATCGCGACGACGATCAGGCCGATGACGCTCTGAAAACGCACCGCGATCGCCAACGGGTCGATGCGCGTTCTCACGGGAGCTGGGACGTGGGTTGAAGCGTGGGCTGCCTCAGTCATGATCCGTTTCCACCCGATTTCGTTTCGTTAGCTGCGTCGTGCGCCGGCGCAGGGATTCGTCATGCGGCCTCGCCGTCGCTCGCTTCTGCAACAGCGAGCACTTCGCGCTCGTCCGCTCCGGCGGGAAACTCGGCGACGCTGCGGCCGCCGCGCAGCACCACGACGCGATCGCACAGGCCGAGCAGCTCGGGCATCTCGCTCGAGGCGATCAGCACGCCGAGCCCCTGGTCTGCGAAGCCGCGAATGCGAGCGTAGATTTCGCCTTTGGCGCCGACGTCGACGCCGCGCGTCGGCTCGTCGAGCAGCAGCAGGCGCGGCTCGGTCATCACTTCCTTGGCCAGCACGACCTTTTGCTGATTGCCGCCCGACAGGGCGCCGGCGGCGATCTCTGGGCGCGCCGGCCGGACGTCGAACAGTTGGATCGCCCGCCGCGCCAGCCGCTGCTCGCGCGCCGGCGACATCACGAACATTGGCGAAACCCTGCGGATGATCGAGCCGACGAGGTTGCGGCTGACGCTGTCGCGCAGCATCAGTCCGGCGCCGCGGCGATCGTCGGTGACGAAGGCGAGCCCACGCGCCCGGGCCGCATGGATCGAGGCGAGCTTGGCGGCGGCGCCGGCGACCTCGACGACGCCACTCCAACGTCCGGCGCCGGCGGAGCCGTAGAGCGCCGAAAGCAGCTCGGTGCGGCCGGCGCCCATGATGCCGGCCAGGCCGACGATCTCGCCCTCGCGCACCGTGAGCGACACGTCAGTGGGCTCGCGCCAGCCCGACGGCGCGTGCTTGGCGTGAAAACGCGCGCGCTCCAACCGCAAGACGGTCTTGCCGAACTTGCCGCTGCGGCGCGGGTAGAGTTCGGCGAGCGGCCGGCCGACCAGCATTTGCACGAGGGTCGATTGCGGCGTCTGGGCGCTTGCGGTGCCGGCGACCTTGCCGTCGCGCAGCACGGTGACGCGGTCGGCGACGCGGGGCACCTCTTCGAGGCGATGCGAGATGTAGACGATGCCAACGCCGCGCGCCGCGATCTCGCGCATCACCGCGAATAACCGTTCGACCTCGGAGGCGGTCAACGCCGCGGTCGGCTCGTCCATGACGAGAATCTTCGAGGCGTAGGTCAGCGCCTTGGCGATGGCGACGATTTGACGGCGACCGACCGAAAGATTGGCGACGAGCTGATCGACGTCGAGGTCGACGGCGACGGCCGCCAGCCGCTCGCGCGCCTGGCGGCGCATCGTCGTACGATCGAGCACGCCGGCCCGCGTCGCTTCGCGGCCGAGGAAGAGATTGGCGGTGACGTCGAGGCTCGGTACGAGATCGAGCTCCTGAAACACCATGGCGACGCCGCCCGCCTGCGCGGCGCGCGGGTCGGCGAAGCGCACCGGTTGGCCGTCGATGCTCATTTCGCCCGCGTCCGGGGCGATGACGCCCGAGAGCACGTTCATCAGCGTCGACTTGCCGGCGCCGTTTTCGCCGAGCAGCGCATGGACTTCGCCGCGCTTAAGGTCGAAGTCGACGCCGCGCAGCGCTTGCGCGCCGCCGAAGCTCTTGACGACTCCGCGCATCTCGAGGAGTGGACGCTCCGTCTCGGTCATTGCGGCGCTCCGCAGGAATCGCGCTCGACGATCGACGCATTGAGCCGAATCGTCCGCGGCGGCCCGTTCGGCGCGGCGATCCGCTCCATCAGCATGGCGGCGGCGCGCCGGCCGATCTCGGCGCAGGGCTGGGCGACCAGCGTCAGTCGCGGCTCGAAGCAGTCCGCCCATTCGAAGTCGTCGAAGCCGGCGACGGAGATGTCGGTTGGCACGCGGAGCCGCCGCTCGCGCAAGGCTCGCATCACGCCAATCGTCGCGAGATTGTTGCCTGTGACGAGCGCCGTCGGCCGAACGGCGAGATCGAGCAGCGCCCGCGCCGCGTCGGCGGCGCGTTCGGTCGTGCCACTGCTGGTGACGAGATAGCGCTCATCCACCGGCAGGCGGAGGCGGCGCATGGCGTCGCGGTAGCCGGCGACGCGCTCCTTGGTGGTCTCGAACCCGGGATTGCCGCCGATATAGCCGATGCGCTCGTGGCCGCGGCCGGCGACGTGCTCGACCAGGTTTCGCATCGCTGCACGATTGTTGACGCCGACCTGGTCGAACGTCGGGTCCGGCATGCGGTCGATCAGCACGCAGGGCACGTGCGCGGCGCGCAGATAGGCGAGCGCGCGCCGCTCGGGGTCGGCGCAGGGGGCGAGGATGATGCCGTCGACGCGCCGCTGGTGCAGCGCCGCAACGGCCTCGAACTCGCGCGTCGGATCGTCTTCGGTGTCGGAGAGGAAGACCATCATGCCGAGGCGCGAGCATTCGGTTCCGACCGCGCAGATGATGTCGCTGAAATAGGGGTTCGAAATCGCCGAGATCGCGACGCCGACCGAACGCGTCGAGGCGGTCTTTAGCGCGCGGGCGAGGACATTGGGGGTGTAGCCGATCGCATCGATCGCCGCCTGCACCGCTTGAGCCGTCTGCGGGGCGACGCGGCGCGTCCCGTTGACGACATGCGATACCGTCGAGAGCGACACGCCCGCTTGGCGCGCCACGTCGGCAATCGTCGCCATGTTCCCTCCCGTCGTCGCCTACCTCTTGGGGTGGGGCGACAGCGAATTGAGCGCCATGTTGCCATCATCGAAACGTTTGCGCAAACGTTTTTACGCGCTTTTGTGGACATCGCCTGAGGCGGCGCGCGAAATATCAACGCTATCCGAAACTTGCGGCCGGGCCGAGGCGACGCTTGCGCGCCCAACGAAAAAGGGCGGCCTCGCGGCCGCCCTTTCGTCTGGTTTAAGCGCGTCGGCTCAGAGCGAGTAGTACATGTCGAACTCGACCGGATGCGGCGTCATTTCGAAGCGGTACACCTCGGTCATCTTCAACTCGATGTAGCTGTCGATGAGGTCGTCGCTGAACACGTCGCCCGCCTTGAGGAACGCGCGGTCCTTGTCGAGGTTCGCCAGCGCTTCGCGCAAGCTGCCGCACACCGTCGGGATCTTCTTGAGCTCCTTCGGCGGCAGGTCGTAGAGGTCCTTGTCCATCGCCGCGCCGGGATCGATCTTGTTCTGGATGCCGTCGAGGCCGGCCATCAGCATCGCCGCAAAGGCGAAGTACGGGTTGGCCATCGGATCGGGGAAACGCACTTCGACGCGCTTCGCCTTCGGGTTGGACGTCCACGGAATGCGGCACGAGGCCGAGCGGTTGCGCGCCGAATAAGCAAGCAGGACCGGCGCCTCGAAGCCCGGGACCAGGCGCTTGTAGCTGTTGGTCGAGGGGTTGGTGAAGCCGTTGAGCGCCTTCGCGTGCTTGATGATGCCGCCGATGTAGTAGAGGCATTCCTGGCTGAGGTCGGCGTATTTGTTGCCGGCCATGACCGGCTTGCCGGCCTTCCAGATCGACTGGTGAACGTGCATGCCCGAGCCATTGTCGCCATAGACCGGCTTCGGCATGAAAGTCGCCGTCTTGCCGTAGCTCTGCGCGACCATGTGGATGCAGTATTTGTAGATCTGCAGGTTGTCGGCCATCTGGGTCAGCGAGCCGAACTTGAGGCCGAGCTCGTGCTGGGCCGAGGCGACTTCGTGGTGGTGCTTCTCGACCACCGCGCCCATCTGCGCCATCGCCGCCAGCATCTCGCCGCGCATGTCCTGCGCCGAGTCTTGCGGCGGGACGGGGAAATAGCCGCCCTTGGTGCGCATGCGATGGCCGAGGTTGCCGCCCTCGTACGCCGTGTCGGAATTGGTCGGCAGCTCGATCGAGTCGACGATGGCGCTGGTGTTGTAGGGGTCGGCCTTGAAGCGGACGTCGTCGAAAACGAAGAATTCGGCTTCGGGGCCGAAGTAGGCGGTGTCGCCGATGCCGGTCGACTTCAGGTAGGCTTCCGCCTTCTTGGCGACGCCGCGCGGGTCACGGTTGTAGGGCTGGCCGGAGGCGGGGTCGAGAATGTCGCAATTGATGACCATCGTCGAGGCGGCGAAGAACGGGTCCATACAGGCCGAGGCCAGATCCGGCATCAGGGTCATGTCGGATTCGTTGATCGCGCGCCAGCCGGCGATCGACGAGCCGTCGAACATCAGGCCGTCGGCAAGCGCTTCTTCGTCGATGATCGTCTGATCGAAAGTGACGTGCTGCCACTTGCCGCGCGGGTCGGTGAACCGCAGGTCGACATATTTTACATCGTTGTCCTTGATCGCCTTCAGGACATCCTTGGCGGTCTTCATGGTGTGCCTTTCTTGCTCGTGT
>Ga0181529_10002429_pt1 | contig 22327 bp, 24 predicted proteins | sample PEATcosm2014_Bin_36_FD_119763 | JGI IMG/M metagenome (GOLD analysis project Ga0181529, IMG submission 119763) | Peatland microbial communities from MTU Mesocosm Facility, Houghton, MI, USA - PEATcosm2014_Bin10_30_metaG | ecosystem: Environmental > Terrestrial > Soil > Wetlands > Peat | place... | reverse complement strand
CTCCAGCGATAGTGCAGGTGAATTGCGTGGGAGAAGGCTCCGAGTCAACAGTTGGAATCGATGAGACAATCACATTTACGTTGAAAACCGGGTTTTCGACTCCACCGATACTTATAAGGTCGCCTACCGCGCAAGGGTTTGGTTCCTCCGTGTCCACGGTCAAAACAGTACCGGTAACATCCACCGAAATGCTGGCGATTGAAGCAACCGCCGGGAGACCCGTCTCAAGAAACTGGCCCATATAGCGATTCGCGTTCTGATTCACGAGCGCGTCGTCTATTTCAAAGGAAGAAGACGCCAAAGCCTCCGCCGCGATCAAAAGTGTGGAAGGCCTTGGTTGATCGACAAAGACATAAATTTGACCGGCGTACTCGAACCAATATCCGCGGCAGCAGAGCAACACCTGCTCCAACATGGCGGCTAGAGTGGACCCCGACGCAAACACATAACTCCCCTCGAATCTCGGAGTGCCCTCGGGATTTTGGCTCGTTATGTTGATTGCTTCGTCGCAGTAGCGCGCAGCCGCCACGATAGAAGGCCAATTGAAAAGCGATAATTCGTCGGCAGTCAGCGGGTCAGGTCCCGCGATGGGGTCTATCGCATATTCCGGCTTGACGGCGCGGCGCAACCACAAATCGACAAAATGCCAAATTGGATTTGTGGTGAAGCCGTAGCCCGTTTGAGTGCCGTACGGTGGCGGGGAGCTGAACCCCGCGAAAGACGTGGTGCCATCGGCGTAGAACTGACGGCACTTCATCCCGCGCATGTCCAGCACGGGCGAAGTCGAGGAGCTATCTTGCGTAGGCGGGGTCCACGCAATTGCGAAATACGCGCGCCGCGAATAAGTCAGCGGCGTCACCAGAGAGCCCATATCGAGCCACAAAGGATCGTAATCCTGAGAGACTTCGCTGGTGGTGCTGGCCTCGGTCAAAGGGGCGTCCACGCCTGGATGAAAATTGAAAGCGCTCAGTGTGGGTGTGTTGCTTATATTCACCGAGTCGGACGCATTTGTGCTCGGCTGGAAGCCCAGCAAAGTGTTCCCCATCAGCACCCCTGTGCTTCCTGGGGCAAATGCCATCTGCAACACACCGTTAATCCACAGTGCGGAGGGTCCATCCAACTCTCCTTCGCCCAGGTCCCAGAACCCTATTTGCGTAGCAACTGGCTGGATGCCTGAAGTGGCCACCGCGGGCTGCACGGAATAATCGATCGTCTTCATGCCCGTGGCACGGAAATACCCGTATGCCAAGGGCCACGGCGTCCCGATGTTTGCAACGCAGATGTCTCCGCTCGGCATCAGACCATCCTCTGAAATTGAACCGCATTCGCGCTCAGATTTGCCTCGCTACCGGCCTGCCGAAAGACAACCGTGTTGAGGACGCCGCAGAAGCGATTAACAAAATGACAGGTCTGGTAGGTGTTGTCGCAGGGCGTCGCGTAGCCAGAATCGTTTGCTGCTGTTGCTCCACACTGGGGACTGCCAAATCGCCATTGGCAGGTCTCCGAGTAGTCATAAGGGTTGCCGTCGTACTCGTTCGGATTGAAAAGCGGGTTCGCGCCAAAAGTACATTGGTCCTCAGAGGTCGAGATGATCGTCAGACGCCCATGAAACTCGAACTCGGCGGCTTGCGCCACAAGGTTCCACTCGCGAAAAGCTATCAGCGCGCCTTCAAAGGTGCGAGCGGTCAGCATTCCGGCCAGGTCGCGCTGGAGCGTGTTGCCGCTCACGTTCTGCACCACGATTGTCGCGGTGGTTGAGGTTTGCGCGCGCGACTGCTGAAAGCCAGCGGCGCTCAACAGCCAAGGGAAATAGTGCGTGTTGTAGTTTGCTGGAGGATTGGCGAGCCCTGCCAGCCATGCTGCGGGCGCGGCGCCCAAAAGCACCGGGGTCACGTCGATCTCTTTGTTTGCCCAGTGGTAACCGGTTCCGTCCGTCGTTACCACGTCTAGCAGACAAATCGGCGCGGGGCCGCTGCGCGCGGCCATAATCTGGATCAGCTCGACAGAGTAAGGATAAGGCATCTCTATCTCATCACCTTGAGCGCATCCCACAGCACCGTCGTGCCACTGCTCGATGAGTTCTTGCTATTGAGCGGCTGCAGGCCAACCGTGTGAATTCCGAGGCATACATTCTGCTGCTGCAAGAGCATCGTCGATTGTGCGGGCGCAGCCGAATAGAAATCGACCGTTCCGACCGCGACCCCGTCGAGCAGAATTGAAGCCTGCCCATAAGCCGGTCCGGTGGGAGCCCAAAATTGGAATCCGTATCCCGCGTACACATAGGCCGCCAAGTCGGTCGTCACCGCGCCCGCGTTCGAGAAATGAGAGCCGCTCTGGGCAAGAGCGTCGGTCGTCAGCGTCCAAGTGCCCGAGACCGCGGCGGTCATGCGATCTCCACGATCGTTCAGCAAGAGCCGCCAAATGGCATCTCTCCGCCAATCGTTCGGATACACCAACATCGGTGTAAGCGGGACCTCGTCAAACAGAACCTGCTGCACTGACCAGTGATTATGCGAGGTGGGAACAGGCTCCACGGGCTGAGAGAAACGGCCAACATAATGCCGGCCTCCGCCTTCATGGTCCACTAATGTGAAAAAGCCGTCGCGGTACTGCTCGTAGTACCACTTCAGCTTGCGCGCGTCCGCAGCCAGCTTATCGGTCCAATTCAAGCTGAACTGATGACCGGTGTCGGTGATCTCGCGAAAGTAGGGAGCGCCCTGGTTAGCCTTCGCGTTCAAATGCGTGAGCGGCCGCTTTTTCTGGAATCCGTAGTCCGGGTTCAACGGGTGAGTCGGCGTCGGGTTGAGAATGTCGAATTGGGACACTATCCTCTCCCCTTTCCGCTATATTGCCGCTGAGCCTGGTTAAGCCCGGCCATCAGGCTCAGGCCGCCGCCGGTCTTCACCCAAGTTGCAAAGCTCTTAGCGTCGAGAGCCTGCACATTGAGCAGCACCATGCCGCCCGCCGAACTGGCCGGCATCCTCGGCTGCGGACTGCTGGAGTAACTTACATTGCCGGCATTGATCGCGCTCAGCAGCGGAGCGTGCGCCTGCGCGGCCATCGGCTGCACCACAAATTCATTTGCCATGGCGTGGATGAATCCTTCGGTCTCGCTGGTGGCGAGGTCCCCAAAGTCTCCCGTCCAGCCGCCGCCATGGTATTGCGCGGCAGAAAGCGTCACCGCGCTGCGGCCGCCGATTTCCTGCTTTTGCAGCGTGCTGAGCACCGCGTTGATCTCCGGGGCAATGTTATTGCTGTAGTAGTTTCGCGCCCCGCTGCCCATGCTAGCCGTGGAGTTTTGCGAGCTGACAAGCAGGCTGTTCAGCTCGGAAGCGAGCGTGTTGTAACCCGATCTTCCAGCCTCGTAATCCTGCATATCCTTCACAAGCGCGGGCTGGATCGTGTTCACGTCCAGACTCTCAGCTTTGCCCCGACCCTGATCCCCCAAAAAGCCCGCCACGAGGCCAGCCAAGCCGCCCACTACCGCGCCGATCGCGGCGCCCACCGGACCTCCAACGGCAGCTCCTATTTCCATGCCGCCCATGGCGCCCCCTACGGCGCCCTCGACTGGATTCGAGTTCTCATATGCGGAATAGATACTCATGCCGCCCGTCAGCGCGCCGCCAGCAATGTTCAAACCCTGGGCCAGCGAACCAGTGCCTAGTGCTGCCCCCGTCAGCGAAGAACTTTCTCCCACGCCCGACAAGGTTGACGCGTCTACAACGGTGTTGCCGGCCGCAGTCGTGTAAGAGCCGCCGCCGCTCAAGCTCAATGCCGCCCCGGAACTTGAACTGGAACCCATGCCGCTTTCATCCGAGCCAGGGAAAGGATTCCCCGAGTAGCCCGCTCCTCCTATCGTCGAACCTCCCGATCCAAACCCGCCGCCGCCGCCCAATCCTGGAATTCCGCCGCCAGGCCCCATCGTTCCCACAGCCGAAACAAACTGAGTTACCGCGCTTCCGAACGTTGTGCTCGCCGTGTCCATTGTGCTGGTGCTGGTTTGAAACTGCAAAAGGGCCGGATTTGGCGCGCTCGAAGTCAACGAAGACATTCCAGCCGTTCCGTGCTTATGGCCGCCCAATCCGAGCACCGATTCCATGTCGGTCAGGGGGTTAGTGCTGGTGCTCATTTCCGGCCCCATGCCAAACAGATATTGCAGTATGCCCCCCGTGGGACCGTCGCTCTTGAACGCCCTGAGCATTTGATTGGCCATCATCTGAAAGGCTGTGTCCATCGCCCGCTTCTCAAAGAACTGCTCAGGATGTTCGAAGAGACTCTGCAGGCCAGAAGCCAACTTGTCCCGCGTCTCCTCGTCGCTCTTCTGCATCTGCGCGTTCATCAATTGGCGCGCGGCCAAGATCTTCTGATCGGCATCCTGGGCGACCATGATTTCAGCCCTTCTGTCCGCGTCGGCGCGGTCCGCGTGCTGCTGCATGTCCGCGTCGAGGGCCGCATATTGCTGCCTGTCGGCCTCTTGTATCTCTCTAACGCGATCGTCGAATGCGTCAACGATCTTCATCTGCGCCTGTTGCCACTCCGGCAGCGAGAGCCGCGCGGTTTGCTCCTCCTCTTTGGTGATCTGCTCCATTGTCTTCGCGTGGAGCTGTTCCATCTCGCGATCCGCGGCAAGCATGATCTTGGTTTTCTGATCTTGGTATCCTTGCCAAGCGTTCTGATCGGACCCGTAGGTCTCGCGTTCTTTGTCTTCCAAGGTTTTCAAGCTGCTCTGTGCATCCGCCGCAATTTTGGCATAGCCTTGCATTTCGTGATCGGCCAGGCGGTCGTCCAGCCCGGCAATTGCCTGGTTGAACCCTTGGCGCAGTTCCGTGATCTTCCCGTTCGCCACCGTCTCGGCACTGATGCGCTGCTGGATATAGTCGTTAGCCTGCCCCGCAGTCAGAGGCTGGCCGCCCGAAGCTTTATCTTCTTCTTCTTGTATTTGGTCGAGTCTGCTCCTTAATTCGGCCTCCACCAATGGAATACCCTTGAGCCCGGATTGCGTTGCTTCGTCTGCCAGGTGCCTGGTCTGCGCATCGAGTTCCTCTTGTAGCTTCAATTCTTGGGCGGCGAATTTCTGTTGTGCCGCTGTCGTTTCGGCCGCCGCGGCGCGCTTGGATATTTCGCCTTCCTGGAACTTGCGCGTGATCTTCTCTATTTCTTCTTGCTCTTGCGCGGCGCGCAAGGCGTTGCCTTGCAGGCCGGCGTTCACGGCTTCATTCTGCATCTGGATGATCTGATCGGTTTCCTGGCGCTGAAGTTCTATCTCTTCCGCGTGTGCCTTCGCCTTCGCAGTTTCGTCGAGCCTCTCGCGCTCGCCAGCACCCGAATCCGTTTCGCCCATGTTCCCGCGGGCTGATGCCTGCACTTGTAGATATGCCTGTCTTTCCTTGTCAAGTTCGAGCTGCTTTTGAAGCTCCGCGGTTATCTTTTCCTGGCCCTTTAGCGACGCATCCCCCGCGTGCTCACTCTCGATCTGTTCCATCATTCCCTGATGAAAAAGAGCGTTACGGGCCAAAATCACATCTTGAGCTTGAGCAGCGGAATGAGCAGAGGAATCGGCAGCTTGCGAGGCTCCTGCGACTTCGCCGGCGCCCTGGCCAATTTGCGCGAGATTGCCGCTCAAGACGCCCTCGAATATCTCGCTCCAACCGAAGCGAGACATATCCTCAGCCAGACCTTTGAGATTCTGCATGGAATTCTGCGCCTGTTCCAGCCGGGCCTGCGCGTCCTCAAGCGATCGGACATTGATGAAGTCCTTGTCCTTAGCATCCGCCTGAGCTTTGAGAAACTTATCCTGAGCGGCATCCAACGAGATGTACTTTTCATAGAGGTTGTAGACCGACTCGCCCATATGCGCAAAGATGTCAACAGCGCCTAACGCGATCAGCCCTGGACCAATCGTGCCGATTGCACCGGTGAGCAGCTCGCTCTGCCCGATCACGGCTTGCATGGCGCGCGGAATCCGCAATCCGAGATCGTCGTTCAAAAGCCGGACGTTCTCTTTGGCGCTGAGAGCGTGTTCGCCCACCTTATCGAGGCCAGCTCCAGCTTCCGCTCCTGCGCTTTCTCCGGCTGGCCCGATGGCGTTGAGCTGCGCAACGACCTGTTGCACGGCTTCGGCTGCGTTGCCATCCGTCACATTGATCGTGATTTGTATCGTTTGGCCGGGCGCCATCTATGCATTCCTCCGCACAAAGTCCGTCGAGCATTTGCAGCAACTGACAGAGAACGGGCTCTCTTGCAGCGCTCCGCAGACGCCGCAGGGCGGGTGGTTGCGCTCGAATTCGCGCCGCGCGTCGGCCACGGCCATCAACCCCTGGCCCTCGGCCATGCTGAAAGCGCTCTCCACCAGGCCGCTGTTCTTGCATTTTTCGAGCCAGAGCAGGTACTCGGCGCACTTGTAGTAGCCGGGCGAGAGCGTCAACTGAGGTAGCGAGCCAAAGATGCGATCGCGGCCCGCGTCGTCGCTGTCGTCGAGAGAGCGCGTGACACGCGCGCTGGCATAGGCCTGCTCAAGCAGTTCGCCAATCGCTTGGCGCAGGCCTTCGGCGTCGCGTGTCACGTCGGTGATCATCTACTCTTCTTCCTCTATCTCGATCTCTTCCGGCGCGAAGAGACGCGCCACGGCGGCCACCTTGTGATAGCCGTCCATGTTGCGCGCGATCGCGTCGCGGCCTTCCAGCGCCGCGCCGTCCACCACATATCCCTCGACGCGCACAATCAGCTCGTCGTAGAGCGCGGCCAGCGTTCGCTGCGCGCCGTGGTAGACGGTCTCGCCCTTGCGCAATCCGCCTATTACCTGGGCGCGGCTATCGTCGCGGCGGTAGCGGCGGTTTTGCTCGGCGGTGGGCTCCTCAAAGACGTGCAACAGATTCTTCTGGCGGCGCATCGAACCGCCGTCGCCTGCCGTCCAGATGGCCATCAGGGGAACCTGGCCGAAGCCGGCCATCTCCTGGTCGGGAACGTACGCCGAGGTGAGCACGTTGGCGATAGCCAGGCAGTGGCTGAGCGGAACTTTCTGAGCTTCGCCGAGCATTTTCTCCACCAGCTCGATGCCGGCGCTAGAAGCGTCGGTGTGCTGCACGATCTGCTTGCCTTTGCGCTCGGCCGTCGAGACGATGCCCTCGAAATATTCAAGCCATTGTGCCTGCGATACGCGAGGCACCGTATACGGAAATATCTGCGCGCCCTGGCGGATCACGATGATCCGAGGCTTCGCGAGATCGATAGGGTCTGACGTGGACATAGGGCTCCATCCTTTGTGTGGGATTTGTTTCTGAATCGTCCCAGGGTGAGGAACCCCGTAGTGCCCGAGATCCGCGCAGCTCATGCGAATCCTCGAAGAGGTTGCCGTAGCACGCAACCCGGTGAAGTAGAGAAAAAGTCCCGGAGCATCGACCGCCGACGCTCCGGGTGAAAGAAATCTTACGCAGCCACCAGGTAAGCCGTTGCCTGCGAGTTGACGACACTGGCGTTCATCACGCCAGCGCCGCCGACGTTGAAGATCGTGGTTTCGTCGCCTTCGATCTGCCACACCACCATGTTGCCGCTGGCGCCGATCTTGGTCGATTTCAGATGGACGGCGGGCAGGTCGATCGTCAACGAAGATGTGCCGGAGGTTATGGTCCAGTTCAGCTCCTGCGGCGTATCGGCGCGGAAGAGCGTGAAGACATCGTCCGTGCTGGTGGCGGCAATCGAGGTTTGGAAGCTGAGCTTGCGCAGGCCCGTGCGGATAAACGCGCCGTAGAGCCCCAGGCCGGGCGCGGTGTGGTTCACGGCTCCAGTGCTGATCTTGATGGTGCTGGACATGTGGCGCCCAACTTTACTCGCCGTGGCTCCGGGAGCGCCGATTGAGAAGACGCAATCCGAGCCGAGCAGGTAGGCGTAGCTGGAGGCTAGCGCGGGCAGGCTGGTGATCGCCCCGTAGGCGTAGTGGCCGGTGCCAACGAAGTTGATCTCGTAGGTGATGGGGCCACGCGCCGGAATGGTCAGGGTCACGTCGACGACGCCCATGTCGATCAGCGTCCACAGAACGTCGTTGGTGTCGGCCAGGTAGATCGAGGTCATGGGCGCTTGCGTGGTGGTCTCGTCGAAGCTGAGCGTGTGCGTGTACGGCCCAGCTCCGGTCATGACGTCCTTGCCCATCAGGAAGGCAAGTATCCACCCGGCCATATAGTCGTCCAGGTCTCCTTTGAATCCGCCCGTAAGATCCCAGGCCGTAAGCAGACCCAGGGTCGCGAATTCGGTGCCTTTGCCGGCTTGCGCCTTATCGCTGTAGCGCGTCTGCTTCAGCTCAAAGACGGCCGAGCCGTCAAACTTCTGGCGGCGGGTCATATCCGCGGAGCTAACAGCGGTCCCTGCTGCCAACTGCTTGTTGGGGCTCAGCACCAGGTTCCGCGCCGTTATTTTTTGGCTTTCAAAATTGAAAGGTCCGGACATTATTCACCATCCTTTTTGAAGTTTTCGGCCTCGGGGGCGTCTGGAGCGGGCGGTTCAGGCTCGACGACGATCTCCTTGAAAACGGGCTTGCCTTGATACATTTCATGCCGCAGCAGCGCGTTCCACTCGTAGCTGCGCTCCACTTCTTGCGCCTCGCCAACCCTGAAGGTGAAATGTCGGCGTCCGTTGGCCCAGCCCACTGTGCCGGCTTCGCCCGCCATGCGCCGCCCGGCATCTGAGAGCTGGACAACTGCGAAATCGGGGCGCGGTCTTTGCGTTGCGTCGGCCATCAGTCGTCCTCGCTTCCGGCTGCGTACGTCCCTGGAAATTGCGCAATGCCCGGCACCTGGATTGCGATTACGTACACCGTGCGCACCGGAGCGCCCATCTTGCCCTGCAACGCGCCCGTGATGCTCACCAGACGCACCGGCTCAGACAGCGAGCTATCTGGCAAGCGGAGCCGTGCACCGGCCAGCACTGGGAGCACCTGCCCCACCAGCGCGAGGCTATCGGTCCGTTGTGCTTCAAGGCTGGTCAGGTTCTCGGCCGCGCACCAGACGTCGATTTGGTGGCCAGCGTCGTCGTATGTCAACGCTTGGCTGTCCCCGTTGGCAACATAATGGCTGGTCGCGTAGAAGGTGCGAGCGCAGGGCGGATCGAAGACCAGTTCTCCGTTTTCGTCGGTGTCCAGGTCCCCGATCGAGCCCACCGAAACTGAAGGCAACGCAGCCTTGAGCAGAGCCTGTACCGCGGTCTCGACATCGCCGGGCAGAAACATCGAGGCAGCCACTACTTCATCTCCAGTCCCGACTGCTTGGCAGCCGCTTTGAGCCAGGTCTGTGCCTCTTCTTGAATCCGCGCCGGATCTTCCGGCCGGAAAACCAGAAACGGCCTGGCCGGGATATGGATGTGCCGTGTGAAGGCTTTCACGTTCACCGTGGCGATGCCGCTTGCGATTTTGCGCTTCACCGTCTGCTTGCGGCCTAGCTTGTTGGTGATCTGCTCGCGGGTGAAGGTGTCCCGGCTGCGCTGCCGGCGGACGTAGCTGTATGGCTTCACGGATTGCGATCCCTCGAATCCATACTGATGAACGCCCGCGTAGCTCAGGCCAGTACCGATGACCACCTCGTTGCCTTGGACCGCGAAGACGATCGAGTTTAACAGCAGCCCTTTGTCGATGAGCAGCTTGTGGCCGGCGGAGTATTTGCGCCAACTCAGGGAGGCCTGGCTCAATGGCGCCCACGATCCGGAGGGCGAGCCGCCTTCGCGGAAGGTCTGGCGCACGCTCTGGAGTTGGCCCAGACCGATAGTGCGCAGCAACTGCTCTTTGGCCTGAAGCGTCAGAGCAAACTGCGACAGCGAGACCGTCACCTTCGAAGCATCGGATTTGACGACTACGGCGCTCATACGAATCCCCGGATGTTCTCTTCGCGGAAGGCTAGGTGACGGTCGCCGTCAGAGATCGTTGGGCCGGCGAACGATGTCTGCGGAACCTGTTGCGTGGCTGGCTGGTCGAGCGAGGCCCTGCACGCCGCCACATCCTTGAGGAACTGGATCGCGTCGTCGTAGCTCTGGCGAATAATCTCTGTCGGCTGCAATCCGCCGCGGCGCCTGCGGAAGAGCAGATAGAGCGCAATATCCACCGTCTTCGCCTTCACCATGTCGCAGGGTTGCAGCGGCGTCTGGTAGCGCTCGCGGCAGTAGCTATCCACCGTACCGCTAGCTTCTTCCAGCACAGCGGAAACAACGCTCGCCGTGACGCCCGCGTCGGTCTGCGCATTGCCGCTGGGCGCGTCGACGGTGAGCTGCGTAAGCTCGGTTTGCGTCAACCGCAGCGGGCAAAGATCGGATTGTTGCGCGTAGGCCATAGCCGCCAGAGAACAGTAGTTGGTGAACAGACAGAGCCAGAGCTACTTCGCCGGTTCGATAACTTTGGACTTCAGCAGAGGCGCGGCGTGCGCGTCGCTAAGTTTCACGCTCTGGCCGCGGCGGAAGAGCTTGCCGCCTTTGGGCGTCTCTTCGTCTTGGTGATGCAGGTTTGAGAGCACGGTGTAGGTCGTCTTCTTCGCGGCTGCAATCGTTCCGGCCATGTTTTTTCTCCTGTCGTTCGAATTTGTGAAAAAGGGCGCGCCGGTTGAGAGCGCGCCCCTCTTGGTTGCGACCGGTTTGCGTTAACCCTCCACGTCGCCGGGGATGGCGCCCATGGTGAAGTTGGAGCTGAAAACCGCGTTGAGAATGGGAATGCCGGTCTCTTGCGCCGTGACCTTGATTCCGTAGTACCAGTCAACCGACTGCCAGTAGGTTTTCGTGTCCAACTGGGGGTCGATCCATTCCAGCACGCCGTAGCCGTCGACGGTTCCCGGTGCGCCGGGCATCCCGCTGCCCGCGTCGCCCGCGCCGGGTCCCTTGCCGCCGGCCCACACAAAGGTTTTGCCACAGCTCACGTCTTCGCGGTCGGGGTTGGCCTTCGCGAATCCGAGAAAAGCGTTGTAGCCCCAGATCCACGAAGCCACATTGTCTTGATTCATCTGCAACGCACTGGCCAGGACGCACTTCACGCCGAAAGCCAAGGTGAGCTGCGCCAGGCCGATGTTGCCGGCGGCGTTGGTGTACTTGAATCGCTCGATGATGTCCGGGTGGTTGATGAGCGCCTGGTAAACAGGGTCGCTCAAAATCAGCACCATTTCGCTGTCCTGGATGGCCGCCTGGCGGAGAATCGCCTTATATTCGCCGACCGCGACGATAGGATGAGAGGTGACCGCGGCTTCGGTGTCGTTGGCCGGCGTAGTGATGTAGCTGTCCCACTGCGCGCCGCCGCTCAGCGTAACGCCGTTCGGGAAGTTGGCTGTGCTCAAGGCCATCGCGGCGATCTCGGCTTCGCGTGCGCGCCGGATGCGGCCAATAAGATCGGCGGTCAGGTGCTGCTTGGTGCTGAACCCAAGCCCGATACCATAGGCCTCGCTCTCGAACGGGACAGAACCCTTCAGCGCGTGCGAGCGGCAAAAGTAGCTGTCGGTCGAGTAGGAGCGCCGGATCTCGGTGGCGGAGCCGGCGGGCGCGCGCAGCGTCGATCCGGGCACGCGCAGGTTGTCGCGGTTCCAGATCAGATACTGGTAGCTCTGGCGATCCACGGGAACTTTCGGAAAGATGAGATCGCCCACCAGGGGAACCGAGTCATCCGCGAATTCCTTCGCATAATTGGAGAGCGCCACATTCAGGCCGCCCGCCGGCATCAGGCCTACATAACCACCCATCGCTTCTTCCTCCTACCGCTTGCGCGGAGTGAAATCCTCAAAAACTTCTCGTTGCGGCGCCGCAACAGTTTGCTAGACCTCGGTCAGCGCGGCCGGCGTGGGACCGCCAATACTGGTGGCGATCCAGATGCCGCCCACCGCTTCCAGCGTCACCGCGTCGCCGACAGCCGCGAACGTCACCGTATCGGTGGCGCCGTTGATCTTGTTGGCCGCAGTGGTCACCTTGTGCGCGTGAGCCGTGGTGGCCACCAGGGTGACGACGGTGCCGTCTTGCGCGGGCGTCGTGGGCGTAGCCAGCGTCATAGCCAGGGCGGCGGCGCCGTTGAGCGCGTAAGTTCCCGCGACCACGGGGATCGCGCCGCTTGCGGTCTCGTAGGTAACCGAGGCGCCGTTGCTCGGCGATCCCGGATAAAGGAATCCGAAAAGGCCGAACACGAAGACAGTTGCGTAGGACCCCGGCGAGACGTAGGTCTGCGCTTCCAGCGCCACGGCAATGACCGCCTGGCCGCTGGCCGCGGGAACGAGCTGCCCCGCCGCGTTGACCGTCAGGAGCTGCCCGGCTGCCACGCTGGCGCCAATCTGCGCCACGGCCTGGCCAAACTCGATGACCTTGCAAGGGTTCGTGAGGTTGAGTGCATCCTCGTCCAGAATTCCCACAGCGGCTTCGCCAAGCACCGACGCCAGAGCTGCGTGATATTCGTCTGAGCCGTAAACCACAGCCAGGCCGCGCTCGTATCCGCTTACGGCCGCGGGGAGCAACGACTCGCTGAACCGGGCGCCCTGGGGGCCTTTCTTTTCAACGTAGATGTTCGCCATTTCACGCCCTCCTGGGGCTCTGATTCAGAAAACTGCCGGCAGGCCGCGCTCCCGGCTGCGCCGCCCGCGGCAGACCGCTCCGCCGCGGGCGCTCGGAAATTATTAGACCTGGCCGCCCGTCGACTGACCGGCGCCGGTCCACTCCGGATGCTCCTCGCTGACCTGGCGAAGCGCCTCGCCGAATGTGATGCCCTTTTCCTTTTGGCGCGCGATGGAAGCGTCGGTGAGCGGATCGCCCGTACTTCTGCCGCCTGCCGCGGTCGGCACGCTGCCCACGACGCGGCCCGGCGGTACGATCCTCCCCAAGCCTTCCATGAAGAGCACCAAGCCCTGGAGCGGAGTGACCTTCTTCTTGGCGTCGCCCTCGCCGAATTCCACGGTTGCGGTGGCCTTGGCCAATTCTCTGAAGACCAAGGGCAAGCCGGTCTTGTCGAAAGCTGGGACCCAGGCGCCCTTGCTTTTGAGGTTATTGATGGCGTCCACGGCGCGCTGCTCCACTTCGGCGGTTGCCAAGGCTGCCTCGCGCTCGCCGAACTTGGCGGTCGAGGTCTTTACTTCCGTTTCCAGCGCGGCGATCTTTGCTTGCAGCGGAACGGCAGCCGCGGTTGCGGTTTCGGTTGCGATGCGCGTAACGTCCGCTTCGCTGAAAGTCTTGGATGCGGGCTGAGAGCTGCCGCCAAAGGTTTCCACGAAAAAGGCCTTGATCTGCTCGGCCACAGTTTTCTCTGCCACTGTTCCATCCTCCCCGAAGTCCACCATGATGAACTTCGATCCGTGATCGTCAAAAGCGACGTCCTGCAAGCCCTTCACTTCGGGCGGGCAGGCGCCGAGCCACGCCAGATGGCGCAACCCGGTGATCTTGCCCGCATCGTCCGTATAGAAAGCGGCGCTCCGCTTCTTGAATTTGCCCGCCTGGCGCGCCTCGTCAAACTTTGGGTCCACCTGCTTTTCGCGCGCCAGAAGAGTGTCGCCGTCAACCATGAGCCCGTCGATCCACCCATACGCGGGTTTGTTGTCTTCCGGATGGCCGATGGTGATGGGGGCCTCGTGATAAGTGGGGTCGTAGTTGCGTGCCACGCGCCGCAGATCCTCGGGCGTTATGACGCCTTTGCCAGCCTTCGAATAGTCGCCGGCGCGGAAGATTTCCATCCACAGCCGCGGCGACTCGGCATGAGTCTGCGAGCAGTACTTATCCTCGAAATCCTTCGTGTCGAGACCGGCGCTCTTGGCCGCGGAAGCGATTTTGCGCGCAACCTTCGACTTTTCGGAGTCCGGAACGTGTTGCTCGTGGCCGAACATCTTCAGCGCCGATTCGATATGGTCGCTGTCAATCGGCAGACGCCAGCTGGAAATATCCTCGGGGTCGCCCACGTATGCGAACTTCTCCGCCGGGAGCGCCTTGCCGTCTACGGTTTTGGTCTTGGCTGCCACTTGAGACATCTTCTAACTCCTTCTCTTCCGCCTGTGCGCAAGATGGCAAAGCGGCGCTCTTTGGCGAGAGTTATAACTAAAACACCTTCCCAAACCCCGGCTGTGGCACCTTCAATTGGGCCAGCAGAGGCAATCGCGCGTAGCCCGGCTCGTTCGCCCCTTCGTCCGCTTTCAGCGCTTCGGTCTCCAGCACGGGAACAACGCTGCAGCGGCAATTGAAGCCGTTCGGCGGATAGATCTTCATCCACACGGGATCTTCGGCCCGCGCCGTAAAGCCATCCAACACCGCGTGCTCGGGGCGCACGCGGTCGTCGCCCACTGTCCAGTATTGCCAGAAGGGGAAGACCGCCTTTGTTGCCTCGTCGCTCATTTGCTCGTAACGGCCCAGGCTGTAGGCGCGTTGCATCGCCGTGTTGAAAGCGGTATCGAGGGTGAAAGCGTTGATCTGTTCGATTCCGGCCTCGTTGGTGAGTTTATTCACAGCGGCCTCAAAATCCTGGGCGGTGCCACCATCCTTCGCCGTCTCGGCCAGGGCATCGCGGATCTTCTCGATCAGGCGCACGTCGGCCGCCGCCGCTAGCGTGAAGGCATCCTTCTTGTACTGCGAGCTGAGCCCTTCAAAGATTTCCTTGGTCACCGGCGTCAGGTCGCGAATATACTGCGCGGCGTCGTCGTTGGGCAGGTCGGTCGAGAAACTGCCATAAAGCAGATCCTCGTCGCCCTCGTCGAACCGCACATGGCGGGAGCTGGCGGCCACAGCCAATTTGCGCCCCGTCCGCCGCGCCGCCTGCTTGACGATCTGCACCCGGCCCAGCAGGTTGGCCGCGGCCAGGTGTCGCGCCAGCAAGTTGCCGACGCGCGCCTGCACCGTCGAGTCCCGCGTAGCCATCATGTGGAAGCGCAGAGGCATGCGCTACTTTCCTTTCAACCAGGATTCCGCCTTTTCTTCGCTGGAAGTTTTGCCTGCCAGCTTGAGGACACCCTTCTCGTCCCGTTGGAGCATATGATGCGTAAGGACCTTCCCCTCTTTATCCCAGACAGACCTCAGAACCTTGGAGCCGGGGCCACCGCGAGAACCTGGGTTGTGATGCCCAAACATCGGACTCTTGCTCGGAGCGACAACCCGGTGCATGAGCGAGTGTCCCATCCCGTCCAGAAGCACCGGATGATCGTCAATTTCGACCCAATGGCCCTCATCCGCAAAACTCGCTGTACTCCTCACGGGAACCGCAGCGCCGGCGATCTCTTTGGCTCGCTCTTTGTACGCCGCCGCCGACTCCGCCTTGAGCTGTTCGAAGAGCTTGTCGAACTCGCTCAACTCGATTTCGGATTCTTTCTCCGCCTCGCTGAATCCCACCGTGGTATCGCGCAGCGCCACGCTCGGCGCGTTGATGTTCGGCACTAGCACGTCGGTGGGCAGTTCGCCATTCTCCCCGGCGGCCAGTGGAATCTGGAAGCGCTCGGCAACGTAGCCGGCGGTGATTTTTTTGCCCAGCCGCTGCACTCCGCTCACGATCGTCAGAGCCGATTGCAGATCTTCCCCTTCCTTGATCTCGATGTCCCATCGGGGCATCGGTGCGTCAGGCCCAAAATTCCACAGCACCAGCGGGCGCACGAGCTGATCGTTCACCACCGACATGACAGCCTTGGCGACGAACACCGAGCGCTCGTCTTTGGTCTCGGAATGCGTCTGGCCCTGGGCGTTCGAGCCCTTGCCCCCTTCGTTTCCGAAGCTGGTCAGGGTCTCGCCCAGCACGCGGCGAATGATCGAGTACTGCATCGTGCGGAAGAAATGCTCGTATACGTCAGGGTTTTGCGCGCGCGCCACCTTCAGCAGCTCCTGGTCGTAATCGAAGGTTTTGGGCACGGCGATGGCTGTGTTATCGCGGATCGCTTGCGCGATGTCTACTGCCTTCTTGCGTTCCGAAGGCGAGTCCGGATCGTTGTAGCGCACCACGACCGTTCCAGGACCTTTCTCGGCAAATTGGAGCCACAACCGTTCCATGTTGCGCTTGAACCACGAAGGCCAGAAGACAGACTTGAGCAGGGGCCGTCCCATCCGGTCGCGGCTGCGCTTTCGGTAGCTGAAGATGAGGAACTTCTGTTCCGGCACAGCGCCGCCTTCCGCCGCCCAGGGGTTGTCGAGGAGCTGCAGCGGCCCGGTTTGCGGGTAATAGCGATTGCCGAAAAGAAACAACTCCTGGGGGCTGTCATTCAAATCGAGAAGCGACGCCTGGCCCATGCTTGTGTCGAAGATCATCTCTTGGACGCTGAAACCATAACCCACGGCGTCGAGCACACAATCCAGCACTTCGTCGAACTTGACCTTCGCCAACTGCGCCTCGATGAATTCCTTGGTGTCAACGGCCGCCGAATCCTTATCGTTGGCGGGCTGCACCGTAATGTTGCGGCTCATCACACTCAGCTTCAGGTCGTCGAGAGCGTTTGACACGTCTTCGTCTTTGTCTTCCAACTCGCGATAATAGGCCATGGTCTCCGGCATACGGTAGGTCATGGCCGCCCAGATATCCGATGCGTTGCGCGTGCCGCCAAAAGCCAGAGTGTTTCTGTAGAGCGAGATCTGCTGCATATAGAGGCTCTGGTCGGGAATCATCTCGCCCTTGGGCGGAAGCGGAGGAACGGATTGAAGCCTATTCTTGACCATCAGAACAACCCTTTCAGTTGCGTGTAAGAGCCGGGCACATCTGGCGTCTGCGCGTCAAGGCTGAGAATTCCCGTATCGGCGGCCAGGTCAGCTAGGGCCTTGGCCCAGAACGCGTCGGCATGTGCGTAGAGCTTTTTCTTCGCGCCCCCCGCCACGGCCGTGTCGATCTCGACGCGCGGCGCGTCGAAGGTGACGCCAGTTGGAGTGGCCTGGCGCTTGATAGCCTGCAGCTCGGTCCGGATGCGGCCGTGGTAAGGGATGCGGTTGCGCGCCTGCTCGAAGCGTTTTTTGGTCCGGATAGCCAAATCTGTCTTCATGGGCACGCCGTTGTCGTTCGTCGAGCCAAAGGCCACGCCGAGCAGTCTGCCAGGGACGGCCTCGTTCAAGAGGTCGTAGAGGCCGACGCCCATGCCGGTTTTGTCGATCGCGGCCCGGCTGCACAGCTTGAGAACCGGACTCAGGATGCGGCACTGATTCGGGAAGCTGATGTTATGCAACCAGAAGACGGCGCGCGTCCAGGCCACGTCGCCGACCTTCTCATCGAGCCAGAGGCAGGTTGCATCGTGATCGCGGCCTACGTCGATGCCGGCGAAGAGCGGCCCGCGCGGCTTGAAGTCAGGATCTAAAAACGCGGTGGTATAGCAATCTGGCCCGATCTGAATTAGCTTGGCGTCAAGCGTGCTTTCTTCCGCCGTGGCAATCAGATCCAAGGTCAGCCACGCCCCGGTCGCCTCGAGGAAGACGCAACAGAACTCCTGATTCCAAGTATCGTCGTCGTTCAGGCCCCGGCGCATCTCCTCGATATTGATGGGGCAGCCTTCGGCCACCGCCCGGTACACGTCCACCCAATGGCCGCTCCAGCCGTCTTTCTTGACCGGCAGTTCCGCCGGGGCCACGCCCAGGTCGAGGCCCAGGTTGCGGGCTATGTCGTAGAACTTGCCTTGCTTGCCGTTCGCCGTCGATAGCACCTCAAGCGAGTTGCCCAGGGCCACCTGGCGGAAGACGGCCGCAAAGATGGCGTAGCTGTCTTCGTGGTGCGCAAATTCGTCCAGGACGGCGTCGCCGGGGTAGCCGCGCGCCGTGCGGGGGTTGGCCGGCAGGGCGATGATGCGGCTGCCGTTCGGGAAGGTGATCTTGCTCTGGATAGCCTCGATCCGGCCGATTGCGTCGACGAAGTCCTCGTTGGCCACCATCTGCGCCGTCCCGCCCATGAGCTGGCAGAGCTTGGCGGCCGTCTCGACAAACTCCACTGACTGCGCCTTCGAGGCGCTGAGCACCGTCGTCGTGCGTCCGGGGATGCGCATCGACACTTCGTCGCGGCGGTAGGCCGTGGCAAAGCTGTAGCCGATCCGCGCGGACTTCACGGCGCACTTGAAGCGAGAGTTGTCGTCGATCCAGCGCTGTTGGTAGGGCCGCATCTGGAGGACGGCGGGCAGCTTGATTTCGTGGTCGAAAACTTCAATCATGGGCGATCACCAAAGGGGGCAGCCCAAAGGTGCGCTCGCGCAGCAGGTTGATGTCCGCCAGCGTAAACTGGCCGCTGGCGCCCTTCCTGGCAGCGTCCTTGGTGGCCTGGTCGAGACTCTCGCGCGCGGCCTTCTCGCGGTCTTCGAGCAGCTTGATCCGGCGCTGATCCACCTCGACCCGTTTGGCTTGCAAGTCAACGCGCTGTAGGCGCGACATGGTCAGCGAGAGCAGGTTCAGTCCCTCCAGGAACTTCGCCTGGTCGCCGGGGCCTACTGTCTGGATGAGGGCGAAGACCTGGTCGCGCATGGCGTTCATCACCGCCGCGTTCGACTCAGCCAGGTCGTTGCCCGCAAAAGCCTGCGCCCACTCCCGCGCCTTGGCGCTCTCGGCTAGCACCTGCGCCCTCACCTGGCTGATGCGCAGGTCAAACCACCTCTGCAGCGAAGTTTTGTTCAGGCGCAGACCGGGGAAGAGATCGAGCACCTCCGGATCGACCGTCACCCAATCGATAAAGCCGCCTCCGTCCTTTTCCCAATCCTTGCTGTAGGGCAGCGCGGATTGGTTGGCGATTTGTACCCAGGTGCGGCGCCTATAGAGGGTCTCGATCGCGTCCCGCGCAGCTTGCGGCAGGCGATCTATCTTGAGCGGCTGCTTGCTCTTGCGGGGCTCTCCGGTTTTTGGGCGCGTTGTCATAGATGGCTCAGTCAAAGAGCACGTCGTCGTTGCTCTTGTGCCGGGTATAGAAGCGCAGGCCGGCGGCGCTAAGCTGGATCTCGGAGATGCGCGTCTTCCCGCTCTCCTCGTCCATCTCGCTGCGGAAGTCGATATAGTCGAGCGCCTGCAGATCCTGCAGCATGGTGGTCACCTGGTCGCTGCCGACCGTCTGGCGGATCTTCAGCAGCATTCCCCAGATTTCCGCGCCCGTGTACCGGTGATCCTGAAACTCATGGTTCTCGCGGATCAGCTTGAGAATGATGCCGCGCTGCCGCCGCATGAGGATTTCCCTGCGTTCAGCCTGATAGCTCATGTTTCACTCCCCGCGTCGCCGCAAAGATGCTTCCGGATAACAGCCACGTTTTGTGCCAACCCATGCAGCACTTCGTCTTGGCGGTCAAGCCGGTCGTAGACGTTCTGCGACTCCTGCGCGGCAAACATCGCGAGCCGTTGCGTCTCCCGCGCCTGCTCGCCGCCAATCTCCGCCAGTTTGTTCTGCGCCTCGGCCTGGCGCATGGTGGCGTCCGCCGAGTCGCGCACGCTTTGCGCCAGTGCGCCGAAACTCTCGCGCACGGCCCGGATCAGGCTCTCGGCGAGCTGGCCGAAGATCCAAAGAGCCATCAACGCTACCAGGAAGGCCGGCCCCCACACTTGCAGCAGTTGGAAAGATTTCTCCGGCTGGCTACGCATCAGTTCGTAGGCCCCCAGTACGACAGCGGCGCCGCTGGCCCCGCCAACGGCGACGCCGACGTGCCTGAGCCACCCGCTGCGCAAGCCTACCTGCAGATCCACTTTTGGCCGCTCCAGTCCCAGTCCGAGCGATGTCACTTGGCAACGCCCTCCGCCGAGCCCTGCTGGAACTGCGCGATTGCCGCGGTCACCAGGTCAGTCAGTCCCGCGGCCGAGAGATGCACCGCTGCCGGTTCCGGCACTGCCAGGCCGGGCACCATGGCAATCGCCGCCGGTGCGAGTTGCGTAGCCGTCCCTTCTGCATCTTGGAGCGCGGCCGTCCGATTCCCAGCCTGCGTATCCGCGCCAACCTTGGCCACGCCCTGAAGTGCGGTTAGCAGCTCCGCCTGGTGGCGATTTGCCTTGGCGCTGAATCCGGCGATCGACAGGCCGATCCCCAGCAGCGTCATGCCGCTCACCGGGTCCAGTTTTCCGTACCAAACACCCGCCACGGCCGCAGCCATCACAAGTCCGCCGCCGACCATCGTTTTCTTGCCTTGCCACCAACCCACCGCCGCCGCCCAAACCTTACCCATAAATCCTCCCCAAAACCCAAAAACGACCCCGAACCGTCCCGGAGGGTCGGACCCCGCCGAAATTTCGTACGATGCTGCCCCGGAAAGGCCCCGTCGACCCCGTTCACCGGGATAGGCGGCTAGGGTAGTAGCCAAAATCGAACCGAAGGCCTTAAAACGGCATTTTGCTCGTTTTCCCCTTCCGGCTAGTTTGGCGGTCCCTTGGACGCCCCAGGCGACGGCTTCGAGTCCTCCGGCTTCGCCCCCGCCGCAACCGCCTCGGCAACCGTCAAATTGTCCGCTCTGTTCCACATTGCCCCAAACTTCAAGGCAAAAATGCCCGCTCTTTTTGGGTCGCGGGTAAAGATCGCCGAATTGTCCTGACGGCTTTCGCCGGGCAAACTGAAGTTGGCCGAGCCGTCGCGTACCAGACAGCACTCCGGAATTCCGCTGGCGTCGAAATAGTCCACCGAGTAAGTTTTCAGGTGCATGAGGATCAGCGAGCGCTTGACCTTGATCTCCACGTTCCGCAGCCCCATCAGCTCGCGGATCGGCGAGCGGGAGCAATTCGCGTCGCCACGGCACTGGCTTTGCAGCTCCCCACGGTCCAGATAGATGCGCACCGTGACGCCGCCCTTCGCCTGCGCGGCCAGGGCGTCGATAATGGCTTGGTCCGTCAGGCTATAGGCGGCCAGGTCGATGCGCTTGTAGGCCGAGCGGATCGCCGCCACGTCCAACTCCTGCAGATTTGCCTCGGGGGCATAGTAGACGCCCGGCTCCGGCGCTCCCTGGGCATACGCCGGGCGCTCGCACGCGGCTACCCAGAGGCCCACAAGGAACAGTCCCGCCATCCAAAGCCACATCTTTGCGCGTATCGTCACAGATTCACACTTTCTACCAGCGCCTGGATTTTGGCGATCACCAGGCTTTCAGGCACATAGAACGGTTTTTCAGTGCATTCGATCACCAGCGTCTGCTCCGGTTCGCAATACGTCCAGGCAGCCGTGAAGCCATTGCCGCGCGCGAGCCCGGACTCTCCTGACCCTTCGATGTCGGCCTGCGCGTTGATCCGCGCTCGGACGGCTCTGAACTTCAGGCGCGAGACATTCTTGAAGATCACCGGCTTGCAGCTTGCCATCTCGATTCCTCGCCTTTATGTCCCCGGCGCGAGTTGTTCATCCGCGCCGAGGGATTGGTTTAAACTGGCCCGGTACGCGCCCCGCTAGGCGTCCGTGCGCCGGGGCAATCGGGCCGTTCCTCTTTTTTTGTTAGACCTTGGTGACGCCGTCCGCCTGCGAGCCCTTGGCGCCCTGGACGATGTCGAACTCGACCTCGTCGCCCTGTTTCAGGGTTCTGAAGCCATCCATCTCGATTGCCGAATGGTGCACAAACACGTCCGGGCCGTCTTTCGTCCCGATGAATCCGTACCCCTTGCCGGCGTTGAACCACTTCACAGTACCGCGAAACCTTCCTGCCATCCTCTTACCTTTCTCTTTCTGGCCCGCGGCCCCGGCATGTTCGCCCAGGGGCGCGGGCCTCATTTTTTCGCAATTTCTTAGGCCGCCGCAGCCCGCATGTGAGCTTCGCAGCCGTCGTGATCGTCCTTCCAGCACCCCCCGCAAAAGTGGAACAGAATCTTCCGCAACACCCGCGAGATCCCCGGCCCTCTGAAAATTCGCGCGCACTTGCAACAGCGTATCGGTCTCATTGGAGTTTCGCTGGCGCCAACTCGGGCCGCGCGCCAACAGCCTTGTTCCACGCGGCTTTGAAATCCCCCGCGCGGCTACGCCCAAACCGATGGCGGATGGTGGCCTTGCCGTGATGGTTGTACTTGGGGTGAGCCGCCGCGTAGGTCAAGAAGCCCGCGTTCATCAGGTGGGGCGGTCCCAGCCGGGCGGTGGCGCCGGCGGCCGCGGGAGCCGGAAAGTATACGAGCGCCGCGTCAATCGCCGTGACCAGAATGTCCACCAGGGTCGAAGTCTTCGAGGTGGGCTCGACTGCCGAGAGCACATCCTCCACTGCCAGCAGCGCGTTGCTAACCTCCGCCTGCGCGCCAGTTCCGGCCTCGAAGTTCGCTTCGGCCTTCTTCAGCCCGGCAACCGCCGAAGTCAGCTCCGGCGTCCAGCTCGCGCCCGGTTCCGCCACGTTGGCCAAGTTGGTTGCGGCCCCGAGAACCGCGTTCACTACCGCTTCCCCTTCAGCCAACTGCGCGGCGTTGCAACCCGTCGGCGGCAACGTAACCATTATCGTCAGCAGGCATAGCGCCAGAGCGCCCAAGAACCGTTGGATGCCAAACT
>Ga0181529_10002428_pt1 | contig 22328 bp, 21 predicted proteins | sample PEATcosm2014_Bin_36_FD_119763 | JGI IMG/M metagenome (GOLD analysis project Ga0181529, IMG submission 119763) | Peatland microbial communities from MTU Mesocosm Facility, Houghton, MI, USA - PEATcosm2014_Bin10_30_metaG | ecosystem: Environmental > Terrestrial > Soil > Wetlands > Peat | place... | reverse complement strand
TCGGTGAAGACCTCGCGGACGCGGTGGCCAGGCGACTTGGGAGCGGCCATGCCCACGTCAATGCCCTCGGGCGGAACGATGGTCTTGAAGTGGATGTTGAAGCCGTGCGCGAACATGAGCAGCGAACCAGGCTTCAGGTTGGGAGCAATCTCCTCGGCGTACAGCTTGGCCTGGGTCTGATCGGGCACCAGGATCATCACTACGTCGGCCCACTTGGTGACGTTGGCCACGGTGTCAACATCGAGGCCGGCCTTCTGGGCCTTCTCAATGGACTTGGAGGTGGCAGAAAGGCCAACCTTGACCTGAACACCAGAGTCCTTCAGGTTGAGAGCATGGGCATGCCCCTGGGAGCCGTAACCAATGATGGCCACCTTCTTGGATTGGATCAGGGAAAGGTCGGCATCGTGATCGTAGTAAGTCTTCGGCATGGTCTTTTCGTGTTCCTTCTGCTTGCGCGGTTGGTGTGGTTGAACAAAAACGTTGCGTGTTGCGTCTCCGGGTCTCTGCCGTGCTTCCGCCGTAACGGCTAGAACGCGGCAAGGGGGGGCCACCCAGAGCTGGTACTTGAAACTCTGTCAGAGCCTTAGTCCGGCTCCACAACGGCGTGCAAATCTTCAGCTTCCGCTTCAGCCTGCTGCTGGCCCATGGCGGCCATCACACTGCTGACGTGGTTGCCGCGGCGCATGGTCATCTTGCCGCTGCGGCAGATTTCGAGGATGCGGCCTTCGTCTTCGCGCAGCACCTCGATGAGGCCCTCGATCTTGCTTTCGACGCCGGTCATCTCAATGATGAGCGAGTCACTGGTGAGATCGACGATGCGGGCGCGGAAGACCTCCACCAGGTCAAAGATCTGCGAGCGGTTCTGCGGCGTAGCAGACACCTTGATCAAAGCCAGCTCGCGGGTGACCGTGGCGGCCTGGGCCACGTCGTCCACATCCACTACATTCTCCAGTTTAAACAAGCTGGCCCGGACGCGGTGACCAATTTCCGCCGTGGAGTCGCAAACAATGGTCATGCGGCTGAAGCCCTTGCGCTCGCTGGCGCCCACGGTGAGGGAGCGAATGTTGATGTTGAGGCGGCGAAAGAGCGAGGCCACGCGCGTCAGCACGCCGGGCAAATCTTCCACGTAGGCAATGAACGTATGCAGCATAAGGGCAGCTCCTAGCTTCTAGCTTCTAGCCGCTAGCTGGTGTTTCGGAGATCCGCGCTTTGCCTGTTTCAGCAGAATGCAAAGCCGTACCGCGATGTGCGGCCATCCGGGTTCCGAATTCGGCTCCTGTCCGCAAACCTGCGGCTAGAAGCTGACAGCTGGCAGCTAGTAGCTGCTTGACTACTTGTCGTCGGCGGACTCGACCAGCGGGTCGTGTGCGGGCCTACGGATCATCTCGTGCAATGCCGCGCCGACCGGAATCATGGGATAGACGCTCTCTTCCTTTTCCACCACAAAGTTGAGCAGGAAGGCGCTCCCGGTGGCGCGTGCCTCGTTGACCGCCGGCTCCACCTCGGCGCGTGTGCGTACGGTGAGGCCGGGCAAGCCATGGGCATCGGCCAACTTCACAAAGTCCGGGCTGACCAAGGGCGTAGCGGCGTAGTTCTTCTCGTAGAAGAACTCCTGCCACTGGCGAACCATGCCCAGAAAGCCGTTGTTGATGATGGCGATGTTGATCTTGATGCCTTCCTGGGCAATGGTCGAGAGCTCCGGCGAGGTCATCTGGAAACCGCCATCGCCAGCCACCACCCAGACTTCCTTGTCCGGACAAGCCGTCTTGGCGCCGATGGCCGCAGGCAACGCAAAGCCCATGGTGCCTAGGCCGCCGGAGGTGATCAGGGTGCGGGGCTGCTCGTGATGGAAGTACTGCGCCGCCCACATCTGATGCTGACCGACGTCGGTAACCACAATGGCGTTGCCGCCGGTGATACGCCAGATGTCGTGAATCACATGCGCGGCGTAAAGGTGGCCGAGGTCCGGCAGATTCTTGATGTCGCGCACGGCGGAGTCACCCTTGATGGCGTCCAGCGACTTGAGCCAGCCGGAGTGGTCGGCGGTGGGAATGCGCGGCAGCAACTCTTCCAACACGTGACGCAGGTCGCCGATCAGGGCCACATCGATTTTGACGTTCTTGTTGATCTCCGCCGGATCGATCTCAATGTGGATCTTCTTGGCCTTCTGCGCATAGGTGCCAATGGTGCCGGTGACGCGATCATCAAAGCGCATGCCGCAGGCGATGAGCAGATCGGCTTCCTGAATGGCGTGGTTCACCCACGACTCGCCGTGCATGCCCATCATGCCCAGGTTGAGCGGATGAGAGGCGGGGAAGCCGCCCAGACCGAGCAGGGTGAGCGCGACGGGGATCTGCGCGCGCTCCGCTAGGGTGCGAAGCTGTTCCATGGCACCGGAATCGATCACCCCGTGACCAGCCAGGATCACCGGACGCTTGGCGTTCCTGATCATCTCCGCGGCCTGCGCAAGCGACTTGTCTTCCACCTTGAGCATGGGATGCGGACGGCTGGGGCGGGGCTTGGCGGCCTCAAAGTCGAAGATGGCCGTGGCCTGCTGCGCGTCTTTGGTGATGTCCACCAGCACCGGGCCGGGGCGTCCGCTCTTGGCAATCTGGAAGGCGTAGCGGATGGCTGGCGCAATGTCCTCTGGCTTGTTGACCAGGAAGTTGTGCTTGGTGACGGGCAGCGTAATGCCGGTGATGTCCACTTCCTGAAACGCGTCGGTGCCCAGAATCTTGGAGCTGACGTTGCCGGTGATGCAGACAATCGGAATCGAGTCCAGCATGGCGGTGGCAATGCCGGTCACCAGATTGGTTGCGCCGGGGCCACTGGTGGCAATGCAAACGCCCACCTTGCCCGAGGCGCGCGCGTAGCCATCGGCCATGTGCGCCGCGCCCTGCTCGTGGCGCACCAGGGTGTGGTGGATGGGAAACTTGCGCAGAGCATCGTAGACGGGAAGGATGGCGCCGCCGGGATAACCGAATACGTCCTCTACACCCTCACCTACCAGCGTGGCCCATACGATCTCGGCGCCGGTAAGGCGGGTGGGCGTGGTCAAGTGGTCGGTGGCGGACGGCGTATTCGGTTTGCTTCCCATGCAGATCTCCTTGGTGAATCGGCGTCATGCGGTTGGGGCTGACGTGCGAGCGAGTCAGCAAGTTAGCTGGTCAGCAAGTTAGCAAGTTAGCGTCGGCCTCGCGTATCCACTTCGGGCTGATTTGCTAACTCACTGACTTGCCGGCTTGCTTATTTCGGCTGCAGCCAGAATGCCTGTTTGTGTGCGGCCTCGTAGCCATCGAGCGCGGCGGCGTGGCGCAGGGTGAGGCCAATGTCGTCCAGGCCCTCCACCAAACAATACTTGCGAAAAGGATCGATCTCAAAGCTCTCTTTGAAGCCCAGCGAATCGGTCACCGTCTGCGCTTCAAGCGAGACGGTGATCTGGTAGGCCGGGAGGTTGCGGGCACGATCCAGCAGCACGTTCACCTTGTCTTCCGGGAGGCGAGCCAGAACGATGCCGTTCTTGGCTGCATTCGAGAAAAAGATATCGGCGAAGGAGGGCGCGATGACTACGCGAAAGCCAAAGTCACTGAGCGCCCAGGCAGCGTGTTCGCGGCTGGAACCGCAGCCGAAGTTCTTGCCCGCAACCAGGATCTGCGCGCCCTTGTAGCAGGGGAGATTGAGCACGAAATCCGTGATCGGCGTGCCATCGGCCAGCTGACGCCACTCGAAGAACAAAAAGTCGCCGTAGCCGCTGCGCTCAATGCGCTTGAGAAACTGCTTGGGAATAATCTGGTCGGTATCGACGTTGGTGCGGTCCAGCGGTGCGGCCAAGGCGGTGAGTGTGGTGAACTTTTCCATTAGGCCTTTGCCTCCCCTTTGATTTGCCAGTTGCGGATGTCAACAAAGTGTCCAGCGATGGCGGCCGCGGCGGCCATCTCCGGCGAAACCAGGTGAGTGCGGCTATCGCGTCCCTGGCGGCCTTCAAAGTTGCGGTTGGAAGTGGAAGCGCAACGCTCCTGCGGCTTCAGCACGTCGGGATTCATGGCCAGACACATGGAGCAACCGGGCTCGCGCCACTCAAAACCAGCCTCAAGGAAGATCTTGTCCAGGCCTTCGGCTTCAGCCTGCTGCTTGACGATCTCCGAGCCGGGCACCACGATCACGTTGACGCCGGCGGCCACCTTGTAGCCCTTGGCGACGTGGGCCGCGGCGCGCATATCTTCCATGCGGCCGTTGGTGCAGGAGCCAATAAAGACACGGTCAATCTTGATCTCAGTCAGCGGCGTGCCAGCAGTGAGGCCCATGTAATCGAGCGCGCGCTGCAGGTTCTTGCGATCGATCTCCGTCTTGCCGGCGGCAGGATCGGGGACCGAAGCGGTGATGGGAGCCACCATACCGGGGCTGGTACCCCAGCTGACGTAAGGAGCAAGCTGGGCAGCATCAATCGTGATCTCGCGATCAAACGCCGCCCCCTCGTCGGTCTTGAGCTTCTTCCACTCTGCAACGGCCTTGTCCCAGTCCGCGCCCTTGGGGGCGTGGTTGCGGCCCTTGAGATACGCGAAGGTGGTCTCGTCCGGAGCGATCATGCCGGCGCGCGCGCCAGCCTCAATGCTCATGTTGCAGACCGTCATGCGGCCTTCCATCGAAAGCGCGCGAATGGCCGAGCCTGCATACTCAATCACGCAGCCGGTAGCGCCGTCGGTGCCAATCTGGCCGATGACGGCCAGGATGATGTCCTTGGCCGTGACGCCCGCGGGCAGGTCGCCATCCACGTTAATCAGGAAGGTCTTGGGCTTGCTCTGCGGCAAACATTGCGTAGCCAGCACGTGCTCCACTTCGCTGGTGCCAATGCCAAAGGCCAATGCACCAAACGCGCCGTGGGTGGCCGTGTGCGAGTCACCGCAGACGATGGTCATGCCCGGCTTGGTGAGGCCCTGCTCGGGTCCTACCACGTGCACCACGCCCTGCTTGCCGGTGCCCGTGTCGTAGAGTTCCACGCCGAACTCCTTGCAATTGGCGCGCAAGGTGGCCATCTGGGTGGCGGCAATGGGGTCAAGAATGTTGAGCAGACCCTCTTTGGTGGTGGGAATGTTGTGGTCAATGGTGGCCACGGTGCGATCCGCACGGCGCACCTTGCGGCCCGTCAGCCGGAGCCCTTCAAAGGCCTGCGGCGAGGTGACTTCGTGAACCAGTTGCAGGTCGATGTAGAGCAATGTGGGTTCGCCCGCAGGCTCGGCCACCACATGCTGCTCCCAGACCTTTTCGAACAACGTCTTCGGTGTCATTTCCATCGTTCCTCGCGATTCGATTTTCAGAGGCAACCTCTGAAAGTGCGCTATTGTTTTTCCGGTTGAGCAATTCTTTGCTTAACGATCTTCTCAACTCCGGAGTCCGAATATCCCAATCTTGCACCTAGAGTCATAAGAGCGGGCATGATCCTCTGAAGGTCTTCTCCTTGGTCTAACAACCTTAGATGTACTTCAAAAGCGTCCTGCGGCTTCCCATGAAGGTACAGAAATGAAGCCCAGCCGCCTTGAAAGATGCTTGATCTAGGCTGAACGCTCAACGCTTTTCGAAAGCAATCTTCCGCTTTCTTGAGTTCCCCCAGATCTTCATAGCAGCAAGCAAGGCTATAAAAGCCAGTTCCGTGCTCCCATTCAGGCGAGACTGCCAACAACTGCTCGAAGAGGTGAACTGCATCCGCAGGCCGATTCGCCCGAACCATTTCGAGCGCTCTTCCTTCGAGTTCAACACAGTCCAGTCCCTTGCAGTCCATATCCGACTCGTATCCCACTAACCGCTAACCAGGTAATTGGCTACGCCAGAATTTCTTTCACCAGCGCGCGAATCTTGACGCCCACTTCCGGCGTCTTCAGCACGGTATAGCTGTGATCCATGCCGCGAACCAGATCCGGGGTGCGATAGCCCTGTTCGAGCAGCTTGCGCACAGCCTGCTCAATAGCGGCCGCTTCCTTCTCCAGACCAGCCGTGTGCCGCAACACCAGAGCGCCGGTCATGATGGCGCCGATGGGGTTGGCAATTCCCTTCCCTGCAATGTCCGGCGCGGAGCCGTGGATGGGCTCGTACAGATTGATCTTGCCGCCCACCGTGGCCGAGGGCAACATGCCCAGCGAACCGGTGATCACACCCGACTCATCGCTCAGAATATCGCCAAAAAGATTCTCTGTCAGCACCACATCGAAGCTTTTGGGCCGATTCATCAGGTGCATGGCCATGGCATCCACGTATTGGTGCTCGAGCTCAACGTCAGGATACTGCTTGGCAACCTCGATCACCACCGCGCGCCAGAGCTGGGAGACCTCCAGCACATTGGCCTTGTCCACACTGCAGAGCTTCTTCTTGCGCTTCTGGGCCAGCTTGAAGGCCACATGCGCCACGCGCTCCACTTCCGGCTTGGTGTAGATCATGGTGTTAAAGGCGACGCCGGTTTCCTTGTTGTACTCGCGGGGCTGGCCAAAGTAAGCGCCACCCAACAGCTCGCGGACAAACATGATGTCAGCGCCGTCGATGATCTCCGGGCGCAGCGGGCTGTTGACTGCCAGCTCCTTGAAGGCGAAGGCGGGACGAAGATTGGCGAATCCGCCCAGGACGGAGCGAATCTTGAGCAGGCCAGCCTCAGGGCGTTCACTGGGAGCCAGCGCGTTGAACTCGTTGCCGCCCACAGCGCCCAGCAGAACCGCATCGGAGGCCAGAGCCGCATCGATCGTCTCCTGCGGCAAAGGCGTTCCGTCGGTGGTGATGGCAATGCCGCCGATACGCTTGTGGGTGAGCTCCAGGGTGTGGCCGCCGATGGCCATCACGTCCTGCATCACGCCAACTGCCTCGTTCGTCACCTCAGGGCCGATTCCGTCGCCGGCCACTACCAGAACTTTCAGCTTCATGTTTCTCTCTTCTTCCGGAGATAGAGAAAGGGCAGGCCGTCAGCGACGGTCTCCCTTTCGTTCGTGGATGTGATGCCAGCGCGCCAACAATGACGCGCCTATCTTTTCAGCTTGACGCGCTAGACCCTGCTTAGTCCAGCTCGGCGACCGCTTCATGCCGCCGTTCGCGGATCTCGTCGGGAAGAATCCCGACCAGGTCCTGGTCGTAGACATTCTTCTTGCGATCAGCCAGGGCCACAAAGCGATAGTAGGTCTGCTGCAGCTCTTCGCGGGTAAGCGTAAAGCCGAGCTGCTCCAGGCGGTGGCGGAGCGCGGCGCGGCCGGAGTGCTTGCCCAGGACCAGATGGGTTTTGGCCACGCCCACCAGAGCTGGCGTCATGATCTCATAGGTGAGCGGGTTGGCCAGCATACCGTGCTGGTGGATGCCGGACTCATGCGCAAAGGCGTTGTCGCCCACAATCGCCTTGTTGGGCGAGGGCCGGAAGGTGATGATCTGGCCCAGAACCTGGCTGGTGGAATAAATCTTATCCAGCTTGATGCCGCAATCCAGCGGGTAGCGGTCGCGGCGGACGTAGAGGGCCGCGGCAAGCTCTTCCAGGGCAGCGTTGCCGGCGCGCTCGCCGATGCCGTTGATGGTGCACTCCACCTGGCGCGCTCCACCTTCAATGGCAGCCAGCGAGTTGGCTACGGCCAGACCGAGATCGTCGTGGCAGTGCGAGCTGAGGATGACGCCCTGGCGGTCGATGGCCGGAATGGCGGTACGGACCTCACGGAACATGGCGCCGTACTCGGCCGGGGTCATGTAGCCCACGGTGTCCGGCATATTGATGGTGGTGGCGCCGGCTTCCACGGCCACGCGCACCATCTCAATCAGGAACTGGCGGTCGGAGCGGCTGGCATCCTCCGGCGAAAACTCGATGTCGTCCACCAGGGAACGGGCCAGGCGAACGCTCTCGCCACACTGCTCCAAAGCCTGCTGACGGCTCATCTTGAGCTTGTATTCAAGGTGCAGATCGCTGGAGGCCAGGAAGACGTGGATGCGGGCGCGGTCGGCAAACTGCAGGGCGCGAGCGGCCATCTCAATATCTTCCGAGCGGGCGCGGGCCAGCGAGGCGATGCGAGGGCCGCGAACGGCCTGGGTAATGGTCGCGATGGCGGCAAAGTCGCCCTCGGAGGCCATGGCAAAGCCGGCTTCGATCACGTCCACGTTCAACTCTTCGAGCGCGTGGGCCATGGTCAGCTTTTCCTGCGTGGTCATGCTGCAGCCGGGCGACTGCTCGCCGTCGCGCAGCGTGGTATCGAAGAAGACTACATGATTAGGATTTACGCTCATTCTCCGCCTGCTAAAAAGAGTGGACAGTGATCAGTGAACAGCGATCAGCGGAAACGGCTGCCGGCGGCCTGTTAGCTTGCTTTGGGAGCTGCGACACCGGCAATAGCTGATCGGGGACAAACAAATCTCAAACACAAATAGTGTCGCAAAATGAGCAGCATAAGGCAAAGTTATTATTATTTTGGTTTCGATAAGTTAAATTTATAGTGGACAGTAAATATTGGTCAGTGATCAGAGGGTGCGTTCTGGAACCAGCGACATATTCGTAGCCCTCCTTTTCGCTTTCATCCTTGCCCCGCTGCGCTGACCACTGCTCACTTGGCACTGTTCACTGATCACTGATCACTGGAAGCGGAGGTTCCATGGAACTGAACCAACTCGAGACTTTTCTTGCGGTTGCGGAAGAAAAGAGCTTTTCGCGGGCGGCCACACGGCTGCATCGCACGCAGCCGGCCATCAGCCAGGTGATCCGCAAGCTGGAAGAGGAGATTGGCGAGATCCTCTTTGACCGGGCGGCTCGGGATGGCTCGCTGACCGCTGCCGGGGGGTTGCTGCGCGAGTACGCCCACCGATTGCTGACGCTAAGACGTGAGGCCACGGCCGCGCTGGGCGAACTGAAGAGCCTGGAGCGGGGACGGCTACAGCTTTCGGCCAACGAATATACGTGCCTGTATCTGTTGCCGGTGCTGGACGTCTTCTGCCGCGAGTACCCAGACGTGGGCGTGACCGTACACCGCATGTTGGCCTCGCGCATCCCGGACGAGCTGGCCATGCGCAGCTTTGAGTTGGGCATGGTCAGCTACCGGCCCGACCCGGAGCAGTTCCACTCCATTGCGGTGTATGGCGACAGCCTGGAGCTGATTGTGGGCCCCAGCCATCGCCTGGCCGGGGTGGAACGGCTGACGATTCATGACCTTGGGCGGGAGATTTTTGTGGCGCACAATGTGGCGTCGCCCCTGCGGCGGAAGGTGATTGAGACCTTCCAGCGCCACCACACCCCGCTGAACATGCCCATTGAGCTGCCCACGATTGAGGCCATCAAGCGCTTCGTGGCCATGGGCAACGGGGTGGCGCTGGTGCCGCACCTGACGGTAGCCAGAGAGCTGGAAGCCGGGGACCTGCTCAGCATTGCGGTGGATGACCTGCAACTGCGCCGAGTTCTGCGCCTGGTCCACCACCGGAGGGCCACGCTGAGCTACGCCGCGGAGGCCTTCCTGGAGAGCCTCAAGCAGATGGCGCTGCGGACCGGGCCGCCGTTCTACTTCCAGGAGGAAGGGGCGTAAAGGCAGGGACTCGGGACTAGGGACTTGGGACTGGGGCATGTGTGGCGGATGGATGGTTCGAGGATGTGGTTGCACAGCGCCCCTAGGGGCGCAGGGAATCGGGAGGGACGCTCTCCAGCACGGCGCACGGCCTCGCGGCTATTTGCAATACGCCACCAAGGGACGTGGAGATGTCCGGGATCAGTCCCGAGTCCCCAGTCCCTAGTCCCAGTTTTTTCGCTATCCGACCGCTTCGGGCCACGTCTAAACCTTCGCAACACCCTTTGAAAACCTGTCGGACGGGCGAGAATTCACCAAGACCCGGTCCGGCCAGTTACAATGCTATGAGCGGAGCCCGGTTCGATTCCGGAGCGCCGGAATCGACAAGCTCGATGCCAGCCGGACGGTTGTGCAGTCGTGAGGTTCAGGACCGAATGAAGAAGATCGCTATTTTTGCAATGCTGGTGGCCGGTTGCGTAGCCACTGTCCGCGCCCAGGAAAGCCGCCAGGACTTCAGTCTGAGCGGAACGACTCTGATTGAGCCGTTCATCGCCTCGTCCACCAACGTGCAGGTCCATAGCCAGCGGGCCTTTGGCGCCTTGGCCAGCTACCGCTTCATGTTGACGCCCACCAGCGCCCTTGAAGCCAACTACGGCATGACGTACCAGAGCACGATCCACTTTTATGCCAACCCCAACAACTACAACGTGAGCACTCGCGTGCAGGAAATGTCGGCCGCTTACGTTCGGTCGTTCGTGTTCAAAAACTTCAATCCATTCGTTGAAGCGGGCCCGGCCGCCTTTATCTTCATGCCGATCCGTAACATGGGCACCACCACGCAGGACGTGAAGCAGCAGACCGAAGTGGGCGGCATCTACGGTGCCGGTATTGCCTACGAGATCAGCCCCAGCTTTGACATCCGCACTGAGTTTCGCGGCATGGTGACCAAGGTTCCGACCTTTGCAGACACCCAGTTGACTACCAATCGTTGGTACAACATCTACAACCCGGTGATCGGCGTCTCATACCACTTCTAGGCAGCAGCGCAGAAACAGCAAGCGGGGGACGGGCTAATGGCCTGTCCCCCGTTTTGCGTTCGAAGCAGCTTTTAGCCGTCAGCTTCTAGCTTTCAGCTCGTGCAGCAGATCCAGCAGGCTGGAGTGCCCAATAAAATCATTCGCCGCGCACGCCGGCCTGGTAGCGGCCCAGTTCCTTGACCATGCCGCAGTGACGGTGGAGGGCGACGATGGCTTGATCGGCTACCGCCGACGATGGCACCTGGCAATCGACATAGAAGATGTACTCCCACGGCTTGCCATGGACGGGGCGCGACTCGATCTTGGTCATGTTGACGCCCAGGGCAGCCAGCTCATTGAGCACCAGCACCAGCGAGCCGGGCCGGTTGGCCACGGAGAAGGCCAGGCTGATCTTGTCCGGGTTATCCGGAATCCGCGCCTTGCCGGTGGTGTAGACCAGGAAGAAGCGGGTGTAGTTTTCCGGATTGTCCTCGATGTTGGCGGCCAAAATCTCCGCCCCATAGACGCGGGCGGCGGCGGCGCTGGCAATGGCGGCGGCATTGGCCTCCTGCGACTCGACGAGTTGCTTGACGCTGCCGGCGGTGTCGTAAAAAGCGTAGGCGCGCATGCGCTCATGGAGCGCCACAAAGCGCTTGCACTGGGCCAGAGCCACGGGATGAGAGAAGACCCGCTCGATGGCGTCGATCTCAACGCCGGGAATGGCGATCAGGTTGTGATGGATGCGGAGCAGAGTCTCGTCCACCACGCGGACTTCGTGCTCCAGCAGCAGATCGAAGTGCTCGCTGACGGAGCCGGCCAGGCTGTTCTCGATGGGAATCACGGCGGCCTCGGCGTCGCCGCTGGCCAGCGCGGCAAAGACGTCGGGCGAGAGCGCGCAGGGCACAATCGTTGCATCGGGAACCAGCTTCATCGCTGCTTCGTGACTGAAGGAACCGAGTTCTCCCTGAATGGCAATCTTCATGCGGCGGCTGAGGCTCCTGTGAATTTGGACGTACCTGAAAACGCGGTTATTGGGGCGCTACTTGTCACCGTACCACAAGTTCCCCGCTCCGGCATTGGATGCAGACCGAGACTCCAAGGGGGATGCACCGCGCCCTTACAGGGCGCGATTCGTGGTTTGGACCTGGTTCCCAGCACGTCGCGCGGCTCCGTGCTGGGCTACTTGCACAACACCCCTTCGGGGTGTACCGACGTGGTGGGCCTGGATTCGGGGGTGTGTGGATGCGGTGGGCCTACACCTTCTTCAGCATCCGGCGACTCGTGAAGATCATTTCCCGAACACCCGTAGGAAGTTCTGAATCCTTGATCCGGCCCATAAATTGGGCCATTCTATCCCACCCATTTCCTCAAAAAACGCGGAAATGGATGGGGCACGGAAGCGTTCTGCGCGAAGCAGGCTGGCCGCACCGCAGGTTCCTTATTGATCCGGCCCCAAAATAACGTTGAGGTTTTCCACCCTTTGGTCAGAAACAAGGCGAGAGGATGGGGCACGGAGTCCCTATTTCCGAGCCCCACCCTTCGTCACCTGCTCCCTCAGCGCTTCATCCACAGGTCCAGCGAGACAAAGGCCAGAAACACCATGGCGATGACGCCGTTCATGGTGAAGAAAGCGGCGTTGAGCTTGCTCAGGTCGCGGGGGGAAACCAGGGAGTGTTCGTAGCCGAGCAGCAGCGCCACGGCGAGAATGCCCAGCTCGCCGGCGAGGTGGAAATTGAACAGCCTGCCCAGCAGGATGAGCAGCGCCAGCATGAGAAAGTGCATGATCCGCGCCACGCGAAAGGAGCGCTCCAGGCCGAGGGCGCTGGGAATGGAGTGCAGGCCCACGCTGCGGTCGTGATCAAAGTCCTGGCAGGCGTAGAGCACGTCAAAGCCCGCTGCCCACAGCATGACCGCGGCGGTGAGCACCAGGATGCGGGGATCGAGCGAGCCGCGGACGGCAATCCACGCGGCGGAGGGCGCCAGGCCGAGCGCCAGGCCCAGGCCCAGATGCGACCAGCGCGTGAGCCGCTTCAGGTAGCTATAGCCAAAGAGCACGATCAACACCAGCGGCGACAGGCAGAGCGTGAGCCAGTTGAGGCGCCAGGCAGCCAGCAGAAAGACGATCGTAGTGACAATGGTGAAGCCCAGCACAAACTGGCGGGTGAGCTGGCCGACGGGAATGGCGCGCATTTTGGTGCGGGGATTCTCGGCGTCGAGCGCAGCGTCGGCCCAGCGATTGAAGGCCATGGCGGAGGAGCGTGCGGCCACCATGGCCACCAGGATCCAGCCCAGGGTGCGCCAGGCCGGAAGCCCGTTCGCGGCCAAGAGCGCGGCGGTCAGCGCAAAGGGCAACGCAAAGATGGAGTGCTCCCACTTGATCATCTCCAAAGTGATGCCGATTCTGCGCACAATGCCCGCCATGGTTGCCTGTTCTCCTGGTTCCAGTTTACCGGAGCGTTTGCAGTCATTGCATGCCGGGTGCCCCATCCTTGACCGCGTCTTTTGCGGGCAAGGGTGGGAGTCAGATGCCAGTACCTTATTGCAGGATTCGGATCTAAAGGATCCTGGACCCTACGGCCGCTCGGTGATCTTGCCTGCCACCTGCAGATAGTTTTTCACACTGAAGACGCCGGGCACGCCGTTGGCTTCAATGTTGGCCACGTTCCTGTCCATCTCGGAATCCACGGTGCCGAACAGCTCCACGTGTCCGTTTTGCACGGAGATGCGGATGGGCTTGGCGGGATCGATGGCGTAACGGTTGAGCGAGGGGAAGCCGTAAACGGCGCGAACCAGCGCGGCGCGGGTCTGGTCGTCCATGGACGAAACCGGATCAACCTCAATGGCATCCACCACGTCCTTGACGCCGGGAGCGTAGGCAACCAGCTCCAGCGCGGAGTCCTTGTCCACCGGAGTGCGGGCGTGGCCGGTGAGGTAGACCACACCGCCCGAGACACGCAGGCCAATGGCGTTGAAGACGTTGCCGTAGCCGACGCGATCATAAGCGAGCTTGCGGCCGAGCTTGTCTTCCAGCACCTGATCGGCAAGGACCGCGCCGCCCACGTCAATGTGATCGCGGACCGCCTTGACGCCAGCAGCCTTGCGGACGCGCTTTTCCGCGTCGGCTTTGACGGCGTAGAGGTTGACGGTGCCAGCCAGGGTGGCAATGCCGTTGTCCAAGGTAACGGTAACGCTTTTGAACTGCTTGCCGTGCAGCTTGGCCTGCGCGGCGGCCAGCGGCGAGGCGGGCGCTTCCGCCATCAGGGGAAGGTTGGAGAGCACACCCACAGTCAGAACCACGGCCAGCATGGTTCCGGAGATACGGGAAATCTTCATCATGGGGAAACAACCTCCTTGGCGCGTCGTTCAACCCGTCATGCCTGCCTTTTGAGACGCTAGGGCATCCGACCACTGAGTACGTAGACCCGAACCAGGGCAAATAGTTGCCATGCCTGCAGGCTGTATTTAAGCTTTGCCTTATCTAGTCACTATGCGACCGAAGTGTCGGTGATCTGCTTTTCACCGCCCCCCCCTACAGGGCGCAATGTCGATCTTTGGGTGCGCAAACCGAGGGCGGGACATAGGAGGATTCATCCCTCGAGGGTCGGCTTAGCCGCGTGGACGAATGATACAAAACAAAAACAACCATCTGCATGAGACACAGCACTAGCACCTGGGAATGTGTCACCGATAATGGTTTGAATTTTGGCAAGCACCATAGAATCAACAACCTACGAAACTGGTAGCTTCTGCAAGTTGTTAATTCTAAAGACCATAACCGACAGACTCCTCGTACCCAATCCCTGATCGCTGGTCCCTAGTAGTCCCTCGCACCTAGCACCTGGAACCTAGTCGCTGTCCCCTGAGTCGGCCTCGATCTGGCTCATGAGGTCGGCCAGTTTGAGGCCGATGCGCTCGGTTACGTCGAGGAAGCGGATGCCGACCTCGTTGGGACCGTGGAGGACCTGGATGACGCCACCCACGCGAAAGGGCAAGCCGAGGTGGTAGAAGCCAGCCTCCACGCGGGTGTAGATTCCCACTTGGAGGTGATGGTCGGTGTGGATGCGGCAGCCGCCCACACAGAGGTTTTCAATTCTTCCGTTCACTTTGACGCCACTGTTCACAAGGTAGATGCTGGCCGGCATATCAACAGCGGCGCGGTGGGAGGAACGGCGCTCGCGCCATCCTTCGTTGCCGGTGAGCGCGGCCAGGGGTTCCACTTCTGGAGGGGAATCCGGGGGGGGATAGGCGGTCTCGGTCCAGGTACCGTCCTCCAGCTCAGCATCCATCTGAGCCTCCTGCTGGCTGCTCAGGCGTATGGCCTCAAGGACCATCGTCTCCCGCAGTTCCTGACGGCGGCGATCGGGGAGCGGTTCAAACTGCAGGCCCAGGCGCGCACCATCGTTCCACTGCACCACGGCCGTGAGGTGAAAAATGCGGCCAGACAGTTTGAAGATGATGTCCACCAAGTGCCCAGAGCCCCGCGGACACGGTCCCGAGGCGGCAAAACGCGCGCCGCTGAGGCTGAGGTTGACGAGCTGGCCCTTCAGCTCCAGATCCCGAACCAGAAAACTTACCGTGGCATCTACGCCAGCGGGTTGACGGCGGTCAAAGCGCCGCTCGCGCCAACCATCCTGCTGGTCGGAATCCTGCTGATTCTCTTGCTGCATTGCCGCCCCCAAGTATCGTGCGCTGAGCTGCTTGCGGCCTGCTGTCTGCTGTCTGCTGTCTGCTAGCGCGATGCGACCGTTTCCCAGGGACGCGCGGCTGGCGAAACCGCCGCCGCCCGGCCCTGAACACGGTCGTACACGTACCGGTCGCTGGTGGACCCCAGGGACTGGTTAAACAGGCAAACGGCACCGGCCAGCTGCATCAATTCCTCACTAAACTGGTGTATAGCATGCAAATCATGGGCCGTTGCGGGCAGTTCATAGTGAGAAGTTCTCAAGAATTTCTGATAGCCACGATCTTCAAGGCGCGCCAGCTCGCCAGCGATGAGCTTGCTTGCACCAAGGATCAGGCGCACGCCCTGTTCACCGGGCGCGAGCACGGCAGCCATTCCGTCGCGGGTAACCAGCACCCCGCCCTGCGCGGCGGCATAGTTGGACGTTTCAAAGCCGCTTGCTCGCAACGCCTCCACCACCTGCTCAAAATCGGCCTGGTACAGCTGTTTCCCCATGATTCCCTTCCCTCGTAGCAGCACGGAGGCTACTTGAAACCAACCCTACTCACTCCAATCTCGCATATTGCTGGCAACAGGGGCAATTTTTCTGGTACGGCGGTAATCGCGCTATGGTCATCAACGCACACCGTATGCAGTCACGGGTGGAGTTAACGAGCAGCCTCCACTCTATCCTCAGGTAGCTGGCGTTCGGTTATCCCGCTTTGCGGCCCACGGGCCCAAGCCGCGGGACTATCCTAGATACCGTGACCAGCCCGAACGTTCAGCACGCTCCGCACGCCCACCCGCACGTGGAAGAGGAATTTGTGACCTCAGCCGACGGCACGCGGATTGGTTTCCGCCGCCTGGGCCAGGGACCCGCCGTGGTGTTTGTCCACGGCAGCGTCTCCACCCATACCGACTGGATGCCGGCCGCCAGGATTCTTGCCGAGCGGTTTACGTGTTTTGTGATGGACCGGCGGGGGCGGCGCGGTTCAGGGAGTGGCCACGGAACGTACACCATCGAGAAAGAATACGGCGACGTGCGCGCGGTGCTGGATGTGGCCGGGCCGGAGGCGATGCTGGCCGGCCACTCCTATGGGGCCGCCTGCGCCATGGGAACGGCCCTCTTGCGCCCGGTGCCGAAGCTGGTGCTCTACGAGCCGCCGCTCTCGGTTGGGGGTGAGGTGGCGGGAGCGGAGCTCCTGGCAGACTACGTCGCCGCCATTGCAGCGGGCGAGAACGAGCGGGCCATGGAGATTGGGCTGACCGAGTTCACACGGCTGCGGCCACATGTGCTGGAGGCCATCCGCAACTCCAAGGGCTGGCCGCGGCTCTGCCACCTGGCGCCGACCTGGACGCGGGAGTTGATGGCCATGAACGACGCGACCAGCGTGGAGCCGTACCGCGGGCTCACCTGCCCGGTGCTGCTGCTGGTGGGCTCCATCAGCCCCGACCATCCTTATAAGGATTCAGCGCGGGCGCTGATGGCCCTGCTGCCGGATGTGCGCATGGAGTTGCTGATGGGTCAGGACCACCTGGGACTGCGCGGCGCTCCGGAAGATGTGGCGCGGCTGGTGGGGGAGTTTCTGGCTTCGTAGGCACCTGCGGTGCGGGCATTGCAGGCAGCAGACGCGCGTTGCCCCTTAGCTTGTGCACAGCGCCCCCGAGGGGCGCGCCTCATCGAGATGCGGTCTTCCCAGCACGTCGCTTTGCTCCGTGCTGGGCTTCTTGCACGGCGCCCCTGACGGGGCACCTTTCATCGCTGTCCAGGGCGGACAAGCGGCGGAAATACTCTATGGATCCGGCCCTCAAATCGTGTCATGCTATCCCACCCATCCCGCACAAAACACGGGATGGATGGGGCACCCGCGCGTCAGGATTCATGGGCCGGATCGCTAGACGCCTTTGATCTGGTTGATCTTGTGAGCCAGAGCCCACTTGAGCGCGTCCACACCCTCGCCGGTGACGGCGGAGATGGTGCAGAAGTCCAGCTTGCGGCGCTTGGCGTAGGCGGTGAGCTTTTTGAGCTTGTCGGGGTTGGCCACATCGATCTTGGTGGCAGCCACAATCATGGGCTTCTCCAACAGACCGTGACCAAAGCTTTCCAGTTCCTTGTTGATCACCTTGAAGTCTTCCACGGCGTCTTCGCGACCGCTGGCGTCGGATACGTCCACCAGATGGACCAGCACGCGGGTACGCTCAATGTGGCGCAGGAACTGGACGCCCAGCCCCTGACCCAGATGCGCGCCCTCAATGAGGCCGGGCAGATCGGCGACCACGTAGGAGAGCAGATCGGGCTCCTCACCCACGGTGACGACGCCTAGATTGGGCTCCAGGGTGGTGAAGGGGTAATCGGCGATCTTGGGCTTGGCGGCGGACATGCGGGAGATGAGGGTGGACTTGCCCGCGTTGGGGTAGCCAACCAGGCCGACATCGGCCAGCAGCTTGAGCTCCAGACGATAGAAGCGATCCTCGCCGGGACGGCCCATCTCATGCTCGCGCGGAGCCTGGTGGGTGGGAGTGGCAAAGTGCTGGTTGCCACGGCCGCCACGGCCTCCCTTGGCGATGACGACACTCTCGTCCTCGTGCTCAAAGTCGTGGATGAGCTCGCCGGTTTCAAAGTCGAAGACCGAGGTGCCGACGGGGACCTGGACGGTGATGGAGGCGCCGTCCTGCCCGGTGCAGTTGGAGCCCAGACCGTGCTCGCCGCGCTTGGCTTTGTGCTCGGGGTTGTAGCGGAAGTGGATCAGCGTGTTGTGGCGCTGGCTGGACACCATGGTGACGTCGCCGCCATGGCCGCCATCGCCGCCCGAGGGGCCTCCGCGGGGAACAAACTTTTCGCGGCGGAACGCCATACAGCCATTGCCGCCGTCGCCGGCCTTCACGTGGATCTTTACTTCGTCGATGAACATCATTTTCCAAACCCCAAACCCTTGATTATTGTACGCTTACCAGTGTCCAAAAGATTTTTGGACACTGAAGAATTGACGATCTGGATGGAACGAAAGTCCTCAGTGTCCATTCTACCAGCGTAACGTTACGATGGTCCGTTGTCCCTCTGCCGCTAGATGGACACCTGAGCGGTTCATCGGCGAAGTTGGCCCTAGGATCAGCCCGGTTTTTGATCGGGCTTCAAAAGACATGCCCCCCACAGATGGAGCACGGCCAGTGAGTCAAGGGCGGAACGGTGGAAAACCAGACCGCGCCTGCGGCGCGAGCCGCGTTTGGGCGCGGTTGCTTTGGTTTTCCACGGTTCCGGCGCGGAGCGCGCACCCTTGACCGCTGGCACACAATTAACTTTCGGGGGGCATGTTGCGGGATGCAGCGCGCTTATTTCTGGCGCGCGGGATCTTGACCAGGACTTTTCGGGTGCCGGGGTGCGATGCTTCCTCGCCCAGGAGCGGACGGGCCGGGGATGCCCGGAGGAGCGGCGTAGGGGCAGGGCGTGGGAAGCGCGGAAGCGGCGCGCCTTGGTTCTGGCGCGCCGGGCTGGGGCGGACAAGCGGAGCGCGGAGCCCCAGCCCCCGGCAGGGCTGAGCACTGGACCCGCACGGGGTGCCCCGGCCCGACGAGGGGCAGCCCCGGACCGGGAGCGGTGCCGGATGGAGGGGGGGAGGGGGGTATACCTGTTGGCTTTCCCTTTAGGTTCCCCGCTGGCTTGCTAGAGGGCACGCGAGCCCCGACCTGCTGGCGTGGAAAGAGCAGCCAGCGGCGAGCACGACGTGAGCGCTCTGCGCTGGGCCGGGGGCGCGGGGGAAAGGCCCCCGCAGCATGGGCGCGCGCACCAGTTGGCGAGGAGCTAAATGCGACGAAGCCCCGAGCACAGCGAGGCGCGCGCGCCGGGCCCGAGCGCAGCGAGCACCGCAGCGGAAACGTGGCCCTCTGGGCAAGGCCACGTTGACGCGCCGCCGGAGGCCGGGATGCCGCTCGGCCCGTGCGGCGTCGGGGGAACGCACCAGACGCGCCTGTCCTGGCCGACAAGCAGGCCGCGCCGATCAGCGCGCGGACTGCGGCGCGTCCTGGGGGCTGTCCTGGGGGTTTTCGCTCGCTGGCGAGGGTTTTTGCTCTTCCCGCCCATCCCGCACAGGACGCGGGATGGATGGGGCACCCAGCTGTTTGGCGCGGTTGCAGGCTTCGCACTCCCTGGCCTTTTCGAAGACGCGGGCGATGATGACGCCAATGCTAGCCATTGGCGTTTTCGTAGCCGTATGCCCAGGCCTGCTCGGCCTTGCGCTGGTTAGCGGAGTCTTGTTTGACCGCCGACAGGTCCTGTGCCGATCGCTGTTTGACTTCCTTCTCTGCCTCCGCGGAGGGGTGGTGCTGGTTTTCCTTTTCCATTTTGAAACCTCGGTGTGGGGTAGATTTCAACGCTGAAGCCGATGGCCACCAAGACGCATTCCAGCGCCTGCGCCGAAAGGTCGCGCTTGCCGGTGACGAAGTTGGAGACGTGGGCCTGTGAGTAGCCGGTCTTGTGGGCGAGGAGCTTCACGGTCATTTTGCCGTGGTCGATCTGGTGGCGGGTCACCAGGCGGATTTGAGCGGTGAGGGTCATCGCCAGGCGCTAGGGGCTGGGTGCTGGACAAAAAGGGGCGGCGGCTGGGGCCGCCGCCCTTGAGTTCCACCGCGCGCTGTGAGCCGATTCATAGCTGGTGGGATTGTAGCGCAGTTTTTCCCGAAATGGGAGTTTCTGCGGGTGGGTACTGGAGCGCGGCGAGGAGATGACTCGCCGTGAGGCGAGCCATTTCCCAGTCGTCGGCGCGGACGGTGCCGGTGGAGAAGATGGTTTCGGCCACGTCCCAGAGCTGCTCCGCGGTGCTGCGGATGAGGCACATGAGGCCCTCTTGGGCAGGCGTGAGCCTGCCCACGGGCGGGACGGTGCGGAGGGCGTTGACCGGCGCGGCCATCAGCCCACGTCCTTGGCGCGGCGGGGCTGGACCTGTCCGGCAGCGAAGAGCGGGGCGCTTTCGATGGGCAGCTTGGGTGGTTCGGTGCCCAGCATCTTGAGCACCGTGAGTTGGTTTTGGGCAATGAACATCATGGTTTTAGCCTCGGTGGGCGTGAGGAGGTTCATGCGCAAGCCCCAGGAAACGCAGGCGACGTAAGCGACGGTGGATTGCCGGTCCACCAGCTCGGGCAGGACACCGCGCCAGAGCGCGGCGGCCCGCCGGGAGGCTTCAGCGCGGTCGTAATCGAGGGTGCGAAGGTAGTCGGCGAGGGCGTCGGCGTAGATCTTCGCGGTGCGTTGGATGACGCCGGCGACGGGTACGCCGGAGTAATCAACCGGCGCAAAGGACATGCGCTGGAGTTGGCGGGTCTGGGCTTCCATGGTGGCTTTTTCGGCGAGGGTGGGCTCGGGAGGATCTTCGCCCAGGTCGCGGCGGATGGGATGAGCGCGGTTCATGCGATGTTGGCCTCCTTGTCCAGGTACCAGAGGGTGGTGGTGCTGGTTTGGTGGTTGAGTTTGGGGGTGATGGGCTGGGGCTTGGTGGGGTGGGGCTTGGGCTTGGGCTTCATGCAATGTTTTCCTTTTTGACCAGGTGCGGGCGTTTGGCGTTCTCCAGCGTGGCGCGTTGAATGGGGCGCATGAAGTGGTCCAGATACCAGACGGTGCTCGCAATGGAGGTGTGCCCGAGGACAGCTTGCACTTCACGCAGGTCTTTGGTTTGGTCGTAGACTTCGACGGCGGTGCGGCGGCGGAAGTCGTGGGGTGTGACTTTGCGGGTGATGCCCAGGGAAAGGCGTAAGGCTTTGAACTGGGCGGCGAGGCCGGAGGGTTCGCCGGTGTCCGCTGGGCCTGGTCCGTGGTGTTTATTTTGCCGCCCGTGGCGTTGCCAGAGTTGGCGGACGAAGGATGCTGGATGGTCCATATCGCAGGTGGTGAGCAGGGCCTCAACCTCTTCGGTGACAGGGATGCGGACGCCTTCCTGATATTTGGTTTTGAAGGTCAGGATGCGGCGTTTGGGATCATAGTTTTGGGGGCCAAGCCTGGCTGCAGTGCCGGAGCGAATAGCGAGGTCGGAGCAGAGCAAGAGCCAGAGTTTGATATGGTCTGGAGCTGCCTCTTTGATGGCGAAAAGTTCCTCGTCCGTGGCCACCACGTTACGGGGCCGGATGCTGGCGAAGCGGGTGACTTGGGCGTCGAGTTTTTTTGCGCCGAAGAACTCCCAGAGGTAGACCAAGAGTCTACGCATCGCCCCTGAATAATGGGCTTTTGTGGTGTTGCTCAGGTCCGCTTTCGCGAGCGCGTTATTGAGATCGGTGATGTGTGCCGCTGAGAGCTGTTTGGGCCCGATGTGACCGGCAACGGCGATAAGCCTTTTTGCCGCCTCGTGAATATTGCCGGGTTTGACGCCTTCAATGCGGGCGAGCAAGAGCGAAGCAATTGTGTCCGGCTCGCCTTCCTTTTTGGGTGGGCGAGTTCCTTTTGTTCGGCTTCGTACTGGAGCGCTGCGCGCTTGGTTTTAAAGGAAGGGCGATGGCGGACGCCGTCGGCGTCGCGCCAGTCTGCGTAAAATCTACCGCCTTTTTCGAACATCCCTTTATTCCTCCCGAAGAGTATCCCACAGTGGCCGAAAGGCCAGTGGACACTGTTGGACACTGGTTTGGATGGGATTTAGATAGTGTTTATGCGGGTGCGGCAGTGGTTGGACACTGGCGTACTTCGTCGATGAACATCATTTTCCAAACCAACTTGGAGGGGGGAAATCTGCGCCCTGAGGCGCACGGAGGCGCTCACGCGCACATGCCGTCTCTCCAGTTTACCGGAGGATCTTCTTCTTCTAACCGGAATTCGACACTGGACGGGGGTACGAAGGGGGAATCGGGAGGTTTTGGGAAGGAGCAGGGACTTTCAGGCTCCTGAAAACGGCTCTCCCAAGAGGTCATCAGGGATCTTGGCCCCGGCAGAGGCAGCGATTCAGAGCTAGCACAGCGGCCCCGAGGGGCGGGGCACCTGCGGTGCGGCAGAGGCGCTCTGCGCAGGGATCCGGAAAACGGTCCTTGGAGTTAAAATACTGATATTAAATATGCTATATCTAGGTCCGGGGTCGCTCCTTTGTGCTTGCTGCATAATTATGCAGGGCAGGGGGGGGGGGGGGGGGGGGGGGACATGCCCTTGGGGTGGCCGGGGCCCCCACCCCGGGGGGGGGGGGGGGG
>Ga0181529_10002425_pt1 | contig 22339 bp, 17 predicted proteins | sample PEATcosm2014_Bin_36_FD_119763 | JGI IMG/M metagenome (GOLD analysis project Ga0181529, IMG submission 119763) | Peatland microbial communities from MTU Mesocosm Facility, Houghton, MI, USA - PEATcosm2014_Bin10_30_metaG | ecosystem: Environmental > Terrestrial > Soil > Wetlands > Peat | place... | reverse complement strand
GCTGGGCATGGCACGACCTGATCGGCGACCGCAAGCACAAAGGCGGCGCTTCTACGCTGACCATGCAATTGGCCAAGCTGCTCATTGTCGCCGACACGGGCACAATCAAATACAAGGTCTCTCAGATCGTTGTTTCCTTCCAACTTGAACACCGCTTCAACAAGCAGCAGATCTTCGAGATGTACGCCAACGAGATTCCGCTGGGCCAGCGTGGCAGTTTTTCCATCAACGGCTTTGGCGAGGCCTCGCAGGTTTACTTCGGCAAGGATGTCAGCAAGCTGGATCAGGCAGAGTGCGCTTTCCTGGCTGGTATCATCCAACGACCCAGCTACTTCAACCCCTTTCACCATCCGGATCGCACCATCGAGCGGCGTAACCTTGTGCTGGATTCGATGGTAGAGACTGGGGCCATCACCAAAGAGCAGTCTGAAATCGCCAAAGCCGAGCCGCTGAAGCTGACGCCGCAGAGTGTGGACGCCAGCGAGGCGCCGTATTTTGTCGATTTGGTGCATGACCAACTGGTGCAGAAGCTGGGCGAGCGTGACTTCAACCACGAGGGGCTGCGCATCTACACTTCGCTTGATCCCGACTTGCAGCGCGAGGCGACGGCAGCCGTTGATTCCACAATACATGTGGTCGATGAGCAGGTGGACAAGCTGCACGCCAGACAGAAGAAGAAGGGCGAAAAGTACGACTACCCGCAAGTGGCGCTGATTGCGCTTGATCCGCACACCGGGCAGGTGCTGGCGCTGGTGGGCGGACGCAGCTACGGCGGCTCGCAGTTGAATCATGCGGTGGCCAAGCGCCCCACCGGCTCCATCTTCAAACCGTTTGTGTATGCCGCGGCCTTTGCCACGGCCACTGAGGGCACCATGCTGCCGGGCCAGACCAAGCTCTTTTCGCCGCTGACCATGTTGAAGGATGAGCAGACCACCTACGGCGAAGGCACTCCCTACCAGTACACGCCCAAGAACTTTGAAGACGAATACTGCGGCAGTTGCACGGCGCGTCACGCACTGATGCGCTCGCTGAATAACGCGACAATTGGCCTCGCTTCGCTGGTGGGCTTTGAGCGGGTGGCGCAGCTAGCCCGCGATGCCGGCATCAAAGGAGTTCAGCCGACGCCCTCGATGGCCATCGGCTCCTATGACGCCACGCCGCTCGATATGGCTGGCGCCTACACCGTCTTCGCCAACGGCGGACTGCACATCAATCCCTGGATGCTGGCCAGCGTCCGCACTCCCACCGGCGACATCATCACCGATTACTCGCCCGACTCCAAACAGGTTCTTGACCCGCGTGCCGCTTACCTCACCGTCAGCTTGATGGAGAATGTGCTGCGCAGCGACGTTACCGGCTCGGGAACCGGCGCCGGCGTGCGCAACATGGGCTTCTATGCTCCAGCCGCGGGCAAAACCGGCACGGATCACGATGCATGGTTTGCCGGCTTCACCACCAATTTGCTCTGCATTGTCTGGGTCGGCAACGACGACTACACCGACATCAAGATTCAGGGCGCGCATGCCGCCGCGCCCATCTGGGCGGAGTTCATGAAGCGCGCCGTAGCGCTGCCGCAATACTCGGATACCAACGAATTCACCGTCCCCGATGGCGTGGAGACGCTCTCCATTGACAGCGTCAGCAATCTACGCAGCGACGAGAGCTGCCCATCGGCCACCATCGAAGCTGCTTTTCTGGCTGGAACAGCCCCCACGGAAACCTGCGACCACCCCGCCGAGCATCGCAACATTCTGCAAAAGATTTTGGGGATCGGTAAAAACTAAAGATCTAAGAACAGCTTGATAAAGCTCCATTGAATGCTCGATGTCCATTGGCGGACGCCGCCCATTCGCACCGCGACGTCACTCCGATTCATCGTAGACTTCGATCGCCGAAACTGTGGCATAGTTGTTTACCGGCTCAAATGTCAACTCCAGTTTCCCTTCCGGCGTGGGTTGCAGGTGGCTGAATGTTTTGGTCAGCGCGTGCAAACTGCCGACTTCTTTGAAAATATCCAAGTTGTCCAGCAAGGTTGTCCCGTTGCAATAAACACGAAAGATACGGCTTCCCACCCCCGAGCGTATCCATGGATTTGGTACCCAGTAAAGTTCGGCAAAGTGCAGCACGAGCGTGTATCGGCCGTGTGTGTCGACAGGAATCGAATAAGTAAAATGACCGTAGCGCTCCTGCGAATATAGGTTTGGATCGTCAGTGCCCTCGACCTGCCGTGGCTGTTCGGAAAGCGTGCCGTTTTGAAAATAGTTATCCGGATGCCACAGGTTTCCATTTCTGTCTTTGACCGCCGAGCGCTGCATGACTAGCCGAATGGGAAGCTGACGATGCGGCAAGCCGGGCAAGATCTCCAGCGCGCTCAAAGTCGGCGATGAATGCTCCATGGAAAACTTCAGATGCAGAAAGCCGTCTTTGTCCGGATGAATGTCTTTGAAGACGCGCTCATCGGCGACATTGGCTCCCAATGCGTCCGAGGCGATATTAAAGGATCGCAAAAGCATCTGGCCGTTTGCGCTCACATTAAAGAAGCTGGTTTTTGGATCATCCTGCGGCGAGGCCACGAAGAACAGGTGCACCTCATACGGGCCCGGCGCGAGCGGAATATTGTAGGTGAAGTCGCTCGTGCGCCAATAGTCGTACAGCATGGGGTCGCTGGTCTTGAGCACGGGCGAGTCTGGACGGCGGAAGGCGACTCCACCATCCGAATAGTGGTCAGCCAGCCAATAGGCGCCCGCGCTGTCTATCCTTGGAGAGCCATCATATCCGGCAAGCAAGCGCAGCGGAAGCGGTGCCGTATTTTGCGGAGATGGTTGAGTGGCGTTGAGCGGTGTCGATACCTCGCCGGCAGGCGGCTGACTGGAATGGCTGCGCGCCAGATAAAGTCCTGCTACGGCCACAAGCAGCACTGCCACGGCCGCCATACCGAACGACAGCTTCCGACTGCGCCATGAGGGCGCACCCGGTTGGAGGGCTTCGGCCGCGCCGACGTCGGACAATACCAGCCCCTTTTCCTCATGAGTGGCAGTTGAGGAAGGCAAAGAATCGGCTTGAAGCTCTTCAGCCAGAGTCTCATGCGTCAATGCCGCTTGCGCGGATGGAAGCTGAAGAGTGAAGACCGGAACATAGCTCCCTTGCGGAAGCGAGATCTGAATCTCGTGTCCCTTGCCCTCGGTTTCGTAGTAGGCTTTCAGCCTCTTTCTCAGCCGGTGCGCCTCGACGCGCGCGATCGAATCCCGCGAGGCATCAAAGGTGATCTTGGAGCGGCCCAGGACTTCAGTCGCGAGGTTGTACTCATTGATCTCGTTGATTCTATGATGAAAATACTTGTCCCCGATGTATTTTAGATAGTTCTGGAGTCGCGGGGTATGCGACAACGCGGACAAAACAGCTTCCAGTTCCGCGCGTTCTGAATCCTTCGAATAAGAGGCGGGGACTTGGTCCATAAACCCACTCCAGATAGATGGTTCCATAGTACAACAGAAACGCGCCGGTGTGGTTTTCCATGTTACATTCCGAAAATGTACTTGGATCAATGCCACCTCTTTCAATGTAACATCTCGATTAATCTATTGAAAACAAACACATTTAACATTTTCCATGCGCGCCAACAATTCTGTGCATCATTAACGATTGCAGTTTCTTGGATCGTTCCAATAGAGTGCAGATAGTTCACCTTGATTGAATCCGGCGCCGGAGTGAACAAGATGGCGATCTGGGAACCCACCATGGAGATGATGTCTGTTGGGGAGCTCGCTCACTGAACGGGCGGACAGAACGGCTTGGATTTGAAGTTTTATAAACAGTTTTTGCAGCAACGATTTACGCGAATGTGACCGGGTAATAACTCATGATGCTGTTGTCCTTCCTTCCGGCCGAGAACGGAGCTCCGCTCCCGGCCGGGTTTTTTCGAATCTCAGCGTTGAGCAGCGGTACTGGGCCGCTCCAGGAGTATTTCAGCAAATGAAGCGTTTTCTTTCCTTGTCGGTTGTTTTCTTCTGCGTTTTTTCACTTTTCTATGGCTGTGGCAGTGGCGGCGGTTCCTCCTCAAAGCTCGCAACACCCTCTATTACCTGGGCTACGCCCGCGGCCATCAGCTATGGCACGGCACTGAGCTCAACTCAGCTTGACGCCACGGCCAATTATCCGGGCACCTTCAGCTATTCGCCCGCAGCGGGAGCGATTCTGAGTGTGGGATCTCAAACATTAAGTGTGACTTTCACGCCCAGCGATACAACCACCGTTGCCTCGGCCACGGCGTCAACTTCACTGACGGTCACCAAAGCGACTCCTTTGATCACCTGGAATACGCCCGCTGAAGTGACGGTTGGAACGGCGCTGAGCAGCACGCAGTTGGATGCAACGGCTAGCGTAAACGGAACGAGTGTGCCAGGCACATTCGTTTATTCTCCGGCCGCGGGTACGGTCATGAATACAGTGGGTTCTCAAACGCTCTCCGTGACCTTCAACCCCACCGATACCACCGACTACAATTCGGCCACCGGAAGTGTGAATCTAACCGTTGCTTCGGCTACAGTCACATCGATTAACGTCAATATCAACACCCTGGCCAATCGCCATCAGATCAGTTCTTTTATCTACGGGAATAATGACCAGACGATTTCAGACATCTCCGACATTGGCTATGCCTATTCGCGCTGGGGCGGTAACGACGCCTCAAACTACAACTACATCTTGGATACCCGCAATTCCGCCGCGGATTGGTACTTCGAGGATTACGGAAATGGGAGCGGAAATTCAGGCGGCATCACCGGATTGATGACGGATACCATCAATGCCGGCAGCCATCCTCTGACCACCATGGCGTTGATGGATTGGGTGGCCGGGGAAGCCGAGAATGGCACCAATCGCAACTGGAGCTATTCCGTCCAGATATTCGGAGCGCAGTGTTCCGTCGATCCCTACAATACGGACGCTGGCAACGGCCAAAAGCCAGATTGCTCTACCCCCGTCACCACCAACGCCGTGACCACCGCATACTACCCGCTGGTCGACACGGCGGCAGATTGCCCGTCGGGGACGACGGATGGAAGCACTTGCGTTGACCGTGAAAACTGGACGAAGACGCTGGTCGGGGCCTTCAACACCAGCAGCGCAACCTGCCCGGTTCCTAACTCTTCCATTACCTCCTGTCACTTCTACGACATGGATAACGAACCCGACATCTGGAGTGGCACGCACCGCGATGTACACCCCGCGCCTGCTGGATATGACGAACTGGCCAACGTTTACGAGAAAGAAGCGGCGAGCCTGAAGACGTGGGATCCAGATGCTGTGACCTTTGAACCGGTCTTCTGCTGCTGGTGGTTCTACTGGAACGGCGCCAATGGCGCAGACAAGGGCAACCACGGCGGCGTGGACTTCCTGCCCTGGTGGTTGAATCAGGTCAAATGGCTGGATGAGATCAATGGCGCACGCACAATCGACGTCTTTGATATCCATGAGTATGCCAACGCCCCTTCCACGACAGGATTTACCAACGCGCAGCTTCAGGCGCTTACGGCCAAGATTGCCGCCTATTACTGGGATCCGACCTTCGCCCCATACCAGGGGTGGTCTACCACCAGCATTCAGCCCAACCAGTATGTTGCCTTTTCCATTCCGCGCTTCAAGGCCATGGTGAACGCCATCTATCTCGGAACGCCTCTTGCCTATTCCGAGTGGGGATTTGGCGCTGCCGCGAACGTGAATGGCGAACCAGACTTCTCAACGGCAATCGCCGATGCTGACACATTGGGCGTCTTCGGGCGCGAGGGCCTGAGCTTTGCCTCGCGCTGGGGCGGACCGTCCTCCAGCACTCCTCAGAATGGCGAATACGAGGCCTGGAAGTTGTTCACCAATTACGACGGCGCGCATCACCGCTTCGGTACGCTCTCGGTCTCCGACCAGAACAACGGCAATTCGGATCTGTTTACCAGCTATGCCGCGCTCGACTCCACCGGCACTGTGATGACGATCATGGTCCTCAACAAAGATCCAAACAATGCGGCGCAGGTTACCTTTGACCTCGCCGGGTTCAATGCATCCACTTACACGGCCTACACGCTGGTCACGACGAATTCCAGCTCAATCACCACTTCGGCCACCGCCGCATGGAGCGCAACGCAGAACTTTGCCCCCTACAGCATTACGCTGCTTGTGGTTTCAGGAACAGAAAGCTCGAAACCTGCCTCGGAGTGGTTTCTGAACCCGGACGACCTGATGATTCCCGCCGCGGGCAAGGCAATCCTGCAACCGGCAATCACCAGCGGCAGCACTCCCGTCACGCTCTCCTCGGTTGTCTTTGATGCCTACGCGGGTGCAGCCGCATGTAACGGAACTCTAACGCTGACCAACGCCACCATCACCGCCAGCCAGCCCGCGACCATTACCGTCAACGCGGGCAGCACACCCGGCTTCTGCCACTATACGGTTACGGGCAGTGACGGCACCGCAACCCAGACCCAGGGCGGCTGGATCGTGGTCGGCAATCCGCCCGCCACGCTCGCCCAATCGGGGAACAACCAATCTGGAACAGCGGGAACGGCTCTCTCGTTACCTCTGACCGTCACGCTGAATCCCGGCCAATCCGGCGGCTCGGCCAATGGCGCGGACATTTTGTTCACCACCTCAGCCGGCACGCTCTCCTATGGCACAACCTCCGGAAGCAGCGTGATTGCTCAAACCAACTCGTCCGGAGTCGCCTCGGTCACCCTTACGTTGCCCTCGTCCAAGGGAACGGTGACGGTCACCGCGCAGGATCAGTTCCCGCTCGGCGGAGCTTCAGTCACCTTTACGGAAACGGCGAACTGATGCCATGCAGGCTGCCATGCATCTCCGGGGCGCATATCACTCCGTGAAGAAGATCAATGCTTTGGCAGTTGATTGACTGTAAGTGCTAAGTGCCCCACTCATTCCGCGCATTTTGTGGATTGAGTGGGGGGCGTGTTGCATTTTTCAATGGTGAATCCATTGCAACTCGTCGCCCTTCGCGCCGGCGCACTTCGTCGAGTTGAGGAATTTAATTTGGGGGACGAACGCGAGCAAGTGGCGCTCGTCAAGATTCCCCGGTCGTGGGGCTCCTTAGTGACCTTCCGAGCCCCACGAGAATATATTGGTCCGAGGATGCGGTGTCGTGTTGCCTCGCTTGGGATTTGCCGATTGATCATGAGCGTGAAAGAATTGGCCAACGGCGATCCTTGTCACCGGGCAGGCTCGCTTCTGGAGCATCATCCATTTTAATGAGGGAATTGAATTATCCATGACACTTACATCACCGCGTCCGCTGCTGCTGTTTGTCCTTGGCTTCTCCGCCATTCTTTCTGCTCAACTGCTGACGGCTCAATCGCAGCTGGCTCGAACTATCGCCGTAGACCTGAAGGACTCGGCAGGGCCGGTGGATCATTTCTTTGATCTATCGGTCGGCTCTGATTTTCCGGGCACGCTGATTCGCGACGACAGCCAGGCGCAGCTCAAACTCGCCGTGGATGAACTCGGCTTTCGTTACATCCGTTTTCACGCCATCTTTCACGATGTGCTGGGAACAGTGCGCGTTGAGGACGGCAAACCCGTTTACAACTGGGCCAAGATCGACCTGCTTTATGACGATTTGCTGGCGCGCCATATACGGCCCTTTGTCGAACTCGGCTTCACGCCTCAGGCGCTGGCCACCTCCAAGAACAGCATCTTCTATTGGAACGGCAATACCTCTCATCCCAAGCCGGATGGCTGGCGCGATCTTATCGATGCCTTCATCCATCACATCGAGCAGCGCTACGGAAAAGACGAAGTGCGTGCCTGGTACTTCGAAGTGTGGAATGAGCCCAACCTCTCCGGCTTCTGGGAGGGTGCCGACCAAAAGGCATATTTCGATCTTTACGACTTGACGGCGAAGACCATCAAGTCCATTGACCCCGCGCTGCGGGTCGGCGGTCCAAGCACGGCCGGCGCAGCCTGGGTTCCCGAGTTTCTCGCTCATGTCAAACAGAGCGGCGCCCCGGTTGACTTTGTCACCACCCACACCTATGGAGTTCAGGGCGGCTTTCTGGACGAGGAAGGGAAGAGCGATACCAAGCTCGATCCGTCACCGGACGCGATCCTGGGCGATGTGCGCCGCGTCCGCCAGCAGATCTCCGATTCGCCCTATCCCGCACTGCCCCTCTACTTTACCGAGTGGAGCACAAGTTATACGCCGCGCGACTCGGTGCATGACTCCTATATCAGCGCGCCTTACATCCTGACCAAGCTCAAAGGCAGTCAGGGATTGCTGCAAGGGATGAGTTACTGGACCTACACAGATCTCTTTGAAGAACCCGGTCCGCCGACCGCGCCCTTTCAAGGCGGATTTGGCCTCCTCAATCCGCAAGGCATCCGCAAGCCGGCCTTCTTTGCCTACAAGTATCTGCACGCGCTCGATGGTAATAGCATAAAGAGCAGCGATCCGCAGGCGTTTCTATCCACCAAAGATGGAAACTTGACAGCTGTAATTTGGGATTTTGAGCAGCCGGAGCAGAAGGTGAGCAATCGCTCCTTTTACACCAAGCTGATTCCCAATCACAGCGCCGCGCCGGTTCGCTTGCAGATCACGCATCTTGCGCCACATGCCGCTTATCGCCTCGAACTCCGCCGCACCGGGTATAACGCCAATGACGCCTATTCGGCCTACATCGAGATGGGCTCTCCAAAAGAATTGAGCGCGGCGCAACTGGCGCATCTGAACGAGCTGACGCGCGATCTCCCAGAGACCGAAAAGCTGCTGCAAAGCGGGCCGGATGGCGCCCTTGAGTTGACCGTGCCGATGAATTCGAACGACATTGTGCTCGTCAAGCTAACACGCAATTAGTACCGTGGACGCATGGCAGTTTTGTAGCGCCGGTCTCCTGACCGGCTGTAGTGCGGACGTCCTCGTCCGCGCTTGTCCAGGATGAAAGACCAATTCATGCGGTCTTCACACCAGGAGGGGCAATTGAAAGATCAAGGATTCAGCTTGTTAATCAGGAAGTTCGCGCTGTCACTGATCCTGATCGGCGCGCTGAGCGCCACGGCGACGGCTCAGAATCTCACCGCGCACCCCGGTTGGCCCGGTCCTGGGCAGCTCTTTGTCGGTGCCTGTTATCAACCCATCGATCGCACGCCAGCTCAAATCGACGGAGACATCGCCATCATGAAGCACGCTGGCTTCAACGTGGTGCGCATGGGCGATCTGTCATGGGACTCCTTTGAACCCGCGCAAGGAAAGTTTGACTTCGATTGGTTCGACAAAGTGATGGACAAGATGCAGGCCGCCGGGATTCGCGTGATCCTGGACATTCCCGGCTCGCCCGCGCCCATCTGGTTGCATCGCGCCTATCCCGGCACTGACCTCATCGCCCAGAACGGCACGCGCCTGCCGCCTGCCGAGCGCTACATGGATAACATCAGCGATCCGGGTTACGTGCGCGAGTTAGGTCTCCTGGCCGAGACGATGACCAAGCGCTATGCCCATCATCCTGCGGTCATCGCCATCGGCTACAACAACGAAATCGGCAACGGTTTCATGTCGTATTCCGAGGCCGACCGGCAGCGGTTCATCACCTGGCTCAAGCAGAAATATGGAAGCATTGAACTCCTCAACAAGGCTTGGGCTACGCAACGCTGGTCGCGCCGGTTGAACAGCTTTGACGACGTTGATCTGCCCCTCGGCGACGGCCCCGGTCCCTTCGAGCGCTATCTGGATCTGCACCGTTACTGGTCCGATGTTACCGTGGCCCGGCTCACCGAACTCGATGCCATCCGCCAGCGCAATATGCCGGAGATTCCCACGATCTCGAATCTGTGGGATACAGCCGGCAGGCGAGGCTTTGACTATCTCAGCACTTATAAATCCTATGTCTCTTTTGGCGCGGAAGGTTTTTATCCGGGTGATCCAATCGGAGGCGCGTTCGGCGCGTTGATGACCAAAGGCGATCTCGATACGCCCATCTGGTTCAACGAGTTTACGGCCGGCGGCGGAGGCTTCTACGGAGCGCACGGCCGCAGCCGGATGTATGCCCATCTCGCGCTGCTGATGGGCGCGCAAGGCATTCTTGCGTGGACCTTCAACAGCCATCTCGGCGGCGAGGAGCAGGCGCTCTTCGGGCTAGTTGATCACGACGACTCGCCCTCCTGGAAGGTGGACGAGTTCGCCCGCATCGCTTCGGAGTACAAGCTGCTCACCAAGTACGGATTCCCGCGTTCCACGCATCCTGAAGTGGCCATCGCCTATTCCTTCGATTCCTTCATTGATTCCAATCCCAACACGCCCTCCAACACCACGCGTCAATTCTTCCAGCCGTCGTACACCGATCAGGTGCAAGCGGCCTTTGATCCCTTCTTCCGCGCTAACATCGACACGGCAATCATTCACATCGGTCACGCCGATCTATCGCCCTACAAGCTGGTCATTGTGCCTGCTGATTATCTGATGGACCCGGCCAGCGCCAAGGCGCTGTGCGAATACGTCAGCAATGGTGGAACCGTGCTGATGACGGCATTTTCCGCTAAAGTCGACGAGCACGGGCAATGGTTCAATACCCCGCTCCCAGGCCGCCTGAGCGACGTCTTTGGCTTGAAGACAAACGCCTTTTACGACGCACAGGCGCCGCTGAGCTTCTCGCTCACTGGCAACACCATCGACACCAAGGTCCATCACTATGAAGTGCTCGAGCCCTCCACGGCCACAGTCGTCGCGCGCTTCATCAACACTTCGGATCGAACTCCCGCACTCACCGTCAATAAATTCGGCAAAGGAAAAGCGATCTATCTGGCGACCGAATCAAATCCCTCCACAATTGGACCGCTGCTGAGCTATCTCTACTCAATTTCAGGCATCCAACCAGGCCCCCAGACGCCCGATGGAGTTTACGCAAGGGTCGTTGATGGACGCACTCTTTACGTCAACACCACCGGGGAAGGGAAGCGAATCCCCATCACCGGCGTGAAAAAAGGAATCATCAGCAATCAAACGTTTGAGGGAGAAGTGGTTCTGGCTCCGCAAGATACCGATCTGATCCAGTAATCTATGCAAGGCGCAATCAGAAATGTATTGACAGAATGCGCCTACCGCCGTATACGATGGTTGCCATGAAGCCCAGAGTCGTTGTTATGCTCATTTGTGCGTCGCTGCTCGCAGCGGTGCAAGCCAGCGCCAAAACCATCCTGCCGGATGCCTGCGGCGACGACAGCATCAAATTCGATGTCTCAGCGAAAAAGAATCAGCCGCCGCCCGCTCCTCCCGCCGATGGCAAAGCGCAGATTGTCTTCATTGAAAATGAAAACCAGATGATCGGTCCTTTCATGTATGCCACCATCCGTTTTGGCATGGACGGCGCCTGGGTGGGCGCCAACAACAACAACTCCTATTTCGTCGTGAACGTCGACCCCGGTGTTCATCACCTGTGCGTAAGCTGGCAGTCAGCCGTGGGAAGAATCAAAAAAGCAATTGATGTCGCAAAAGTTACCGCTGAGGCCGGAAAGATCTATTACTTCGCTGCCGATGTCAAAGTGACAGCTGCCGGCGAACATAATGTCAACATAGATTTTGGCCTTTCTCAATTGAACGACGATGAAGGCGCTTACCGGGTAAAAGCCTGGAAGCTCGCCACCTGGAAAACCAATCAGGAATGAGCTCTCTTCGCATGGCAGGGCATCATCGTAGATAATCACAAGAGATGCCCTTTCACCGCGCCATCCCGGAGCAGAAGCCCTCTGAGAAATCTTCCTCTGTGCTTGCCGGGTACGTCGAGGCTGAAAAGCTGTTGAATATCGCTTTGGTCTTGCCTGGAGCCGTGGCCATTTGTGGACTGGCTGGCTGGTGGCTGGGCAATCGTCTCCAGCAGCACTGGATCTTTCTCGTAGGCATTGTTTTTGGATGCGTGGCGGGACTCTATTACGTGATTCAGCAAGCCTTTGCCGCCGAGAAGATTTCCCGCAAAATGGATTCGGCCCAAAAAGAAAATGAGAAGGGATCGGACGGCCAGAACCTATGACCCTGGAGATCCTCGCATGACTCAACAAACTCACCCTATCGTAGATCTGACCTTTGCCGACCTGCACGCAATGCTCCGCCGCTCCCTGCGCAACACATTGATTATAGGCATGATAGCCGCTATCATGGTGTGGATTGGCGGTGGCTGGCCGAGCGCCGCTCTGCTCGCCACCGGTACGCTGATCTCGGCCACCAGCATCTGGGAGTGGCGGCGGATGATTCTCGTCATCAACGCCCGCCTCGACAAGCAAAAGGTGCCCGCCAGCACGCCGGTAGTGGTTCTCTTCTTTGTGTTGCGGCTCACCGTTTATGCCGGGGTGATTTATGGTAGTCTTAAGTGTTTCCATGGGTCGGTTTGGGCGCTTTTCTTTGGGGTCGCATTGGCCGCGGTGAATATCCTCTGGGAAGCGATCCGGTTGCTGCGCGAGTGATGCGGCTGGGGCGATAAAGATGGAAACAAAACTGATACAGACTCCATGGCGGATGCGATGACTTGCCCGGAGGCGGAAGGACACTAATTTTCATGCCGGCGACATTCTTTCTTGTACGCTTGTTGAACGCGCTTTTCATGGGCCTGGAGGTCCATACCTTTCAATCGATTGGGCTCGATTCGGCCAAAGCCGCTGAAAAAGCGGCCAGCGTCAATCAGGCCTTTGCGCTGGAGCTGCTGATCGCCGCCGGGCTGATCGCCTTCTTTCTGCTGGTGCGCGCCACCCTCTCGGTGGAGCGAGCCAACCCCGCCCAGCATATTGCCGAGCTGATTCACGAGGCGATCGGCGATCAGGCGGAACAGGTGATCGGCCACGGCTATGAGCGCTTTCAGGCTTACGTCACCTGCATCTTTCTCTTTGTTTTGTTGAACAATCTGAGCGGGCTCATTCCGGGCCTCTCGGCCCCTACCTCTTCCATCATGGTGACCCTGGGGCTCGCCGTTCCCACCTTTCTCTATTACAACTTCCACGGCATCCGGGAGCAGGGATTGATTGGTTATATCAAGCATTTTGCGGGACCGGTTTGGTGGATTTCGTGGCTGGTATTTCCGATTGAATGCATTTCTCATGTCGCGCGCGTATTGTCATTGAGCGTCCGTCTTTATGCCAATATGTTTGCCGGAGACATGGTGACACTCGTCTTCTTCTCGATTATTCCGATCGGTGTTCCGGTTATCTTTCTCACATTCCATGTCGCCATTTCAATTCTGCAGGCCTTTGTCTTCATGCTACTCACGATGATTTATCTCTCGCTGGCAGTAGCGCACGAACACTAAAAAGCAGCTTTTAGCTGTCAGCTCTCAGCTTTCAGCTTTGACATTGAACTGTGGACTGCTTGGTGTTGAGTTCACGGCTGATAGCTGAAAGCTGAGAGCTAATAGCTGTTTTCAAGGATTCCGCCGGAGAGAGCTTCCGCTCCGGGCAAACGGTAGGCGGCCAGCGTGAGGGGGTCAGCACGGTGAACCTCAACCACCCACTGGCGGCTAATTCAATGGGAAGCAGGAGAACTATGCGTAAACTTCAGTATTTGTTCATGGCTTTGGCGGCGCTTTGCTTTGCCGTCCCGGCCTTCGCGGCAGACGGTGGAACTTCCGTCGCCAGTCTGGTGCCGATCGGCGCTGGTATCGGTATGGGCATTGCCGCTGGATTGTGCGGCATGGGACAAGGGCGGGCCGTCGGCTCGGCCGTGGAAGCTGTTGCTCGCAATCCTGGAGCGCGCCCCGCCATCTTCACCTTCCTGGTTCTCGGTCTGGCGCTGATCGAATCCCTCACCCTCTTCATGCTGATTCCTATCTTCGCCAAGATGTAATCGGTCTTCATGCACAAACGCAGAACGGCCCTACCCAAGCGGGTAGGGCCGTTCTGCTTTGGAAGCAAAACTTTATACGACCTTCAGCAGTTCATCCAGGCATAGGATATTCATGCCGGGGAGTGCGGCAAAATGATTGTCATTTGTCAGGAAAGCCGTTGCGCCAGCCATCTGAGCCGTCGCAAGTTGTATGGAATCCGGAGTCTTTAGACTGTACGCGGCGCGAAGTTGAGCAGCTTTCGTGGCAATCTCCACGGAAACGGGTAGCACCTTCAAGTTGGGTTGGTGCAAAAGTATCCCGGAATACAGATAGGCAAGTGTTTGATTGCCATACTTGTAAGGGTGAACCAAAACTTCGGTCAGCGTGAGTGTCGAAGTCACAACCTGAAACTCACCAAGCTCTACGGCTTGAAAGAAAGGACGAACAAGGGGAAGGTAGATCGGATACCTTTCAATAAAATAAATAAGCGGCGCTGTATCCAAGCCAACGACACTTCCACGAAGTTTCTTTAACCATTCCATGAAGCCCGCTCGTTATGAACGTATTCCTGCGCATCGATTCCTTCCCAGATTTCCATGCCAAGTCCGCATAACTCCATGATGCTGTGTCGTGGCTCGTGAGCATCTTCCTGACCGGCGCGCGCTTTCAACTCCTCAATCAGGCGTAGTTGCTCTTCCGGGCTGAGCGATTCAACCACTGTGAGCGCGCTTTCATAAGTAATGGCAGCCATATTGAAACTCCTGCATTCATCATAGGCGCGATCTCGTAGCAATACAACGACGAAACTACCGGCCTCCAGCGCCCGCGCGCAGCAGCTGAATCGCTTGGCGGTAATCCAAAGTGGCCGGGACCGGCGCAAACTGCGTGTAGTCCTGAACAGAGTCCGAGTTCTTGGTCTTCCAAAGCACCCTTCCATTCATCACCAATTTGAGATGCACAATCCGCCACTGGCCGCCGCCCACATCGGCCTGGTTGATCTCCACCCAGCCGCCCTTGTCCAACTGTGCAATCCCCAGGGCAATCGACTTGTCCTGCTGCAAACTGCCCGCCAGGCGAACCACGCGCTCCTGGACAGGGTCCACCCATAGCTCACCCGCCATGGCGGTCAGCACGCCCGTCTCCAGGTCCGGCGGGTTGAATTGTGGGTTGGGGCGGAAGGTGAACTTCACCACGCTTCCATGTGGCCCCGGGCCGCTTCCGGCAAATTGATAAAGAAAAGCCGTGGGCAGCACGCGCAGAACCTTCAAGGCGCGCTCAGTGTCGTTGTCCTCGCTTTGCTTGCGGTGCTGCTGGAGCCGCGGATCGGTGAGCAGCGCATCCAGGCGCGCCTGCTCCCGCTGCTCGTCGGCCTGGGTGAGCGGCCGATCGCTGATCTGCACCAGGTGAGCCACATCGCCATCCCGCGTCTCGATAATCTCTTTGGTCGAGGTGATGTGCAGGCTCGCTTTGCGCAGCCGGTAGCGCATCGGGTGGCTGTGGCCAAAATCCTCAGCGGCTCGCGACTCGGTGGCCAGCGCGCGTCCCACCAATGCCTGAGCCTGCGCCGGCGTCAGGGTGGGAGCCGTCTGGCTGATCAATGCGGCGGAGCAGCAGAGAAGGACAAAAAAAGTTGGAAATCCTCGCATGTTCTTCAGTTTATCGCGGTGATGCCATCCTTGAACTACGAATCAATTTCATTTTCCGCGGGCGATACGGATACCTCTTGCGCTTCCGGGTTGAAGCAAAGGGCATGGGTTGCGTATAGTTCGTGCAGGGCCAATTTTAATGAGTGAACTCTCAATGGCTGAACCAGGCGGATTGCGGCCACAAATCTCCCAGTTGGCTTAAGGGACTGGGACTGGTCACAAGCACCCTCGAAGGGATGCATGGCCCATGGAAGGAAGTGCAATATGGCATTGGAAAATGTTCCAGCGCGCATCGGCAAGAGCATTGTGATTTGCGGCGAAGTAAAGGGCAGTGAAGATTTAATTGTGGATGGGCGCGTGGAGGGGACCGTCAACCTTTCGGAGAGCCGGTTGACCATCGGCCCCAGTGCAAATGTTGCCGCCGACCTCTCCGCCAAGGATATTCTGGTTCTCGGCCAGATCAAGGGCAATCTGAACGCCAGCGGCCGCGTCGAGCTTCGCGCCGGATGCCTGGTGGAAGGCGACATTCGCGCGCTTCGCCTGGCGGTGGAAGACAATGCCGTCTTTCGCGGCAAGGTGGACCTGACTCAGACGGTTGCCAAGCCTTCAAATGGATCGAGCGCGCCGCAGGCCAATGGCGCGGTTCTGTAGGCGTAACGCCAGTTGGTTCGTCTTTCCAGAACCCGACTGCAAGGGGATTCCAGGGTGCTAGGCCGCTGGTTTGGGAAAAAATCGGAGAGTGAGGAGCCCGCGCCCGTTCAAGGGTTGATGGGGCCGAAGGTGCTTCGTCACTCGGGCGGATGGGCGTCGCTTCGCCAGCGCTTGCAAGCCGGCTTTAGCCTCAGCACCATCGACATTGGTTATACCTCCCCGGCTAACATCAACTACCTCACCAGCCTCGGTCACAGCGTATTTCTGGCCGACTTGGTTCAGGACGCCTGTACCGGAGACTGGCGGAGCCTCAAGGACGAGAACGGCCTTCCAGCCTGGAATGTCGAGGGCTTCCTTGAGCAATCGCTCAACTTCAGGGGACGTCGATTTGACGTGGTGCTCCTATGGACTGCTCTGGATTACCTGCCAGAGCCCCTGGTGGAGCCGGTTGTGGAACGGCTTATTGAAGCTATGAATCCGGGCGGGCAGGTGCTGGCCTTTTTTCACACTCGCACCCAGGGCGAGGAGACCGCGCACTGCCGCTTTCATGTCACCGACGGCGACGATGTGGAGGTCCAATTGGCGAGGCAGTTCCCCATCCAGCGCGCATTCACCAATCGCAGCATCGAGCGCCTCTTTGCCGCCTGGTCCGGATACCGCCAGTTCCTGGCCAAGGACAGCGTCTCGGAAGTTATCATCACCCGATGATGGATTCTATGATGGGTGCTCCATCTTTGGATAGTTGCCCGGGCGTTCCACCCTCGCCGCGTTATTGTTTTTGCGGCAAGGGTGGGATTCGATGAACCTCAACTCGCCTAGCTCACAAGGAGAGACCATGGTCAACTTGCACGGTACCCGCATTACTTGGCTGGGCCACTCGACGGTGCTGGTCCAGACCGACAAAGGCACAAATATCCTGATTGATCCATTCATTACGGGCAATCCCAACTATCCCAAGGATTTCAAGCTGCCGGAGAAAATTCACTACATCCTGGCTACCCACGGTCACGGCGATCATATCTCCGACGCGGTGCCGGTTGCCGCCAAACATGGTTCTACCGTGGTGGCCATTTATGAGCTGGCAAACTATCTTGCCGAACGAGGAGTGGCTCGAACCATCGGTATGAGCCTGGGCGGAACCATCCAGTTGGACGATGCAGCGGCTACCATGGTCGAGGCCAAGCACTCGTCCTCGGCGCAGGATGAGCGCGGAGTCCACTATGTTGGTGTTGCGGCTGGCTTTGTGCTGACCATCGCGGATGGGCCGGTGCTCTACCATGCCGGCGATACAGCCGTCTTTGGCGATATGAAGCTGATTGCCGAGCTTTATCAGCCGCAAGTTGCACTACTGCCCATCGGCGGGCATTACACGATGGACCCCAGGGAAGCAGCGCTGGCCGTGAAGTTGTTGGGCGCAAAGACCATTCTGCCCATTCACTTCGGAACCGTCCCGCAACTGGTGGGAACGCCGGATCAGTTGGCCGGTTTGGTGGATGAGAGCGTCGAGGTGGTGCGCTGGAAGCCCGGAGATACAGTTTGAGACAAGCTTTTTGCTTTTGAAGAAAAGGCAAAAAGCGTACATTCAGAATGCGTCGTCCCTACGGGACTCCGGCGGCTTTCTGGCTGATCCTTCCCCACCGTTGAAACGGTGGGCTAATCACCATTGCGCCTACGGCGCGGGACGATGGGCTGCTTCCGCCACTTACTGCGGACCCCTGACCTTTGACCCCTGGCCCCTGATCCCTAACCCCTGATCCCTGATCCCTGACCCCTGATCCCTGATCCCTGCTCTAAAGATAATGCGGCGGTTTGGGCGAACGGCCCGGTTGCCCTGGCAGGGTCGTGTTGGCGGAGAAGCCGGTGACGGCGGGCTTGTCGGCGCTGGAAGCCTCCAGCGCGCGATAATTGCGCAGATCGCGCAGGATCTCTTCCTTATTGCGGGCATACTGGCCAGCTAGATGGGTCAGGGCATAGGTGATAATGTCGCTGTGGTGCAGCTCCTGCATGGAAGGATCGCGACGCATATTCAGCCACAAGCGATGCACCGTTTGCACGTCGTCGGCGCTCAGCTTGGGCGCGTGCGGCCCGATGAAAAAGACCTTGGTCTCGCCGTCATGGCCGATGACGTAGAAGTTGAACTGGCGTTTGGGTTCGGGCAGCGCCTCCCAGGCCTGTCCCAGATGAAAGGCCTGTTCTCCGGCACTCATGTGCGTGGAGGTTCCTGAAACCACCGAATCCACTTCCAGCGAATTCGCGCCCTGCGCCAGAGCCGCGTAGACATCTCCGGCGGGAACCACCAGCAGCGAAACCTTCTTGCCAAAGCTTTCCGCCACGGAGACGGCCTTGGTGAAGATCATCTGTTCGTCCTCGCTGAAGCTTTGTTCTTCAGCGCTCAAATACTCAGGTCCGCCCGCGCCCATCATACGCACACTGATGACCACCACGTCCTGCTCTTCGGTACTGGTGCGGGAGAGCGTCCATTTGAGCGCGATCGGGTTGGCCGCGTCGCGCATCGTTACCATCACGCCGCCGGGGCGAACGGCTGCCGATTCGCTGCTGATCGTGTCCTGATGTTCGAGCTGGAACTGATCCTTCATCTGCCGGGCGGTCAGCGCATGCTTGCGCTGGTTGCTGCGCTCGGAGAGGGTGAAGATCACGAAGAAGACCGCAGCAAAGACGATACCGCTTTTGGTAGCCACCGACTTGGTAAACAGGTTGACCGTAGCTACCGAAAGTAGAACCAGAAAGACCGATAGCAGGCCAACGGGAACTTCGGTTTTGCCGATGCGGATATTCGGTGGAACCTTCCAGCCGCGCTCCCCCTTGTACTTCCAGCGCAGCACCAGCATCGCAAGGCTGTTGAAGGTGAACGACCAGATGACGCCAAAGGCATACGCCTCGCCCAGGGTGATAATGTTGCCTCGGCTGAGGATGATGGTCGTCATCTGCAAAATGAAAACCATGTTGATGATGCGCGAACTGGTGCCGAATTTGCGATGAGGCTTGCGGAACCAGTCCGTCAGTACGCCGTCTTCGGCTACACGCATCAAAACGCCGGTCGAGCCGATCATGGACGTGTTGATGGCTCCTGAAAGAATCAGGAAGCCCACCAGTACCACGAAGATGCGGAATGCGATCCGCCAAAAGAGCGGGCCGACCATATTCATAGCCAGACCGGCGATCAGATTGTCCTGGTAGAGAACGTGATCTTTCAGCGGGATCAGCATATACGCCAGGATTGTCGCCCCGCCCGTGAATATAAGGCTGTAAATGGCGATGACAATAGCCGCGCGCTTGAGATTCTTGAGCTTGGGATGCTCAATCTCCCGATTGACCTGCGCCAGGCTCTCCTCGCCGCTCATCGCCAAAACGGAGTGGCCAAAGGCCATCAGTATGCCGAAGAGTCCCAGTAAGGGCAGCCCATGTCCGAAGAGGAAGCCTTGCGCCTCGTCGCTAAATTTAAGATTCGATGGAATGGGTGCGGGGAGCAGATGCACGCCGGGCGTGAAGATTACCGAGAAGATGCCCCAGAATAAAAGAATCGCCACCATCACCGTGGTGATCTGCATGACCCGCAAAGCCTTGCCGCTGGACTCTTCGATGCCCTTGATGTTCTCCCACCAGTAATAGATGGTCACCACCGCGGCAAAGACCGCCGAAGTGTAGTCCATATTGAATTGAAAGGGGTTCCCTTTGGGATCCATCAGCGCTGGAGGCAGCCAGTGGCTATTGTTGGCCACCGTCAACAGCTCGTTCATCAAGCCTGTAATATATTGCCCTGCCGACACGCCAGAAATCGGACCAGTCAAAATGTAATCAAACATTAATGCCGAAACACTCAGCTTGGCGAAGGTGCCGCCCAAGGCCTCCTTCACCACGCGGTAGACGCCGCCGCGGGTAAACATCGAACAGCTCTCGACGTAGACCGCGCGCACCGCGAAGCTGAAGAGCATGATGCCGAGGATGAACCAAGGCGCCGCCGCTCCCACGGCGTGCTCGGCGATGCCGCCGGCATAAAAGGCCGACGAGCCTAAGTCACACAGAACAATCGCCGCCGCGCGCCAAAAAGAGATGAACGTGAGCATCACAGAAGATGCCACGATGAGCCGTACGCGGTTTGATAGAGGGGCTACGACCGTTCGGTTAGATGCCATCTTGAGTGTGCCGGCACAACGTCCGGCTTTCTGGGATTGAAGAGCGAAAAATCCGCAAACGCCCTGCGCTGATTCTATTTCTTCAACAAGGCAGAGTCAATGAAATTGCGCCCAATTGCTTTTTGCTGCTCATTCAGCAGAGAAACACCCTCACATAGGCGCGCTCATCTTGAGCGGAGTGTGGCGCGGCTTTGCGCCAAACGGAGTCGAAGGGTCTGCGTTTGCTTTTTGCTAGCCGCCTCATCCTTCGCGGGATTGCGGCGGCTCGTCCTTGCCGAAAAGCTCTTTGCCGTCTTCGACAAAACTAATCAGCACCACGACGGCAGATCCGGCGAGGCCCACAAAAAACATCACTTCCAGCAGCTTCATAGCGAAAGTAGCCAAGAACATACCAAGATTGTAGCCTGTTTTCCCGCGGTTGACAGGTTTTTCATCAGGATGAAATCCGCTGCGGGATTCGCGCATCACCCCGAATGCGATAGACTTTGCGCAGGATGCAGAGCGTAATCAGCAAGTTGGGAAGCTGGAAGTTGTGGGTCGCGGCCGGTCTCTCCGCCGGACTGCTAGAGTTGCCCTTTCCGCTGGCTGGGCCGTTGCCCGTCTGGCGATCGATCTTCGCCTGGTTTGCACTGGCTCCGCTGCTCTGGGCGCTGCTGGCGCCGCAGAGCGTGGACGGCAAGCGCCCCTTGCGCCGCGGCTTTCTGCTCGGCTACCTCTGCGGCATCCTGTGGTTTGGCGGCAACTGCTACTGGGTCCGCGACACCATGCAGCAATACGGCGATATGCCGCTAGGCGCGCCGACGCTGCTGCTGGTGCTTTTCAGTTTGTATCTGGGCCTCTACTTTGGCCTCTTCGGCTTTTGCGTGGCGCTTGTCCGCCGAGCAACCGGCAGCACGCGCTGGACTCTGGCCGCCGTGCCATTTCTCTGGGTGGCGATGGAACTGGCCGCCGCGCGCATCACCAGCTTTCCCTGGGATCAGCTCGGCTACTCGCAGGTGGACAATGGGCTGCTGACCCAGCTTGCGCCCTGGACTGGCGTTTACGGGATCAGCTTTGTGCTAATGGCCGTGAATGCGTTGTATGCATTTAGACTATTATCTCCAAAGAAATCCGCTTTAATTGAACCTGATAAGTTGTATTGGAAGCAACCCTATTGGAGGTTGAAGGCACTCTTTGGACGGGATGTTTGGATATTCTCCAGTCCAATTCTGGGTTACTACCTATTTTTATTCTTAGTTGGCAACATTTGGCCGACGCCGAGCCCCGCGCCGACAGCCACTGCCGTTCTCGTCCAGCCCAACCTCAACGTCTCCGGCGACAACCGCTGGCTGCATCCGGGCGAGTGGGAGCAGCACATCGCCGCATTCAAGCTTCTGGCCGCTGAGCAATGCAAGACCTACATCATGGGAATCCCGCAGACCGGCGCGCCCAAAGGCGAGATCGTCTGTCCGCCCTACTCGACGCATCCCGACCTGATTGCATGGCCGGAGTCGCCCGCGCCGTATCTTGAAACCGATCCGCGCTTTCAAGCAGCGATGCGCGAGGTTGCCTCCTCGGCGCAGGCTCCGCTGATCGTCGGCGGCGAAGGGGTTGAATTCTCCGAGGAAGAGCACAGCTATGAAGTCTACAACTCCGCGTTGGTCGTCGGCGCGGACGGCGCGCGCGTGGGCCGGTACGACAAGATTCACCTCGTCCCCTTTGGCGAGTACGTGCCCTTCCATCAACTGCTCGCCTTTGCCCATTCGCTCACCGGCAACGTCGGCCAGATGGGCCGCGGAACCGAGCGCAAAGTCTTCCGCCTCAACGGCCATCGCTACGGTGTCTTCATCTGCTATGAGTCGGTCTTCGCCGACGAGGTCCGCCAGTTCGCGCGGCTGGGCGCGGAGGTGCTGGTCAATCTCTCGGACGATGGCTGGTACGGCGACACCAGCGCTCCCTGGCAGCATCTGAACATGGCGCGAATGCGGGCTATCGAGAACCGCCGCTGGCTACTGAGGGACACCAACACGGGCGTCACCGCAGTCATTGACCCCTACGGGCGCGTGCGCCAAAGCATTCCCCGTCACCAGATGGACGCGCTGCCCGCCGAATTTGC
>Ga0181529_10002424_pt1 | contig 22342 bp, 20 predicted proteins | sample PEATcosm2014_Bin_36_FD_119763 | JGI IMG/M metagenome (GOLD analysis project Ga0181529, IMG submission 119763) | Peatland microbial communities from MTU Mesocosm Facility, Houghton, MI, USA - PEATcosm2014_Bin10_30_metaG | ecosystem: Environmental > Terrestrial > Soil > Wetlands > Peat | place... | reverse complement strand
TAAAAAACGTACAGGGTGGCTTTTTTTTGAGGAAAAAGCCACTTGAGTACCTGCTTTCGGTCTACACCAATTCCGAAAATGCTATAGGCCCACGAAGCCGGGACGCGAGTTGAACTGGCCTACAGGCCCGGAGCGGAAGCCCGCTTGGTTTTCTCGCCTATTCAGGAACTGAAGTCCCCTGCTCCCTCCGTTCGATTCTCCCCTCTACAGAAACTGGAGAGCGCCTTGGTCTTTGCCGGAGCCGTGGCCATTGGCGTGGGTGCGGAGTTGCTACCCAAGGAGGCTTTGAAGCTTCGGCTAGCGAATCGGATTCACGCATTGGCGCGCCGCTTCCTGAACATGGGGAAGGAGGCGCGCACGGCTGGATGGATGCAACCAACACGGACACTGCCGGTTCGGGAAATCGGGGGACGCAGATGAAAAAATGGATGGGATTCTCCGGAATGGCTGTGACTTGCGCGGCGTTCTTGCTGGTTTTGTTCGGTCCCGCTGCGAATGCGCAATTGGCAAATCTGGCAGCGGGCTTGAATGACTCGGCCGCTTCTGCTGAGAATGAATTTTTCGAGATGGCGGTCAAGATTTCCGATCGGGATGGCGTCGGCCCCTCAGCCATTGAGGTCGAAGCAAGCGGCCCGAAAGGTTCTTCGCCACTCCAGCCGCGGTCGGGCTTGGCGAAGCGCAGTGGCAGACCCGGAACTGGCACGTGCAGAGCACCGTCACCGGCCAGGGATATCCTTCCTTTGGCGCCAAGTACACCGGCGCCGACAACCTGCCCACCGCCGGTCAGGCCCGCGAGACCGTGTCCCTCGACTTCTCCGGCGGGTGTCGGTTGTGGCGCGGCGCCGAATCCCACATCGACCTGTTGACCTGGCAGGGCTTCGGCCTGGACGGGACGCTCGGCATTGAGGACTTTACCATCGGGGAAGCTTACAAAATCGGAGTACGCTATCCCCACGCGGCCATCGCGCGCTTCTTCATTCGCCAGACCATCGGCTTCGGGGACAAGAAAGAGGCCGTACCTTCCGACCAACTCGCGCTGGCCGGAGATCGGCCGGTTACGCGGCTTGCGTTCACTGTCGGCCGGTACAACTCGAAGGACATCTTCGACTACTACGCCTACGCCAATGACCCGCGCACGCAGTTCATGAACTGGGCTCTGGTCGCCAACGCCACTTGGGATTATCCCGCCGGCCCTTGGGCTACACCACCGGCCTATCTGTCGAATTGGAGAGGTCGAAGTGGGCGCTGCGCTATGGATTCTTCCGATTGGACGCTCGGAAATGCGCTGCGTTCTCGACGGCCTCCATGACCTGGCCAGAACATTGTCCCATTACTGACAACGGAATCGTGATCTACAATCTCCTTCGTGACCACTAGTCTCTTCGACCTCTACAAAATCGGTGTCGGCCCGTCGAGCTCGCATACCATGGGGCCGATGCGCGCCGCCTGCCGCTTTGCGCGGGAGCTTGGAGAGCGTGGACTGCTCGCCCAGGTCGAGCGCGTGCAGGCCGAACTGTACGGTTCGCTGGCGCTCACCGGCGTGGGCCACGCCACCGACCGGGCTGTCTTGCTGGGATTGGCGGGCAACGAACCGGCTTCGATCGATCCCGCGGCCATCGAATCCACGGTCGGCGGGATTCGCGCCACGCGGCGCATCGCTATTGGCGGAGAGCGCTCTATCGATTTCGACGAGTCCCTCGACCTGATTTTTCAGCGCGAGATTCTTTTTCCTCCCGGCGCGCGTACCCGGCACCCCAACGGGTTGCGGCTCACTGCCTTCGATGGGGCCGGCGCGGTGCTCGACGAGCGGACTTACTTTTCCATCGGCGGCGGATTCATCGTCGAGGACGGCGTGGATGGGGCAACGGAAAAGCGGCAAGTCGCGATTCCCTTCCCCTATCGCAGTGCCGCCGAGTTGCTGGCCACGGCCGAAGCCAACGAGATCTCCATCAGCCAGCTCATGCTGGAGAACGAGTGCGCCCTCGCCGTGCCCGATGCGGTGCGCTCTCCGGTCGAGGTTGTGCGCGAGGGCGTCGATCGCATCTGGCAGGTCATGCGCGGGTGCGTCCAGAGCGGCATGGCGGCGGAAGGCATTCTGCCCGGCGGTTTGCATGTCGTTCGCCGCGCGCATCGCATGGCCGCGCGGCTGCGCGAGAACGAGGCGGATGGAGCGAACGGCGATCCGCTGGCTCCGCTCGACTGGGTCACCGTGTATGCGATGGCGGTGAACGAAGAGAATGCCGCGGGCGGCCGCGTGGTCACCGCGCCCACCAACGGAGCTGCAGGCGTGGTGCCCGCCGTGGCGCATTATTACGAACGCTTCGCGCCCGGCGCGGACCACGAAGGCCTGCTGCGCTTCTTCCTCGCTTCGGCGGCCATCGGCATCCTTTATAAGGAGAACGCTTCGATCAGCGGCGCGGAGGTAGGCTGCCAGGGCGAAGTGGGCGTGGCCTGCTCCATGGCCGCCGGCGGACTGACGGCTGCGCTGGGAGGAACGAACCACCAGGTTGAGCACGCCGCCGAGATCGCCATGGAACATAACCTGGGCATGACCTGCGATCCCATCGGCGGGCTGGTGCAGATTCCATGCATCGAGCGCAACGCCATGGGCGCGGCCAAGGCCATTCAAGCCTCGCGCATCGCGCTCAACGAGCAAGGCGAGCACAAGGTCTCGCTCGACCAGGTCATTCGCACCATGTATCTGACCGGCCTGGATATGCAATCGCGCTACAAGGAGACCAGCCTGGCCGGGCTTGCTCTCAACGTGATCGAATGCTAACTTGGCTGGCGAGGATTCCAGCCATGTTTGTTCGTCACCTATCCGCCGCACTGGTGGGCTGCGCGCTTCTGCTTGCGCCCTTTGCCGCCAAAGCCGAACGCGGACCATCCACGCCCGCGGAACGGAAGCAGGCGCTCGAATCCATTCACCACTTCGAGGCCGACCCGCTCAATGCAAACTTAAAATCTGAGGTCAGGTGGGTTGTTGAGTGGGCCATTGAAATCCCCGATGTTCACTTCAACATCTGTGAGATTGCAACGCTGCCTAAGAGCGACAAGCAAGGAAGATCGACTCTGTTCTCGGCCATGATCCTTGCGCAAATCGCTTTCGTGCTCCAGAACCCCGACAGGCAGGAGGATCTGGTGGCGCAATACCAGGCGGGTGTCGAAGGCGTGCTGCACAGCTACGAGATTCTATTGAAGGCCAATCCCAAAGACCGGCAGACGCTTCTCGACGACCTGATTGAAAAGCGCGAGAGCGGGACATTGGAGCTATGGGTGAAGGAGCGCGCTGCAGCAACCTGTCATCAATGATCGGCCGCTCCTTCGCGCGCGCTTGATGCTCCCCATGAACAAATCGCACGGTTAGTTTTCGCAGCGCCCCTACGGGGCGTTGGAATTCATTTTGCTTCTTTCCCAGGGCTGCGCTTCGCTTGCCCTGGGCCATGCTCGCGCCGCCCCTCCGGGACGAATATCGGCTCGGCCTGTTCATTTCTGCGGTAACGCGCAGAGGCGAGTCGGGCTGCTCCTCATGAGCATAGCTACATGAGCGTGCCGCTTTCCCACCCTTGGCACAAAGGCCGCAAGAACCAGGTCCTTTGACTCGCTACGCTCGCTCAGGATGACTGCCAAGGATGGGGCACCCAGCATTTTTCCGCGGCCGGAACGATCTGCCGGAGGACCAAACAATACTCGCGATCCCGCATTGAATAATTGTTGACCTTTTTTCCACCGTGTCTACGTTTTTCTCTTGACACAGTTGAAACATGAATCTATACATTCTTCAACTGCAATTCACTGTTGCAGGATCGATGCAGATTGTCGAAAGGGAGAATAGGCAAATGGCAACCAAGAAAGCAGCCAAGAAGGCTCCTGCGAAGAAGGCCGTTAAGAAGGCCGCAAAGAAAAAGTAGCGGGCCATCCAACCGCAAGGCAACAAAAAAAGGCAACACTCTAGGGGGGCGCTCAAAAGCGTCCCCCTCAGTGTTTGCGCGGAAGGATTACACTAGGAATCGCAGCGAGCCTGCGGGAGGAACATATGACACGCCGCCGCTGGATTGCCGAACATTGGGACGAGGCCACCGCCAGCATCGTCGGCGCGCAGGCCGAGCACATGGCGCGCGTGTTGCGCGCCCAGCCGGGCACGGAAGCCGACGTGGTGGCCGGCGGCCACGTCTTTCACGCCGAGGTGGCAGCGGTTACCCCCAAGGAAGTCCGCTTCAACCTGATCGCCGAAATCGAAGCCGATCCCGCGCTACCCGTCACCCTGGTGCTTTCCATCTACAAATTCGACCGCATGGAGTGGGCCATCGAGAAGGCTACCGAGCTGGGCGTAGCGGCCATCGCACCGGTGATCGCCCGCCGCACTGAGAAGCACCTGGCCGAAGCCGCGGAAAAACGCGCCGAGCGCTGGCGCCGCCTGGTGCTTGAAGCGGCCCAGCAGTCGCGCCGCTCCGATGTGCCGGAGATTCACGATCCGGGTCCGCTCTCCGCGCGCGTCCGCGCCGCCTCAGAAGCCACGCGCATCGTGCTCGCCGAGCAGGAGCGCACCACCACCTTGCGCAATGCGCTCGATGAAGCCATGGCCGCGGCGGAGTCTGAGATGCCCACGCTGGAGATCGCCATCGGCCCCGAGGGCGGATGGGCGCCCGAGGAAGAAGCGCTCTTCGACGCCAACGGCTGGCGCGCCGCATCCCTGGGTCCGCGCGTTTTGCGCGCCGAGACGGCGGCCATCGCCGCGCTGGCCGTCGTGGCTTCGTGCCTGGAATAGATGGCTGAGGTTTCCCAAACGGACGGGACTCATGAAGATCGGCTTGCGGGCTGCCGCCCTCTTTATTTGTTTAACAATATGCTGCGTCGGGTTGGCCCAAACAGAACGCGCCCATACCTCGGAGCAGACAGCGTTCAGCGCCGAAGACGAAGCCGTGAGAAACCCGGTCGCGATCCCAGAGGATATATGGGCGATCTTGCAACAGGATGAAATGGTCCGGACATTCATTGAGAACGCTGAGGGCACTTCAGCAAGGCTCCCGAGGTCGTGGTTCTCGGCATCTAAGGTCCGGTTAGCAGGTGCTCAGGAGAAGGACTTCGTCATCATGGGAGAGGGACAGCTTCGAGGAGCGAATGTGATCACCTTTTGGGTCTTCCGCTCCACCCCGCGCGGTCACGAACTGGTCCTGACAGCGCCCGCCCACGATCTGCTCGTACGGAAATCAAGCCACAATGGTCTGCGGGATATTGAGATGCTGGCGAATACCGCTTCGAGCGTCCATACCGTCGACTTCAGATTCGATGGTAAGAAGTACGCCATCTTTCGCGAAAAGTGGGAAGGCATAAAGTAGAGGCTGGATACTTTACGAAGCGCTACAACGACACGCCACGCTTCCACGGAATGAAGTCGTTCTGATCGGACAACTCCGCTTTTGTCAGCCGCTCACCGCTGGCCACTTCGATGGAAAACTCGAGAAGTTTCTCTGCGCATTCGGCGATGGTCGCATCGCCGGTGACGATGCCGCCGGCGTCGAAGTCGACGATGTCGCCCATGCGCTCGGCGAGCGTTGAGTTGGTCGCAATCTTGATCACCGGCGCAATGGGATTGCCGGTGGGCGTTCCCAGGCCGGTGGTGAAGAGGATGAGGTTCGCGCCCGCGCCCACTTGCGCCGTCACGCTCTCCACATCGTTGCCCGGCGTGCAATGCAAATTGAGTCCCTGCGCCGTGACGTACTCGGGATAGTCGAGCACGCCGCGAATGGGCGAGACGCCGCCCTTGCGCGCCGCGCCCGCCGACTTGATGGCGTCGGTAATCAGACCGTCCGCGATGTTGCCCGGCGAGGGATTCATCTCGAAGCCCGAGTGCACGGCTCGGGCGCGCGCCTGGTAGGTCTGCATCAGATCGCAGAAGCGTTGCGCCAGTTCATCGTTCGCGCAGCGGTTGACGAGTTCCTGCTCCACGCCGTGCAACTCGGGAAACTCCGAGAGCAGCGTGGCGCCGCCCACGCCAACCAATAGATCGGAAACATAGCCCACCGCCGGATTGGCGGAGATGCCGCTGAATCCATCCGACCCGCCGCATTGCAGACCAACGGTTAACGCAGAGAGCGGCGCGGGCGCGCGCTCGATGCGGTTGGCCTCAGCCAGCGCGGCAAAGGTTTCGTCAAGCGCCCGGCCGATCATCGCCGACTCGCGCCCGCACTGTTGCTGATCGAAGACCAGCACCGGCTTGTGCATCCGCGGATCGCGCGCGCGCAGCTCGTCCATCAACATGCCGGCCTGCGCGTGCTGGCAGCCCAGGCTCAACACGGTTGCTCCCGCCACGTTGGGGTGATGGATATATCCCGCTAACAAACCGCAGAGCGCCTGCGCATCCTGGCGCGTGCCCCCGCAGCCGCCCTGGTGGGTAAGAAAGCGAATCCCGTCGAGATTCTTGAAAACTCGCTCGGGGTTTGGTTCCGCACTCTCTGGGTTCGCCAAATAGGTTCCGTGCCCCATCCTTGCGGCGCTTTCTGCCGCCAGGGTGGGAAACCTCGAATCCAAATCGCCGCCGTTTCTCTGCCGCTCGACCAGCCGCCGAACATGCTGGCGATAACTATGCCGGCCGCCATAACCCAGTTCTTCTTCGAGCGCATCTTTCATCCGTTCGATGTTGCGGTTCTCGCAAAAGACCAGTGGCAGCACCAGCCAGTAGTTGCGCGTGCCCACTTGCCCGTCGGCGCGGTGGTAGCCGAGGAACGTGCGCCCGGTCCACGCCGAAGCGTCAGGCACATCGACCTTCACCGGATGGCGCGCGGCAGAGTACGCGCCGGCGCGATGGCGCACGTTGCGCGTGGAGATCAGGCCGCCGCGCGGGATGGCCTCGACTGCCTCGCCCACCACCATGCCGTAAAGAAAGATCGGGTCGCCGGGATCGAGGCCAACCAGCGCCATCTTGTGCTTGGCGGGAATCGCCTGCGTGACGAGACACGAGTTCAGGCCAAAATGCACGGTGACGCCGGCCTTGAGGTCGGTCAGCGCCACCAGAACATTGTCGCGAGGGTCGAGTTGCAAAACGGCTTGCGCCATGGGATTCTCTTCTGTCTCTGCAGGAACATGCAGCCCACAGCAAAGGATACAGCTCATCCGCCCGGCCGGTCTTTCCGATTTATAGGTGCGCGCAGTGCACCAGCAGCCCGGCCAACGCGCCGCCCAGCAGCGGCCCAACAATGGGAATCGGCGCGTACCGCCAGTTCGATCCGCCTTTGCCGGGAATGGGCAGCAGGAAATGAGCCAGACGCGGACCCAGGTCGCGCGCGGGGTTGATGGCATAGCCTGTAGTTCCGCCGAGCGAGAGGCCGATACCCCACACCAGGCTAGCCACCAGCCAGGGCGCCAGGCCGCCCGCCGGTCCGGTGGCAGAGACGCCGTGGGAGCCGATGGCCGTGGCCACAACCACCAAGACCATGGTGCCGATCACTTCGCTCAAGATATTGAAAGGCAGATTCGGCACCGCGGGGCTGGTGCAGAAGACGCCCAGCTTGGCTGCCGGATCGGGGGTGTGCTTCCAGTGCGGCCCGAAGTGCAGAACCACCAGCCCCGCGCCGCACATGGCGCCCAATACCTGCACCAGCCACATGTTGAGCACGTTCGAGTAATCCCCGCTGTTGACCGCGACGGCCAGGGTGATCGCCGGGTTAAGGTGCGCGCCGGGACTGCCGAAGGCTTGCGCCACCAGCACGCCGCACATCACCGCCAGCGCCCATCCGGTGGTAACCACCATCCAGCCGGCGTCTGCCGCGTACGACTTGCGCAAAGTGACATTGGCGCAGACGCCATTGCCTAACAACACCAGAACCAGCGTGCCAATAAACTCGCCAAACAAAACAGAATGCACTCAAAACTCCTTGAAGGACAGAACGGCTGCTTCCGCCGATCCTCATCTTGCTGGTTGGATTAGAACCACGTTTTTCGCTTGTACTCCAAATAAGCGGCGCCGAATTCCGCCTCCAGCACTCGCGCCTCCTTGCGGCTGCGAATCGCCTGCAAGGGAATCAGGACCGCAAAACAAAGCAACAGCCAGGGCTGGTTTGCCCATAGGATGAATCCCGCAACCGTCAGGCCGGCAAAGATGTAAATCGGATTGCGGATGCGGGAATAAAGGCCGGTGGTGACCAGCTCGGTTGCCTTGGCCTGCACGCTGAAGGATCGGCCCAACTGAATGCGGGCCAGAATCAGCAAAAGCACCGACGGGATGGCAATGGCCAGCCCGGCGATGCGCGACCCAGTCCATGGAGGCCCCCAGAAAGCCACCACGAAGAGGGGCACGGCGACGGCGATCACCGCCAGAGTTCCATAGTTCAGTTTCAACAGAAGCCTCCCTGCCGTGCGCCTGCCGCACAAACCCGTTCCAACATTGCTTGCCGATGCCGGATCTGGCAGCCGCAAATTGTAACCGATTACAGAATTTGCTGAACTCAAGCATTTTGCACTGTCCGGCCTGCTCTCGCCAAGGGGGCGCCGTGGACCAGGGGAATCGTATTTGAAAAAGCGAGTCGTCTTGAAAGGGCACGGCTTCAGCCGTGCCGCAAAACAGGCAGGAAACTCCTGGGCTTCAGCCCCTGAGGGATGGTTTTGGATGCATTCAAAATGTCCCTCGGCGGCTAAAGCCGGCAAAATTGGCCCGTGATCGGCACGGCTATAGCATTTTCGGAATTGGGGTAGACCGAAAGCACGTACTCAAGTGGCTCTTTTCCAAAGAAAAAGCCACCTTGCACGCCCTTCAAAAAGTCTACGTGTATTCCGAAAATGCTCTAGCGCTTGGGCGGCGAGGCCGTTTCTGATCCAGCCACCGTCTCCGCGTAATGCGGCCAGTGGGTGAGCAGCTCGTTCACCACCACGTGGCCCACGGTGTAGGCGCTTTCAAGCGAAGGCAGGAATGCGCCGAACCTGCTCACCCGCTGGGCGGCAAGGCTTTCGGCAGCGGACATGCCGCGCGGCTGGCGGTCGTAGTTGCTCACCGCCCGCAGCACCATCACCCGCTGCATGTCCACGCACCCGGCTGCGGCAAGAAACTGCAACGACTGCAAGGTGCCCGTGTCCTCCATCGCCGTGGTGGCAAACTCGCCCTTGCCGCCGGTGAAGTAGCGCACCCACTCCGCCGCCCAAGCGTCGAAGAGCTTGCCGTGCCAGTAGGTCGAAGAAGACAGCTCGTCGCCCATCGTAACAAATGGCGGATTGCCGGCCGCCGCGCCGTCGAAACGGCTGCGAATCTCCTTGAGATGCTCCGAGTCGGCCAGCGGCGTGGCGCGCGTCAGGTTGAAGGCCCACTCAGCGAGGCCGGCGTTGAGTGCGAAGACCTGGCCTTCGAGCGGAGCGGCTGGCGGCTCAAACGGGCGTGCCTTGCGCAGCGGCACGTAGCCGGTCGGCCAACCCGGCGGAATCTCGCGGGCATCGATCTCGTATCCCAGGTCTCCGTCCACCACCCAACGCGCCCACACCGCCGAGCCCAGCGACGCCTTCTCCGGGCTGGCTCCGGCAATGCCGGCGACAATCCAATAGGCATGGCGCAGGTCGAAGCGCGGATCGAGACCCAGCGCCATGATGGTGGCCGCGGCGTGTGCCGTGCCCTGGCCGGTGAGCACGGCCATTTCGCCGTCATGATTCATACGCACGGGGTGATAGCCGGCGGGCAGCGGATAGACGCGGTCCAAGTGGTCGCGCTCCACCCAATATTGCAACTCGCCCGGTGCGTCGCCGGTGTCCGCGCCGACCTCGAACATGGTCACGATGACCACCTTCACCGGAATCGGCTGGGGCTGGGCGGCGGAGCAGGCCGCAAGAGCACCCAGCAGCAGCAATACAAGGGTGCAACGCGCGTGGGTGGCCGTGCGCGGGCTCAATCCACATCTCCATGGAGCCGTTTCTCACGGCGCTTCAGAAGCTCCAGCAGCGGCCCCACATCCATTTCGATCCTTTTGGTTGGATCGAACTCGATGGCGCCGACCGGAATGCTGCCCAGATATTCGGCTTCCACTGTGAGCAGCTCCTCCGCGGCATCCGGCGACTCCGGGTCCAGCTCCGGGGGCATGGCAAAGACCTTGTAGTGCGATGCGTACCTGTTCGCCGCCTCGTCGAACTCCGAATCAAGCAGAATCTCGATGCCGCCGACCGTGCAAACGATCAGCCGCGGAACCTCCCAGAAATCGCGGTACTCGAATGCAACCATGGACATGATTTCCTCCGCGTGCCTTTTCTTTTTCGCTGCTGTTGAATGTCATCGTACCCGAGGCGCTCCGGCCAGCCAAGCAATCGCAACCTCGCAAGCGATACCATAAGAGGAAAATAGCGGAGGGTTTGCGCGTGCGATTGACAACGAAGTTTCTGATGGGAGCGGCCATGGCGGCCGTATTGGCCCTCACGGCCGTGGCGCAGCAGTCCGCGCCCAAAAGGGTCATCGGCTTCATGACCGATTTCGACAGCAAAGACGACGCCGTGGGCATTTGCAAGGCGGTCATGACCGGGATTGCGCCCGATGCGCGCATTCTCGACATTACCCATCAATCCGAGCCCTATAACATCGCCATGGGAGCGCGCTTCCTGGCCGGCTCGGCGCCTTACTTCCCAAGAAATGCGGTCTTCGTGGTGGTGATCGATCCCGGCGTCGGCTCCAAGCGCAAGGCCATCGTCGCCAGGTCGCGCGTGGGCCAGTTCTTTGTGCTCCCCGACAACGGCCTGCTCACGCTCATCCAGGACCGCGACGGCATTGTGGAAGCGCACGAGATTACCAATCCCGCTTGGATGATCGGCTCGGGGATCTCCTCGACCTTCCATGGGCGCGACATCTTTTCTCCGGCCGGCGCCCATGTGGCCCGCGGCGACGACATTGCCCAGGCCGGCCCAGCTCTCGACGTAGGCAAGCTGGTCCGCCTCAACCTGAAGAACGCAACCGTGGATGAGAAAGGCCTGCACGGCCAGGTCATTGGCACCGACGGGCCCTTCGGCAACCTGGTGCTCAATGTGCCCGCCGAGACCTTCGCGCAACTCGGCTACATGATCGGCGATTCGGTCCCCGTCACGCTGGCCGGCAAGCACTACGTCTTCCCATTCGCGATGACCTTCAGCGATGTGCCGGTGGGCAAGGAGCTGTTCTACATCGACTCGCGCGGGCGGCTCTCGCTGGGCATCGATCAAGGCAATTTTTCGGCTGCTTACAAGATCGGCGAAGGCGCGGAGCTGACGATTCCGAAAAAGGGCGCCAAGTAGCGGCACTGCGCGCGTGTTCGCGGAGCGCGTGTAGTCTCTCTATGACTGAGTTTGTCTTCGGAGGCAAGCCTCGAGAGCAAGTGTGTCGTCTTGTAACAGGGCACGACTTCAGTCGTGCCGGAGAGGGATCAAAAAGGGGGCGGGCTTCAGCCCCTGCGGGGATGTTCTTTCAGCCAGTTTCAATCCGCCAGCGGCTGAAGCCGAGTCCACATTGGATGCTGCCACGGCACGACTGAAGAGGCTGCGGAAAAACTCCTGATAGGGCGCGCTTTGTAACAGGGCACGACTTCAGTCGTGCCGCAAGATGTTGATAATAAAGAATGGGCTTTAGCCCCTGCGGGATGTTTTCCGGATATTCGCCCGTCTTTCGGGGTTTTTCCGCAGCCTCTGAAGTCGTGCCCTGTTACAAAGAGGGGCTTTCGCAGCCGGAGAACCCTGTATTCTTCAATGCTGAAAGAGCACCCACTGCGCGAAACGCGCCAATAGCCGCGCTGCAAGCGTGAAAGCACCAACTTGAATTGGAAATGCTTTTCCAGCTCTCTTTTCCCATCGAATGGGAGGAACGATGAGTAACCTGATGAAAGTGTTTGGAGTCTGCGCATTGGTTCCGTTTGTAGCTGCACTCACACTCCACGCCCAGCAGCCCGTCCACCGCTGGGCCATCGTGGTCCACGGCGGTGCGGGCGTGATCGAACGCGCCACCATGGACCCCAAGACCGAGGCAGCCTATCGCGCCTCGCTCACGCAGGCGGAAGAGGCGGGCGCAAAAGTGCTGGACCGAGGCGGCTCGGCTCTGGACGCGATTGAGGCCACGATTCAGATTCTCGAGGACGATCCGCTGTTCAATGCGGGCCGCGGCGCGGTCTTCACCGCCGAGGGCAGGAACGAGCTGGACGCGGCCATCATGGACGGCTCCAATCTCAAGGCCGGCGCGGTAGCCGGCGTCACCCGCACGCGTCACCCCATCGCCCTGGCGCGCGCGGTGATGGAAAAGTCGCCGCACGTGATGCTGATCGGCGCGGGCGCCGACGCCTTTGCCGCCGAAGCGGGCCTGGAGCAGGTGGACCCCAGCTTCTTCTTCACCGAGCGCCGCTGGCAGTCGCTGGTGAAGCAGTTGCAGAAGGAGGGCCGCCCGGTGCCGGCGCGGCCTGCGGGCGCGCCGCCCGCGCCGCTGGTGCCCCAAGCTGAAATCGAAGCTCCCAACGCGCACAAGTACGGCACGGTGGGCGTGGTGGCGCTGGATCGCGCCGGTAATATCGCCGCTGGCACCTCGACGGGCGGCGTGCAGGCCAAGCGCTGGGGCCGGGTGGGCGACTCGCCCATCATCGGCGCGGGAACCTATGCGTCGAATCAGTCCTGCGCTGTCTCCGCCACCGGCGCGGGCGAGTACTTCATCCGCCTGGGCGTGGCCCGCGAAGTCTGCAATCTGTTGCAATACAAAGGCATGACCTTGCAACAGGCCGCCGACCAGGTCATTCATAAGGAGCTGGAGGCCCTGCACGGCGATGGCGGCCTGATCGCCATCACCCCCGACGGCCAATTGGCTTGGAGCTTTAATACTCCCGGCATGTACCGCGCCCGCCAGGTGGAAGGCGGCAAGCTGGAGATCGGCGTTTACAACGACGAGCCGTAAAGCCTGCCGCGAACGTTGGGTGCCCCAGGTCTCGCGTTGAGACACTGGGGCACATTGCGTAACGACCGCCCAACCAACTTCTTCACTCCCTCACCGCACGATCTCGAACTTTTCCCAGGGGCATTTGCACACCGGGCAGCGCTCGTGCTCCTCTTCGGTCTCCGAGGTGTAGCCGCACACCGGGCAGACGTAGAAGTCGCGGGCAGCGCCGATCCAGGAATCCTTCTTGCCGCCCACCAGCAGGGCAATCGCCTCGCCGTAGAGCCGGGCGTGAGTCTTCTCGGCTTCCAGCGCGCCATGGAGGGTGCGGATGGCGGCGGTAATGTTTTGCGCCGTGGCCTCTTCCAGGAAGCCGGGATACATGGTGTCGATCTCGTACTGTTCGCCGCCGAGGGCGGCTTTCAGGTTTTCCAGCGTGGTCTTCACTTCCACCGGGTGGATTTCGCAGTTCGCCTCGCCGCCCAATTGCTTGATCACGCGGGCATGGTTGGCGGCATGAATCTGCTCGGCGCGGGCGGCGGCGCGAAACAGGCTGGCGGCGCCGGGCAAGGCGTCGGCGTCTGCCTTGGCGGCAAAAGCGGTGTACTTGGCATGCGCGTTCGACTCGCCCTCAAAAGCGGCAAGAAGGTTCTGGACGGTGAGTTCGTGTTCCGCGGCAATTGCTGGCATTGGCTATTCTCCCTCGTGTATTTTCATCGAGTGTGCAGAGCGACAGCTTGGGTAAGCCCCAAAAAACTGGGCACAATCTCTGAAAATGCCATAACTCGTACAAAGCCTACGGGCGCCGCCGGGCGCGCGCTGTGACGCACGCTACACGCGGCCGGTTCGACCCCGATGTGGGATGCAGGGCGCAACCCCGCGCCAGTTCTGCATTTCCGCTGATAGAATTCTGCGCATGGACACAATTCAATACAGCCTCCCGCAGAGCCGGATTCCGCAGGCTTGGTACAACATTGTTGCGGACCTCCCGGAGCCCATGTCGCCACCCTTGCACCCAGGTACGTTGAAACCCCTTGGCCCCGACGACCTGGCCCCGCTGTTTCCCATGAGCCTGATCATGCAGGAGGTCAGCACCGAACGGGAGATCGAGATCCCCGGCGAGGTGCGCCAGCTTTACGCGCAGTGGCGTCCGTCCCCGCTGTTCCGCGCACGGCGTCTGGAAAAGGCGCTGGATACCCCGGCCCACATCTACTACAAATACGAGGGCGTCAGCCCGGCCGGATCGCATAAGCTGAACACCGCCGTGGCGCAGGTTTTCTATAACAAGAAGGACGGCACCAAGCACCTCTCCACCGAGACCGGGGCCGGACAGTGGGGCTCCTCGCTGGCCATGGCCTGCTCCTTCTTCGGCTTGGACTGCAGGGTCTTCATGGTGCGCGTCAGCTACAACCAGAAGCCCTATCGCCGCGCCCTGATGGAAGCCTTCGGCGCCTCGGTGACCGCCAGTCCCAGCATCGAGACCGAATCGGGCCGCGCCATCCTCGCAGTGCACCCCGACTCCAACGGCTCGCTGGGCATCGCCATTACCGAGGCCGTGGAGATCGCCGCCAAGGACCCCAACACCAAGTACGCGCTGGGCAGCGTGCTGAACCACGTTCTCCTGCACCAGACCGTCATCGGCCTGGAGGCCATCGAGCAGATGGCCTTGGCGGACGACGATCCGGACGTGATTATTGCCTGCGCCGGCGGCGGGTCGAACTTTGCCGGGCTGGCCATGCCGTATCTGGGCCGCAAGCTCAAGGGTCTGAGCAAAGCACGCGTGGTAGCCGTGGAACCGGCCGCCTGCCCCTCGCTCACCAAGGGCAGATTCACTTACGACTTCGGCGACACCGGCCACCTGACCCCGCTGGTCAAGATGCACACCCTGGGCAGCACTTTCATGCCTCCCGGCATCCATGCCGGCGGCCTGCGCTACCACGGCATGGGGCCGCTGGTTTCGCATGTGATGGACCTGGGACTGGCCGAAGCGACCACCGTGCAGCAGTTGGACGCCTTCGCCGCCGGAATCCAGTTTGCCCGCTCCGAGGGCATCGTGCCCGCGCCGGAAGCCAATCACGCCGTCGCCGAAGCCATCCGCCAGGCCCTGGAAGCCAAGGCAGAAGGCAAGCAGCGCACCATTCTCTTCAACCTCAGCGGCCACGGCCACTTCGATATGCAGAGCTATATCGACTACCAGGCCGGAAAACTGGAAAACTACGACTATCCCGAAGAGGAAATCGCCATGGCGCTGGCGGGACTGCCCTCCATCGGGTAAGCCACGCTGTCGCGAATGCAGAAGCCGAAAGTAGCAGCCGATTCAAGCAAACGCCGGGACTCAGCTCCCGGCGTTTGGCTTTGCGTGGGACCCGGACCCGCCACCAGGCCGCCGTGTCCCATCCATACAACGTTTTCTGTCGTATGGGTCGGAAGGCACCACCCCTCGATCGGTTCTCTTTCCATTGCCCGGCCAACTGGCCTCGCCGCACCGCCCGCCCCATTACCTTGGTTCTCTTTCCAGCGCGGGAATCTCTGATCTCCCATCTCCTCCAGGCCGATAGCCGAAGGAGCGGAAGTGTGTCTCCCGCTTCACAAGGAGGCTGAAGAATGACCGTTGCCGCGCTCTCAACCGGGAGCCTCTCTCAATACGTTCTTTCCTCCAGCAGCCTGACTCAATCGCAGCAGGCGTTTCAGAGCCTGCAACAGAGCCTGGCATCCGGAAATCTGAGCGCTGCCCAGACGGCGTTCAACACCTACCAGCAAATCAACAAGAATCTGACTTCCATGAGCGGCGGCACGTCCTCCACCAGTTCGCAAGTCACTACGGACTTGACGGCGCTGGGGACGGCGCTGAGTTCAGGCAACCTCTCCACCGCCCAACAGGCCTTTGCCACCCTGCAGACCGACATGAAAGGCACCCAATCGCAAGCCGTCACCAGCGCGATGGCGGCCATCAACCAGACCGTGCAGTGGGTGGACGATATGTTGGACATCTCCGCTTCGAGCAGTTCCTCGACGGCCAGCTCCGATCCGGCGACCGAGGTTCTTCAAGCCGCGTACGGCGGCACGAGCACAAGCAGCGCCAGCACCGACCCCGCGGCGCAGATTCTCAACAGCGCTTATGGCGTCTCCACCGGGAGCAATGGAGACACCTCAAGCGCCAGCAATACTGTCAGCAGCAGTTCTGGAAGCACCGTGAACGCCTACGCGTGAGGCGTTGACATGAGCACCGGACCCGCCACACTGAGTTTCGGCAAGAATCAACGGATGTCCTGCATCCCGTAGGGATGCATCGAAAATAGCCCTGGGCAAGCGAAGCGCAGCCCTGGGTAACAGCCCCAAAAGATGCCCCGCGCCCCGTAGGGGTGCTGCGAAACGCGGCAATTCCGGACCGTTCATGAGGATCAGCCCGGCCAACGCAGCCAGACTGCGGCGGGAAGAAAACAGGCCTCCTGCACCACCAAGCCACCGTGCCCCATGTATACGGCGTTCTCTGTCGTATGGGTGGGAAAGCGCCCCCTCGGCCGGCTTCGTTGAGGCGCTCTACTTCGCATCGGTCGAGACCCGCCCTAGTTCAGAGCCCTCACCCAGATATTTCTAAAGCTCAGCGGCTCGCTCTTGTCGCCATGCGCCTGCAGCTTGATGGGCGCACTATCGTACTTCCTATAGAACGGCTTGCCGATGTAGAGGGTCTCGCCCTTCAATTCAAAGTGATTCTGCACCAGGACGCCGTTGAAGAACACCGTCACGTAAGCCGGTGTTTTCAGCGAACCGTCCGCGTTGAAGATAGGAGCGGTCCAGATCGCATCGTAGCTCTGCCACTCGCCCGGCTTGCGGCTAGGGTTCACCAGCGGCGGGCTCTGCTTGTAGATGCTGCCACCCTGTCCGTTGACATAGGTCCTATTGTTGTAGGCGTCCAGAACCTGTAACTCATAGCCTGCGTCGCCGGGCCCTGTGGAAGCGAGAAACACGCCGCTGTTTCCGCGCGCCTGGCCGCTGCCCGCGATATTCTCGGGAATTCTCCACTCGACGTGGAGTTGATAGTCCCGGAACTTCCGCCTGGTTTCGATGTTGCCTACGCCCGGCGCCTTGCTCACCGTCACGATGCCGTCGTGCACGATCCATTGGGCGGGTGAGTGGTCCTGCGCCGACACCCACTCGTCGAGGTTCTTGCCATCGAACAGGACGATTGCGTCCGACGGAGGCGCGGCGTCGGTGGCGCCCGGTGTCACAATGGCGGGGACCGGCTCCCATACTTCCGTGTCTTCAGGTTTGGGCACAGCCGTTTGCTGAGCGGAAAGCGACGCTGCCACACATGTCAGGCAGGCCAACGCCGTCAATCGAATGATCTTCAAAATGCCATCCTCCTGTGTGCCTCAATGCGGCAGAATGGTGCGGCTTTCGCCGCCTCAGGCCGGCCGCGCGGCCTTTTCGACGAAATGTGTAATCAGCCCAACGGGCAAAAAGCGCACCAGCAGCGCCGTGAACCGCCCGCCAAAATACGGGACGATGGTTCGCTGGCCGCGCGCCAGGGCGGCAATCGCCCGCCGGGCCACTTGCGCGGCCGGCTGCTTGCGGCCTGCCAGAAAGTTCTGGGAGCGGGCCACATCGAAGAACTCGCTCTCCGTCGGCCCTGGACAAAGCGCCGTTACTTTCACGCCGTGGCGAGCCACTTCCGCGGCCAAACCCAGCGCGAAGAAACGGTCGAAGGCCTTGGTGGCTGCGTAGGTGGTGAGGTACGGCACGGGTTGAAAGCTGGCTGTCGAGGCTAGCACCAGCACCCACCCGCGGCGGCGCTCGACCATGCGCGGCACGAACAACCGCGAAAGCCGGATCACTGCTTCGCAGTTGACACGCACCTGGCTCAGTTCCTGCTCCACCGGGCTCAGGTGGAATGCGCCGTACTGCCCCAGACCGGCATTGTTGAGCAGTATATCGACCGTGAGCCCTGCGCCCTCGGTGGCGTCGTAAAGTTGCTGCGGCGCCGCGGGGTCGTTGAGGTCCGCGGCAACAATGCGCACCTCGGTCCCCAGCGCGGTGAGTTCGGCGGCCAGAGCCTGCAGCCGCTCCTGGCGCCGCGCGGTCAGAATCAGCTTGGCTCCATGCCCCGCCAACTCCCGCGCCAGTGCAGCGCCGATCCCCGCACTGGCCCCGGTCACCAGCGCCCATTTCCCTTTGAAATCCTGTGTCTTTGCCATCGCCGGACCATCATAGCGGATCGCGGTTACAGGTTACTGAGCAAAAAAGATTCTACGGCCGTTCCTCAGCGGGCCAACTCTAATCGAACATCGCGTAGCGCTCCCGGTAGCGGGCCTCGTCCGCCGCCTGGGCATCGCCGAGCCGCTCCATGATGGGATCGTAATGGTCCGCCAGCGCTTCCACGACGCTGTGCTCCAGCAGGTTCTTCGCGGCCATCTTGCGCAGCTCCCGCAGCACCACCTCTTTGCCGCTCGAGGGGCGATAGGGCCTGTCCTCGGCAATGGCCGCCGCCACATCCGCCACCGCCACCACCTTTGCCCCCAGTTCCAGATCGCTGCTATCCAGGTGCTTGCAATAGCCGCTCCCGTCCTGACGCTCGTGGTGAAAGGCCGCCCATTCGGCAATCTGCTCGAAGCCCCGCACCCGGGACAAAATGTGGTGGGTATAGTACGGGTGTTGCCGCACCACGTCGAACTCCTCCGCCGTCAGTTTGGCGGGTTTGCACAGGATGGCGTTGGGCACCACCAGCTTGCCGATGTCGTGCATCAAACCGGCCAGATAGACCTGTTGCAGGTCCATTCCGGTGAAGGCCAACGCTTGCCCCAGTCCCTCGGCGCACACCGCCACCCTGGCCGAATGGGTGGCCGTGAACCGCGAGCGGAAGTCGGTCATATCCTTGAAGACGCCGGCGATGGAACGCGCCGCCTCGTAGTCCAGGTCGATCGAACGCAGCAGATTGTGCTCCTGCAACCCGCGGCTCAAGCCCTTCGCCACCAGTTCCAACCAAAAGTCCTCATTGGCGGATACTTCGTCGAACAGGCCCATCACATCGGGGTGCACTCCCTTGCCGGCCAGATTGTGAACCCGCCGGTGCAAGGCCTTCCTCTGGTGCAGGATGTAGGTATCCCGCTCGATGAACCGTTCCAGGTGATCCGCCAAAAAGACGATCTGCGCCCCCAGAACGTCGGCATCGGCCAGCGGCCGGCCGGCCGCCTCGTGCGCCGCCATCGGGGTGTGATGCCACTGGACAATCTGCGCCGCCGGCTCCAGCCAGAATGCCTCGCGAAACAGCTTCGCGCCGCGCTGGCAATGCGGCTCGGGGAGCAAATCCTCGTAGACATGCGCGCCGATCTTCTCTTCCGGCGACAACGCCCCGATGTCGTGCAGCAGCGCCGCGATAAACAGCCGCTCCGTCTGGCGATGATCGAGCTTGGCGGCGCCGGCCAGTTTGGAAGTCACATACGCAGTCCGGACCTGATGGTCGACCAGCGACACATCGGAAAGATCCATGACTTCTGAAACTGAAAACAGCAGATCGGAAAGATTCACCGTTACATTGCGCCACATGCCAGAATCCTCTCTCGCCGAGGTTCTCCTTGCACCGAGCAAGAGCGCCAAAGTTGTGGCAGAGCGCGGCCCAAGGCAATTCCGAGGTTTTCATGGAATAACTAAGTCATTCAAATCGATCGATCCACGATAACACCGGATTTCCCGGTGTGCACAACGAGCCCGCGATTCTCTTCCTGAAAGTAATAACTGCCCGCTTTCCCGCACGCTCCCTTCGCTTCCTCGCCGCCGCCGGCACATGCAAAAGCGGCGGAGCCAGAGGGCCCCGCCGCTTCATCTTCGCCGCGCCGCCGGATTCGGCGGCTTCGCTTATCTGTGTTCGCCGCCGCCATGAGCTTCGCCACCGGCTCCGGCATGTCCACCGCCGCCGCCTCGCGGCGCAGAAGCATGGGCTTGAGCGCCAGCGCCGCGGGGCGCCGCCGCGTGCGGTGCGTTGGGACGCGCCCCTCCGCCACGGGAGACCGGCGCGCTCGAATGGACTGCTCCCCCGGCGCGAACGCCGCCGCCGCGCACCGCCGCCCCGCCGCCGTATTGTCCGCGGCTGGCTGCATAGCCGCCGCCGCCGTGGTAGCGCCCGCCGCCCTCACCGCTGAAGCGGTGCTGGCCCCAGCCGTGCCCGTATCCCCAGCCCGCCCACGGGCCCATGCCCAGGAAGATGCCGTTGTAGAAATACCCCGACCCATAAAACCCCATCGGCGCGCAGGCGTAGGGAGCATAGTCGTAGTACCCATACGAACAAACCGGCTGAACGCCGATGTTGACGGAAATTTGTGCCTGCGCCGCCGGCGCCAGGGCCAGTCCGGCAGCCAGTGCTGTCGCTGAAAGTAGTATCTTGAGTCCGCGCATCTGTGACCCCCTTGAGGTGTCTGCGGTTCCTTGTGTTGCGTGGGACGCCGTGCCGCCGCAAAGACCTACCCGGCAGCCGCAGCCTCCATAAGGGGTTGAATCCGTTCCAAAATTCCCGCCGATCGCACGGGGCCGTCCGCTATCTGCCCTTACATGCCTCACTCTACCCGCCTGCCCATTTCCCGTCTGAGCAATACGAAGCACCCTCCTCCCCACTCCCTACTTCCTACTTCCTACTCCCTATTCCCTATTCCCTATTCCCTGTCCTTCGCCCCCTGCCGCTCGGTGGTAGCCTGAATTCTTATGGAAATGTCGTCTCAAGTGGATTTTCTGGTGATGGGGGCAGGCGTGGCCGGCCTGCGCGCGGCAGTCGAACTGGCCCGGCACGGCGATGTCCTGGTGGTCACCAAGGAGTCCGTGGCCGAATCCAATACCCACTACGCCCAGGGCGGCATCGCCGTCGCCATGGAGGGCCAGGTGGACGTTGCCCTCCATCTGGAAGACACCATCAACGCCGGCGATGGCATCGTTTGCCGCGCTGCCGCGCAGGCGCTGGTGTCGGAGGGGCCGATCCGCGTGGCCGAGCTGATCGAGTGGGGCGCGGCCTTCGACAGCGAGGGCGGCGAACTGCTCCGCACCCGCGAAGGCGCCCATTCCCTGGCTCGCATCCTGCACGCCAATGGCGACGCCACCGGCGCGGAAATCAGCCGCTCGCTGGTCGCCTTTGCCCGCGTCCACAAACGCATCCAATTCGCGGAGTGGACCATGGTCACCGGGCTGGTCGTGGCCGACGGCCGCATCATCGCCGTGGACCTGCTCGACAGCGACAATAATCCCAACCGCATCAGCGCCCGCTCGGTTCTCATTGCCGCCGGGGGCGCGGGGCAGGTTTACTCCGACACTACCAACCCCAGCGTGGCTACCGGCGACGGCATCGCCCTGGCCGCCCAGGCAGGCGCCGAACTGGCCGACATGGAGTTCTACCAGTTCCACCCCACCGCCTTATCCTTGCCCGGCGTACCCCGCTTCCTGCTCTCCGAGGCCCTGCGCGGCGAGGGAGCCTACCTGCGCAACGACCGCGGCGAGCGCTTCATGGAGCGCTATCACCCCATGCTCGAATTGGCTCCGCGCGACGTGGTGGCCCGCGCCATCACCCGCGAGGGGATGGGCGCCACACCCGGCGAATCCCGGCTGGTTCACCTCGACATGCGCCACATCCGCAACATCGATCTGCACCACCGCTTTCCAGGGATCAGCGCCTTCCTGGCTCAGCATGGGCTGGAGTTGAGCCGCGACCTGATTCCCGTCCGCCCGGCGGCGCATTACCTGATGGGCGGCATCAAGACGGATTTGGCCGGCCGCACCAGCCTGGTGGGGCTCTACGCCGCCGGCGAGGCCGCCTGCACCGGCGTTCACGGCGCCAACCGCCTGGCTTCCAACTCCCTGCTCGAAGGGTTGGTCTTCGGCGCGCGCGCCGCACAGGCCATGCTGACGGACAATCTGCCACTGGCGGTTGCCGACGCGCCATTGCAGGTCCCCAGGCCTCTCACCGAACACGGCGAACAGCGGGTCGAGGAGTACATTGCCGATCTGCAAGCCTCGATGTGGGCCTACGCCGGTCTGTTGCGCCAGGAATCCACGCTGCGCGACGGCTTGAGGGAGCAGGAGGATTGCGCCGCCGGGCTGGCAAGGCTGGCGGAACGGGGCAGGGGAAGCCGACGTCTGGCCGAGGCACAGGCCATGAGCCGCGTGGCCCATGCCATCCTGCACTCCGCCCTGGCCCGCCAAGAGAGCCGCGGCGCGCACTTCCGCAACGACTTTCCCCAGCGCGACGATGAGCGTTTCCTCAACCACTCGGTTTTCGGCCGGGAAGATCACGTTCTCTTCGAGAAGTGGTAAAAAGCAGGGACTAAGGGACTGAGGGACTCATTTGGTATTCGCGCTGAGTTGGCCGTCACCAAAGCCGGGAGCCGGCGGCCTTTGAGATGGTCTGTACTTCTCCTCTCCCGCCAGGGAAAACGCGCAAGAGTGGGGCACGGCGCCTTTGTGGGAGGGTTGAACATCGGACGAGGCGGCTTGTTCCCCCAGTCCCTTAGTCCCTAGTCCCCT
>Ga0181529_10002422_pt1 | contig 22354 bp, 17 predicted proteins | sample PEATcosm2014_Bin_36_FD_119763 | JGI IMG/M metagenome (GOLD analysis project Ga0181529, IMG submission 119763) | Peatland microbial communities from MTU Mesocosm Facility, Houghton, MI, USA - PEATcosm2014_Bin10_30_metaG | ecosystem: Environmental > Terrestrial > Soil > Wetlands > Peat | place... | reverse complement strand
GGCTGGAGAAGGTCCCAAGGGTCCGGCTGTTCGCCGGTTAAAGCGGTACGCGAGCTGGGTTCAGAACGTCGTGAGACAGTTCGGTCCTTATCCACTGTGGGCGCAGGAAACTTGAGGGGTTCAAACCTTAGTACGAGAGGACCGGGTTTGACGCACTTCTGGTGTGGCAGTTGTTCCGTCAGGGGCATCGCTGCGTAGCCATGTGCGGAAGAGATAAGCGCTGAAAGCATCTAAGTGCCAAGCTCATCCCAAGATAATGTTTCCCGGAGCGCAAGCTCCCTGAAGACCACGGGCAGACCACCCGTTTGATAGGTTAGAGGTGTAATTGCCGTGAGGCATTCAGCTGACTAATACTAATCGGTCGTGCGGCTTGATTGCTTTTTTCAAATTTATTTGAGAAGCAAATTTCAACTCGCGAGTTGTAAGTGCCAATAGACTCCTGTGTGTAGTTTTCAGAGAATCGCCGAAGCACTTCGGAAACGATCTTTTAAAATTTAGCACGGTTGAAACCGTGCAAAACAATTTGGTGGCCATAAAGCTGTGGTCCGACCCGTTCCCATTCCGAACACGGCCGTCAAACACAGTCTTGCCAATGGTAGTGGTTGTATAGCTTCCGCGAGAGTAGGTTGCCGCCAGTCTTTAAAAAATGCCGGAAAATTGATTTTCCGGCATTTTTATTTTCAATTGAAGTTTAACCCGGCGGCAGACGCAGCGTGGCGTCCAATGGCTGAATATAGGCCAATTCTTTTGCTGAATTCGCGCCACCGAGTTCCGCCAGCCGTTCCCCCGCAGGCCGCACACGGGTTTGAAAGCTTGAAGTTGCGTCGTTGAATGCGGCATTCGCACGATTCAGTCCGGCGCGGATTTTCTCAAAGTGTTCTGTGAACTTCACCACGCGCGCGTAAAATTCCTGCGCCGCCTCGGCGATTTTCTGGGCGTTCTCCGTCTGCGCATGCTGTTGCCAGCTCACGCTCACCGAACGCAGCAGTGCGATCAGCGAAGCCGGCGTCGCGAGCAAAATTCTTTTTTCCGCCGCCCACACAATCAAATCATGGTCACCTTCCAGCGCCGCGCTGAACAGCGATTCCGCCGGGACGAATAGCACGACGTAATCCAGCGCGTTCGGAAACTGGCGCGGATAATCGCGGTCCGCCAGCGCCTTGATGGTGCCTTTCAACTTCGCCGCGTGTACCGCCAGTGCTTCGGCGCGTTTCACCGGTTCCGCCGTTTCCAGAGCGTTGATAAAATCAAAATCTGGCACCTTCGCGTCCACTATGATGAAACGGTCGCCCGGCAGTTTCACGACGAGGTCAGGACGGTTCTCGCCGGATGAAGTTTGCTCCGTGAAATCGCAATGCGCGCTCATGCCCGCCGCCTCGACGACCCGGCGCAGCGTTTCCTCGCCCCATCGACCGCGCGCCTGATTTGAGTGCAGCACCAGCCGGAACTGCTGCGTCTCCTCTGCGAGCGTCGCATTGGATTGTGCCAATGTTTCCAGGTGCTTTTTCACTTCGCCCAGCGCGCCGGATTGGGCGGCGGAACTCGCCTGCAAATTCTTCTGGTAGGTTTCCAACTGCTGCTTGAGCGGCTCAACTAAGCCTTTGATGGCTTCCTGCCGCTGCGCGAGATCGCCCTTGGCGGTTTCCTGAAATTTACCGAACGACTGTTCCGCCAGCCGCAAAAATTCCGGCGCGGATTGTTTCAGTGCGTCAGCGCTCAACGCCTTGAACGTGTCGCGCAAATCCGTGAGCGCCTTTTCCTGCGCGGCCTTGGCGTCGCGCAAGGTCTGTTCTTGAAGCTGTTTCTGCTCGTTGAGAATTTTCTCCGCCGCCGCCTGGTTCGCCTGCGCGGTGGCAAGCGCGGTTTTGCTCTGCGAAGCTTGCTCGCGTGTCTGGCCGAGCTCCGTCTCACGCTGCGTGAGCTGCTGGCGCAATTCATTCTCCAAACGGCCATCCGCCGGCGCGGCAATCTGCTTGCGCGAGCCAATCAACCAGCCGATCAACAAACCCAGCCCGCTACCAATGACGAATGCTATGGCGAGCTGGAATCCAAGAGGCATAAATCAAAAATGTGCGACGACTTCAATCTCCACGCTCGCGCCTTTCGGCAAACCGGCGACCTGAATCGTCGAGCGCGCAGGGAAATTTTCCGTGAAATACTTTGCGTAAACCTCGTTCATGCCCGCGAAGTTCGCGAGGTCGGTCAGGAACACCGTGCTTTTCACCACGTTGGCAAAAGTGAGCTTCTGGTCGTCGAGAATCGCCTTCACGTTTTCCAGCACGCGTTCGGTTTGCACCTTGATGTCGCCGACGACGAGGTTGCCGTCAGCCGGGCTGATCGGGATTTGTCCGGCGCAGAACAGCAGGTCGCCGACGCGCACGGCGTGATTATACGGGCCGACGGCCACGGGTGATTTTGCGGGTTTGATGATGGATTTGGTTGCCATAAATGTGACGGCCAGTGTTGCGCCTTTGAATCGCGAGGTCAAGAAATCCGCTTTGCTTTTCATTCGCCCGCCGGTGGCGGCGCTGCTATTCTGCGCGGCCAAATTAATGTCCAAGCCGTCGCACAACTCTGGTTCAGTCCAGCAACTGAAGGCCGCCGCCGAGATTCTCGAAAAGGCGGTCGCCGACCGTGCGCTGCTTGGTGAGCTTTCGGAGGAGGAGCGGACACGGCTGCTCACGGCGGCGGGGGCCATTTATTGTCCAGATGTGAACGAACGTCGCCGGCTCGTCAAGGCAACCGTGCGCCGGCGCAAGGCGGAGAAAATCCAGCGTGACGAGTCCAAGCTGCACGCGACCGGCATCCGCAAGCTGCGCCGCGAGAAAGTCTTCACCACGCCGAATGTTTTGCTGCCGAAAAATTTTCAGCAGCACGAAGTCACCGACGATCCCGACTTTCGCGAAGTGGCCGAACCGCAGAATTGCTACGTCTGCAAGCAGAACTACTCGACCATCCACCATTTCTACGACCAGCTTTGCCCCAAGTGCGCGGAGCTGAACTGGGTCAAGCGTACCGAGACCGCCGACCTGCGCGGTCGCGTGGCGCTGCTCACCGGCGGTCGCGTGAAGATTGGTTATCAGGCGGGCATCAAGCTGCTCCGCGCCGGGGCGCATTTGATTGTCACCACCAGGTTTCCGCACGACTCCGCGACACGTTATGCCGCCGAGCCGGACTTCAAGGACTGGGGCCATCGGCTGGAGATTTTCGGGCTCGACCTCCGGCACACGCCGAGCGTGGAGGCGTTCTGCAAGCATGTGATGACGAAATACCAGCGGCTGGATTTCATCATCAACAATGCCTGCCAGACCGTGCGCCGGCCGCCGGACTTTTACGCGCACATGATGGAGCGCGAAACGGGGTCATTGCATGACCTGCCACCAGAAGCTGCAAAACTCTTGGGCGCTTACGAAGGGTTGCGAGGTTATCATTTATTGCCGGAAGGTCCGAGCCGTACAGGTCAAGTGCAGGAAGCTGCCAAGCTCGCTGGAATCACGCATTCTGCCGCTTTGTCGCAATTGCCACTCCTCGCTGAGGATCTCGCCGCACAACAAGCCCTGTTCCCGACGGGCCAGCTCGACCAGGACTTGCAGCAGGTTGATCTGCGCGGGCACAACTCGTGGCGCATGCTCATGCACGAAGTCCCGACGGTGGAACTGCTCGAAGTGCAACTCGTCAACGCCATCGCGCCGTTTATTCTCAACGCGCGGCTCAAGCCGCTCATGCTCCGCACGCCGGAGCGCGACAAGCACATTGTCAATGTCTCCGCCGTGGAAGGGCAGTTTTACCGGAAGTTCAAGACCACGCGGCATCCGCACACGAACATGGCCAAGGCCGCGCTCAACATGATGACGCGCACGGCCGCCGCCGATTACCACGCCGAAGGCATCCACATGAACGCCGTGGACACCGGCTGGGTGACGGACGAGGACCCGGCGCACATCGCCGAGCGCAAGGTGGCGGAGCATCGCTTCCATCCGCCGCTGGACATCGTGGACGGCGCGGCGCGCATCGTGGACCCGATCATCGCCGGCTTCAACACCGGCGAACATATCTGGGGAAAATTTCTGAAGGATTACTGTGAGACGGATTGGTGAGGGCTTCTATTTTACGAATATTCCTGAATCGCGAGATGAAAAACTTGTTTTAGGAAATCCTGTTTCTCTTCAATTTCTTTTGAATTCCAAGCGAGTGAAAAAGTCGCTTCATCGCTATTCTTAAACGGACAATCGCCGATGGTTTGTAATCAACCTCGCCTTTTAGATCGGCAAGAGCTTTTTTGGCGTCAAACTCACCGGAAGATTTCATAAATTCAGGAACTAAGTCACCTTTTCGTAACCAAAAAGACAAAGAGTTGTCACTTGTCGGTGTTTGTGGCGCTGAATAAATTCTTGAACATGAATACAAACAAGACCGCAATTTTCACAAAGGTCGGCAAATGTGCCACATTCATGCTGGTGCTTTTGGGGCTGGCCCTGCGTGTTCAGGCGCAGGACACGAACATTGATTTTCAAGCCGTCCAGACTGCGGCGGACAAGGGGGATGACAAAGCCCAGATTAAAATGGGCCGTTATTATGCAAATGACATGAGCATGAACCGGGATTATGCCAAGGCCGCCCACTATATGCGTCAGGCGGCGGATCAGGGCAATGCCGATGCCCAAGTGGAGCTTGGTTCCTATTATGGGCGTGGCATTGGCGTCCCAAGAAACGTGACAACAGCGGTGCAGTGGTATCGGAAGGCCGCCGACCAAGGGAACGCGCTGGCACAATTTGCGATGGGGGGATTTTATGCCGCCGGACGCGGGGTGCCCAATGACATGGATGAAGCCATCCAATGGTGGCTCAAGGCCGCCGGGCAGGATCAGGTGGATGCGGAGGCGAGACTCGGAGAATTACACCTGATTCCCACGGCACAGCATGGCACAAACTATTTGAACTATGGAGAGGCCTTAAAGTGGTTGCGCAGTGCGGCGGCACAGGGTTCCGCCGGTGCCATGAATAATCTGGGTGTGGCCTGTGAACACGGCTTTGGCATGATGCCGGATTTCAAGGAGGCGGCCCGATGGTATCGCGCGGCCGCCGAGCAGGGGGACGATCAGGGTCAGGCAAATCTGGGCCAGCTCTACTTTGACGGACGGGGTGTTCAGTTCGATCTGGTGCAGGCCTACAAGTGGTTCAAGTTGAGCGCCGGCAAGGGAAACAGTCTTGGCGTTGCAGGCCTTGCCAATTTTCAAACCCGTCCGCTGCTTTCTCCAAAACAGCAGGCCGAGGCGGAACAGATGGTCTTGGATTTCCATCCCCATCCGGGCAAAATCCAGCCGTGATTTCAGTCCGGTTTCGCGCGGTCTTCAACGGATAAGTAACCATTTTTTGATTATTTTTGGTCACAACCTCCTTTATCCACAGACATCCGCTCTGGCGTTGCCTTCAGCAGAGGAGAGTAATCTGTGGCATTATTGGGGCGAAGTCTTCTGGCTTGCCAGCGACTGTTGGTATTGGGCCAACCAGTATTGCATATAAAGGTTATATCCTATCTGATACTCCAACATCGCGTCACTTTGAGATTGAGCCTGCTGCCATTTTGCCAGATAAGCCGGATTGTTGGGATCCTGGTTCAAACCGCCAATGTCCTTCACGAATTGCTGCTGCAATCGCTGGATGGCCGCCTTCTGGCTGTCGTTCAATCCAATGGCATCCGTATTCATGTTTTGAAACACCAGCGGATATGAAGGGACATAGGTGGCTTCCTGATAAGCTGCCTGGCTTTGGCTCGCCCTCCCGGTGGGAACTTCAGAGGGTTGCCCGGAGGGTTGCGCCACAACAGGGGTGGATTCGGCAACCGTAGCTCCAGTCATCGGCTGTGTCCGTTTCTCTGAACTTTGGGCTGGCACGGCAGTTTCAACAACCGGCATTTGTTCTCCCAGCAGGCTGGCCACCGTTTGCGCCTCCTGCACCCGCGACCATTTGCCGTTGCCGGATCCATCCAGACCCAGTTGTTTGCGTTGGAAGGAAAACCCCCGCCAGGCGTCGCCCCTGACAATGTCCTGAACGGTCGGTTCAGGACAGCCGATGGCCCGCAGGTTGGCCACATAAACCCCGTAATCGTTGGTTGATTCAAGCTGGCTCCAATGAAATGGTTTTGGGGATTGTCTTGTCAGGGCTACAGGTTTCGAAGTGACTACGGACGATGCGGAAGTTGTGATGACCTGTGGCGGAGCACCCGTTACTTTATCCTGATGTTTTTCCAGAATGACAATGAGGCAGGCGGACAGGCCGAGGTTCAACAGCAGGGAAATTTTCAGCACCGTTTTCATCAAGTTTAATTTTGCCACTGACAAACTAAAAGGCCAGTGCGGAATGATATCCGCACCGGCCCTGTGATCCAAACCAACTCAAGATCAGTGATTGCCCTGAGCCGGGAAACCAACGTCAGTAGAGCGGTGAACCTGCATCAATGACGTCGGGATGACGACACTCTGTGTCAGCGGACTGGTGGAAAAATCACCCGTCGCCGTGCCTGCATGAGAACTGGTCAACTGGGCGGCAATACCGGACACAATGGCCGCAGCCGTATAGCCGGCTGGACTTGTGGAAGACTGGTTGACCTGACCCAACAGGTGTTCCTGACCCCAGAACGTATAGGTGCCGTTGATGACCCCGATGTCGGATTCATACACGCCATTAAAGGTCAAGGCGGTTGCCACTTGGCCATTACCGGCTTTCGCTGGATTTACCGCATTCTGGGCGTCGCTGACGCCAAGATAACCAATCACCACGTCACCACAAACAGAGCCGTCAACATTCAGTTCCTTTTGCACGCTGCTGCCGCCGTCGAAACCGTCGTTGCCATAGGATGTTGGAGCAACGCCATTGCCGGGGGAGGTATAAGTTCCGTTGAACGTCAATACACCCGGAGTTCCTGACGGGTAGGAAGAGTAGAACGCTTGCTGCTTGACCGGGGTGGTAATGCCATACTGGGCGTTAAGCAGGGTGTTGACACGAGTGCCAGAACCCAGATTACGACCGACAATGGCCACGCCATCGCTGGCATCAGCGGCGACGCCAGTGTAGTTGTTGGCATTGTAGATGTCTCCAGACGAGAGATTCTGGTTGAACGCCGCAGTGGTCACGTTGTGGAAATGGCTCCAAGCCGTGTCGGGTGAGGCTTCATAGCCCTTCTCGAACGTGAACGGAATAATTCCGACAACGCCGTAATCAACGAGGTTATACAACGACTTCGGGGTCTGCGAAACCGCCTGGGAGGTGTCCGCCATGCTGAGGTCAGGGTATACAGTTGACGAACCGGTTATTTGTTGCAGGGTGTTGGTTGTGGCGAAGGTGTTATTTGGATTCAGAAACGAGGGCGGGACACCCGGGAGGGCATAGGTTCCACCATTCACATTTTGTGTGAGGGTTTGACCGGCCACCGACGCAATGCCGGCTTCGGAACCCGTGAAACTGCAGTCCAGATCAACAATGCCGACTCCGGAGATGTTGCCTTCATAGCAAATCGTATTATTACCATTATTGTTAGCGCCGTATATCGTTGTAGCACCGGCGGTGAATATCTGTCCCGCTGTCGTCGCGGCGGCATAAATGACTGCACGGGCCGCCGTGGAGCCTGTCAGATAGATGGTTGTATTGGCTTGGGCGAGGCTGCCCACGGAGACGACTCCCAAGGCAATCAGCGCAGACGTGAACTTATTGATTTTCATATTTTTTCTATTTTGAGTTTTGCTTTTTTTGGTTTTTTTGTTTGGAGGAACGATGAATCAGGCATTGATGCGGTTAATGCGGTGGCGGAACGACAGAACCAGCAATCCGCCCAGTGACAGAATGGCATAGGTGGACGGTTCCGGAACTATCGTGACGTCAATGATGTCGGCATCCGGGTTGACTGTAATTGAACCAACTTCAGTCCAACCACCAATGGTCGCTCCCCGGCCAGAACCAGACAACGTGTTTTCATACAACGTTTCGGTCACCGAGCCGGAACTGAGATATGAGAGGGGCTGTGCCGTGCTGGCTGCAACGGTATCGCCATTGGCCGCGACGAGTCCCAGGGAGATTGGAGATGGCGCAACTTGGTATGACCATGTGCCTACAGCACCGGATGCGGACTCACCAACCGAGATCCCTTGGGCATAGGCGGCGCTGTTAAGCAACTCCGACGCAGAAATTGTCGCGGGGGTTGACGGATTGCCATTGATCGTCTGATACAAAAACTGGGTGCCAGAAGCGGGGGTATTGCCTTCAACAAGTCCAACGGCCACATTGTTGTCATAGTTTCCATCAGCTGAAAACGCGGTGGTGAATAAAGCTCCGATGGAGCCGGTCCAAAGGTTGACGGTTCCGCCATTGGATGCGGCGGCGTTATAAACGTCAGAGACCGATCCCAAATCAATGACGTAGTCATTTTGTGCCGAATTAGGTCCGGCCGCATCATTGAATCCGAGCAAAAAATCGCTGTTGCTCGCCTGAGCCGTGGTAATGCCCACCAGTCCGAGGGCCGCCAGCAAGGCCGCCTTGTATAGATTGTTTTTCATTTTTGTTTGTTTTTTAGAGTGATTGAGTTGTTTCTTTACCCACTTAAAGGTTTGTCGAGGGAGAGACTATCGCACGGGCCGCGAATTTACTTCATGCTTTAGGACATGCGACATCGGTTTGATGACATTTTGCCACTTGCACAACTTGTTCATTTTAAGTCTTTTGTGCGTCATGTAACCGGCGAAGCCTCCATTTTCATGCCATCGTTACTATAAGGTAACGCAAGCTGCGGCTTGAAGTTTGAAGCTTTTGGCTGTTTTGAGGTCGCGGCCACAAATTCGCCGTCATTGGCGATGAAGGCGTCCATGCAAAGTGCGGCGATATTTTTTGGCAGTAACTTGCCAAAGCAATGACGGAATATTTCCGTAAATCAGAATTTAACGAAGGCATCATTCACGGGATCAGAAAAGCCGGTGAACTTCTCGCGAAGCATTTCCCGAGGAATTGAACTTTTTATCTTCAGATCTTTCGCTGCATAAACCTGCTTTTGTTGTGGGTAAACAGTGAAAGTGCCAGGTAACTTTTTGAGAACTTGCAGCACCATGTAACCGGACTGATATTGAATGCCCGACCGCGAGATAGTCAAGTTTAGCCCGTGATGCGGCATTTAGTGCGATAGGGAAATCATTCGGCTCGCGCTTGCTCGGAATTGCCAGCGCCTCGTGCGTGATGCCCACTTGAATCCGATCAGCAGGCAATTTTGTGGCGAGGTCAGCAAGTTTGAGACTTGGATCAAGCGTTGAGTTCTTTTGTTGCAATGGCGACGCGATCAAATAATCCCGATCCAACGGCAAAAGGTGTGTTCGGATTAAGTTGATTTGTGTGTGTGAGGTCGTATTGATGCGATCTGCAAATATGTCACGCCATCAAAACCAGCCATGTTGTTGGCGTCAGCAATCAACGGATTCAGGCCATACTCAATTTTCCAGCCGTCTGGAATGCCGTCGCCAGCCGTATAAGCGTTCGTCGGATTGGTGTGATAGACGAAAATTTCGCATAGTTGCTTATGCCGTCACCGTCCATGTCATTCGTCAACCGATTATCACGTTCGTTCCGTCCTGCCGGACGGGGACGCCGCGGCGTCCCTACCACCCGAAAAGTTTGTCAAAGACATAATCCCACAAATAAGATGTTGCACATTTATGGAGTTCACCGTAGAGATCCAAGAATCAAAAATTAACCGCAAAGAACACAAAAACCTTCGCCTCCCAGTCGCAAATGAATAACAGCCGGGGCAAAAATCGTTCCGGCTTTCTTATTTTACCGGGCTGGCGTCCAGCAGCTTCATCACGGCCTCGATTGCAGCTTCCTTTTTGACGGATTGCAGCGCGCCGTTGCGCGGCTTGATCTCGACCTCGCCCTTGGCCAGCGATTTCTCGCCGATGCCGATGCGGATGGGAAAGCCGACCAGTTCGGAGTCCTTGAACTTCACACCGGGCCGCTCGTCGCGGTCGTCCAGAATCACGTCCACGCCCTGCGCGGTGAGTTCCGCATAAAACTTTTCCGCCAGCTTCATCACTTCGCCCTCGGGCGCGACGGCCAGCGGCGTGATGCAAACGGTGTAAGGCGCGACGCTCAACGGCCAGATGACGCCGTCCTTGTCGTTCCCCTGCTCGATGATGGCCTGCAACGTGCGCGTGACGCCGATGCCGTAGCAGCCCATGACCGCCGGCTTGCGCGAGCCGTCGGTGTCCAGAAAGGTGGCGTTCAGCTTCTCGCTGTATTTGGTGCCGAGCTTGAAGACGTGGCCGACTTCAATCGCGCGGCGAATCGTCAACGGCTTGGCGCACTTCACGCACGGCTCGCCGGCGTTGACGGTGCGCAGGTCAAGCCATTGAATGATTTTTGTGCCGCCTGCAATGTCACGTTCAATCGAAACATTGCGAAAATGGAAGCCATCTTCATTGGCACCGGTGGTCATGTCATTCGCACCTTGCAAACGCTCATCAGCCAACAGCTTAATTTCTCCAGTTGCAGCTAAAATTGGCACTTTTGTTACCGCACCTAAGCTGCCCGGATGTGCACCGAGCAGCGGGACAATTTCTTCAACAGTGGCCGGACGCGCCGCAACCGCACCGGTCTTGGCCAGCAACTTGGTTTCGTTCAACTGGTCATCACCGCGAATCAAAATGATGATCGGTTTGCTGTCGGCGATGTAAATCAAGGTTTTGATCTGCCGATTGGCGGGAACTTTGTAAGGCTCCTTGCTTAAGGCTTCAATTGTCACGACGCCGGGCGTGGCAAACTTCTCGATGGCGGGCCCGATGTCGCGCGCGGCGGTTTTGGGAATGCCGCTGGTGGCTTTTTCGATGTTCGCCGCGTAGCCGCAGGCTTCGCAGAAGGCGACTTCGTTCTCGCCAGTCTCGGCGGGCACCATGAATTCGTGGGAATAATTCCCGCCGATGACGCCGGTGTCAGCCTCCACCGGAAACGCCTTCAGCCCGCAGCGCGCGAAAATGCGCGTGTAGGCGTCATACATTTTTTTGTAGGCAGCCATCGCGTTCTCGTCGGTGGTGTCGAAGGAATACGCGTCCTTCATGATGAATTCCTTGGCGCGCATCAGGCCGAAGCGCGGACGGATCTCGTCGCGGAATTTCAGGCTGATCTGGTAAAAGTTTTTCGGCAACTGGCGGTAGGAATTAATCTCGTTCGCCGCGAGCGTGGTGATGACCTCCTCGGCGGTGGGGCTCAAAAACCATTGGCGGCCGGAGCTGTCCTTGACCTTGAACAAAACATTGCTCGCGGTTTCGGCGCGACCGCTGGCCTCCCAGATTTCCGTCGGCTGAAGGGCGGGCATCAGGACTTCAATGGCCCCTGCCCTGTCCATTTCCTCGCGGACGATTTGTTCCACCTTGCGCAATGCGCGCAGGCCGAGCGGGAGAAAAGTATAGACGCCGCCGGCGAGCTTGCGGATGAGACCGGCGCGCAGCAGGAGTTTGTGCGAGACGATTTCCGCGTCAGCCGGAGCTTCGCGCAATGTGGGAATCAAGGTTTGTGTCCACTTCATATTAAAGTGAGAAGTTTGAAGGGCGAAGGGCGGATTGCCAATTTTATTCGCGCGACCGTTTTCTTGATGCGACAAAAATGGCAGTCAATTCGTTGGCTTCTTTCAACAACCGGTTTAGTTCGGCGTGTTCGCTGGTTGCCAGTTCAGCCAGGCATTCCAACCAAAACAGGGATTCATCAGCTTCTTCCTCCGTCGTGCCCATCTTATTGATGAAATCAGCCTTTGATTTTGCACGCTGTGTGGCGCGATAGTTCGCCGCAACTGACGTTGCCGAACGAATGAGCTGACGTTTGATAACCGTGAACTCTTCGCCTCGCGGCAACTTGCGCGAAAATAAAATGACATCCAGCGCGAACTTCTTTGTCCTCGGCTTGAGATCATTCATAAATTGCCATCTGCAAGAACCGGCCGCACTTCGCCCTTCACACTTCTCACTTGACCGTATTGTTCAGTGGCGCGAGCCCTTGAATCCGCACTTCCAGCTTGTCGCCGGATTGACTCGGGCCGATGCCGCTGGGCGTGCCGGTGAGGATCACGTCTCCGGGCAGCAGCGTGAGGTTCGTGGAGATGAAGCTGACGAGTTCGGCGGGCTTGAAGATCATCTCCCGCGTGTTCGAGTTCTGGCGCAGCAGGCCGTTCTGGAAAAGCTGGATGTTCAACCCGGCCGGATCAATCTGCGTCTCCACCAGCGGGCCGAGCGGCGTGAAGGTGTCGAACGACTTCGCCCGCGCCCATTGGCCGTCGGATTTCTGGATGGTGCGGTCGCTGATGTCCTGCGACGCGGTGTAGCCGAAGATGTAACGCGACGCCTGCGTGGGCGAGACGTTGCGGATCTTGCGGCTGATGACGATGCAGAGTTCAGCCTCGTAATCCGTGCGGTTTTTCGGAAAGGGAATCTCAATCTTGCCGCCGTCAGGCAGAAGCGAGGTCGTGGCCTTGAACCAGATGAGCGGCGACTTCGGAAGTTCCTTGCCGGTCTCGCGCGCGTGGTCGGCGTAATTCAGGCCGACGCAGATGATTTTGGTCGGCACGACCGGCACCAGCGTCTTCACGCCTTTGCGCGGCATGGGCTTGCGGTCGAACGATGGCGACCCGAAGACATCGCCGCGCAGACGGAATAATTCCCCGTCCACAACCTTGGCGTGGAAAATGTCCAAGCCTTTTTGAAACCGTCCGATGGCTGCCATGATGATTTACGATATTGGATTTGCGATTTACGAACCAATCAGAGTTTGCCGCGTAAACCGTGAACCGTAAATCATAAATTATTACAGCCGCTTCAATCGCATGCGCTTGCCGTCTGTCTAGTTTCAGATACATTGAGAGAGTGAACAGGCTGACAAAACAGGAGCAGTTGTTTCTGATTGTCGTTCTGGGACTGCTGCTCACGGGCTGGGCAGTTAAAATGTATCGCACCGCGCATCCGCCGGTCGCAACGGTCCAGGCAGCCAAACCTTAAATATGCACGAAGTTAATTTTGATGAAGCGGTGGAGATAATCCTCGCGAAGGATGCGCGTTTCTCGCGCGACGCCTATGCGTTCGTGCGCGAGGCGTTGGACTTCTCCCAGAAACTCGTCGGCAGGGAAAATCGCGGGACAATCCGTCACATCACCGGTCAGGAACTGCTTGACGGCATCCGGCAGTTCGCGCTCCAGCAATTCGGCCCGATGGTCGTAACCGTGTTCGAGGAATGGGGCATCCGCAACTGCCGCGACTTCGGCGACATCGTCTTCAACATGGTGGAGAACGGCCTGCTCGCCAAGACCGAGAAGGACAGCCGCGACGATTTCCAAAGCGGCTACGATTTCACCGACGCCTTCCGCAAACCGTTCTGGCCGCAGGACAGATTGAAAACCGGACCGAAGCCGGTTGCGAATTGAACCGGCTGCGCACCCGTTGAAACTTTTTCAAGCCGCCCGCCGTCTCTCAAGGCTACAAGCTCACCACGTTTGATTTTACGGGTGATTTGTTGACTCAATTGACAAACGCCAATCACAACACAGTTCGCGGACATCAAACCGCGCCGGATTTTTCGCAACCCGGACTTTTGCACGAACTGTTCGAGCGGCAGGCGGAAACACATCCCCAAAACATCGCCCTGATCTGCGCCGGAGAGAGCATGACTTACGCTCAAGTCGAGCAGCGCGCCAACCAGATCGCGCGACATCTTCGCAGCCGGGGCGTGAAGCGTGGCGACTGCGTGGCGATGCTGCTGCCGCGTTCCATTGAAGTTTGCGTTGCGCTGCTCGGCATCCTAAAAGCTGGCGCGGCTTATGTGCCGCTTGATCCGGGATTGCCGGCTGAACGCGTCGGTTTTGTTCTCGCGGATTGCCGGGCGCGGGCATTGGTGACGACCCAATCGCTCGCGGCCAAGGCGTCAAACTTCCGGGGTGAAATCATTGCGCTCGACGAACAGGAGATTGAAATCGCTGCACGGCAAGTCACGCGATTGAATTCCCCCGACATCGGCACGACGCCGGAAGACCTTTGCTACATCATTTACACCTCCGGCTCCACCGGCCAGCCGAAGGGCGTGCAGATTGAACATCGCAGCGCCTGCCACCTTGTGCGTTGCGAAGGGGAAATTTTCAAGGTGCGACCGGACGACCGCGTTTATCAGGGGTTCTCCATCGCATTCGACGCTTCCGTTGAAGAAATCTGGCTCGCGTTTTACACGGGCGCGGCGCTCGTGGTCGGCGACGACAAAATGGTTCACGCGGGCGCGGCGCTCTCGCGGATGCTGACCGATGCAGGCGTGACGGTGCTCTCCTGCGTGCCGACGCTGCTTTCGATGATGGATGAGGACGTGCCGTCCGTGCGGCTGCTGATTCTCGGCGGCGAACAGTGCCCGCCGGATCTGGTGAAGCGCTGGTGGAACCCGCGACGACGCGTCGTCAACACCTATGGCCCGACCGAGGCCACGGTCATCGCCACCTACGCCGAATGTCATCCGCAAAAGCCCGTCACGATTGGCCGGCCGCTGCCAAACTATTTCGCGGAAATCCTAGACGAGCAACTGCGCCCCGTCGCGCAGGGGCAGGCTGGCGAATTATGCCTCGGCGGCATCGGTCTCGCGCGCGGCTACGTCGGACTGCCGGAATTGACGCGGGAGAAATTCATTCCGAATCCGCTGGCGAAAAACGGTGAGTCGCCCGCACGACTTTACCGCACCGGCGACCTTGCGCGGTTCACGCCCGATGGCGAGATTGAATTTCTTGGCCGCATTGATTCGCAGGTGAAAATCCGAGGCTTCCGCGTGGAGCTATCAGAAATCGAATCTGTATTGCTGGAATGTCCCAGCGTGCAGGCCGCGGCGGTGACGTTGCGCGAAGATTCTCCCGGCGCTCAACAACTCGTCGCCTATCTCGTCGCTCGCGGCGACGCGCCGCCGGACGACCCGGCTATCCGTGCCCGACTGCGCGCGCGGTTGCCGGCCTACATGATGCCGGCGCTGTTTGAAACGATTTCAGAACTCCCGATGCTATCCAGCGGCAAGGTGGATCGCCGCAATCTCCCACCGCCGCGCAACCGCGCAGCGCAGTCGCGTCCGGAAATTGTTGCGCCACGGACGAAGCAGGAGCAACGCATCGTCGCCGTCTGGGAAAAGCTGTTCGCCCCGATGCCGGTTTCCGTGACCGACAATTTCTTCCTCGACCTCGGCGGCCATTCGCTGCTGGCGGCGCGGATGGTTTCCGAATTGCGCAAGGAGTCTCCGTTCCAATCGCTTTCGATGCTCGACGTTTATCAGCATCCGACCCTTGAAGGATTGGCTGCGCAGTTTGAGAAGAAAGTCCAAACGGAAACTGCGACGACTTCCGTGCCCGTCAATTCCATCCCGTGGTTTCGCCATTTTCTCTGCGGCTGCGCGCAGCTCGTCGGACTCTTCCCCATCCTCGGGTTCTTCGCGATGCAATGGCTCGCGCCTTTCCTGACATACACCTGGATGATCGAAGATGATTATGATTACAACGTCGCCATTCCCGCCGCACTGACTGTCTTCATCGTCCTGTATCCGCTGATGCTGGTCACGGCGATCATTGTGAAATGGCTCGTCATCGGGCGCTATCGTCCGGGAACGTATCCGCTGTGGGGCGCATATTATCTCCGCTGGTGGTTTGTGACCGCCATCGAATCCGCCGTTCCCCTCGCCTATCTCACCGGCACGCCGCTGCTGAACATTTACTACCGGCTGATGGGCGCGAAGATCGGGCGCAATGTCTATCTCGGCGCGGAAGACTTCGCCATTTACGACCTGCTTTCCATCGGTGACGACACGAGCATCGGCGCGGATTCCGGGGCGCTGGGTTGCACCGTGGAAAACGGCATGCTCGTCATCGCCCCGGTCACGATCGGCAAACGCTGCTTTGTCGGCACGCGCTCCGTGATCTGCGAAAACACGGTCATGGAAGATGATTCGGCGCTGGAAGACCTGTCGCTTCTGCCGCGCGGCATGAAAATCCCGAAGGGCGAAACATGGCTCGGTTCGCCCGCGAAATCCTCCGGGCGTCCGAAGAGAAATTCCCCCGCGCAGCCCGTCGCGAAATCGCGCCGCTTCGCGTTCGGACTTTTGCACACGGCGGGCGTGCTGGTTTTCCCGCTGCTGGTCGTTTCCGCGATCCTTCCCGGCATCATCGCCATGAACCAGTTGAACTACGCGGACGATTACTACTGGTATCTGTTTCTGTCGCCGTTCGTGGGATTCTCGTTCGTGCTGCTGCTCGCGCTGGAGATTGTCGTCATCAAATGGCTGCTGCTGGGCCGCGTGAAGGCGGGAGTTTATCCGCTGCACGGCTTTTTCTACCTACGGAAATGGTTCGTGGACCAAACGCTCCGGCTGAGCCTCGATGTGCTTGGTCCGCTCTACGCCTCCATTTATCTGCCGCCGTGGTATCGGATGCTCGGCTCCAAGCTTGGCAAGGGCGTCGAGGTCTCCACCGCCTCGTTCATCGCGCCCGACCTGTTGTCCATCGCCGACGAAGGCTTCATCGCCGACGCGGTGATGCTCGGCGCGGAACGCGTGCGCGACGGATTTGTCACCGTCGCGGGCAATCACATCGGCAAACGCTCGTTCATCGGCAACAGCGCCGTGCTGCCGCCGGGCACGGTCATCGGCGAAAGCTGCCTCATCGGCTGCCTGTCCGTTCCGCCCGCCGATGCCGCCGACGCCACGCGCGCCGACACGTCGTGGATGGGATCGCCCGCCATCTTTCTGCCTCAACGCCAGGCCAGCACCGCGTTCGGCGAAGAGCAGACGTTCCATCCTTCGCGCAAGCTCCGCACCCTGCGCGCGGTCATGGAATCCATCCGCGTCATCCTGCCCTCCACCTGTTTCGTCATCCTGACGAGCCTGCTCTTTTCCGTGATGATCCTGATTGAAGAGGACATCACGCTCTGGCAAATGCTGCTGCTCCTGCCGTTGCTTTACGCGGCGTGCGGCATTGTGGCGGTCGCGTTCACAATTCTGATAAAATGGATTCTGGTCGGACGTTATCGCTCCGGCGAAAAACCGCTCTGGTGCAGCTTCGTCTGGCGGAACGAACTCATCAACGCCATTCACGAACATCTCACCGACGCCTGGCTGCTCGGCATGTTGACCCGCACGCCGTTCGTCTGCTGGTATTTCCGGCTGCTCGGCGCTAAGGTCGGGCGGCGCGTCTATATGGACACCACGGACTTCAGCGAATTCGACCTCGCCACCATCGGCGACGAAGCCATGCTCAACGCCGACTGCACCATCCAGACGCATTTGTTCGAGGACCGCGTAATGAAGATGGGCACCGTCGAAATCGCCCCGCGCTGCAAGGTCGGCACCGGCACGCTCGTCCTTTACGACACCAAAATGGAATCCGGCGCAACACTCGGCGAACTGTCGCTCCTCATGAAAGGCGAGACCCTGCCCGCCGGCACAAGATGGTTCGGCATCCCGGCGCGACGCGAGGAGGCCAATCATGCTTGAACCGGTTCCAACCAGCTTGCCCGACGTGCAATTGTGGTGCTGCGACCTCGACGACCCGCGTGTGCTGGCGCATTGTGACGAATGCTTTCTCGCGCCGGATGAATTGCCGTGCGCCGAACGGCTGCGCTCCAAGCGGCACCGGCAACTGTTCCTCCGACGCCGCGCACTGCGACGTTTCCTGCTGGGCCGGTTTCTCAATACGCCGCCGCAGAAACTTTCCATTGAGGAAACCAAATCCGGCAAGCCGCAATTCACGGCATCCTCGACCGTGCGGTGCGAGTTCAGCACATCGCACGCGGAGAGCCTTTTTGCGATGGCCATTGCGCCGGAATTGGAAGTGGGCGTGGACGTGGAAGTGTTGCGCCCGGAATGGAACGTGGAACTCGTCGCCGCGATGTGCCTGGACTCGTCGCAGCTCCGGCAGCTTGAAAATTTTCCCGCGCAGGAACGGCAGGAACAATTCCTCCGCTTCTGGTCCCTGCGCGAAGCCTTCGCCAAGGCCACCGGCGACGGCATTGCGCAGTCGGCGCCCGGCCACATATCCACCACGCATGTGTGGGATTGCGCCCTCAACGCCAAGCCACCGCCGCAGGGCTGGAACTGGATTCAACAGTGGCATCGAATCGGCAAACATGAATCGGTGATTTCTGTCGTGCAGAAAATCCCGGCGGCTTCACCGTCGCCGTCCGCCAAGGCACCTGTCCGCAGGGCAGATTGAAAATGGAGACAAAACCCGTCGCCAACTGTCTCAAGTCGGCGCGCAGAGGCTTCCGGGGATGAAAAACCAGCCGCTGATGATGCAAACCCAACGGCTGCTTTCCCGACCGGGGAAATAACCGTTGGCACCCGGTCCGCCGCCGCACATTCCCGGTTCCGAACCATTTCTCCCCGGTCCCGAACGATTTATTCCCGGGCCGGAGCCGTTACTTCCCGGTCCCGAACGGCTGCTTCCCGGTCCGCCGCCACTTATTCCCGGTTCCGAACGGTTACTTCCCGGTCCGCAGCCGTTACTTTACCGCCCCCAACGGCTACTTCCTCGCCCCCAACGACTGGGTTTGCACCCAAAACCGTTCAATTTTCGCCTCTTTTCGTCAAAAACGAGCCATTTTCTCCTAAAACACCGGTTCCAGCCCCTCAAAGTCGCCATGCAGGCAGGTAAGACGGGCAGTCCCCGCCCCGCCGGGTGTAATGTCGAGGCTGGGCCTCGATTCCGGCCACAGGCCGGACGCTACGAAGACAATATCCCAGCAAGCAAAGCCTGCGCTGGCAGTAATCTTGAAAAAGCTTTGAAATCTGGCTGCGGGGGATGATACTCGGCCTGAACTGAAACGAGGCAAATGCCAATGCTTGTGCCATGACAAAAATCCTGATCCTCCTCGTAATCGCGTTCTCATTTGAAGCCGTCGGCGTCGTCATCCTCAAAAAGGGGCTTGACCAGATCGGCCCGCGCTACACCGGACGCCAGGCCAACACCCCGGTGCTGTTAAACGTGCTCAAGCTCGTGGGCGACTGGTTCACGAACAAGAACGTGCTGCTGGGCCTGCTGCTGCTGACCATTTTTTTCGCCCAACTGCAATATCTGCTGGGCCAGGGCGACGTGAGCTTCATCTGGCCGTTGACGGCGATTGGGTTTGTGATGACGGTGCTCGCCGCGAAGTTTTTCCTGCATGAAGACATTGATGCGGCGCGCTGGATCGGGGTCGTGCTGATCGTTCTCGGCACGGCGTTCATCGGCTACAGCAATCATGTGAAATCGAAAGACACATCGCTGCCCGCCGCCGCAGACACGAAAACTGCCCCGCAATAAATCCTGCGGAGCCATCGAAGGCCTTTTCCATGGAGCAACGGCCTCGCCCCGTTTCTGCAATTTCAATTCTCTGCCACGGCAAACGGTTCGCTTTTTTTCAGTCGCATTTCCGGGGCGACCGGTTCAAGGGTTCCGTCACGGAGCAGCGAGTAACGACGCCCGGCCCAGAAAACCGTTTTGCCCATATAGGCGCCAAAAAAGGTGATTCCTTCCACGACATCCACGACCGGCAGAAGCCACCAGGCGCGCGGCCAGTCGGGTATTTTAACAACCGCCTGCAATCCCGCGGCCAGCAGCCAGCGAATCGTCACCACCAGACCCAGCGCACTCCACGACCACCAGGCGAGCGGCTGGATCAAGGCCAGAATCAGCGCCCAAAAAACCGGGTAGGTGAAGATGACGCCGAGAAACTGAAGACCACGCGCGCGGCGGATGGTGCGTTTCCAGCGCAGCATCCGGGCGAACGCATTGCCGAACGATTCCTCCGACATCACGCAATCCACCAGCAACGGCGCGACAATGACGCGCAGGCCGAGTTGTGAAACGCGGTGGCCAAGCTCGTAATCGTCGGCCAGATGATTCAGAAAATTCTTGAAACCGCCCAGCTTCTCCAGCACCTCGCGGGGGACGCCCATCGTGATGCCGACGGCCCAGTGGATCCCGGTCGTCCACTGCGCGAGCATCCACTGCGGCAGATAGTTGAAGCCGAAATGCAGCGCAATCATCTTGCCGCCGGCGGTGCGCGCCTGGATTCCGCGGAACATGCAGGTGAGGCAGCCCACTTCCGGCTGCGCCAGTCTTGGCACGAGCTGGCGCAAATAATCCCTGGGAGCGACGGCGTCGGCGTCGGAGAAAAACAGGAACTGCCCGGTCGCCTCCTGCCAGATTGTTTCCATGATGCTCGTCTTGCGGTTGGTGCCGATCAACCGGGCAAACACCAGCCGGATGTCGCGTCCGGGAAATTCCGTGCGCAGCCGCCCGACCACCGCCACCACCGGATCGTCCGGCCGGATGGTGCCGACGATGATTTCCACCTCGCCGGGATAATCCATCCGGCAAAAGGAAGCGAGGGCTTCATAGAGGTTCGGCCCGGCGCCCTCAATGGGCTTCAAAATGCTCACCTTGGGGGCGTGTTCCGGGAGTGCGGGCGGAGTTGCCTTTGTGAAATGCCGCCATGTGCCCAGATGGCCAAGAACAATGGAAACCACGCCCGTCAGAACCAGGATTTCGATGACCGCAGTCGCGGCATGCCAAAAAATAATCATGAACCTCTTATTTGATTAAAATTCACATGGGCAAGTATCAGTCTGCCCATTGACACAAATTTCAGCTTGGAGATTCTTCATGCGAGCCGCTACGGTAACTTTTCATGTCCCACTGAAATTGTCAAATTTGAAAATCGGGTTTGTTGAGAAGATGGTTTAATTTTACCAATTGGTCTGTTTGGACATTGGCCGGTGGAGCGGGCAGTCCCCTGCCCGCCGCTCATCCATGCGCCAAAGACGGCGCGCACGGAGCAACGCTGCCAAGACCCACAATCCGTAGGGGACGACGTAAGGAGTCTCTGGCCAAGGCACGGATTTGAAATGAGTCTCGTCACCTCGACTCCTACGAAAAAAGAATGGATGGGAGCGGGTGAATCCCGCAAAGCGGGATGATGTGATTGAAAATCGAGCAGGTCGGATGCGTGATTTTCACGCATTTTGACGAAAATATGCCTTTTTGATGGTTTTTGTCGGTTAATCGGCCTCCGACTTAAGCTTGTTCGCCATGGATGTAAGCTTTTCCGTGACAGACTTAAGCTTGTTCGCCACGGATGTAAGCTTTTCCATGACGGACTTAAGCTTCTTCGTGACGGTTGTAGATACAACCACGACGGTTGTAGATGCTTTCGTGACGGTTTTAAGCTTTTTCGTGACCGACTTAAGCTTTTCCATCACGAAGGTAAGCTTGTTCGTCACGGACTTAAGCTGGTCCGACATGGTTCTAAGCAGGTTCGCGACGGTTCTAAGCAGGTTCGCGACGGTTCTGAGCAGGTTCGCGACGGTTCTGAGCAGGTTCGCGACGGTTTTGAGCAGGTCCGCGACGGTTTTGAGTAGGTTCGCGACGGTTTTGAGTAGGTTCGCGACGATTCTAAGCTGATCCGTCATGGTTCTGAGCAGGTCCGTGATGGTTCTAAGCTGGTCCGTGACAGTTTTAAGCTGGTTCGTCGCCGATTTTGAAGGAAAATGGGCAAAATTAGCCAGTTGGAGGCGGTTTTAGGGCAAAATCATCAAAAACCACGGTTTTTCATTTTAGATGAGACCGGGCGGTCAACTAAAAGCCTGTTTTGGACTTTGGCCGGTAGGTCAGTCAGTTCCCAGCCCGTCTGGTGCAATTTCGAGGGTGGGGGAGCGCGCGCGTCTCGTGTGCAGTTACGGGCGTCGCGCCCGGAACATCGTTGGACAAATTAGTCTGACGGGTTTTCGGCGCGACGCCGAAAACGGCAACCGGGACGGTCGCGCTCCCCATTCCAAAATCGTGGCAGCCGATGTGAATCGGCTCATTATTTTGCGGGCGGTGTTTGGATGGAGCGGAACTCACGTCCGCTGCTACAGCGAAAAGCAGGCGGAGCGTGGCCGTCCCCGGCCGCAGCAAGGGACGGACGGCGATGCGCCTTGGATGTTTCGATGACGGGTTGGTTGGCAACATTGCTGCGCCCGGGGACGGGCGCGCTCCGGGCTGATTTCCGGTTGGCCCGTTGGGACGAACGCCGTGCTGAAATCATTTTGCGATGGTCGTTTGGGGCGATTGGCGTTTGAATTTTTAACCACGGATGGACACCGATGAACACGGATTTTTCAAGCCCGTAGGGCTGGCATATTTGTAGAAACGGCGGCGTAAATGAATCAAGCTCCGTCAGCGACATGATGGCCGTCCGCAAGGACCGGAATATGCCGCCCCGACGGGGCTGAAATTTTATTTTGGTTTTGGTTCTACAAATATGCCGCGCCGACGGCGCTGGGGACGAACGCCGTGCCAAAATCATTTTGC
>Ga0181529_10002421_pt1 | contig 22359 bp, 17 predicted proteins | sample PEATcosm2014_Bin_36_FD_119763 | JGI IMG/M metagenome (GOLD analysis project Ga0181529, IMG submission 119763) | Peatland microbial communities from MTU Mesocosm Facility, Houghton, MI, USA - PEATcosm2014_Bin10_30_metaG | ecosystem: Environmental > Terrestrial > Soil > Wetlands > Peat | place... | reverse complement strand
TTTCCCGCGCCTACGAGGCCAACCAAAAGATCATCAAGACGACGGACGAGCAGATGCAGAAAACCCTCGATGCGCTCGGCTGAACGGGCGGCGCCGATGCCCTCCAATGACTTCCCCAGATAGACAACCGCAATCACGACTGCATGGCCGAGCGCGCAATGGGGGCGCGCCGGCCCCAGTCGTGGGGGCGACACATCAATTCAACAAGGGACGGGCCGGATGAACCTTTCGCTCTACTCTGCAGCCACGGGCATGGAGGCCCAGGAACTGAACCTCAACACGATCGCCAACAATCTGGCGAATGTGAACACCCCCGGCTTCAAGAAGAGCATGATCGAATTCCAGGATCTGCTCTACACGAAGCCGCGCACTTCGGGGGCCGACTCGGGAAACGGGAACTTGGTGCCGACGGGCGTGGAGGTGGGCAACGGCGCGCGCGTGGCCGCAACGGCCAAGGTCTTCACCCAGGGGCAGGTGACGCAGACCGGGCAGCAATTCGACCTGGCAATCCAGGGCGACGGGTTTTTTGAGGTGCAGCAGCAGGATGGAACGATCGCCTATACGCGCGACGGATCGTTCAAGCTGAACGCCCAGGGACAGGTCGTCACTTCGGACGGCTTGCCGGTCCTGAGCGGCTTCCCGTCGGTCCCCACGGGCACGACCTCGGTTGACATCTCGCAGAGCGGCAGCGTGACCATGAGCGGCGCCAGCGGATCGACCACGGCCCAGCTCACGCTCACCCGTTTTGCCAACGAGGCGGGCCTGCAAAGCCTTGGAAGCAATCTTTACGCCGAGACCCCCGCAAGCGGCTCGCCCCAGACGGGGCAGCCCAACCAGAACGGATTCGGCACGGTGATGCAGGGTTACCTCGAGGGATCCAACGTCAACATCGTTGAGGAGATGGTGAATCTCATCACGGCGCAGCGCGCGTATGAGATCAACTCGAAGTCGGTCCAGGCTTCCGACCAGATGCTTCAAAATGTCGCCCAAATGAAGCAATAACATGAAGCTTTTCCTGGGAATCCTCTGCGGCGCGATTCTTGCCTCCTCCCCGGTCCTTGCCGATCCCGCCGATCCCGCGGATTCCATGGCGAAGACGGCCTTCACCGGGGCGCAACTGAGCGCGGAACTCACCCGCCTGCTCACCGCGCACTACGGCCTCGACGGCGATCTGCAGTTGGACCTGCTCCGGCCCTGGACATCCTCCGTGGCTTCCGCCGTATCCTGGCAGGTTGCGGTCGATGAGTACCCCAACATCGCCACCGCGACCATGCTCGTGCGCTGCCGGGTCATGGCCGACGGCGTTCTCGCCGACCAGGTCTCGGTCATGGTGCGCGCATCGCTTTGGCGCGACGCCTGGTTCACCCGCCAGCCGATCGCCGCGCACACGGTCTTCAGCCCCGACCTGCTCGATGTACGCCGGGTCGATGCGCTTCGGGAGCACGACGCATTGCCGGCCAGCGCCGGAGACAACGACCTTGTTTTCACCCGCGACATGCCCGCGGATCGCATGCTCACGTGGCATGACGTGGCGCGGCGGCCGCTGGTGCGCAAAGGCGACGTCGTCCAGGTGACGGCTGCCGAAGGCCGCCTTTTCATCTCCATGAAGGCCCTTGCCCTCGAGAACGGGACGCGCGGGGACCTCGTGACCGTTCGCAACCTCGAGTCGCACAAGGACGTTTCCGCCCTCGTCGTCGATGAAGGCCACGTCGAAGTGCGTTTTTAGCGCCATGACCCGTCTCTTGCGCAACGCCGGCACTCTTCTGCTGTTCCTCGCTCTCGCGGCTGCCGCGAAGGCCGATTCGCTCTGGACCGCCAGTGGGGGCGACCACCCGAGCATGTTCGCGGACCACAAGGCCTCGCGGGCGGGCGACATCGTGACGGTCGTCGTCCAGGAGGCCGCCGCCGCCTCGAGCACGCAGAGCAAGGAGTCGACGCGGACATCCACGGTCAACGACGCCGTGACGCAGTTCCTATTCGCCAACGCTCTCACACACAACGGGGCGGCTCCAAACGTGCAGCTCAATGGAAAGTCCGACTACACGGGGGGAGGGCAGGTCACGAATTCCAACAGCGTCACCAGCCGCGCCGCCGTCCTCGTCACAGACGTCCTTCCCAACGGCAATTTTGTGATCGAGGGCGTGCGTGTCGTCACATTCTCGGGCGAGACCCAGTACATCGTGCTGCACGGCCTTGTCCGGCCCGACGACATCGGCAGCGACGACACGGTATCGTCGACCAGCATCGCCGACGCCCGCGTCGAAGTCGTCAACAAGGGCGCCATCAGCGACGCCCAGCAACTCGGCTGGTTCAGCAAGCTTTACGAAATGCTCCGGCCCTTCTGAGCCGCTCCTCCCATGACACGGATGTTACCCTCCCGCCTTCTCCTGCTCGCCGCGGCTCTTGCCGCCCTGCCTCTCTCCTCCCATGGCGCCCGCATCAAGGACATCACCCTGATCGAGGGCGGGCGCGACAACCAGCTTGTCGGCTACGGCCTCGTCGTCGGCCTCGCGGGCGACGGAGACAGCAATTCGAACGGCGTCCTTCACGTCGTAGCCAATATCCTCCAGCGTTACGCGATCACGGTCAATCTCCAGGACCTGAAGTCGAAGAATGTCGCCGCCGTGATGGTGACGGCCGACATAGCGGCGTTCCTGAAATCGGGCGCCCGGATCGACGTGACCGTTTCCTCGATGGGTGACGCGAAGTCGCTTCAGGGCGGCGTGCTTCTTCAGACGCCGCTCCTCGGCGCCGACGGACGGACCTACGCCGTAGCGCAGGGTCCGATCGCGATCGGTGGCTTCCTGGGCGGCGCCGGCGGCCCGGGCGGAGCCACCGTGCAGAAAAACCACCCGACCGTGGGCGCGATCAGCAACGGCGCCATCGTGGAGCGCTCGATCCCCACCCAGTTCGTGCATGACGACATGCTGCGGCTGCTCCTTCAGAACCCGGATTTCAACTCGGCGGCCCGGATGTCGGATGCGATCAATGCGCAATGGCCCGCCGCGGCCAACGCAACCGATTCCGCCACGATTCAGGTCAAGCTTCCGGCGAACTATCGCGGACGCGACGTCGCATTCATCGCGGACCTCGGCATGATCGACGTGACGCCGGACACCCTTGCGCGGATCGTCATCAACGAGCGCACGGGCACGATCGTCGCCACCTCCACGGTGCGCATCTCCGAGGTCGCCATCGCGATGGGCTCCCTTACGATCGCCGTCACCTCAAACATCGGCGTCAGCCAGCCGGGTCCCTTCAGCCAAGGCCAGACGAAGACCGTCCCGAGCACCCAGACCAGCGTCAACGAGGGGAAGGGCGGATTCACGGTGCTCAACGAGCCGCCGACGATCGAGCGCCTTGCGGCGGCGCTGAACGCATTTGGCGTCTCCACGCGCGACATGATGGCGATCTTCCAGACGCTCAAGCGCTCCGGGGCGCTGCAGGCGGAACTCATCATCAACTGATCCCGATGGACATCACACCGATCACATCGAGCGCCATGTACACGTCCGACGCGTCCGTTCCGACGCTGGCGCTCCGCGGCGCGCATTCGCCGGCCGAGCAGCGCAAGGTCGTGGCGGGGCAGTTTGAGGCGATCCTCCTCCGGCAATTCCTGAGCGACAGCGTGGGATCGATGATGGGGAGCGAAGACAGCCCCTCGGGCAGCGTCTACGGATATCTTTTGACGGATGTGCTCTCCCAAAAGCTCGCCGCAGGCGGCGGCATGGGCATCTCGAAGATTATCGAACAACAGCTTGCGCCGCGCGGCCAGCCAGCCGCGCCCGGCGCTGCACAAAAAGGAACGTCATGAATCAAGCTTGGGAAACCGTTGCGGAGAATCTCCGCGCAGAGATCGCCGAATACGGCCGGCTGCTCGTGCTTTTCGAGGAGCAGCGGAATCTGATTCGCCGGGCCGATCCCGAAGGCGTGCTTCGGGTGAGCAACGAGATCCAGGCCCAGGTCGCCGTGCTCGACCAGTGCCGTCACACCCGCGAATGCGAAATCGAGGCCTTTGCCAAGGCGCTCGGCAGGCCCGGTTCCTCGACGTTGCGATCCCTCCTGCCTCTCATCGTGCCGGACGCCCGCCCCTTGCTCGAGGCCCTGATCGCGGAAGTGAACCTTCTGATCCACCGCGTCCGCAGGGACGGCCGCCAGAACCACCGGTTGCTGGCCTGTGCGGTCGAATGCCACCAGGAGGTTCTGCGCCGGCTTCGGCCCGAAGCGTTCACCAAGACGTACGCCCCCGACGGACGTGTTTCCGTTGCCGCCCTGCGTCCTATGCCCCTGACCTCAACCGCGGGCTGAGCGCCCCCCCTCAAGGACATGTCCGGACTCTTCTCAATGCTCGGGGCCGTTTCGACGGCCTTGGACGCCCAAAGTCAGGCGATCAGCGTTGCGAGCAACAATATCGCGAATGTCAACAATCCGGACTATTCGCTGGAAGTGGCCACATACAAGAGCCTCGGGTCCGTCCAAACGCAGGAAGGAGAGCAGAGCGAGGGAATCAGTGTCGACGTACAGCAGGAGCGCAGCGCCGTGCTGGATCAGATGGTGCGGCAGGAGGCTTCGTTCACGTCGGGATTCACCGCTCAGCAAAACATCCTCCAGCAGGCCCAGGCCGCGCTGGGCGAAAACGTCTCCAACACTTCCACTTCCAGCACCACGACTTCGAGCGTGTCGACCAGCGGTCTCAGCGCGGCACTCGACGATTTCTTCAACGCCTTCCAGGCCCTGGCCGCCAATCCCACGGACAATGGGGAGATGCAGACCGTCGTTCAGCAGGCCTCGATCCTCACGGACCGCTTCCAGGAGGTCGACCAGAACCTTTCCACGGTCCAGACCAATGCCGGATCCGAGGCGGTCAGCGATACGGATTCCGCGAACCAGCTATTGCAGCAGGTCGCCCAGCTCAACACACAGATCGCGGCGCAGGAATCCGGCAATCCCGGCTCGGCCCTCGACCTGCGCGACCAGCGCGAAGGCGCCCTCGAGAAGCTCGCCGCGCTGATTCCCGTCAGCGTGTCGGAAGGCTCGAGCGGGGAGGACCAGATCACGACGACCGATGTGTCCGGCAACAGCGTCACCCTTGTGAACGCGGGCGCGGTGACCAATACCCTGTCCATTTCGGCGGGAACCGTCTTGGCCGGGAGCACCGCCCTCGGTCTTTCCTCCGGTTCGATTCAGGGCGAATTGAGCGCCGGCGCCGGCGCCGTGCAGACGCTGCGCACCAGCATCGATAATCTCGCGAACCAGATCGTGACGTCGGTCAATGGCGCGTACAATCCCAGCGCCACCGTCGGCGGCAATTTCTTCCTGGCGAGCGGGACGACGGCCGGAACGATCTCCGTGGACCCGCACCTGACGGCCGCCACCTTGGTGGCCGGCAAACCCGCGCTCGGGTCCGGCGACAATTCAATCGCGACGGCCGTGGCCAACGTCGCCAACAAGATTTTTTCGACGGGCGGCGGCGACGACATCGACGGCACCCTCAGCGATTACTACGGGACTGCGGTCAGCAACGTTGGCCAGGCGTTGGACACCGCCAACACCCAGGTGACGGACCAGACCGCCGTGCAGACGACCGTCCTGAACCAGCGCCAGAGCGTGAGCGGCGTATCGGTGGACGAGGAGATGTCGGACCTGATGAGCTATCAGCGCGCCTTCCAGGCTTCCTCGGAGGTTTTCCAGGTCGTCAACACCCTTCTAGACAATCTCGTCACTAATCTCGGATCCACAAGCGGCTGATCTTTCCCGCCATGCGCATAACGAACAACATGGTTACGAACAGCATCCTGAGCGAGCTGCAGCAGCTCGAAGGCCAGCAGTCGAGCCTCCAGACGGAGGTTTCGAGCGGCTTGGCGGTCACGCAGCCGTCCGACAACCCGGCCGCATTTGGACAGGTTGTCGAATTGGAGGGCCAGAGCAACGAGTCGGCCCAGTTCGGCAAAAACGCGCAGCAGGCGCTCAACCTCGCAAACGCCTCCTACGCAGGCCTCGATTCGTTGCAGCAGATCTACGACCGCGCGTCTCAATTGGGGGCCCTGGGAACCGGTACGCTCGGCAGTTCCGCGACCACGGCTTATGGCTCCGAACTCGACCAATTGATCCAGCAGGCCGTGCAGGTCGCCAACAGCCAGCTCAATAACACCTACATCTACGCCGGGACGGCGGTCAACCAACCGCCTTTCTCGACGACGCTCAACGGAAACGGACAGATCGGTTCGGTGAGCTACACGAGCGCGCCGGGAAGCGATCAGCAGGCTTCCATCGCCTTGTCTGCGACCTCCAGCGTTTCGCCGTCCACTTCGGGGACCACTAATCAGGGCATCGCCACTCTTATCAATCACATGATTTCCCTGCGCGATGCGCTCAACTCCGACGACTCGACGGGGATATCGACGTCGTCGACCGATCTCGCGTCAGACGAGGATGTGATCACCTCGGCAGTGGCCGAAAACGGCGCCATCCAAACTCGAATCCAGGCGGACCAGACCCAACAGCAGGCCAGCGCCAACGAGACCAGTTCGCTCATCTCCGGAGACACCAACGCCGACCTTTCCACGACCATCGTAAAGCTGAACCAGGCGCAACTGGCCTATCAGGCGTCTCTTCAGACCGCCGCTTCCGTCATGCACATATCGATCCTCAATTACATCAACCTCCAATAAGTTCCCATGAAAGTCTCCCCCGAAGCCTACTGCGGCAGCTACGATTCGATCGCAGAAAACGCGATATCGCTGCCCCAGGGCATCATCGGATTCGCCGAATACCGGCGCGCCGATCTGCTCTACATGCCCGAGCATCTTCCGTTTCTCTGGATGAAGCTCCACGGCTCCGCAGGGACCGTGAACTTTGTCGTCCTCGAGCCGGGCGGCATCATCCCGAATTATGAGCTTGAAGTCTTTGACAACGACGCCGAGTACCTGGGGCTGAACGATCCTGCCGAGGCGATGGTCCTCAATATCGTCACCCTTCGGCAGCAGAACCCGCTCGAAGCCACCGTGAACCTGATCGGCCCCATTCTCGTCAATCGGCGCACCCGGATCGGCCGGCAGCTCGTTATCGCCAATTACTCCAAGTACAGCGCCCGCCATCTGCTCGTCCAGCCCGAATCCCAGGCCTGCGCCTCAGCATAAGGTTTTCCATGCTAGTCCTTTCCCGAAAAGTCAACGAGGCGATCATCATCGGGGACAACATCGAGATCCGCATCAACCGCATCGACGGAGATGTGGTGAAACTGGGCATTCAAGCCCCGCGCGAGATCCCGATCTTCCGCAAGGAAGTCCAGGTGGACATCGCCGCCGCCAACAAGGCGTCCGCCCTCCAGGGTGCCTCGGGTCACTCGCTGCCCGGACTCACCCTTCCCAAGATTTCCCGTCCTCGCGACCCCGCGTCCGGGCCTCCGATGACGCCTGCCGTTCCAAACGTTTCGCAACCCCAACCCGTCCGCGCGGTTTCCTAAGACCACATGAATCCGATTTCCAACAATACCGAGAGCCTTGCCCAGGCGCTCCTGAATCTTTCCAGCCAAACACAGCCTGCCTCTTCCTCAGCCGATGACGGAAGCGGCCAGTTGCTCGAGTCTCTTGCACCCGCTTCGGACACGCTGACCCTCAGCAGCTCCCAATCGACTTCCGCATCGGATCCGAATTCGATCCAGGTCGCGCAGCAAAACTTTCTTTCAGCGCTGGCCGATCCGAGCGAGGCCCTTGCCGCGACGCAATCGGCGGTTTCGCTGATCAATTCCCAGCCGGACTCGGCCATTCTCGCCCAATCGGGGCAGAACGCTCAGGCGGTCATGGGCCTCGTCGGTTAAACTCCCGCCAGCTAGGTCTCGTCCGGGTGCAGCGCTCGGTGCACCGCCTGGGTGAGCTCGGTGGTCGTGAACGGCTTCGCCAGAAGGGAGATCCGCCCTATCTGTTCGAGGGCGCCTGCGGACACTTTGGAGAAGTAGCCCGACATGATCACGATCGGCAGGTTTGGCGCGAACTTGCGCACTTCGGTGGACAGTTCCATGCCGGTCATCCCCGGCATCGTCTGATCGCTCAGCAGCAGGGCGCAGCCTCCGGGCTCCTGCCGGAGTGCCTTCAGGCATTCGTCCGAGGAATTGAAGACCGTGGGTTGGTAGCCGAATCTTTCGAGGCTGAGACGGGTGGCATCCGCAACGAGCTGTTCGTCATCGACAATGCAGATGATCTCGCCCGCCCCCCTCTTCGGCGCCGCGGGCGCCGTCTCGGTCCTGTCGCTTTCACCCTTGGCCGCGGGCAGGTAAATGTGAAACGTCGTCCCGACTCCGATTGCGCTTTCCACCTCGATCGCGCCTCCGTGGGCGCGCACAATGCCGTGGACGATCGCCAGTCCGAGTCCCGTGCCCTCGCCGACCTGCTTTGTCGTGAAGAACGGATCAAAGATGCGCGCCTGCGTTTCGGCGTCCATTCCGTGGCCTGTGTCTGAGACGCTCAGTCGCAGGTAGGCTCCCGCAGGAAGATTGCCGTGCACGGCGGCCTGCGTCGAGTTGAGCTCCGAGCGCTCGACCGTTATCTTCATGAGGCCGGGACCGGTGCGCATGGCGTGGGCTGCGTTGCTTCCGAGGTTCAGCAGAACCTGGTTCAACTGGGTTGCGTCCGCCAGGACGCGGCCGCAGTTCTGCGCCATGTTCACCTCGATCTGGATCGTCGCGGGCACCGTCGCCCGGAGGAAGCGCCGGGCTTCCTCGACAATGAAGGCGACATCCACGGGCACCCGTTCGGTGCCCGTGGTCTGCCGGCTGAAGACCAGGATCTGCTCGACAAGCTGGCAGGCGCGCATGCACGCGGACCGGGATTCGTTCAGGCAGGCGCGCGCGGGATGGTCTTCGGCGAGTCCGTCCAGCGCCAGATCGTTGTACCCCATGATCCCGGTCAACAGATTGTTGAAATCGTGGGCTATTCCTCCGGCCAGCGTGCCAAGGGTCTCCATTTTCTGCACCTGGAACAGCTGCGACTCCAGCTTTCGCTGGGCCTCCTCGGCCTCGTGCCGCGCCGTGATGTCCTGCACCGCCCCGAATATCCGCACCGCGCGGCCTTCCTTGAACTCGGCGCGCCCGAACACGTGCACCGTGCGGCGGCGTCCGAGGGCGGTCGTGAAAGGGCATTCCATGTCGAATGAATGGCCGTCCTGGATGGCCTGCCGGACGGCCTGGAGGAACATGTCCTGGTCGATGCCCACGAAAAACTCCGCCATCTTTTGTAGCGTGGGCGCGTATCCGAGCTCGGCTTCGGCGATTCGGAACAGCTCGGGCTCCCAGCTCAGCTCAAGGTCGGCGGCCCTCAGCTCCCAGGCTCCGATTTGCGCGAGACGGCTCACCTGGATCGATATCTCGTCGCTGTGGCGGAGGCGCTCCTCCAGTTTCTTCCGCGCGGTGATGTCTCCCTGCGTGCCCACCATGCGCAATGGCTTCCCATCCTTGTCCCGGGAGACGACCCGGCCCCGGTCGAGCGTCCAGATCCATCCGCCCGCCTTTGTGCGCAACCGGTGTTCCGAGATGTAAAAGGCGGCCCGATTCTGCATGTGGGCGTCCAGGGCGGCCTGTGCGGCCGCCTGGTCATCCGGATGCACGCGGGCCTTCCAGCTGGCGATTGTGCTTTCCACCTCCGCCGGGTCCTCCCCGAGCAGCTCGGCCACGCGCGAATCGTGATAGATATGGCCGGTTGCGACATTCCAGTCCCAGACGCCCTCGTTTGTGGCGAGCAGCGCCAGCGCCAGCCGCTCCTCGGCGACGCGCAGGGTCTCGCGCATCTGCTTTTCGGCGGTGATGTCCCGATTGAGGCCAACGAAGCGCTGCGGCGTGCCCGCGCTGTCCCGCAGCAGGGCCCCGTGGGCTTCCATATGGCGTATTTCACCGTTCGGCCGGATGATCCTGAAATCGATGTCGAAGTTCTGGGCCGTTCCCTCCAGCACCTGCTGGCGGTGAGCCTGGAGCGCCTCCAGGTCCTCGGGGTGGATCAGCCGGTACCAATCCTCGAGCGTGCCATGGAAATCCGCCCGGCTGACCCCGTAAATCTCGTGCATCCGGTCGTCCCAGTCGAGCTGCCCGGAATCCATGCGGGTTTCCCAGATGCCGTTGCCCGAGGAGCGCAGGGCCAGCTGGAGCCGGTCGTTGGCCGTCTTCAATCGCAGGTCGGCCTCGCGCTGGGCCGTGACATCGTCGACGATGACGATGAAATTCACGACCTGCTGCGCCGCGTTGCGCACGGGTTGGAATGCGATCGTGAGCCAGCGGACGCTTCCATCCGGCCGTGAGGCACGGGTTTCCAACGTGCCCGCCTCCCCCTGCTCCACGATCCTCCGCCCTTCGGACGGCGCAAAACCGTTCCAAACGCGGCCGAGCAGCTCGTCGACGGGCTGCCGGGCGGAGTCCGGCTCGGACCAGCCGCTTAGGCTCTCCCAGGATTGGTTGGCCCAGAGGATCAGTCCTTTTGCGTCGGTTATGATCACCCCGCTCGGCATATGTTGCGCGCAAAGGGCGAGGAGCGCGTTGACCTTTGTGGCCACGCGAAGGCTGGCATTGGCGCTTTCGAGCTCCTTTGCCCGTTCCGCGATTTCCCGCTGGAGAGCGCCCGTCTTGTTTTCGAATTCCGCGAGGACGCGCTTTCGATCCGCCTCGACATTCTCCAGGCCCTGGTCGCGCTCCTCCACTCTTCGGAAGGCGAAGATCAGGGAGCACAGACCCGCGGCCATCGCGGTCAGGGCGACGCAGCCGATCGCGGCGACCGGCGTGAAAAGGCCGCGGCGGACGAGTTCCAGGCAGATTGCGCCCGCTGAGGGAATTGCCAGAAGAACCGCCAGGGAGAGGCGTCTGGCCCGCTCTCTTGAGGAGCCTTCGGGCGGAGAGGTCGGCTGAAGCATGTAGACCCGCATAAAGTCTCACCGCCTTGCATGCAACACAGGCCGTCCGGGGTGTTTTCCCTATTTGCTCCGGGCCAATCGCGACGCAATGTCCCAACAGGGGGCATCGGGGCGCAACATTTCGCTCAATTCGGAGCGGATCGGGCCGAATGAAGCGAATGCAGAGTCATGATGAAATCACTCGTATTCACCGCTTCAGGTTCCTTTCCGGCGCTATCTGCGTCCGTATCCGCCGAACTTGATCCGCCGGTGCCGGTCCGCACCGTACCACGCGAGTTTCCGACCGATATGCGCCGCCGGAATATCAGCGGCGCGGCGTTCCGCGGCTGATCCGGCACCGCACTCTTTCCTTAATTCAGAAACCCCAGGCAATGAACTTCGCAAACCTGACAATCGGCCGCAAAATCACGTATGGCGTCGCAGTCATATTCGTCCTTTTCATGACGGTGACGACGGCGGCGTACATATCCCTCGGAGCCGCGGGACACAGTCTATCCCAATACTCCGCCAGCGCCAAGGAGACCAATGTCGCGGCGAGCCTCGAGAACGCGATGCTTGCCCTGAAGATGCAGGTGAACGAATTCCTCGCCACGGGCTCCCCCGAAAGCGTGGCGAACTACGAGAAGGCGAAGACCGCTCTCGACGACGGACTGGCGCGAGCGGAAAAGAGCATCGTCGATTCCGATCGGTCCACCCAGCTTTCGGCCGCCAAGCGCCTGCTCAGCCAGTACGACGCCGCTTTCCGCCATCTCGTGGACAACGACGCCCAGCTTGCCGCCGTCAACAAGAGCAAGCTCGCACCCGCGTCCGATTCCATCAGCAGCGACCTGCAGAAGATGCTTTCGACGGCCCGGGACCAGGGCGACATGAATTCGGCCTTCAAGATTTCCTCGGCGCTCAAGGCGTTCTTCGAGTGCACGAGCCACATGAGCGCGTTCCTCCTCACGTCGAAGGCGGAGGAGGCCGCGGCCGCCCGCGCGGCGCTGGCCGCCACGAACGACCAGATCGCGCGGCTGGAGAAGGACCAGCAGGACATGGAAAAGATGGACGCGACCCTCAAGGACCCGAACAAGACCGCCCTGATCCAGGGGCTGAAGACGGCTTCGGCGGGCTATGCCGACGGGCTTGAGAGCACGGTGGCGATCAAGAACGACCGCGACAAGGTGATCGCCAACGACCTCAATCAGGTCGGCCCCCAGTTTACCAACGCCCTGACGAGCGTCCGCCAGTCGGTCGATAAGCTCCAATCCGGCATCGAGGAGAACGTCCGGGCCGAGCAGAGCCGCAACGAGATGGTCGTCATGTGGGGCACGGTGGTCGGCACGCTGGCCGGCCTCGCGATCGCGTATTTCCTCGCACGGGGCATTTCCCGGCCGATCGGAGCCATCGCCAACCGGCTCGCGCAGGAATCGACCCGCACCAATACCGCGGCAGCCCAGGTTTCCCAGGCCTCCCAATCCATGGCCGACGGAGCCAGCCAACAGGCCGCGGCCATCGAGGAGAGCAGCTCGGCCCTGCATGAGATGGCCAGCATGACCACGCGCAACTCGGAGAATGCCCAGTCGGCGAAGGTCCTGGCTACCGAGGCGCGGGAAACGGCCGACGCCGGAGCGCGGGAGATGGAGGAGATGAAGGCGGCCATGTCGGCCATCAAGGCATCGAGCGCGGAGATTTCGAAAATCATCAAGACGATCGATGAAATCGCATTTCAGACGAACATCCTCGCCCTGAACGCCGCCGTCGAGGCCGCGAGGGCGGGCGAGGCCGGCATGGGCTTTGGCGTGGTCGCCGACGAGGTGCGCACGCTGGCGCAACGCTGCGCGCAGGCCGCCCGCGAGACCGCCGACAAGATCTCCGACTCCGCGGCCAAGAGCGAGCAGGGGGTGGCGATCAGCGCCAAGATGGGGAGCAATCTCGCCGCGATCGTCGAGCGGATCCGCAAGCTCGACGAGATGATCGCCGGAATCGCCCAGGCCTCGCACGAGCAGAGCGAGGGAATCAGCCAGCTGAATCAGACCGTCGCCGGGATGGACAAGGTCACCCAGGCGAATGCCGCGATTTCCGAAGAGTCGGCCGCGTCCAGCGACGAACTCAAGGCGCAGGCGGAGCAGGTGCAGAGCGCCGTGGGCGAGCTGATGCGCATGGTCGATGGCGGCAAGGTGTCGGACATCACCGACGCGCAGCCCGTGGTCAGCCCGACCCTGAGTCGGTCCGGCGCATCCCATGTCGGGCACGGATCCACGGAAGGGCGGACCTTCTCCGCATCGGGAAGCGTCCCGCGCAACCGGATGAACGGTCTTTCCAGCGGGTTCGACTTCTCGAACGGAAGCGAAAAATCCGGCGGCCGCATCGGCGCGAACGGATCGGGCGCTTCGCACGGAACCAACGGCAACGGTGCCGGCGATGCGGACAGCAATTTTGTCGACCAAGGCTGAGGGGCCTGTGGTCGGTGTGTTGGGGTAACAAGTGTGTGTTGTACTCCGGCAAGGGCCAGCCCAGGCCCTTGCCGGAAGTGCATATAGGCAAGAGGGCGGTCTAGGTTTTCCAAACGCATTTCCTCCTCGTCGCCGTGTTTGCCCGGCGCACCGCACGCTACAGGTCCGAAGCAACCGATCGTAACCAGCCTGGCAGGCTCACCTCACCGGCCGGCGGCCGGGCGGCAGTTGCCAAAGGACATCGCCCGGAAGGGAAGCGGATCCAGCACCACGTGCGGATTCGCCAATTCGGGCGGACGGAAAACCGGCCTGCCCCAAATGATCTCTTCCACCACCCGACGCTCCCGCCTCCCGGCTCTCGCCAAGCGATCGATGTCTGAACTGGAAGAACGCGGGGGCATAAGGGGGTCTCCAAATGGACTTATCGGCCAAACGAAAACTATCTTTAACAAACACCGATATTTTTTGGACGGGTTCTGCGGCGTTGACACGGTCGCCCCTCTCCGTAACGCAGAGACTCGCCAACCGCTCGCGCCACGCCATGAACCTGCAGACTCTTATCGACGCCACCCGGCAGGAATCGGAGGTCCGCAAAGAGAAGGACTCTCTCAAGTCGTTGAAGGCTAGAATCAAGGACTTGCCGCCCACCCGAGGTTTTATCCGGCACATCTCCTCCCACCCCTTCAGCCTGATCGCCGAGATCAAGCTGAAGTCGCCCAGCATGGGGCACATGAGCGTCATGGATTCCCAGGATGTCGCCCATGTCCACAAGCTGTACGACCGGCACCCGGCGGTATCGGCGATATCGGTCCTCACACAGAATGCCTATTTCGGGGGCTCTCCGGCCGCTCTCAAACAGGTGCACCGCGAGACGCGAAAGCCGATCCTGAGGAAGGATTTCATCGGGGACGAGTACGAGGTCTATTACTCGCGGGCGATCGAAGCCGACGCCATGCTCCTCATGGCGAGCGTGGTCACGGACAAGGCGCGGTTCCAGGCGCTCCACGACCTCGCCGTGGAACTGGGAATGGACGTCCTTTGCGAGGTGCACGACGAAAAGGAAATCGAGTTCCTGCCTCCGGGGGTGAAGCTCTGCGGAATCAACTCGCGGAATTTTCAGAGCGGGGCGCGGTTTAGCGTATCCAAGATCACCCGACTCGTGGGCCGCGATATGACAACGGACCTGGGTGTTTTCGAGCTGGCTGCGCGGCTTCCCGCCGGGTGTGTCAAGATCGCCGAAAGCGGCATAAGCGCGGGGAATGTCGGCGAGGTCCTGGAGCGCCGCGCATTCAACGCAGCCCTTGTCGGCACGTCGCTTCTGAAGGGCGGCGAGAAGCACACGATCGCGGAACTCGACCGGTTCGGCGCCGCGATAGAGTCATTTTCCCGCCAACCTGCCTAGCCGGAAGCATACTGCAGACCGGGCAAGATCGGCCCGATGAGCACTCAGCTTTCGAAGCCGAACACTCCGGTGCGCAGGGAGGTCGGCGGAAATCCGTTCGATTGAATCCGCGGAGCCTGGGGAGGCGTCGTATCCGCCGGTTTGTCGGCGCCGGGCAGATTCCGGGAGACGATTTCGTAAAGTTGTGTCAATTCGAACGGCTTGGGCATCACCTCCAGGGCTCCGGCGTCAATTGAACGGGAAATGATTTCGCGGGTCGGGCAGGAGGTCATCATGACCACGGGAATGTGACAGAGCGCCGGGTTGGACTTGAGCGACTGGCAGACCATTATCCCGTTCATCAGCGGCATATTCACGTCCAGAAGAATCAGGTCGACTTGCTTCTCCGCTGCCGCGCGCAACGCCGCAGGGCCGTCCCCTGCCAGCTCCACGGCATAGCCGGCATCCTGGAGGCAGAACTCCAGGGTCAGTTGAACGGACAGATCATCGTCTACTATTAGAATACAAGCCATCGTTTGGTTTAGGTGCCGGAAAAATTGCGCAGCTAATGCGAAAGAGGCCACGGCAAATATATAAGTAAAATTACGCAAGTGTTTTTCCCCAATGGCGCCGGGGCGATCCGCCGCGTGTTCGTTCTCGCTTTTGTCATGGCGCGGGTGGTAACACCCAGGACGGCAACCGAGTCAAGCCGATGGAGCGCCCTTGCATGATATTTCAAATCTGTTTCCCGACGCAGGGAAGAATCCATGACTTATAGTCTGGATCCGCACAGCCGGATCGACAGCCCGGTCCATAGGCTTCCCGCCGCGGCCAAATTGATTGCGGCCTTGGCGATCCTCGTGGCGACGGTCAGCACGCCGCTTGCGTTTGCACCCGTGGCGGGCGCGCTCGTGGTGGCTGCCGCTCTCAGCCGGATTCCTCCGCTCTTCCTTCTGAAGCGGCTCGTTCTTCTCGAACCCCTCGCGCTCGGCGTCGCGATCCTGGCGCTATTCCAGCCTAACGGCGGGAGGATCTTTGCCTTGATCGTTGTCAAGGCGACCCTGTGCCTGCTGACGGTCATTCTGCTTTCGAACACGACTCCTTTTGCCGAGCTTTTGCGCGTTTTCAGACGGGCGCATGTGCCGGCGCTTCTGGTCACCACGCTGGCCCTGATGTACCGCTATCTTTTCGTCCTGGTCGAGGAATCCCAAAGGATGCGCAGGGCCAGGTCCTGCCGAACATTTGCGAACGGCCGGGGCGGCGCCTGGAAATCGCTGGCCGCGGTCGTCGGAAGGCTTTTCGTGCGCTCGACGGAGCGCGCGGAGCGAATCCATGCCGCCATGTGCGCGAGGGGATGGAGATGAGCCCCTCCGCCGCAATCGACGTGCGCAATCTGCGTTTCCGCTATCCCGATGGGGCGGAGGCTCTGCGCGGAATCAGCTTTAGCGTTGCCGAAGGCGAGTGCGTCGGATTGATCGGACCAAACGGCGCGGGCAAATCGACCCTGCTCCTGCATTTGAACGGGATCCTTCCGGACCGGCCGCCGGCGGAACCGTCGGTGTTCATATTCGGGCGCCCGGTGACAGAGGACCACCTGCCGGACATCCGGCGCGACGTCGGATTGCTCTTCCAGGACGCGGACGATCAGTTGTTCTGCCCCACCGTGTACGAGGACGTCGCGTTCGGCCCGCAGCAGTTTGGAGACGCCCTGTCCGTGCCCGGGCGCGTGGCAGCAGCCCTGGCGCAGGTAGGGTTGAGCGGGTTCGAGAAACGGGCGCCGCATCACTTGAGCGGAGGGGAGAAGCGGCGCGTCTGCCTGGCCGGCATCCTGGCGTGTTCCCCGCGCGTTCTTGTGCTCGATGAGCCGACGAGCGACCTGGATCCCCGTGGCAAACGGGAACTGAAGGCTCTCCTTCGCAAGATTCCCACGCCCAAGATCATAGCCACGCACGACCTCGAACTCGTCGTCGAGCTGTGCTCCCGGGCGATTCTGCTCGACGGTGGAGAAATGGTGGCCGACGGCCCGCCCGACGAGCTTTTGGACGACGAGGAGTTGATGCTCGCCCACGGTCTGGAGCGTCCGCATATTTTACAACATCATCATCCTCATTGAGTTGCTTGTTTTCGCCGCTTTTGCGACGCGTCTGCATGCGTAGTAATGCTTAGCCGGGATTCGGGAGTTCAGGAGTTTAGTTTACGCAATATAATCATAATGAACATATTGCATTTTTTCCGAAATGGGTAAAATTGGCTCAGTGGCTCGGGCCAAGCATCGTGGCGAGCGAAGGTGCTGCCTGAGCAAACAGTGTCGGGGACGATGATGATGTGTTTTACAAGTAGCATATAATAATTATATTATAAAATAAAGAACCTGTGCGATAGAACGGTTTTGGCTCAAGGTTTGGGATCGGTGACCGATGCCCGAGGGAGAGCAAAATATCTTGTTTTGCTAAATCTGGGCTATTACTGTGTTTAAACACATGAAACTGTTGGTATGCGGGAACATGCACAGGGTGACGGGGGGAATCGATAAGGAAGGGGAACTGCTGCGACAGACGGAGCAATTCCCGATCGCGGCAAGCTCGCGACGCAGGTTATTCGCATCGGCGTGGCGCGCGTCGGTGGTCTGTGCATGGGTCGCGGCTTGTTTTGGCTTATTGCATTCGGCAAGGGCGAATCCGAGCAATGGAACGGTGGTCGCGGGCTCGGCGACGATCGCAAATTCGGGAGCGAGCACGGTCGTGGTCACGCAGGGAACGGAACGGGCGATCGTCAACTGGCAGGATTTTTCGATCGGAGCCGGTGAATTGACAAAGTTCATACAGCCATCGGCGGCATCGGCGATTCTCAACCGTGTCACGAGCTCGGATCCTTCCCTGCTGCTGGGCCAGCTTCAGGCCAACGGGCAGGTGTATCTGATCAACCCGAACGGAATCGTGGTGGGGCAGGGGGCTAGCATCAGCGCGGCGGGATTTGCCGCCTCCACCCTGAATGTGTCCGACAGCGAGTTTCTGGCCGGAAACGACCTTCATTTTTCGGGTCAGTCCGCGGAAGCCGTGGTAAACCTGGGAAGCATCGACGCTTCGCAGAGAAATATTTTTCTGATCGCCCAGCAGGTGACCAATTCCGGCGCGCTGAATGCGCCCGGAGGAACCGTCGGGCTGGCGGCTGGGACGGAAGTCACCCTGACGCAAAATGGGACCGAGAATGTGCTCGTCACGGCTCCGGTCGCTTCATCCCCTGGGGGCGCCGGCGGTGCGGCGGTGCTCAATTCCGGAACGATCCAGGCGGCGCAGGCCGAGCTGAACGCGGCGGACGGGAACTTGTATGCGCTCGCGATCAACAACACCGGATCGGTGCGGGCCACGGGAGTGCAGAATAGCGGCGGCCGGGTGTTGCTGACCGCGAGCGGCCTGGGAAATATCAATAGCTCCGGAACGATTGCCGCCTCCAACTCGGACGGTTCGGGCGGAGTGATCGCGATCGCGGGCGGAGCGACGGGCGGCACGGTGAACATGAATGGCGCGATCGACGCGAGCGCGACAAGCGCAACCGCCGAAGGTGGGCAGGTGAGTGTAACGGCGGGGAGCGTGAATCTGGGATCGGGAGCGTCTGTCCTGGCGAACGGCGGGACGAACGGCGGGACGATTCTGATCGGCGGAGACATTCACGGCGGAAGCGCTCCTTCCGAAGACCTTTCGGCGACTCCGATCGCAAACGCGCTGCAAACGAGCGTCGCCCAGGGAGTGCAAATTTCGGCCAATGGCGGGCAGGCGGAAGGAAACGGCGGTTCGGTCGTCGTCTGGTCCGACCAGCAGACCAATTTCCAGGGCTCGATCTCCGCGCAGGGCGGGGCGCAGGGCGGCAACGGCGGGTTTGCCGAGGTGTCCAGCCACCAGGTTCTGAATTTCACCGGGTCTGTGAATTTGCTGGCTCCACAGGGCCTGAACGGATCGCTGCTGCTGGATCCGAGCGATCTTCAGATAGACAATGGAACGAACAATCCGATCACCAACGCGGGCAACGGTTCGATCGGCAACCCGTTCATATCGGACGGAAGCGGAGGCGCTTCCGATCTCACCTGGGCGACGATCGAGGGCGCCTTGAGCGGCGGAAATGTGTACGTTACTACCAGCGGTTCGGTCGACGTCGGCGTGCAAGTCGGCAATATCACAATAGCGGCGAGCCCCGCGGTCGCCCTGAACTCGGCCAACAGCCTTACGCTCACGACCGCGGCCACGGGCGGCATCATCGTCAATGCAGCCGTCTCGAATTCCGGGGCGGGCGCAATCACCTTTAGCCCGGGCAGCCTGGGAACGACGCTCAACGCAAATGTTTCCGCGGGCGGCGGATTGACCTTCAACGGAGCCGTGACCGTGGAAAGCGCGGTCACCTTGAGCACGTCGGCTTCGAACGGAGCGGTGATTCTCGGGACGATCAATTCGTTCAACTCGACTCCGAAAAACCTGACGATCACGTCTGGATCCGGGGCGATCACGCTGGGCGGGGTGATCGGCGGGGTGAATCCATTGGGTGCGGTCAGCCTGACCAGCACGAATTCGGGGGGACTTGCGCTTCCCGCAATCACGGCCACGTCCCTGACGACCAGCTTGAGCGGTACGGTGACCCAGTCCGGCCCGCTCGCGTTGACTTCGCTGGATCTGCTTGGCAGCGGTGCGACCTACAACCTGACCAACGCGTCAAATTCGGTGAGCACGCTGGCGGGAAGCACAGGCACCGTGAGCCTGACGGACTCGGCCGCCCTGACCGTCAACACGGTGGGGAGCACCAATAGTCTCGCTGCGACCGGCGCGGTGACTCTGACGGACTCCGCTGCCGGCGGAATCACGACGACGGTCACGAACGGGACGATATCCTCCTCCTTTACGGGCAGCGCGATCACGCTCACCGCGGATTCCGTCTCGCTGGGCGGCGCGGTTTCGGCGAGCGGCCAGACGGTCAGCGTGGCTCCCAACACGGCGACCAAGGGAATCGATATCGGAGGCGGCACGGCGGGCGACTTGCTCTTGAGCGCGGCGTCATTGGGCCAGATCACCGCGAAGACCCTGGTGATCGGCAGCACCTCCGACACTACGAATCCGCTTTTGGTGGACACGAATCTTTCCACGTCCGCTGGGCTGCAGCACGTGACCAATCTGACTTTGCTCGGAGGCTCCGGTGGAATCACGATCAACAATTCGGTGACCCTGGCATCCACCGGGGTCCTGACTCTGAATACGACCGGCGCAGCCGCGCAAAGCGCGGCCCTGACGGTGAGCGGCGCCGGGTCCGGGCTCGTGCTTTTGGGAACGGGCGGGAGCTACACCCTGACCAATGCCGGCAACAGCATCCCGACGATTGCCGGGAGCACCGGAACCGTGACCCTGACGGACTCGGCCGCCTTGGCGGTCAACACGGTCGGTGGCACGAGCAATCTTGCGGCGACCGGTGCCGTGACTCTGACGGATTCAAACGCGAGCGGAATCACGACGACTGCGGCGAACGGAGCCCTGTCGTCGACCGGCGGCTCCATCACGCTCAACTCGGATGCGTTCACGCTCGGCAACACCGTGACGGCGAGCGGCCTGACGGTGACCCTGGCTCCCTACACCGCGAGCAAGGGGATCGACATCGGAGGCTCGACCTCGGGCGATCTGATTTTGACCGCCGCGAACCTGAGCGAAATCCATGCGGGAACCCTGGCGATCGGGAGCACGGCCGACACAACGGGCACCGTCCTCGTGGACACGACGCTGTCGAACGCCTCGGGCCTCCAGAACGTTTCCAACCTGGCGCTCGCGGCCGGCTCCGGTGGAATCACAATCAATAGTCCGATTTCGACCGGCGTTTTGACTTTGAACACGACCGGGGCCGTTACCCAGAGCGTGAGCGGGACATTGACGGCGAGCACGGGCCTCGTGCTTCTCGGGGCTGGCGGAAGTTACACCCTGACCGATGCCGGCAACAGCATTCCGACACTGGCGGCGAACACCGGGTCATTGAGCCTGACGGATTCGGCCGCCCTGACGATCAACACGGTCGGAGCCACCAGCAATCTTGCGGCGAGCGGCGCGGTGACCTTGACGGACTCCGCCTCCGGCGGCATCTCGACCAACGCATCCAACGGAGCCCTGTCCTCCGCGGCCGGTTCCATCACGCTCATGGGCGACGCCCTCTCGCTGGGCGCCACGGTGACGGCGACCGGCCAGACGGTGACTCTGGAGCCCTATACGGCGACCAAGGCGATCGACATAGGCGGCACGGGAAGCAATGTAAACGTGAGCACGGCCTCTTTGGGCGAAATCACGGCCGGCACGGTGGTGCTCGGCGGCGCGACCGGCTCCGTTCTCATCGATGCGGCATTGTCCACGAATGCGACCAGCCTTACGCTTCAGGGAGGATCGGGAGGCATCGCGATCAATTACGCGATCACGCTTCCGACGAACGGAGTGCTGACCCTCAATTCGACCGGGCCCGTGACGCAGAGTGCGGCCTTGACGGTTACCGGAAGCGGCGGTCTCGAGCTGCTCGGATCGGGCGCGACCTACACACTGACCAATTCCGGCAACAATATCGGGAACCTGGCCGCAAGCGTGGGATCGGGAACGGTCAGCCTTAACGATGGCGGCAACTCGCTGACGATCGGGACGGTCGGGATTTCAGGCGTGGCGGCGGGCAGGCTCACTCTCACCGATACCGGGACAGTGACCCAGACCCAGCCCATCCTGGCAAATGTGGAACTTTTGGGCTCCGGCGGGAGCTACACGCTGAACAATTCCAGCAACAGCATCGGATCCATGGCTGGAAACACCGGATCGGTCAGCCTGACGGATTCGAGCTCGGTCGTCGTCGGCAAGGTCGGAGGAACGAGCGGTTTGGCTGCCTCTGCAGCGGGCGGAGTTTCCCTGACGGACTCCTCTGCCGGCGGAATCACGCTGAGCCCCACCAACGGAACCGTGACCTCGACCGGCGGCCCGGTTTCATTGACTGCGGATGCCCTCACCCTGAGCAACACGGTGACTGCGACCGGCCAGACGGTGACCCTGGCTCCCTATACGACATCCAAGACCATCTATGCCGGAGGAAGCGGCGCAGGCGACCTGAACTTGAGCATCGCCTCTTTGAACAATATCACCGCGGGCACGCTCGCAATCGGGAGCGCGGCCGACACCACGAACTCCCTTTTCGTGGGCTCAACCTTTGACACGGCCGCGGGAGATCCCCTGCAAAACGTGACCAATCTCACCCTGGTGGCCGGCTCCGGGGGCATGACGATCAACGATCCGATCACTCCGGCGACAAACGGAGTGATCACCCTGAACACGACCGGGACGGCGAACCAGGGAACGGGCGCTGTCTTGACAACGAGCGGATCGGGCGGGCTTGTCCTTCTCGGATCGGGCGCGAATTACAGCTTCAACGCCGGGGTCAGCAACAGCGTCGGAACCCTGGCCGGGAATGTGGGCAGCGGAACAATCAAGCTGAACAATGGCGGCACGACCCTCTCGATCGGGTCGCTCAATGGGACCAACGGAGTGACGGCGGGAGCCCTGAAGCTGGTCGACACCGGCACGGTTACCCAGTCCCAGGCGATCACCGCGACAAAAGTCGATCTCAATGGATCTGGCGGAAGCTACACCCTGACCAATTCCA
>Ga0181529_10002416_pt1 | contig 22373 bp, 22 predicted proteins | sample PEATcosm2014_Bin_36_FD_119763 | JGI IMG/M metagenome (GOLD analysis project Ga0181529, IMG submission 119763) | Peatland microbial communities from MTU Mesocosm Facility, Houghton, MI, USA - PEATcosm2014_Bin10_30_metaG | ecosystem: Environmental > Terrestrial > Soil > Wetlands > Peat | place... | reverse complement strand
CAAACACTTTATTAAAGATTTAATAAAATTTTCAATAAATGAGCAATAAAAGACATTCTCGCCCCCCCCCCCCCGATGGAATCTGTAAAAAGGTGCCGGTGTGAGAGATTTCTGATAGCTGCTGTGGCTTCCCCGTTTCTGCTGCCGCCGGCACTTATTAGGTACTGATGTCTTCGATGAATTCGTATTCATCGGCGCAATTGCAATATGAAGCGTAGTACCTTGCCGTTGCGCATCCTTTCGCGATCCACGCATCGTAGCCATTTCCAAAATGAGACCACTTCATGATTCATAATTCGCCTCACACCTTCGATACCGCTGCCTTTCTGGCCAGTGCCGGCCTGGGGCGACGATTCGTTCAACTGGCTCCCTGCGAAACATTTTTTTGCCAGGGTGATCCAGCCGATGCCGTTTTTTATCTTCAAAGTGGCCGTGCAAGAGTTACCGTCGTCTCCATCGCCGGCAAGGAAGCCACCATTACGCTGGTCAAATCGGGTGAGTTTGTTGGCGAAAGCGCGCTCGCGGCTATACCGGGGCTGCGTCTCTCCACGGCCACGGCAATCACCGCCTGCACCGCGCTCAAGATAGGGCGGGAGGAGATGGCCCGCGTGATGCACACGGAAGCCGATTTCGCGGATTTCTTTGTGAAGTTTTTGCTGGCGCGCAGCATACGCACACAGGCCGATCTGGTCGATCAGCTCTTCAACTCCAGCGAAAAGCGTCTGGCGCGAATTCTTCTGCTGATGGCGGAGTTTGGCCAGCCGGGAGAGCCGGAGACCTTAATCCCCCCCATTACACAGGAGACCTTGGCGGAGATGATCGGAACTACGCGTTCGCGGGTCAGTTTTTTCATGAACCGCTTTCGGGAGATGGGCTTTATCGACTACAAAGACCGCATTCGCGTGCATAAATCGCTGCTGAATGTGATTCTGCACGATCAGATGCCGGGCGATAACGCGGAAAAACCAGAGATATCCGCATTGCTTGAAAGCCCGCCAAAGGGAGTTAATAAATATTCGGCGCACTCTGTACCGAATTGAACAGCCTAACAATAGTTAGAATGGCATTCTTAGCGTACTTAGCCAGGTGTGAGGTGAATTATGCCAGCAACTCTTCTCATAGTCGATGACGAGCCTGCCATTCGAGAATCGCTCTCTCATGCGCTTACCGAGAGAGGGTATGATGTGCGCTCCGCTCACGACGGATTTTCCGCGTTGAGCGAGATACGGAATAAGGTTCCCGGACTACTATTATCTGATCTCAATATGCCAAGTATGTCCGGCTTCGAGTTGCTCTCGGTGGTGCGCCGCCGTTTTCCGGCGATTCGGACAATTGCGATGAGCGGCTCATTCATCGGCGATGAGGTGCCTTCCGGTGTCGCCGCCGATGCGTATTACCAAAAGGGCAGCAGCATTCTCGCCCTGCTGCGAATCATGGAAACCATGCCACCTACAGGGCGTCATGCGCACCAGATCATCAGCCCGGACGCGCCTCTATGGATTCATCGCAGCACACACGACTATTCTCCGGATGCGTGTGTTACAGTTACTTGCCCGGAATGTCTGCGGAGTTTTTCCGAGACGCTCGGTACAGATTACTTAAAGCGCAAAACAGATTGCATCTATTGCCGCACTTCGATTCACTATGCAATTGTGCAGCACACAGACAGGATGCCTTTGCAGATATTCCAGCGCAAAGCCACAGCGGCAGTCCGTGTTTTGCAAAGCGCTGCCAACCCAAGCTACTGAAATCAGCATGAGAAAGAGTGAACAATGCGCATTATCACTGAACTGAATGTACTTTTGCGCGCACGAACCGCACTGCCCAGCGGACTACGGATAACGACCGAGGAGTTCCGCGAGGGCTGGAGCTTTATGCTCGCATTCAACGCGCAGCAATTAATAGATAGAGTTCAAAGTTGCGGCTGGAATATTATCAGAATTGCCGAAGGATTGCAGGCCTGCGGCGTGGGAGATACATCGCAAGAGGCCATTGCCAGCGGGCTCAGGCTGGCTCTGATCCGCATGAGCAAACGCTTTAATGCGGTGGAAGTTAAGTATATAGAGTTAACTAAGTATCCCTGGTTCTATCTGGCCAGAGTGAGAGTCTGTCCTTTTCGAATTCATCAAGACGCGGTTCTGCCGGTGCCCGATGAATTCTTGTCGTCTCCAATTCTCCACCGGCAGAGAAGATTACCGCATGATGCAGATGTTTTGTATCCGCATTTTGGCAGCGCTATGCCCCAGATCAGGCAGATGCTGACTTCCTCCAGAACAGCGGAAGCCGGACAGCAATAACTCATTACATACCTTATGTGATCTCAATAGCTCAGATTAAGAAAGTATGTAGAAATATCCTCAAGACATTGGGGGAATAAATCCCAACAATTGCGAGGAGAGTTCATGAACAAGGATCGAGTGAAGGGCATGATCGACGAAGTAGCAGGATGCGCCAAGCGCAAGGCTGGAGAGCTTACCGACAATACCAATCTCCAGGCAGAAGGCATGGTTCAGCAGGCCAAGGGAAAGTTGGAGAATGCCTGGGGAATAACAAAAGATGCGGTTTGTGATGCTGTTAAAGGCACCGAGATCCACCTGGATGCTCACGTGAAAGTCGGGTCAAAGAAATCGACGGCTAATGCCGACTGCAAGAAATGTATGTAGGCATTTTGCCAAGCCGCGACTCTGACAGGCATGAACAAAAGTCGATAGAGACGAAGCCCTTATTCAGTTGGGTTAGATCGCTGCTGAGATCGATCGGTCCCGGCGTAATTACCGGGGCCGCGGACGACGACCCTTCAGGCATCGCCACTTATTCCGTTGCCGGCGCGCAACTCGGAACCAAGCTTCTTTGGACCGCTCTTATCACCTGGCCTTTAATGGCCGCGGTACAAATGATGTGCGCCCGCATCGGCAAGGTGACCGGGCAAGGTCTTGCTGGAAACTTCAAGAAGCGATTTCCCAAAGGTCTACTCTTGGCATTTGTGATCGCCCTTCTTGTTGCCAACACCATCAATATAGGCGCGGACCTGGCCGGGATGGCGGATGCAGCTGCCATGCTTTCGGGGATCAACTCGCGTTGGCTCGTAATTTTCTTTGCGCTCTTAATCTCATGGGCTACGGTCCGGCTCCACTATAGTCAGATTGCAAGCGTCCTTAAGTGGCTGGTCCTTGTGCTCTTCGCTTATCCCATCACCGCGTTTGTGGTGGGAGTCGATTGGAGCCAGGTGCTGCGCACCGCGCTTGTTCCATCATTGCCGCACAGCAAAGATGAATGGGCGATGCTGGTTGCGATTTTAGGCACCACCATTAGCCCGTACCTTTTTTTCTGGCAGGCGAGCGAGGAAGTTGAAGAGGAGAAGTCGGCCGGCCAGAGCACATTAACAAAGCGCCGGGGCGCCACATCCCAGGAGCTTTCGCTGAGAAACATCGATGTGGGCGTCGGCGCATTTTTCTCGAACCTGGTCATGTTCTTCATCATTCTCACCTCCGCCATTACCCTCAACCGTCACGGCATTACGAAGATTGAAACCTCGCGTCAGGCCGCTGAAGCCCTGCGCCCTCTGGCCGGAAATTTTGCTGCTACGCTGTTCACGCTTGGGGTTGTCGGCGTAGGATTTCTCGCCATACCCACGCTGGCTGGATCGACTGCGTATGCCTTTGCTGAAACTCTGAACTGGCGTCAGGGACTGAATAAGAAACTGCGGCAGGCGCGCTGGTTTTACGCTCTGATTCTGGTTTCAACGGGTGTGGGCGTGGGGCTGGACTTTATTGGCATCAACCCGGTCAAGGCTCTTTACTGGACAGCAGTTATCAACGGATTGCTGGCTCCCTTCCTTCTCGTCGCGATCCTGATCGTTGCTGCCGACAAAAAATTGATGCAGGGCCTGCCAAGCTCCCGTATGGGATGGATTGTCGTCGCGCTCACTACGGCAGCCATGTTTGCCGCCGGCGTTGCGATGTTTGTTGTGTAGACCGCCCTTCTTGCAAAATTCACGCAAGGTGAGCGATTGTACTCAGACCAGAAAATGCCCGTATGTAAGTCTTGACCATGACGCGCAATGCGCCGCCTTTCAATCCGCGAAGCCCGGAAGTCACATTACGCGCGGGCAAACGAAGGATGCATCGGCAAGAGGCTTCAAATGCGTACTCTCCGAACACTGTTAGCGTTTCTTGCATTGGCCATACCGGCCGTCGTCTTAGGGCAGATCGGCGTAAGCATCGCGATTGGCCCACCCCCGCTTCCAGCTTACGAGCAGCCGGTTTGCCCTGGAGACGGCTATATGTGGACACCGGGCTATTGGGCCTATGACGATAGCGTCTCCGACTATTACTGGGTGGATGGCGCGTGGGTAATGGCGCCAGAAGAAGGCCTTCTTTGGACGCCGGGATACTGGGGGTGGAACAATGGAGGATTTTTCTTCAACAATGGCTACTGGGGTCCTGAGGTCGGCTTCTATGGCGGCATCAACTATGGCTTTGGATATTTCGGCGAGGGATACGGAGGCGGCCGCTGGGACAGCGGACACTTCTTCTACAACCGTTCCGTGAACAACGTAGACTCAGCGAGAAACCATAATGTCTACAACACAACGATCGAGAATCACAATGACAACCGCGTCAGCTTCAACGGCGGATCCGGCGGCATCGCAGTGCGCGCCACATCACAGCAGGAAGCGGCGGCAAGGCAGAAGCATCTTCCAGCCGTAACCACTCAAACAGAGCACGCGCAAGCAGCGCGCGCCAATCCGGCATCGAGGGCAATGGTCAACCACGGCCAGCCATCCATAGCTGCAACGGCATTGCCGATCGGTTCCAACGATCATCAGAAGACAGCCGCTCCCCGCGCTGTAGTTCATCCAAATGATCTTGCACCAATTGCCCGCCCTGCGCCGGTCAACTCAGGAAATGCGAAGGCTGATCAGAAGTACGAAGCGAAGCAGGACAAGTTGATCGCCTCGCAGACCCAGGAGCGGCAGCAACTCCAGCAGAAGCAGGAATCGCAACAGCGTTTGAATGCAAGCCCTTCCCAAACGCAGCAGTTAGAGCAGAGACACTCACAGCAAACACAGCAGTTATCGCAGAAGCACGACGCCCAACAGCAATCGTTGCAATCTCGCCAGCCGCAGGCTCGCCCATCCGGAGGAGGGGTCCGCAGATAGCGAGATTTTCTTCATGCAGTCCCCAAGTAAGATAATTCTATTACCGGCCGGGGATCTCTTCCCCGGCCATCTTATTGCCTATGTTATAAGTGTTGATGATAACAAACCGATGCGCGAATATCCTGAAAAAGACATCATATAATATATATCAAGAATTATATTATTCGACACAATAAAATCTGCTTTGTCAAGCCAGTTTTTCTGCGGCCTCGATCTTGCGCAGACCACGAATCTTCCATATTCCAAATACCAGGCCGACGATCAGCAGGCTCAAAAAGACGCACTGCAGCAAAGTTGACCACTTCGCCATACTTCCAGACCAGAGACGGACAATTTTGCGTCCATAGGTGACACCGAGCCATGCAATGAAGGAGTAACGCAAGCTGCGGGCTGTTCCGAAGACCGTGAGAAAGCGCCCGCGCGAGACACCCAGCGCGCCGGATGCAAGCGCAAAGGGCAAGAGAGGAATGGGCGGTGGAAGCAAGGCGGGAACAAAGACCGCCGAGACAGGATGGTGCTCAACCCATTCAACAATACGCCCAAGGATGCGTGCAGGCACGTAGTTGCGCAGCGCTGTTTCGCCGCCTATGCGGCCAATATGCCAAGTTGTGTAACCACCCAGTAGGCTACCAGCAATGGCGCAGGGCGCCAATAGCCACGGATCGCCGCTGTGCGCCACCAGCCATAACAACAGCAGGTCAGTGCTGCCGGGAAGAGGCAAAGGTATAACCGAGGAATCAATCACTGAGACAGAGAAGAGTCCAAGTACGCCCAAGTGCGTGAGCCAGTGCGGCGACAGCGGCGAATGCGCGTGAGCCACTAGAAATTGATCCGGTGATAGAACAAAAGCACTCATGCAAGGCTACCCATAAGATTAGCTGAAGCATTAATCCGCATTCACAGCGCACAACGCAAACCAATAGTACCGCCGCCAGCAAAACATACAGCGAACCGGGCGCATTGCAAACAGAGCCAACAGGCCATCGGCCGAGCGCAACTCCGCTTCTTTGAATTTCACGGGATTGCACCGCGGACATTTATGCCGCATTTAGAGCAGATGTGGGAGCTAGTCGGGCCAATTGCGTCGTGTCTCACTCATCTTGCCCATCCTATCCAGCCCTTGGAATATTACTAGAATGCGCGGCTCTCTGCTTGGCTTCCATTCGCGTCCAGCCAAGCGAGCAGAGCGCGGATGCTTCCCGTGGCCAAAGCGATGCAGGAATCTGCCGCACCGTAATACAAGTTGATTGTGTCTCCGTCGCTCCCGATGGTTTGTCCGCAAGGAAAGACAACATCGCTCACATCGCCGTTCCTTTCATAAGGTGCCTCTGGTCCAAAGATCCACGAATTACCGCGTTGCAGACACACATCCGGTCTTTCCAAATCGAAGAGCGCGAGGCCGAGCCTATATATACTGCCCGATGCTGTTTGCCGCACACCGTGATAAATCATCAACCAGCCTTTAGCGGTTTCAATCGGAGGAGAGCAAAGACCGATTTTGTTTGCATCCCACCATCCGCCACGCCGCGCTTCGAGAATGATTTTGTGACTTCCCCAGTGCCGCAGGTCCGGCGAATAAGAAATCCACATATGAGCGCCCAAAGCCGTCATTGGGCGATGGATGAGAGCCCAGCGGCCACCGATTCTGCGAGGCAGTAACGCAGCATCCTTATCCTCCGGCGGCATGATCACGCCGAAGCGCTCAAAGGCATGAAAGTCCTTGGTCAGCGCGAGCGATACTCCAGGGCCGCCTCGCGCAAAGGATGTGTAGGCAACCGCATATTGATCGAGTTCCGGGACGTATGTGATTCGCGGATCCTCGATACCCCAAATCTCTTCCGGGTACTCCTCCGGATTCGACATCAGAGTTGGCTTGGGGTCGATGTGCCATTTATCGATGCCGTTGGCGGAGCGCGCAGCGCATAGATGCGACAATCCGCTTCGGTCTTCAACGCGGCATAAAAGCAGTGTGTCTCCATCGGGCAACTGTACCGCTCCTGCGTTCATAACGCTATTGATAGGATAGGGCCAGTTTTCTCTGTTAAGAAGTGGATTGCCGGCATGGCGTATAAACAGAGGATGCTCCGCGCAAGCTCCTGGCTTATGTTGTTTCTCAACGACGGAATCAATCACTGCGGCGGTAGTATTTATGGGATTCAAAGAGATATTCTCATTCCATGATGCAGTTCATCAACGCTTGCAACTTTGGCCGACTGCATTTCCAGCAGCGCCATTAGAAACGAGAGCGTGGACTCAGCGCCCTGGTTCTCGTTCACGCGGTCTGGGTGAAGGCCATCCCTGCAACCGCCTGTGACTGCATCATACAGGGGAACCTGCAAATCGTTTTTTCCGAGGAACCAACTGAATGCTTTGCGCGCCTCTTCAAGCCATTGGCTCTCTTCCGTCAGTCTGTATACCTCAAGGCAAGCGGAGACAGTTGCGCAAGCCTCGACAGGCTGCTGATCAAAACGAGCCTTTTCACTTCCTTCAATATAGAATCCGTTGGATCCTATTGGAACAAAGATGTTTTTATCGTCATGATGTTGCTCGGTAACCAGCCACTTCAGGGAGTCCATTCCGGCTTCGATCATCCTTTGGTTGTCACTTCTCCAGCCTGCCAAGATAAGCGCTTGCGAAAGTCTAGCGTTTGCGTAGGAGAGACTTCTCTCAAACCATTTCCACGTTTCGGAATGAGAGCGCACATAAATATCAAGGAGTCGATTCGCAAGCTCATTACGAACTCCCTGAATGACTCTGTCTCCTGGAAACCAGTCCAGATAAGCCTGTAATCCCAAAATACTATAAGCCCAGGCACGCGGACTGGTAAAGGTAAGTACCGCGGGAACAGCCGCCTCGAAAAGCCTGCCCGCGGCGCCTCTCAATCCAGAATCTTTTGAAACTCCAAGCACCTTTCCCAGCGACCACAATGCGCGCCCATGACTATCATCTGACCCGAATATCTCAAGCCATCTGCGATCGTAATCGAGAAAGTTTCTAAACCTTCCAGAGTCGTGATGAAAAGCAAGCCACAAAAAGGACAGGTGACGATAAGATAGATTTGGAAATTCTCTATGATCTGAATACTCAGGGTTTTCATTCACAAGAACTGACACGATCAAAGCCCGCGCATTGTCATCAGTAGTGTACCCTTCGCGCGTGTTAGGCATCGAAAATATGGCGTGCTGCAAGATTCCTGTGTCATCGGTCATCTTCAACAGATGACCGGTGTTTAATAATGGGAGATCGTCAAGAATTTCTATCGCAGGATTATCTACTTGCGCTGCTCTTGGATGCAGCGAGCGCTCAAAACGCGCTCTTTGAAAGCTCGCCATGTAAGCTCGCGCTGTCTTCGCCCACGTTGTTCCTCGCGAGTAAAGATAGGCGCGCTTGCGCATGGCATGGCGCTCGGCATCGTTTTCAAGCAAAAAAAGAACCGCTTTAGTTATCGCTTCCGAATCCTGAAATGGAACAATTACGCCTCGGTTTTCTGCAAGCAACTCCTTGGCATGCCAGTAAGGAGTGGATACAATCGCCTTTCCAGCTCCAAGAGCAATTGCAAGCGTTCCAGAGACGACCTGCGCCTCATGCCTGTACGGTGTGATATAAATGTCCGCCGCGCCCACATGCTCAACAAGTTCTTCCGCGCTTACGAAGCGATTGTTAAGAATCAAATGATCCGCAACGCCAAGCTGTTCAGCCAGTGCTTGCAGTCCTTCGCGGTAACGCTCACCCTCATGTCGGCGAATATGCGGGTGAGTTACGCCGGAAACAATATATACTACATTCGGCTGCCGCGCAAGAATTGCCGGAAGAGCTAGAATGACATTTTCAATACCCTTGTTTGGAGAGAGCAACCCAAACGTAAGCAAAACAGACTTGCCTTCCGTGCCGAATTTGTCTTTGAAGAAATTGGGATCCATGAAGGGAAGATCAGGAACGCCATGTGGAATTACATCAATCTGTCCACCAGGAACCGCGTATACTTCGCGCAGAAGTCCAGCTGCCAGCTCGCTCATGACCACCATGCGATCTGAAATTTGTGCAATCTCTTCAAGCACGATCCTCTGATTCAAATTAGGATCACGAAGAACCGTATGCAGTGTGGTGACGATAGGCATCTTGAGTGTGCGCAGCAATGTGAGTATGTGACCGCCTGCGTCTCCGCCGTAAATTCCATATTCATGCTGAAGGCAGACCAGATCGTTGCCGTTGAAATTCAGAAAATCGGCGGCTCGCTCATAGGAAGCAATATCCTCCTGAGTGATTTCCAGGCGAACCCGCGTGGGATAGTCATAACTCGAATCGGGATCATTCATAGGAATCGCAAATAGCCGTTCCTCTCCATACTCGCTGGCAACCGCTGTACACAAATCTGTTGTAAAAGTGGCTATACCGCACTCGCGTGGAAGATAGTTTCCAATAAATGCAATGCGGGTCGGCAGAGGCAGTTTGCTCGCATTTCCAGCTGCGTATAGAAGTGCTTCCTGCTCGGATTCTTTGCCGGACTGCTCGATGTTCATCAACTTGGAAAATGCCATTTTATCCTTCTTTCGTCCTCAAGTTAGTACAAGTTCCAGTAGGGTGACAATTATCATGAGGACCAGCCCAACTCCTCCACTCGGGTAATAATTCCATCTTTTACAACATAGCCATCGCGGCCAATATCTATAAGCGCCATCAGCAGAATCATGAACAGAATAGCGCCGGCATTCTAGCTCTTCTCGTTACAGTACAAATGCGACTGTACTTGGCAATCACTGCGGCCGTGTTTCAAGACCGCAGTGATCAGTCAATTGTGCTATTGCAAGCTTCCAATGGTTACAGTCGCAGGGCTGCCAATTGCATCGCCTGATACGACCAGTTCCACTCTGCGGTTTTCTTGCCTGCCCGCAGCGTTATCGTTGGAGGCCACCGGCGCTGTGTTTCCAAAGCCCTTGGCGCTCACAGAGTTTGTTGTCACGCCCTCTTCAACTAGATAGCTGCGAACCGCGTCTGCCCGATTTTCCGATAACGTCTGATTCATGGCATCGGCGCCAACATTGTCGGTGTAACCACCGACTTCAATGTTGAGTCCTGGGTACGCGATTAGAATTCCGGCAACCTTGGCCAGCTTCTCACGTGCGCCCGGCTGTAACGAATATTTACCAGTGTCAAATAGTACATCGGACATACTTACAATCAGTCCGCGTGCGCTATCTCGAGTTGCTAGAATCAGATTTAGCTGTTCTGAAAGTCGGGCGCGCATTGCGGCCTTGTCGGAATCCGCTTGTTGTTGGCCCTGTTGAGCGATCTGAGCTGCTGTGCGAGCTTGTGCCGCATCAGCCTGCGCCGCAGTGATAGCTACTGCCGATGCCGCTTGGTTAGCGTTCATGTCTGCTTGCGCCTTGGTTGTATCGGCCTGCGCGCTTGCTGTCGCTGCTAGTGCGTTTGTCGCGTCGGCTTGCGCCTTTTCCTTCAGACGTGTGGCATCATCTGCTTGCGCCTGCAGTCTTGCCTGTGCGTCGCTTGAAGCCTGACGATCGCTCGCCTGACGTTCCGCATCTATCTTCTTTACCGCAATTTCACGCGCATCTTCGGCAGACTCAACCGCGGCTCGGGCGGCGGCAATGAGGGGCTTCTTGTCGATGTGCTTGCTAGTTGCATCCGCATCGGCGGTGTTCATCAATTGTACAGCATGCTGATAACTTTCGTTCGCATAGCTCTCGGCGCCTTCCGATTGAGCAATCCGCAGCGCATTCCTCGCCTCGTAAAATTCCAGCGGAAGACTGGCATTCAGAACAACTGGATCGAATTTGTAGCCGGTGGGAATGTAGCCGCCGCGCTCCATCAACTCTAACTTTGCGTTGACTGCCTCAACGGTTCCCTTGGTGTCGGGAAGAACAATATTCTCAAGAACGACAACATTGCTGGGTTGCCGGACAGCGTAGTAAGGCTCTGCGGTAACGATCAGAGCGAACGACTGAAGATCCGTGGTTGCAGTCAGCTTGCTTCGATCATTGCCGCCTATCAGTACTTCTCCCAGGTTCACTGGCCTACCCTCGGGTGAGATCGCCCACAGGACATAGGTAAGATACTCGGCGCCAAAGGTAGTTGCGGGTTGCAGGTTTCCGAATTCTGCCTCAACTTCCATGGTGCCGCGCTTGCTGCGCACCTTAGCTTTACCGTTAGCTGCTGGCAGCAACGTAGTGCCGGCGAAATCCACATCAGAGGCGCCGCTCTGATGCTGATAGTTGACTGACTGAACCGACCGGGTAACCACAATTACACGGTAAGTGGTTGCAGATCCCACGGGTTCGATAACCGTTGCCTGCGGACTGGTTTGAGCAATCGCGCTCAAACTAAGGGCACTTCCCATTGTGAACAAAATCATGCGCTTCAAGATTTCTCCTACTGGCTGCTTCAGCCGAATTGCGTTAGACTTGCGTTTTGTTGGCGGTGTAGATTTCTCGGCCGCGACAGGTGGGCGGATTATCGCCCCACGCGGAACTGATATAGGGAGTCAAAGAGGCCAAATATCTTGAGAAGCCAAAGAACGACCACGATGACAACCACACCGTTCAAGATGCCCTTGATTTGACCCTGCATGGGTATGTAACGATTGACCAGATATAACAGCAGGCCGACTACGCCCAGCGTTATGACAACAGGGATAAGTGGCATATCATGGCCGATACGGAACTGAGTAAGGTTATCGAAGAGACCGACAACCCTCATGAGCCAAAGAACCACAGCGATGACCACGACGCCATTCAGGATTCCCTTGATCTGACCCTGCATGGGAATGTACCGATTGACCAGGTACAGCAACAGGCCGACTACCGCAAGCACGATTACTACTGTGACTAGGGGCATTTTATTTCTCCATCCTTCAACAGAATTCTTTCAAGGCGGCAGTGATATTGCTGAGCAACACTGCTCATGGAGCACAAAACGCAGATTTTTTCGCGTACGTGAAGGGCGAAGATTATTGCATTCGACCGCGCGGAACCCACGCCAGATCTCCGCTCAAAACATAAATGCCAAGCGCCGCAAACATGAACAATGCGCCCACCCAAAAGCGCCAGTCGCGATGCATACGCCTCCAGTACGGTCCTGGATCAGGCTCGTCGCTTTTACTGCTGTTTCCCTCGTGGTTGTACTTGCTTCCGGTCATTTCTTCTCCATTCTCGCGTCGTTTACCCGGCTTCGTATGGGTGCGCATCTTTTCATGCGCTATGGTTGAGGAGTTGCCTTCGCAGTGATTTGAACTGGCCGGTCAACCTCTTTTGTTGATGAGTTGCTCGCCGAAGAAAGTTTGTTAGCTGGTATATCGGTTCCCGTTGGAAAAATAAGAATCTGGATCGTACCCCAATCGCTGTCCATTCCCGTGCCTGCCTGCTTACCCATGCCCAGCGTTTTGAGCTGGCTATCGTCAAATCCAAAATTCTCTACCAGGTATTCACGCACAACCATGGCCCTGGCCTCGGTGAGTACCAGTTCCTTCTGGGTATCGCCTTCCATCCCGGTCGAAGCCACTACGACCGCAAAGCCGTATTGATTCCGCGCTAGATACTCGCCGCCGGCATTGAGAGACTTTTGGTTATTCAGCTTGGCCGAATCGCGGCTATCGAAGAGCTGATTGGCAGTATAGGCGAACGTCTTCAGCGGCGTACTCAGTGGCAGTCCGCCAATTCTGTTCGCTCCCAATTCGGCGGAATCTTCGTATCCGCGATTTTTGAAAAACCCCCTCAAGAAATAATTGTGCTTTAATGCTTCCATATTCTCCTGGAAGTCAGTTACTCCCGTCTGCGCTTGAAGCATCGTGGTATGCAGCGTCGCTGTCGTCTCTTCCAGATTGCTATAAATATGCTTGTCGTTCACCAGCGCTCCCAAGGTTCCCTGGCCCGAATCTATCTTGGCGCTCACCGAGTTCAAATGCGCAGTCGCCTGGGTCGTGTTATGGATGGCTTGTTGGCTGCTATCTAGAATTCCGTTCGCCTTCTTCAGCATATCCGCCATCAGAATCGGTGGTTCACTCTGAATAGTTTCGCCATCCTTTATCTCGGCCTGTCCGGCAGACCCAAATGAAATTGCTACAAACTGGTTGCCCAGCACGCCCTCTGTTTCAATTGATGCCACCGAGTCCTGCTTGATAATCTCGTGCGTAGATTTATCAAGGTCCATAAGCACCGTAACTTGCTCACCAGGTTTGTGAGGCAACACGATGCCAATCACTGTTCCGCTATGAACCCCGCCCACCTGCACGTCTGCGCCGTCAGTCAGGCCCGCCACATTATCGAATTGTGCTTTGAGTTTGTAGGTGGAGCGAAACAGATACTCCTTGCTTCCGATAACAAAAACTCCGGCAGCCAAAATTGCCAGTGTCACAACGATGAATGCTCCTAGCCGCGCCACTTTCGACATAGTTCCTCCTACGATTGCTTAAGGAATTCCTTGACAAACTTAATGTCACTCTTCTGAAGGTCTTCAAACGTGCCTTTGATCACAACATTTCCTTGATCCAAAAGTGCCAATCGATTGGCAATTGTCTTCGCGCTGTGCAAATCGTGAGTTACTACGATGGATGCCATTTGGCGTTCATGCTGAAGCTTGAGAATCAAATCGTCAATCTCACCTGAACTGATGGGATCGAGACCTGCCGTGGGTTCGTCGAGTAGCAGTATCTCCGGCTCCAGAGCGAGCGCGCGCGCAAGACCCACACGCTTCTGCATTCCACCTGATATATCGGAGGGCATTTTCTCCAGGATGCCTTCCATGCCCACTTCAGTCAGTAACTGCTTGACCCTGTCGTTGCGCTCGAACCGGGACATATCTCTCCGGTGATGTTCAAGAGGAAAGACGACATTTTCCGCAACTGTGAGAGAATCGTAAAGCGCAGAATGCTGAAACAGAAAGCCCATCTTTTTTCTGATCTCACCCATTCGATCAATCGCAAGGCCGGCGATGTTTTGTCCACAAATGCAAATCGTGCCGGAGTCCGGTGTTTTTAGGCCGATAATAAGCCGCAGCAATACGCTCTTGCCCGTTCCGCTTCTGCCCAGCACTGCCAGAGTTTCACCGCGATTCACGCTTAGATTAATTCCGTCAAGAACCTTATGAATTCCGAAGCTCTTTCGTAAATTCACCACATCAATAACTGGCGCGCGACCGTCATGCGCTGGTTTCGCTTGCTTTATCGCAATGTCGTAGGCTGTGGCCATAAACGATCCTCGGTGCTCCTGTCAAGAGTTATGGAAAGACAACCAAAATGAATTTCACCAGTACGACATCAGCCAGTATCACGAAGAGCGATGCGATGACTACTGAGTTAGTCGCAGCGCGACCCACTCCCTCGGCGCCTCCGCGCGTGCGCATTCCCTGAAAGCAAGCGATCGTCCCAATAATCAGGCCATAGACAGCGGTCTTGAAGGTCTGTGGCAGAAAAGAACTGAAGGTCGCGCCCTGAAAGCCGCTTTCGATAAACTGATGAAATGAGAGTGGCTCAACCAAAGTTTGCGCAAACCATCCCGTTAACAATCCAGATGCATCGGCTGCGAGGGTCAACAGCGGCAGCATCAAAATACAGGCTAGAATTCGTGTTGCCGCCAAGAGTCTGTAAGGATTGATGGCTGACGCTTCAATAGCGTCAATCTGCTCGCTCACTTTCATCGACGCCAACTCCGCGCCCATGCCTGCACCCACGCGGCCGCTTACAATCAACCCTGTCATGATCGGACCCATGACCTGAATGACTGAATAGACGAGCGTTGCGGGAAACATCGATCTGGCGCCGAATCTAGTTAGGCTGTAGCGGGCTTCCATCGAGATCACCACGCCGATCGCGGCGCCTGCCAGAGCGATCAACGGGAACGACTTGGAACCCACCTCGTCGAGTTGCCGGATTATCTCCCGCCACTCATATGGCGGCGTCACCGCTGCCCGCAGAACCTTCCAGATAAAGATGCCCAGACAGCCGAACCACTCGAAAAAGCCATTGACCAGCTTCGTTATAGTATCTGCAACATTAGGCATGGTTTCGGCACACCGCTCTGTAATTGGCGGATTTAATCCTTCTGCGGCAATGACTCCGCGATTGCTCATTTATTCTGTCCTCTATCAGGAGAGCCATGTGCATTGCTCAGATACATACGATGCAACAATGAGCAGGGTTCGCTGTAGAATAACCCCCAGAGAAATATTTTCGCCACTGATGTTATCAAGTTCTTTTCTCCGGCTGTCATCGTCTCATTCTGACCACATAGCGATGCTGGTAATAAACGTCAACGCATACGGAACGTATAGTGATGTTGGCAGAATTGAACTGCAATAGAATGGTCATTCCTGCTCGCAAGTGCAAATATTTTTTCGTAGGACAGCAGCTCTGATCTGTAAGATGATGCTGTCTTCTCTGCCTTGAACAGGATTTAACTGAACTTTAACTTTTATGTGCATGAACTACGAATCGTTCCGGAGCCGCGCCAATATAATAAAAGGGATAACAGGTCACAAGTGTCAATCCTGATTCTGGTCCTAGGGCAACGATGCCGCTGTCGCTCGGAGTAGTAATTTGAATCCAATCCACCTCGTACCTGGAAATCCCTGTGGTGGTATGCAGAAGAATCTCGTCACCGCTTTGAATATCTTTCAGGCCGCGAAAAAATGTGTCCCGGTGGCCTGCGATTCCGACATTTCCAGATTCGCCGGGAAACGCCGTCCCATCGATATGCCCCACTCCCAGCAGCAGTATTTTCGGTGTCGTCCCTTGCAAAATTATTACCGACATTTTAATTTTTGGAATTTCGATACGGCCGAGCACAACACCTTCTTTGACCGTATTCCTGGGTTGATTTATCGCGTGTACTTCTGCCGCGTGAATTTGATATACCAGCATATGACTTGCTGCATTTTGAAAAAGCCTCGCATTAAGCAATACGAGCGCGACATAGGCTATCGTTAGAGCGCCGGAGAGCATGAGAATTCTCCGCGTCCAGTGGATAAACCGTTGGCCGCGCTGAGCGAATACTTCATGTTCATTCGTGTGCATCATAGCCTGCCGTATGTGATGCCGGAGAAGGAAGCAATGGCACTGAGTAGCCGGTTCGAGTGCGAGCCGATAAGCGCCCATGTCCAGATGAGTTAACCTTTACATCGACGGTCCGATACCCACTATCCTGCTTTGAAATCGTCGGAACATAGGCCAGCGTATATTGGTTGCGAATATCCCTGGCAATTCCATCGCAGATGGATGCGATTTCATTTGAAGACTTTGGAAAGAATGCCTCGCCGCCAGTTTCTTTTGCAAATCGCTTGAGCGCGCTCGGATTTTGATCGCCATCCTGCTCATCGAAGATGCCGATCGTATAGATAATTGCATCGGACGTCTTGGCCATTGCGATAACCTGGGCAAGGCTGTGCTTGCTTGAATTGTCGCCGCCATCGCTAATCACAATAAGAATTTTCTTGTCGCATTTGCCTTGCTTCAGGTGATCGAGGGATGAGGCAATCGCATCATACAGTGCGGTTTCGCCAATCGTATGGATTGCGAAAAGGGCGCGCTGCAACCGATCGCGTTGGTCCGTGAATGGAGTATCCGCAGGCAGGCCATAAGAGATATGCTCATTGAAGTTGACCACAAACATCTGGTCCTGCGGGTTGCTTGAACGAGCAAAGGTCAATGCCGCGTCAATTACATCTGCACGCTTCGGCCCCATGCTTGCGCTGTTGTCTATCACCAGGCCGACAGTAACTGGAATATCCTCATGGCTGAAGTTCTTGATCGATTGAAGAACATGATTCTCATATATCTGAAAATCATTTTTGACAAGTCCGGAAACAAGCGCATTGTGATGATCAACGACGGTTGCGCTCAATAGAACGAGATTCGCATTGACTCGAAGCGTGAAGTCGCTTGATTCATTCTGCGCAGAGGAGAAATCCTGAGATCGGGATGCATCGGAAAATATAATTAAAGCAGAAATAGCCAGCATAATAAGGATAGGAGTAGTTACAACTAAGCGCGGATTATGATTGATTTCTGGCGCTGTTTGTTTCGTCATCTGGCTGATCCTTGATAGATGCTCAACGCTTCCCAATATGAGATCGTTGTTCGTTCTTTCTTAAACAAATATGGCGATACTCTGCCACATTACCATATCCACCAGCATCTCCCGGCCAATAAAATGGCCGGGGGGAAGACGAAAGTGCCGGGACTACACGGACTTCTTGGCATACCCAGACAGCATGAATCCAGAACTGAGCAGCAGCATTCCGGCCAGTCCAATCAAGCCAAGATTGCTAGCGGTCTTTGGCAAGGAAGCAACCTCAACGGGAGCCACTGCGACTACAGGCGCGGGGGGGGCTTCAACAACCTGGGCTGTCTCAACGGTCTCTCCCTTTGGGGTAACCGCCTCAACTGGCGCAGCCTTTAAATCATCAACGGGCGCGGAAGTTATTTCGGCTGGAGTTGATAGTACGGCTTCATTGGTTTCAATGGCCAGTTGAATGGCCCTCGGCCTTGCATAGACGAATTGCTCGCCCCATTCACGGCCGGGGTAGAACCACGCCTTTAGAGCCTCAGGCTGACCGGCAGGCCGCTCGCGAAAGGTAATCACTGTCTTATCGGTTGCCTTCAAGCGATAATTGGGAATTGCCAAAATGGTTGTGAAGACATGAGTTTCTTCCTGGTTGAAGATTTGCACAATGTGGCGATCTGAGTTGGAATCAAGAATCTTGAAAACGTAGGTGCCCGCCGGCAAGATCTGAGCGCCAACGCCCGGAACTTCAACTGGTCCACTGAAGGTGATGACGGTCTTTCTGTTCCAATCGTCCGCCTTTGCTGTCGGCGCAACAAGTACACACAGTGCAGTAAGGCACAGTCCTGTTCCCAATCTTTTAAGAAGTGTCATTGTTTTCCAAACCATTCTCCGACTCACTGGCACGGCGGTTGTAATGCGGACTCTTTATGTCGTCGGGTTCACAAGAGTTCGCACGCCGGAGATTCCGGCAGCCTTCTATTCCGTGGCGTGCACTGAATGCCAGTATTTCCCAGCGATCATTCAATAGCTGACCAATATTGATCTTTCATTGTGAATTGCCAATTAAGTGATCGAATACAACTCGTCGCGAGGCGACCTGTGCATCCGGATGTAGCTGTAGTCTGTGCTAAATTGTACACATTGAAGCATTCAGGCGAAAATGGCCAGATTCAATCAATTCACAGTACAGGTTCAGTCGGGTGAGCAATATTGATCTATACATATATCGTTTTCATGATGCACTATAGAGATTGCCCTGTTTGTGCTCGGCCTCATGCTCTGATCTTCCATCTGGATGTATGCGCTTTGCATTCAGGGCGCTGAAGACCGCTGACAATCCTGTTTTGGTGTCGCTGATTTCATTGCCAAGCCAACGGATGCGATATTTAGCACTGCTATCGTCTAATCTATGGATTTTTTGAGGGGAATGATTTTCATGATTGATTTTGAGAGCTCTGCAAACGATGCTGAGACCTTTTTGGTAAGTACCGGGCTAGGACACGAGATTGTCAATTTTCCAGAGCCGTAAACCGCCATAAACAAACTTCCGCAAAGGCAATCCGAGCCTGCTAAGCTTGCCACTCTATTCAACTGATTCAATTCCAGACGAGTGCAGTGGCGCCGTCCTACAGAAGGAAATGATCGGTATCGATGGAATACTCGAAATTAAAATCGCTGCTCCGCCAGATGATTCTGGTTCCCATGGCGATCACCGCCGCCCTGGCTATCCTGCTCATGTGGGAGACATTCGACTTGAACCGGTCTCTTCAGTCGGTTGACCATTCCGATCAGGTTCTCGACCAATCCAGGAATCAGCTCATGTTGCTGGTCGATATGGAATCTGGGATGCGCGGATTCATCGTCACTGGCGACGAGAGCTTTCTTCATCCCTATCTAGAAGGCAAGAAGAAATTCAACCCCGAATACCAGGCCTTGTATGGAATGGTGGCCGCCTACCTCCCACAGCAGCAGCAGAGGTTGAGGGAAATTTATTCAGGTTATCTGGAGTGGGATGGGTACGCCAGCGAAATTATCGCCCAGCGCCGTGCGGGAAAATTAGACCCCAATTTCTATGAGAACCGGCAGGGAAAGCTCAAAATGGATTCCCTTCGCGGCCAGATCCTTGAGTTTCAAAACGTGGAAGCCAAGCTGCGCGTCGAGCGGGTTCAAGCCGCGCACCTGCGATGGACGGTGATGGTGACCACCTTCCTGGGTCTGGGCCTTGGCGTGGGGGGCTTCCTGGCCCTCTTTATGCGCTTTAACGTCGAAAAAATAGGCTCCAAGCTCTTGCAGAGCGAGGAGCGCTGGACGGCAACCTTGGGCAGCATTGGTGAGGCGGTCATCGCCACCGACAGTGGGGGCTGCATCACCTTCCTCAACCCAGTCGCTGCTGCTCTTATTGGATGGCGATCGGAAGAGGCCTTGGGCCAACCGATTGGAAAAGTGCTCAATCTAATCAATGAGAACTCCGGAATGAGCACGGACAATGAAGTGGCCCGCGTACTCAAAGAGAAGCAGGTGATTGCTGTTGCCAATCACGTGGGCCTGGTCACCAGGGATGGCCGCGAAATCTCCGTTGAGCATAGTGCCGCGCCCATCCTCGCCGGCAAAGGAAAAGTCATTGGTGTGGTGCTGGTCTTCCGCGACGTCGCGGCGCGGCGGCAGGAGCAAATTGAGACCGCCGAGCAGGCTTCTCTGATCGAATTGACGCAGGATTCTGCCTTGGTGATCGATTTGCATGGCAAGATCCTCTTCTGGAGCCGCGGGGCCGAGGCGATGCTCGGATTTACCAAAGCCCAGGCCGTCGGCAATATCTCGCACGAACTGCTGCACACTGAGTTTCCCAAGCCGCTGGCTGAAATAAGGGCGGAACTGCTGAGCGTGGGCCATTGGGAGGGCGACCTCATCAAGACCGCGCGGGACGGCCGTCGCATTGTGGTGGCCGGCCGCTTGGCTTTGCAGTGGGGAAAGCGTGACCAGGCGCCACGTATTCTGGAGATTAACAGCGACATCACCGAACGCAAGCGCGGAGAAGAGTTGCTGATTTTGCAAAGAGAGCAGCTGCGCGCGCTGGCGGAGCGTCTGCAATTGGTGCGCGAAGAGGATCGCAAGCAGGTAGCCCGCGACCTGCACGATCAGATCGGGCAGATTCTCACCGCCATCAAATTGGATATGACCTGGATGACGCGTCATCTGCCTGAGTCGGCAGGAGACGTTCTTGCCCGGCTCAAAGAATCGATTCTGTTGATCAGCGATGGCGTCAAGGCGGTGCGCGCCATCTGCAGCGGGCTGCGCCCCGGTGTTCTGGATGATCTTGGGCTGGCCGCCGCCATTGAATGGCAGGCAAATGACTTTGCCGCACGCAATGGCATCCCCTGCCTGGTCTCTGTTCCGCCCGTCGATCTGCATTTGGATGGCGACCGGGCCACCGCGACCTTCCGCATCTTCCAGGAGTGCCTGACCAACATCACCCGTCATGCGCAGGCCAAGTCGGTGCGCATTGCTCTCTATCAGCAGGAGGAGAGTATCCTCTTAATAGTAGAGGACGATGGAATAGGATTTCATGAAACTGGTTTTTCCAATGCTCTTGGCTCCCTGGGACTGCTGGGCATGAAAGAACGTGCGCAATTCTGCGGAGGCGAAATGCAGATATCCAGTTCACCCGGCAACGGGACGACCGTCACGGTTTGCGTTCCCGTGGACCTCCCCCGCGCTGAGAGGACCGAACCATGCGTATCCTGATTGCGGATGACCACGCAGTTGTCCGCCGCGGATTAAAAGAAATTTTGGCGGATACTCTTCTCGACAGTGAATTCTCCGAGGCTTGCAACGGAGATGAGGTGCTGAGCCACCTGGGGAAGACCCCCTTCGGCCTGCTGCTGCTGGACATCAGCATGCCGGGACGAAGCGGAATGGACGTGCTGCGCGAGGTCAAGCACGCCTACCCGCGTATGCCTGTCATCATCCTCAGCTGCCAACCGGAGGAGCAGTATGCCGTGCGCTGCCTGAGGGCCGGCGCCGCCGCCTATATCAATAAAGAGAGCGCTGCCGAAGAGCTGGCTACGGCCACCAAAAAGATACTCAGCGGCGGCCGCTACGTCAGCGCTGGTCTGGCGGAAAAGCTGATCGACAACCTGGACGAGGACGCCAGCAAGCCCCCGCATGAGCTGCTCTCGGACCGGGAGCTCGAGGTGATGCGTATGATCGCTGTCGGCGTTCCGTTGACGGAGATAGGCGACCGGCTTCACGTCAGCGTAAAAACCATCAGCACATATCGCGCCCGCATTATGGAAAAGATGCAGATGAAGAGCAACGCCGAAGTGGCCTGCTACGCCATGACCCACAACCTGATCGATTAGGATTGTAGCGTCGGCCTACTGGCTGGCGGTCGCGTGGACCTCCCGGTCCACGCTGTACTTTCATTACAACTGCCGGTTTCAAGTTCGAGGTGCAAGGAACGGAGAGTAGTATTTCACGAAGTCGAAGTCAGGGAGATAGAGTTCTGTCGGGCATTTCCATACCAGCGATTTGCGCGGCCTTGAGTTGAGCAGCCAAGTGAACTGATCGAGTTGTTCCTACGAGTTTAGGCTGTGGTCTTCTCCCTTGGGAAGATATTAGCGAATCAGCCCGTTGGTGTTCTCATTGGTGTCTCGCTGCCAGGGCGTGCGGATCGGCGAAGTAACCTTGATGCCGGTTCTGGCCGTCAGTTCTTCATGCTTGGCCATTTCCTTGCCGCGATCATAAGTGATCGAAAGCCGCATTTGCGCATCCACGCGCTCCACCAGCGTGCCCACCGCCGAGCGGTTGTATTTGCCCTTGATGGTGTAGCCCTCCCAGTGGCCGGGGATCAGTCGATCTGCAATCTTGGCGGGGCGCTCGGCAATGGAAATCATGTTGGGAATCTGGCCGCGCCGCCCCTGCGCGCGGGGGCGGCGCTTTTTATGGCCGTGACGAAGCAGCGCAATCACCTCGGTGCGGAACTCGCCGCGGGGCTTGGCGGCTTTACTGGCGGCGCGCTGTCGGGCCTGGTCGGCGAGATAGCCGATGGGCGGCATCGGCCCACGCTCCGCCTTTGCAGGGCTGCGCTTGGTCCGCTTCCACCTGTTGCGGCGCAACTCGCGGCTGAGGGTCGTGGCGCTCCGCTTCAAGGCGGCGGCAATTGCCGCCGCCTTGAAGCCCAATTCCAACTGAGCTTGGAT